>Ga0316206_1000079_pt1 | contig 194893 bp, 196 predicted proteins | sample 6monthpyrite_MG_FD_204942 | JGI IMG/M metagenome (GOLD analysis project Ga0316206, IMG submission 204942) | Microbial mat bacterial communities from mineral coupon in-situ incubated in ocean water Damariscotta River, Maine, United States -... | ecosystem: Environmental > Aquatic > Marine >... | reverse complement strand
AAGTGAATTCTTTGACAAATTCCCCTCACTAAAGCTACGCCTGTCGGCGAAAAATATTTCATTATTTATCTCCTTTATCAAAGAAGTGAATTCTTTGACAAATTCCCCTCACTAAAGCTACGCCTGTCGGCGAAAAATATTTCATTATTTATCTCCTTTATCAAAGAAGTGAATTCTTTGACAAATTCCCCTCACTAAAGCTACGCCTGTTGGCGAAAAATATTTCATTATTTATCTCCTTTATCAAAGAAGTGAATTCTTTGACAAATTCCCCTCACTAAAGCTACGCCTGTTGGCGAAAAATATTTCATTATTTATCTCCTTTATCAAAGAAGTGAATTCTTTGATAAATTCCCCTCACTAAAGCTACGCCTGTCGGCGAAAAATATTTCATTATTAATTTCCACCTATTATATTTTTAGCTTCTTTTATTACATCGCTAATATTTAATTTCATCCATTTATCATCCATCCATTCTTCCGGCCGAACTTCAATTCCTTGAACAAGGACTCCAAAATGTAGATGATCACCCATAGCATATCCACTTTTACCTGTTTTAGCTATTGTGCCTTTTGCCTGTAAATAGTCTCCATTACTGATATTAATACTAGAACAATGTCCGTAAAGCGTATATAGACCTAAGCCATGATAAACAACAGGCATATTTCCGTAGATTCCGTTATAGTTGGAGTATACTACTTCACCACCGTTTTGCGGTTTAATATCTGCCATCGCATTACTAGCCATATCAAGACCTAGATGATATGATTCACTTATTGGATCACCTTTATAAGAATATTTCCTGTGATCTCCAAATGAAGCAACTATTTTAGCATTTTTAAGAGGGTACATCTTGTTGATTTTAAAATCACTTATCATACTGTTTGATACATTTGATGTTATTTCATGAATCAATTTTTCATTTTTAGCACGTACATCTTCATTTATTATTTTAAACTGTTCAATAGAATCTGAAACTCCACCTGTTTCAGTAAACTCTTCTGAAAGTTGAGCGATCTTACCTTTTAAAAATCTATCACTGAGTTTAATATTTGACAATCTATACTTTTTATCCTTTAGATAAAGTGGTATATAAGACTTCGATATGTTGTTTGCATAGTCTTGTGCATATATCGTAGCTCTGAAGCTTTTTTGAGTTACAGGCCATGCAAGCAGTGAGATATAATACCCATCTTTATAAAATGGTTGGGCTTTAAACTTTTTACCGAAGTTTGTTTGTATATAAATATTTTTTAAGTTAGTATCCGTTGCTTTAAAGATTACAAGAGCAGAACCGCCTTTTTTAATCTTATAAGAATGAGAGACTATATTTAACGAAGGTCTTCTTTTGTCAATTGTAAGCTTAAACTCTGATCTAGCCGTATTTCCATTTAAAAAATTCCATTTACTTACATCAGTAGCTTCAACAAAAATTCTGATATTCTTGTCTTTCATTGCATAAGCACTTCTTGGAGGGCTTAACTCTATCTTCAAAGAATTTTTAGCAACCATAAACTGCTCATTTTGAAGTACTATTTCACCATTACGGCTCTTTAAAATAATTTTATAAGATTTGAGACCACTATTGTCTACAATAGATATTTGTAGAGGATTTTTAAGATTCCAATAACCATTTGTCTCCATAGTTATTTCAGGTGTTCGCCTTTCAAACATAGCCGAACTATACACATATAAGACTCCACCAATTATCATTGTGAATAAAAACAGTAAACCTAATGAAGATTTCTTTTTTCCTCTATTCAAATTAAAATTCCTTTTTTATTTTTTTTAAAACTTTGTTTTGTTCGTCAGACTTAACAAGTACTATCTCATTAACATACGGTAACTTCATCGCTTCTTGCAATATCTCATTACAATCTTCTTGTGTAGCACCTGTAGCTCTTAATTCATCATCACTAATTTTCATTATTGCCACTTGGGCATCATCTGCTAAAATCATGTTTTTCAACATAGTTGCTTTTAACCTTAACAACGAAAGAGTGGTACTCTTCAATATAGAATCTGTACATATTTTGTTGTCTGCACCAAACTCTATTAATTCCTTAGCAACAGCAAATTGCGTGCCATTAACACTATGATTTAAGAAGCCATCTGTTTCTTTCAAAACACCTGCATAAAGTGCCGTTGCCATCTTTTGGTTTGGCTTAATAGCATTACGCTTAAATAACTCATAAAGCTGTAATGAAGTTATATCAAGAGATATATTTAGATCTGCAGATAAACTACCTATACTCTTGATTTTATCAAACCACGGTAAAAAAGATAATTTATCATCAATATTCTCAGATATGCAAACTAAGGATACTTTTTTGTGTAATCTAAGTATATAGGTATATAAAGCACTGGCACTAGCTAAAAAATCATTCTCTGCTTTAATAACAATGTGTTTTGCCTTATCTATATCTTGTAAAAGTTTCATGAGTGGAATTATATACTATTATTTATTCATTTTATATACATATGCTAAAACTTCTGCAACTGCTGCAAATAATTCCTCTGGAATAGGTTTTTCAATGTCAACTTGAGCATAAAGGCTTCTTGCCAATGGTGGGTTTTGAACAATATGTACACTATTTTCTCTAGCTATTTTTTTGATTTGCAAGGCGATATTATCCATACCTTTAGCTACAACTATCGGTGCATGAGATTTTGCCTCATCGTATTTAACAGCTACTGCATAATGGGTTGGATTTGTTATGACTACATCTGCATTTGGAACCTCAGCCATCATCCTTTTTTGTGAAGCCTGCATCTGGATTTGTCTAATCTTAGCCTTTATAAGCGGATCACCCTCCATATTTTTCATCTCATCTTTTACCTCTTGTTTACTCATCTTTAAGCCGTCAAAATACTGTTTTCTTACTATAACTATATCTATAACGGCAAATACAAATATGATGACAAGCATAACAAAAGCTATAATAATCGATTTATCCGTCAACCATTGCATCTGTTCTCCAAGACCAAACAGTGCTACAGTAGGAAGTTCTACTATAAAATAAAAGAAAAATATAAAACCTATACCTAATGTTGTAAAAGATTTAAAAGTTATCTTTATACCTTCAATTAACTTCTTTACAGAAAAAAGATTTTTGGTACCTTTTATAGGATCTATCTTCTTAAAATCAGGAACTATTGCCTTTGTAGTAAATAAAAATCCAAATTGGGCAAGAGCTGCAATAACACCTGCTGTCGCCACAGCAATTGCCAATGGCATTATAATAAGTAAAAACTCCCTGATTGTAACAAAAGCAATATCAATCATAAAAGCTTTGTCGAGATGCATTCCAATGAGTGAAAAATAATATTTAAACAAAAAAACCATATGGGAACTCATATACGGAAAAAGTAATAAAGTGGATAAAATTGCAACAAAAAGAGTTATAACGCCCGATGTGTCTTGTGATTTTGGAACATTACCTTCTTGCCTGGCATCTTCAATCTTTTTTGGGGTGGGTTCTTCTGTCTTTTCAGCATCATCTGCCATAGTAAATAAGCCCTAGTTTATAAATTTTTATCTAAGCCCAGAGGAGTTAAGCTCTAGGCATCTTGGCATCTTGGCAGTACAAGCAAAGTAATAATAACTTGTTTTTTCTACGAACTAATCAGAAGACTTCATCTTCATCGACAGATCAATCCAATTGGCTTGATGAATTAAAGAACCGCTACTTATAGCATCAACACCTGATTTAGCATATGATTCTATTGTTTCAAGTGATATGTTTCCACTTGCTTCTAAAAGTATATGTGCAAAATTTTCATTTCTATACTTTACAACCTCTTTAATTTTATCAGGACTCATATTATCACACATAACAATATCACAAGCACTTTCAAATGCTTCTTTAGCCATACTAAATGTCTCAGCCTCAACTTCTATCTTAGAAGTAAACGGTATCTGTTTTCTTGCTTTATGTATATACTCTTTTAGATTGTTAATAGTCTTTAGATGAGTATCTTTAATCATAAGTGAATCATCTAGTCCTAAACGGTGGTTTACAGCTCCCCCACATCTAGTTGCATATTTCTCAAATACCCTCAACAATGGTCTAGTCTTTCTGGTATCTAAAAGTTTTACACCGTAAGGTTCTATAATATCGACGTACTTTTTTGTCAATGTTGCTATAGAACTTGCATGAAGAAGAATGTTTAAGAGTGTTCTTTCGATTTTTAAAAGCGTATGAGATGTCCCATTTATTACTGCGAGGATTTCACTTTTTGTAAACGTGTCACCGTCTTTTTTGTTCCAAGTTATATCAAATTCTTCCAGTTTAGCTAAGACGTTGATATACATCACTCCTGCAACGACACCATCACTTTTTGCAATTATCTCTGCCTTTGATTTTACACTTGGTTCAACAAGTGCATAAAGGTCACCACGACCAACATCCTGAGCCAAGCTCTCTTTAACAAAATCTTCTATCATAGTTCTAGCATTCTATCTAGTGCTATCTTAGCCCATTTTTGAGTATTTTCATCAACTAGAATCTCATTTAAAGGTTCACCTTCATCTATAGACTTTAAGATGTCATATAGATTCTCAAGTGTAGTTTCGTTCATTGTAGGACACTCCGGTTTTGTTGAAGAGAGTATATAAGTATTTTTGGGACGAAGACGGTTAACCATGTTAAACTCTGTCCCAACAGCTACTTTTTGATCCTCAGGTAACTCTTTTATATATTTTATTAATTGAGAGGTGGAACCTACAAAATCAGCTTTATCACATATTGACGGATCGCATTCAGGGTGAACAGCTATTAAGATTCCAGGAAACTTTTTACGGTAAAATTCAATGTCATCTATTGTAAAAAGCTGATGAACCGAACAAAAACCATTAAAACATATGATGTCTGAATCAGCCGGATTACTTCCATCACCAATAACACAAGATTTAAGTTCCATTTGGTTTGCTATGTTTTGTCCTAAGCATCTATCCGGAACAAAAAGAATCTTTTTACCCTCTTTTAAAGCAGTGGTTATAATCTTTTTAGCATTAGAACTAGTACAAACCATTCCGCCCATTTGACCAACTTTAGCTTTTACATCTGCATTTGAGTTTATGTATGTAATAGGCAAAATATTTTCATTAGAAATTCCAGCATCGTTTAAAGCTTTGATGGATTGATCAAATTGAACTCCGTCAATCATAGTCGCCATCGCACAACAAGCTGCCTTTGGCATAACTACACGCTTGTGTGGCGAAAGAACTTTAACACTTTGCCCCATAAAACCAACACCGCAAAAAACTATATACTCTGCATCATCAGCCTTCGTTTTCACTGCTAATTCTAATGAATCTCCGGTGATATCACCCATCTCAAATACTTCATCACGTTGGTAAAAGTGTGCCACAACCGTTACACTTAATTTCCTTTTATACTCATTTATTTTACTTTTTAATTCTTCGGTACTTAATTGCACAAAAATTTCCTATGTTTATTATAATCTTGCAATTATATCGAAAATAAAAACATTACTAATAACTTTATGAAATCATATGACATCTATCATATTTTTTCAAGTATTTCTGGAGGAAGACCCTCTGCTGAAAAGTCAATAATACGACTCATCATCATATTTTTCCACCAATATGTTGTTCTTATACCACCTAAGATATCATCTCTAAGCTCATCCGATATATCTAATTCTTCACGTCTACTTTCAAAGTACTCTACACCAGGACGGAACTTAGTTACAACACATGCAACAAAATAAAGCATCCAGTCTTCTGAATCTCTTAATTCTACTTCAGGCATTTTGTAGCCTGGAAGACCAATATCATTTATTTCCATTCCTTTTATTTCTTGTAAGATTTGGAAAAGACGTAACATATCTTTTCGTGTAAAACCAAAATAAAGACTGGCGTGAATATGTAGGTTTAAACCCCCAATCCAACCAATATTACCATATGGATCAGACGAATCACCAGGAAGTATATCACCTGGTAGTGTATACCAAGACTCAGCTGCACAAATAAGGGAACACATCTCTTCAACATATTTATAGTCACTAAAATGAGCAGCAAATATCTGATGTTCTTTAAAAAACGTATTAAAATAATCTGGATCTAACTTTATTACGGAACTCATACTAGCAAGTATCCCCTGTCTAGCATTTGCACAATGCATATTTTCATTTAAACACTCATGTTCTTCTCTCATTGATTTACGTAGTGTTTTCATAGACTCTCTACGATCAATACCTATATTATCATCACTTTTACGAATATCAGCCATCACACTTCTCCAAAAAATATTTTTTAATTTAAAAAAATTAAATTAAATTAAAAAATTGTACTCTTTTATTATTAATGAAATAGTAAAGTTTATTAATTTTTATATAACTGTAATCATATAAAAGATAAAATGTCGCTAATTTTCAAAAAGGTAATCAATGGATTTTTTATTTAACACAAATGTTCAATTTTTCATAGCCTCTTATTTAATCGGTGCTATTCCATTTGGTCTTTTGCTCGCACGTCAGTTTGCAGGTGTAGATATTAAAGCAAGTGGAAGTGGAAGCATTGGTGCTACTAACGTATTGAGAGTTGTAAAAGAGACTGATCCCTCTTTAGCTAAAAAACTTGGAGCTGTTACTTTGGCTTTAGATGCTATAAAAGGTGTATTAGTTTTAACTGTTGCGTACTTCTATGGAGTTAGCGAAGCCACTCTATGGGGAATCGCTGTTTTAGCAGTTGTAGGTCACTGTTTTTCACCTTATCTTAATTTTGAGGGAGGAAAAGGTGTAGCTACTGGTATGGGTGTAATGATGTTTATGCTTCCGACAGAGACTGTAATAGCTCTAGTTGTCTGGGCAATTGGTGCAAAAGTAATCAAAATATCTTCTTTATCTTCACTTACCGCACTAACAGCTTTAATAATTGCTAGTTTTATAATTCATCCTGAGATAGCACATGCACCTATTATAATAATTGGATTTATACTTTTCTACAAACATATACCAAATATTGTTCGTCTATTAAAAGGTGAGGAAAAAAGAGTAGTATGACCATTCATATAGAAGATCTGAGGTTTCAATGCATAATTGGAATTTTAGACTTTGAAAGAGAAACTCCACAAGATGTAATTATCAATATTTTAATGGCATATTCTTATGAAAAAGATTTCATTAATTATGCTCAAATTGTAGATAGAACAAAAGACATAATGATAAACGGCAAATTTGAGCTTATTGAAGACGCACTTGAAACTATATATTTAAAGTTAACTAAAGAATACTCCTTAATCCAAACACTGGATATAAAAATAACAAAACCATCCATTTTACCCGACTGCAAGGTCAGTGTCAGCAATTATTATAAATCTCAATCTTAATTATAAGTTAAATTTTTTTTAAAGAAAATTGAATTTTTCTTTAAATTAACCTAAAATTATGATATGATTCCGCCAAATATTTACAAATAGGACATAATTAATGCGTATTCTTATTATTGAAGATGAAGTGACATTAAACAAAATGCTTGCTGAGGGATTAAAAGAGTTTGGTTATCAAAGTGATGTAGTAGAGACTCTTAAAGATGGAGAATATTATTTAGATATCCGTAACTATGATTTAGTGCTAATGGACTGGATGCTTCCGGATGGAAACTCTATTGATATCATTGGTGACATCAAGAAAAATACTCCAAAAACTGTTGTAGTTGTTTTATCTGCAAGAGATGATAACGAAAGTGAGATCGAAGCACTTCGTGCAGGTGCCGATGACTATATCAGAAAACCATTTGATTTTGATGTATTGGTTGCACGTATAGAAGCTCGTTTAAGATTTGGCGGAAGTAATGTTATAGATATTGATGACTTAAACATCAATCCAGAAGAAGAAAAGATTATCTATAAAGAGCAAGAGATTGAACTAAAAGGTAAACCTTTTGAAGTGTTGACTCACTTAGCTCGTCACCGTGATCAAATAGTATCTAAGGAACAACTCTTAGATGCAATCTGGGAAGAACCTGAACTAGTAACTCCAAATGTTATAGAAGTTGCTATTAACCAAATCCGTCAAAAAATGGATAAGCCCTTGGGAATCACCACTATAGAAACTGTTCGTCGTCGTGGTTACCGTTTTTGCTATCCAAAAGAAGTAAGCTAATTACTTAAAGTGAAAAGGGAAATTTCCCTTTTCACTACTCTAAGCACTTATAAGCGAGACTTGTATCAACACACTCCTTTTTACATAATACACCAAAAAATTTAGATTTAATTAGCTATAATAAATTTTCTATAAATTAATATTTTAGGCTTATATATGTTTTCAAAGAGAAGTATTAGAAGAAGCTTTCTAATCCAATTAATATTTGCTTCGGCTTCACTAATTTTCATCTTTTCATCATTACTCTATTTTTACATAGAAAATTCTATACTAGAAGATAAGAACAATGTTCTATTAGAACATGCCAAACATATTGCACATAATGAATCAGTTTTTGATACAGATAGCTCACAACCTGAGAAATACTTAGGTATAGAAGTAGAGATAATCCACCTAAATCAATCAAAAATTGGAATTAACATATATGAGACTACCAAAAATAATAATATATATTTAACAGTTATATACCCTTTTAATCTAGATGAATTTAGCTATCTAAAAATTACAAAAAATATAACAGCTACAAAAGCCTTACTTGATAAAATTCTACACTATATATTTATAATTAATATAGCTGGTTTTTTACTTGTAATCGTATATGCCATAGGTCTTTCAAAGATGCTGGTCTCACCTGTTAAAACATTAAGCGTTAAGCTCTCAGATATGAATGAACATCTTATGCACCCTATACAAACAGAAAAACTACCTGAAGAGTTTGAGCCATTGGGAAAAACAATAAACCACCTTATAGCAAGAATTCAAAACTTTGTTAAGTATCAAAAAGAACTCTTTATCGGTACAGCCCATGAATTAAAAACACCCTTGGCAGTGATTAAACTTAAAAATCAAGTAACTCTAATAAAAAAACGCTCTGCAGAAGAGTATATAGAAGCTCTTAATGTAACAAACAAGACCATTGATGAAATGAACGTTATAGTTTCAAACATCTTAAATATAGGTCGTCAAGAAGGTGCACAACTGGACAAACCACAAGAGATAGACATAATAAGGCTTTTACGTCAAAAAGCTGATGACTTTAAGCTCTTAGCATCAAATGAGGAAAAAACACTTGACATGAGCTTCGAACCAAATGGCTTTATGGCAATAATTCAAGTCGGACTTTTAAATCAAATTGTACAAAACTTTCTACAAAACGCACTAAAATTCACACCTGTTGATGGAAAAGTCAGTCTAATAAGTAGACAAGACAATTATGGTCTACTTATTCAAGTAATAGATGAAGGATGTGGTATTGATGAAAGTGTAGACTTGTTTGCCCCTTTTAAAAGACAAGGAAACAAGTCAGGAGTTGGACTTGGGTTGTTCCTTGCAAAAAGCGCAGCAGATGCTTTAGGTGCAAAAATAAATATAAAAAACAGAGTTGATGGCAAACAAGGTACAGTTGCCTCATTACACCTAAGCTCTAACTTATCATGTATCCTGCCAAAAAACACCTAAATACAGATGGTTTAAAAAATAATAAAGCTTTATTTTGATATAAATCGGACATATATAATATATCAAAAAATATATAAAGAAAAGAACTATAAAATATAAGGTTAACTAATGGCTTTGATAATAAATGATGAATGTATAGCTTGCGACGCTTGTCGCGAAGAATGTCCCACTATTGCTATTGAAGAGGGAGATCCGATTTATTACATAGACCCTGATAGATGTACAGAGTGTGTAAATGTATATGATGAACCCGCTTGTATTTCAGTTTGTCCTGTAGATTGTATTGTTCCTGATAAGGATAATGTAGAATCTATTGCGGAACTTCAATTTAAATATAAAAATCTTCAAGAAGAAGAATAGTATCCTTAGCTAAGAGTAAAGTTTTAAAAGCCAAGTATAATTAGAACATTTTAAATTATACAAGATATAATATTTGGAGTTCAGACATGGCAAAACGAGTGGCAATAATAGACATAGGTTCAAATTCTGTACGAATGGTAATCTATGAGAGAACATCTAGATTTGCTTTTCATCTGTTGTATGAAACAAAGACTAAGGTAAGAATATCTCAAGACATTTATAAAAATAACGGAAACCTTCAGAATATACCTATGCAAAGAGCTTTTAATGCCTTAAATGACTTTGCAACAATAATAAAGTCATTCAAAGCACGAAAAACTCTTTGTGTAGCAACCTCTGCTCTTCGTGATGCACCAAATAAAAAAGTATTTATAAACAGAGTTAAAAATGAGCTAAAGCTAAATATAAAAGTTATAAGCGGTGAGAGTGAGTCGTATTTTGGTGCGATTGCATGTGCAAATCTTTTACCTGAACAAGAAAATGCACTTAGTATAGATATAGGTGGTGGCTCAACTGAATTTTCTATAATAAACAAAAAAAATGTATCTAATAATATCTCTTTAGAACTAGGTACAGTTAGATTAAAAGAGCTTTTTTATGATACAAACAACATAGATGGAGCTATAGAGTACATAGATAAAAAACTAGAGGTTCTTAATGACATTGAAGTATCATCACTTATAGGCATTGGTGGAACTTTTAGGGCTATCTCAATCGCTATAATGAAAAGCAGCGATTACCCCTTTAAAAAGCTTCATAGTTTTGAATGTAAACCAAAAGATTTTAATAAGTTTTTATTGAAAATTCTAAAAACTGATGAAAATGATCTAAAATCCTTATTTATCAAAAAAAATAGATTTGATATAATTAAACCAGGGGCATTAATACTAAGCAGGGTTATGAAAAAAATTCTAATATCTAATGTTATAACTAGTGGTGTTGGCGTTAGAGAAGGTGTATATCTTCATGATTTACTTAGACATTCTAAAGACAAACTACCAATTAATTATAATACGTCTGTTCGATATATACTAGATTCCTTCGTAGAAGATTCTGCATTTTCAAACCAGCTTAATAAACTTACAAAGAATATATTTGAACTTACACATAAACATTTTAAGATAGATGAAAAATATTCTAAAGAACTTGGTATAGCTGCAAAACTATACATTAGCGGATCAAATATAAACTTTTATTTTCAAAATATACATAGTTATCAAATACTAAAAAGTGCTTTGGAGTTTGGTTTTACTCATCGAGAAATAATACTTATAGCTACACTTAACAAATATGCTACAAAACAATCTCCATCTTCTAGACATATGAATAAGTATAAATCACTTTTACCGGATAAATATACTCTAAATACACTTAACTATATATTATCCTTAAGTATAGCACTACTTAGCCATAAACCTACAAACATTGACTTTAGTATAAAGTTTGAAGATGGGGATTTTATGGTGAAATCTAAAGATTATCTTTACTTAAGCAAAGAAGCTGTTAATAAATTAACTAAGGTAAAAGATTTTAATATTAAAATCTTTGCCCCATAGTAAACTCAAAGTTAGCAGTTTTATCGCCATCTTTAGCACCTAATGGTTTTGCAAGCATTAGTTGTATCGGTCCAACAGGAGAGAACCACTCTAGTCCTAGTCCATAACCACCGCGTGCAATCCCTGTAACGTCGAGTATATTATTGTTTATATTGTTTGCACTTGTTCCAATATAACCATAATCAAGAAATGCAACCATTCTCATTTTTGCCTTTGGTATAAGAGGAAAACTGAGCTCAAAACTATTTGAAGCTGTATATTCACCGCCGACTCTGATTATATTACCATTTTCATCTTTATATGAAGGAGACAGTGAGTAGGATTGATATCCTCTAACACTTCCCAATCCACCCATATAGAATCTCTCTGCAACTGGTAGTTTCCCAGTTTCAAGTGCATAAAAGAATCTTGCTTTGTATCTTGCAATAAGATCAAAACCGATGTAGTCGTTTAAACCTTTATATGCAGAAAATGTTGTCCTAGATTTGAAAAAATTCGCATCTCCGCCTAAGCCTGCCATCTCAATACTTTGACTTGCTGCGTAACCTTTTCTTGGAAGATAATAATCATCAGTATTATCAAATTTAACACTTGTTGAAACTGAACTTTTTGAATAACTCTCAAAAGATTGTCCAAATTGATTATTTTGGGTGTTAAGCAGTGTACTGTTTGCATCTATATTATAGGTATTGTCAGAAAAAGAATATCCGAGATAACCACTTACATACCTTGTAAATCTGTGACCAAGACCAAAACTAATTCCATCAGTCAGTACAGAGTAGTCATTGTATTCATAATCTGACTTATATATGCTAAAGTTACCGCTATAATCACTGTCATTTAATCTTTGGTTTGATATATTAAATGAATAGTTTGAAGTTAGTGCAGAACGCTCTGCTTTTACTCCAACATTTATACCAGAGCCCCATACATTTCTATCATCTACAGCAACACTGATTAGTAAACCACCATAACTTCCGTATCCTCCACCTAGTTGGATATTACCCGTTGGAGCTTCTTTTAGTTTTACAATTAAATCAATAGTCTCATTATCTATCCTTTTTTCTTCAATAGTATTTCCATCAAAAAATCCAAGTCTTCCAAGTGCACTTCTAGAATCCGTCAAGTCAGTGAGTGAGTACATATCTCCTGGTCCTAAATAAAGCTCACGTCTTACAATCCTGTCTAAAGTCCTAACATTACCTGAAATTATAACGTTTCTAATTTTCACCTTTTCACCAGGCATAATTTTAAAAACAACTTCTACTGTTTTATCTTTTTTATTCTTTTTTAAATCTGGAACAATTTGAACAAATGCATAACTTAAATCTGAAATAATTGTCTTTATTTTTTGAGAATCATCACGAAATGTCTTAATGTTAAATGTCTCACCAACATTTAAACTTATTGCTTCTAAAACTTTCGCATCATCTATTACATGTTTAACCTGTTGAATCGATACTTTACTAATCTTGTAACTGATGCCCTCATCTATTTGATAACTCATATCTGCTGTGTAGTTATTAAAGTCAACTTTGACAAAAGGTTCCTTTACAACAGCATCTAGGTATCCATTTTGCATATATAGATCTCTGATTCTAAGCGGGTCGTAAGCAAGGTCAACCAATTTCATCTTACCATCATTACGTCCCCAGAACCAACCCATAAACTCATTTTCTTTATTTGCGATAACCTCATCAAACTCATCTGTGTCAAGTCCTGAAACTCCACTATAGTCTAAGTTTTCTATTACAACTTCTTCACCTTCGTTGACAACAAATGTAATTTTTATACTTCCATTGTCAAGGTATTCTTTTTGAATTTCAACAACACTGTCTATTTTAGCATCTTGAGAAATTGCTTCTATTATTCTGTCTTTTGCGGCCTTTAATTTCTTCTCATCATATAAAGAGCCTCTTTTGATTTGGATAACAGCATCTGTAACTTCTGTATCGTTTTCTTTCCAGCCTTTTATCTCAACTTTTGATATAATAGCTTTTTCTTTAAAGTGGTAAGTAAGTTCTCCATCATTTAATTCAACCCATATATCTCTAAAATATCCCTGTTCAAAGTATTTTTTTAGTGATTTATTAACTATCTCATCGTTAATATTGTCACCAACACTAAATTCTAGCATTCTAAGAGCAACTGGCTTTGAAATGTGAACCATTCCCTCATATTTGATAGATTCAACTGTGTAAGCATAAGAATTTATACTTATAAGTGCTAAGAGTGTCGCTAAAATTATTTTCATTAATCATCCATGGTTTGCAATTTTAATGGAGATTTTACCTTTTATGAGGTTAATATTAAGTAAATCCTGTATAATTTTACAAAATAAAACAAAAGAATTGATATGAATGTAGCAATAGTAGGTCTAGGACTTATGGGTGGTTCACTTGCACTTAGTTTGAAAAAGCTGGACTTTATAAAAGATATTGTCGGTACAGACCATAATGAACTACACCAAGAACAAGCTTTAGAACTTGGATTAGTAAGTAAAATAATAGATTTCAAAGAAGTTAAAGATTACGATGTTATTTTCTTAGCAATACCTGTTGATGGTGTTATATCTGCTATCAAAGACCTAGTTGATATATCTAAAGACACAACAATAATAGACCTTGGTAGTACAAAGAAAAAAATCGTATCATCCATACCAGCTTCCATTAGAGAGAACTTTGTAGCTGCACACCCAATGACCGGTACAGAGAACTTTGGTCCGCATGCAGCTATTGAAGATTTATATACAGATATGGTTGTAGTATTATGTGATCTTGAAGATAGTGGAAAACTACAACAGATAGTCTCAAAAAAAATCTTTAAAGCCTTACATATGAAAAAATATTTTATGGGTGCTAGTGAACATGACCGTCATGCAGCATTTATATCTCATATGCCTCATGCTATATCATATTCGATTGCAAACACGGTTATGAACCAAGAGAACAAACATAACATTTTAGCACTTGCAGCCGGTGGTTTTCGTTCTATGAGCCGTTTGGCAAAAAGCTCACCGAATATGTGGGAAGATATTTTTAGACAAAATAAAGACAATCTACTAGAAGCAATAAAACTTTTTGAAGATGAACTAAAAAAACTAAAACAAAACATACAAGATGATGATTGGTCAAAGGTTCATCAAGATATTCAAAGCGGCAATAAACTTCACGACATTTTAGATTAGATAACTTTATATTTTTTAAGTACTTCTTTTATCTTCTTTTTATCCAGTTCATCTTTTGAATTGGAATAAATATTTTTTTCTAATGTACTTACAAGCTTTTGAACTTCTATATCATCTTTAAAAGGCAATAGTTTCATTAAGAGAGCTTTGTTGTCATTTATAGAGAAAGTTTTTTCTTTTTTACTACTTACAAACTTCCAAGGTTTAAAATAGATAAGAGACATACCAATAACTAAACCCAAAAGGAAAAATTCTAACATAACTGTCTTTGACATATCTATAACTGATGTTTGAAGTTCAAGAGCTTCAGGTTTAGTATTTTCTTCTCTTTTAATAACCAGTTTCTCTTTTGCCTGTGTATTGTTAACTTTAATTGCTATCTCTTTTGTAGATATGGTCTTGATCTCTTTAGTCTCGAGGTCATAATACTTTAAAGTAAATGCTGGTATATCAAAGTCCCTTTCAGATACAAATGCCATTTTTTGTGTAAGTTTTTGACCATTTATGTTAATCTTTTCATCAAAGACATTAGCTATGCCTCCTTTTGGCTTAAAACTTTTTATATCTTCAAGGTTGCCATCTCCAACCACTTCAACTGTTACATTGACTGCTTCATTTGAATTTATCTCATTTTTATCGACTATAGTCTTAATGCTAAAATCACCAACCAAGTCTACTCCCAAAGGAAGAGCTTTTACATCTATACTCAATGGGTTTGAAAAGTATGTTTTCCATTTTATATTTGGTATAAATCCTCCCCAACTACCCCTACTATGACTTCTGGATGCTATACGCATTTTAGCTTGTTTTATGTCCAACTTTCCTTCTCTTTGAGCAGCTAAGGTATAGATGATTTTAGATACCGCATACCTTCCATCTTTGTATCTAATGGGAGGCGCTTCCTTTTTAACCCAAAAACCCTTTAATTTAGGTGCGATAAACTCATTATCTACAGCTTCTGAACCTTCTTTTTGCTTAAAAACTAAAATAAGATTAAATGTTTCTCCGACTAAGACTTCTTTCTTGTTTGTTGATAGTTCTAAAATAAAATCCTTGTCTTTTGCTCCTACAACAGCACCTACTTTAAAACTGACAGGGTTACTAAGTTCAGTCTTACCTGCAATTTCAACCTTCATAGCCGGTATATCACAGCTTTTTTGAGGTATAAATTTATAACTTAATATATAACTCTTATTCATATTTCCATTAATCATATTAATACTTGTTTGTGAAGCCGTGGAGATAACATCCGTATCACACAATCTTTGTATATTAGGTCTTGAAATGTCCTCTCCACTTATATTTAAAGAATAAGTAACCATATCTCCAATCTCTACCTTTGTAGAATCTACACTTGCAACAACGGATGCGTATATGGAATATGGGACAAAAAATAATAAAAATAATAATTTAATCAAAATAATCTCCTTTAAAATAATAGTATCTTACCAAGGTTTTTCATCCTCACCTTGATATGGTTTTTGTTCTTTATTTAACTTGTACATATAAGTGTTTTTATTCATATTGAGCTGTTTTAACCATTTTTTCTCTTCAGCTTCACTCATTTTATCCTTTGATAATTTCTGAGCAGATCCAGACTTGCTTTTTTCTTTAGTTTTGTCTTTCTCATCTTTACTTAACTTCTTCAAGTCCTCTTTTTTCTTTTCTTTTTCACCTTGAGAATCTTTAGACTTTTTTTCTTTATCTTTTTCATTCTTGCTTTTCATATCATCAGAACTTTTTTCTTTGTCCTTTGATTTTTTACTTTTTGAACTGTCGTTTTCTTTTTTATCTGACGACTTTTTTTTGTTTTCATCACTTTCTTTTTTCTTGCCGTCTTTAGAATCTTGTTTCTTTTTACCATCTTTTTTCTGCTCTTTCTTATCCGAGTCTTTTTTCTGATCTTTTTTCTTGTCTTGTTTTTGTTTTTCTAAGAGTTTTTTTACCATCTCAAGGTTTTCCCTTGTCTGCTTGTCTTCTAAAATATTCAAAGATTCTTCATAGGACTTTACAGCTTCTTGCAAGTTCTTTTGTTCACCTTGTTTTACATAAGAGTTACCCATATTTGCAAAGTTTTTTGCACGTAACTCAGGAGTATCAAAAGTCGCTTTCTTATAAGATTCTAGAGCCTTTTTATACTTTTTTTGTTTATAAAGAGAGTTTCCTGCATTAAAATGAGCTTCACCTTTTGAGCTTTGTTGTGCATAGTTTTGATAAAGCTTGGCTGATTTTTCATACTCACCTTTAGAATATGCCTCTTTTGCATTTTTTAAGTCCATAAAATCTAAAAGTCCCGCCTTAGAATCCTGAGTAATAAAGACTAGAGAAAATAAAATCAACATTGCGGAAACTTCACTTTTCTGTCTTTTACCAATAGAACTTGTGGCAATAAGAAGTAAAAACAAAGCCATGCCTATAGGATAATAAAAAAGTGGAATATACTTTTGAATCTCTTCACTCTTTAGTTCTTTTTCATCACTTTTATTTATTATTTCTTTAAACATAGCCTTTATGTCAGTCGATGAATTCGTACCTTCTATGTATACACCACCCGTTGCAGTTGCCAACTCCGCTATTTGTTCATTTAGTTTCGAGACGATTATACTTCCCTTATGTTTTATAAACTCACCGTTCTTAAGCTTTATAGGCGCTCCCTTTCTAGTCGCAACCCCTAAAACAAAGACAACTATGCCATTTTCTTTAGCCATAGCTATCTCTTTAGTAAAATCAGTTTTATCACCGCCATCACTTAAGATTAAAAGATATTTTTTCTCTTTTGCTTTTTGACTTTCATTCACAACATTCAATACAGACAATATGTCAGTGCCTTTTTCTGTTATAGAAGATGTATCAAGTTGACGAAGTAAAAAACTTACTGCACTGGTATCAAAACTTAGCGGTGAGACAAGATAGGAGTTCTTTGCAAAAGCAACTACACCAATACGCTCATTAGGCGCACTGTCTAATAGTGTGATTGCCTTTTGTTTAGCTAGTTCTAAACGATTTGGATACATATCTGTTGCCAACATAGAATCCGAAATATCAAGAGCTATCATAATGTCTGCACTTTTTGCTTTTATTTGAACTTTTCCATCTTTTATAACAGGCTCGGAAAGGGCTAAGATCATAAAAAAGCTCATAAGTAAAAAAAGTGCATTTCGGGCTTTTAAAGTTAAAGTATTTGAACTTACACGTAATTTATCCATAACATCTTGAGAAAAAAAGTGTGCCTGTGTCTCTTTTTGAGTAAGTAACAGTCCAAATAAAATAAACATAGGAGGTAGCATATAGTATAAAAACTCAGGATGTAAAAAAGTCAAGATGCACCTCTTTTATTTCTAAGATATATATAAAGCATCAAAGATAAAAGTGAAATAAACAAAGGAAACATATAGTAGTATTTTGTTGACGTAAAACTTTCACTCTTGATTTCAGATTTTTCAAGCTCATCAATTTTTTTATATACCTCTTTTAATTCACTTGCACTTGAAGCACCAAAGGCTACTCCACCTGTTTGTTTAGCAATTTTAAGAAGCACTCTTTCATTATATTCTCTGGAACTTCCAACTCCGATGGGATAAACTTTTATACCCTCTTTTTTTGCCATATCCAAGGCTATGTCCAGTGGTATCTTATCTATCTCTCTTGTGCTGTAACCATCTGTAAGTAATATTGCCACCTTACTTTTTGACTTGCTCATTTTTAACAAGTTTACACCTTGAGCTAAGGATGTATTTAGTGCTGTGTATTTACCAGCCATACCTATGTATAACTGAGATACAATTTTATTTAAAATATTTTCATCATATGTCAGAGGCGAGGCTATAAATGAGTACTGACCAAACACCACAAGACCGATATTGTCATTTTTTCTTTGCTTTACAAAGTCACTAACGATATCTTTAACAACATCAAACCTCGTTAGATTCTGATTAGACTTGTCAAAACCTTGTGCTTTCATAGATTCGGATGCATCTAAGATAAGTGCTATCTCGTATCCGTCTTTTGGCTCAAGTTCATACGGTTCGTCTTTTACTGGAGACATAAAAGCTAAAACTAGCATTATAATTCCAAGCCATTTTAAAAATAGAAGTAGCTTTGATGCTGAGACAGATTGTTTAAGAAACTGCCCTGTATGTGGAAAGTATATAGATGGCAACTTAAGCTTACACATTTTTGCACATAGCAAAAAAAACAAGACTATAAGTATCAACAATGGAAATTCGAAGTAAACTCCATCAAACATCAAGCATACCTTTATAAAGTTCTATATATCCTATCGTCTCACTGTCAAAAGCATCAACCTCTTTTTTATACTTATAAACCTCTAACCTTTGGGTTAGGTTGTTATACATCTCTTCATGCCTTGGACTATCATCTTTAAATGTTGCACCATAGGTAGTGATGGCGTAAGCACAATTCTTGGTGTCATTTATATCAAGAGAGTTTATCAACTGATAATGGTCTTTTTTAATATTGTAAGCATTTCTGTGCTTTAACCACTTGTATATAAGGTAAGATATTGCAAGCAGCAGTAAAACAATTACAAAAGTCAGACCTAAGAAATAGTAAAAAGAGTACTCATTTACATCAACAATAGGCTTAATATCGTGTAGAGGAATATCATAACTTTGCTCTTGTCGTGCTTTCATCTATCTACCCTCAAAAAGTCTGCGAAGTTGTACACTTGGCATAGAATCAGTATAGACTTTAGTAAAACGTATCTGATGTTTTCTCAAAATCTCATAAAGCCTACGGTCATGCTCAGCTACTTTTGCACTATAAGCTTTTACGCTAGATGAATTAAAATCACCCTCCAAGACAGCTCCGCTCTCTGGATCTACTAAAGAGGAAAAACCCATTTCAGGTGGATGTTCTTCCAATCTGTCTCTTACTACGATACAAACAACCTCGTGTTTTTTAGCTAAAACCTTAAAATCAGGTATTTCAAAAAAATCACCAACTATTATGATTAATGACTTTCTTTTTAATCTTTTGAACAAAGTATCTGCTATAACTTTAAAGTCTACCTGCTGATTTAATGCCTCAAACTCTAGTATTTCACTGACATTTTTTTGAATTTGATGTAACTTTTTACTAGGTTTGGAATGAGAAATCATCTTGTCTGTAAATATATAAGAACTTAGCAGGTCTCCATTTTTCAAGGTTGAAAAACCCAAAAGAGCGTTTACGTCTGCAATAACTTCTTGTTTGAACTTTCTTGATCCGAAGTGTACACTACCGTTTAAAACTGAAGCTAAGACAACATTTAACTCTCGTTCTTCACGAAACACCTTGATAAAAGGCTTCTGCATTTTTGCCGTGATATTCCAGTCAATATGGCGAATATCATCTCCTGCCATATATTCTCTAAGTTCGATGAAGTCATAACCCTCACCTTGAAATATAGAAGGGTTGTTTCCAACCATCTCGCTAAAGACCTGACGTCTGGCACGAACTAAAATCTTTTGTAATTTACTCATGAAACACCTACGGTATCACTACAGTCTCTAACACTTTTTGAATAATCTCATCAGTTGTAATTCCTTCAGCCTCTGCTTCATAGGTCAAAACAATACGATGACGCATTAACTCTTTTACTATATATGCGATATCAACAGGAGTAACAAAGTCTTTACCACGCATAAAAGCCATTGCTTTAACAGCCTTAAACATATCAATACTTACACGTGGAGATGCTCCAAACTGGATATAGTCCTTTATTTCCTCTAATCCGTATTCATCAGGATTTCTTGTTGCATTTACAAGCTCTATCATATACTTTTCAACTTCTTCGTCAATATGTATATCTTTTATAGCTTGCTTCAACTCATTTATATCATCTTTTGAGACAACTGCTTGAATATTTTCAAAATTTCCGCTTGAGATACGCCTTGCTATCTCCAACTCCTCATCTTTTGTATTATAATCTACCACCAGTTTTAACATAAACCTGTCCAGCTGAGCTTCAGGGAGTTGATATACACCCTCTTGTTCTACAGGATTTTGTGTAGCCATAACAAAAAAAGGAAGTTCAAGTTTAAATGTAGCATCACCCAAGGTAACTTGTTTTTCCTGCATAACTTCCAATAAAGCCGATTGAACTTTTGCCGGTGCACGGTTAATCTCATCTGCTAAAAGCAAGTTAGTAAAGATCGGACCTTTTTTAATCTTAAAACTATTGTTTTGAGGATCATATATCTCTGCACCAAGTATATCTGAAGGAAGTAAGTCAGGAGTAAACTGTGCACGTTTAAAATCAAGACCTAAGCTTTTCGCCAATGCGTTTACTGTTGTAGTCTTAGCAAGTCCAGGTACACCTTCTATTAAAATGTGTCCTTCACATAAAAGTGAAATCAGAAGAGAATCTATCATTTTCTCTTGTCCAACGACCACCTTAGAAACTTCTTTTTTAATCTTATCAATATTAGAAATCATAAACCAACAACCTTATTTATTAATTGTCAAAAGTTTAACAAAAGACAGTTAACGATTAAGAAATTAATCTAGATTTAGATTTATACCTACAACTTCCTGTATACCCTGTGATTTAATGTCCTCTTGCAAATGTATAGCAGCATTTTTAAACGCACTCTTAATAGAACCGTTATACCTCTCTTTTAAAATGATTGAATTCCCGCCAATAAGATTGTATTTATCATACACTTCAATTATCAATGTCAAAACAGCTATATCTATAACACTGTCATTATTTATGGTATAAGTAGTTTTGATCCTGATAAGTATAGATTCGTCTCTCTTTTTATCAACTACATTAAGCTTATTGTTTATCAAATAGTTTTTTATCTTTCTTATAAATACTTCTGAGTTTTTATCGCCAATCACATAAAAATTTAAACTATTTTCTTCATATCTAAACCTATCTTCTATCTTTTGCATAAAATCAAAATAAGCTTTATCCTCAAAACCTTTATCCAAGGCAGAAACAACCATAATCATAGGGTTTAATGACTTCGATTCTTTAAGTATGGATTTAACTTCATTATATTTACTTAAAGTATCTTTATCTTTACTAGACTTTAACCTTAACTTGATCTCTTTCATCTCTCTTTTTAAAGATTTTCTTAGTGATTTAGATAGTTCCTCTTTATTTGATTTAACCATAACGGCATACTCACTATAACCAAGTCTTTGTGTCTGAACCACCTTATAATTACTTATCTTTATCTTTTCTATATCCGCTTTTATCTGATTTGTTACTATTGTTCTACTTATATCATATTGAACCTTCTCATTAGTCTGAAAAGTTGATTCTATTTTTACACCAAGCTTTGATACCATATCAACCAATGCGGAATTAACAGCACTCTCTCTATCTTTTTCTATACCTATACCATAAATATATGTTTCATCACCATTGTTAGGTGACGTTATCCAGTCTGGTAGTTTTTGAAAACTTGACTTTAAATTTGCAGACGAGGTAGAAACTGAACATCCGTAAAAGACAAGTACGCTTAATACAGATAAAAAATATCTTTTATCTAGCATTTAGTTGCCTTCTTGCCTCAACCCTTTCATTAATAGAAGATTCTATTCGTATTATTGCTTTGTTAATCTCATCTACTGGTTCAGTTGTTAAGTCATCTGCTATTAAATAAAGTTCTTTTGCCTTATTTAGTTCACCCCTAGCCTCTTTTACTACACCGTATACATAAGCTATTACATAACTTTTTCCGTTAACCTCATCCATTAAGGTATAAAGTAGTTCATCGGCTTTATAAAGACGACCTGCTTTTATATATTCCAATGCATTTTCAAACAATTTTTTCTGACTAGTTGTTATATTTTTAAGTTCTATTGACTCAATTAGTTTAATATCAAAATATACATAGTTCGGAGTTAATTTGTAAACAAACTCACTTGCTATCTCAGAAGCTAGTCTATTTATAGCCTGCCCCTTGGATAATATATTTCCAGAGATACATGAATCATCATTGTATTCTTTTGAAATCGTATCTCCGTAGACTATAGAGCCTGTCTCAACGTCGACTATGTTTAAACTTACGGAGACTGATGCCTGCGTGGTGTCACAGATCACACTGTAGCGTTTATACTTAACACAACCCTCTTTCTTAACATACTTTAAACATTTTTCTTTTACTAGCCTGTATCTTGATGATTCAGCATTTGCAGATGCAACCTCACCGTTAATTATCGCCTGTGCTCCAATTAGTCTACCAACTTTCGTAGTAGTAGTCTCATCCACCATTTCTGAAGATTGTAATCTTTGTTCTGAAATAACATTCTTTATATTTTTTCTATTTAAGACTGTAAAGTATCTTTTATTATCCAGTTTATGTTTTGCTATTTTTGATTCTATTTTAGCTGATAATCCAATATTGTCATTTCTAAACTCACTGATTACTATTTTTTTCTTATCTGCCATCTCACCAACTTCAGCATGTACCAATGATTTTATACGTATTTTTTGTGCACACCCTGAGAATAATAAAACAGTTGAAAGTATTGATAAAAGTAACTTTATTGATATATTCATCCAATGTCCTAAATATCTTTTAAAATAACTTAGCAAAAGTATATTTAATCATAGATTAAAAATGTGGAAGAAAAAAGAGATTTATAAAATAATCTCATTCATTACAGTAGCTTAAGCTACTGTAATTAACAATACTAAAAAATTCCAGACATAGAACGTGATAATGCAGATTCTAGAACCGGTTTTGCTTCTGAAAACTCTAAATTCATCTTATTTGCAGTACTTACTATACGTGTACGGTAAGTCTTCCATTTAACTTTTCCGCCTTTAATATCTTGTTTTACTTGAGTAGAACTTCCTTGAGCCAAATCAGCTTGTTGAGTTTGAGTGATAACCTCACCATCTAATGGTCTTTCACGAATTTGTAAGTCAGTTACCATAACATACACAACATCTTCAACTAAGGCATCACCAATAAAACCTAAAGCTGCTCCAGCTAGACCAACTGCTGCCGCCCCTCTGTTATTACCACCTAAGGCATAAGCAGTCCCTGCACCTATAGCTGCACCCGATACACCTGCACCAAAGCCTGAACCAAGGTACGCTCTAGATTCTCTTAAATCGGTCTTACCAACTTTTAAAATATTTCCCTGAAGCATATATGTAGCTTTTCTAGGATTATCCGTTATCTTATAACCTCTACTTTTAAATGCAGCTTCTATACTTGCTTTTACATTTATATCTTTATCAGAAGTGTTTCTGATATCAAAATACACTATTTTTTCTTCTGGTGCCACAGGCTCTAAGAAAATTGTCTCAGACATTTTTGTTTGAACATCCAAGTCTTTTTTCTTAATTGCAGTATTCATTGCACTACAACCACCAAAACTAAGTCCTAAAACTAATATACTTCCCGTTAATAATAGGACTCTTGATATTTTTGTGTTTGTCATATAAAAAACTCCTTGTGTTATTTAGAGTGAATATTATCTTATAATATATTAAGTAAGCATAAAAATAAACAAAATATATTAAACTAATAATTTATTATTGTATTTTTCACCTCTCTTATTGAAAGGCTCTTATCAAGTTCTATTTTTTTTATGATGTTTTCATACTTTCTTGTATCTTGTAGAACCAATATAACCAATAGTTCATCTAAAGATTTTGCATTTTTAATCTTCTCTTTAAATGACCTATCCTCTGTAACATTTTTTTCTTGCTTTTTAAATTTTATTTTTGAGACTAAAAAACCTGCAATAAACGTAAGTACATAATATAAATACTCATAAGAAAACTTGAACTTAGTCTCCTGTGTATCTAACAACTGCTCTTTTTGATATGCCTCGGTCACTAAAACCTTTGTAGAATCAATTTTAAACTTTTTTTCTAAATTATTTTTAGGATTGATATACTCTATTTCCGTTTCAGGAATAATAAAATCTTTTTCACTAACAAAAGCAAATTTTTGACTCCAGATTCCACTATACCCATTTTTAGTTAAAACAGTTTTTTGTATAGGAATTTGCGAAAAAACCTTTACGCCTTCAATACTAAACTCCAGTGGCTTCAAAGCTTGAAAATTCCCATCACCTTTTATAATCACTTCCATATGAAAAGGTGCAAATGATTTAACACTGGTTTTGTCTTTTTTTACTTTTATCTCAAATTCACCAACGAGTTTAGAACTTACATCCTCTATATCTATACTTAAAGTTTTTTGCCTAATCACTTTAGTAGAGAATTCTTCCTTTTCTACATTATCCCGACCAAGCACAGTATTATCTATAGAATCTTGAGTAGTTTTTTTCATAAGTGCATCAAAGTTAAAGTTCACCTTACCGCTCTTTTTAACAAAAGCAACAAACTCATAGTTGTTTATTCTTTTATTATTTATAATTTTTTCATCCTCACTTAAAAGAATCAAATCATATTGTTCATACTTTCCTACCGGATTAAAATCAATAGTATATAGTTCACTCTTATCATTAAATTCACATACATAGTTTAAGTATATTGCTTCATTTACAAATGCTGTCTTTTTATTAATACTAGCACTCCAGCTATATTCTGATGCATTCAAGTTTATATTTGCAAAAATTAAAATAATTAATAAAATTTTACCAAGGTTTATCTTCATCTACTACTCTCTTATTTATTAGTTCATACTGTTTTGAACTAAGCTTTGCTTTTGCACTGTTTAAATTTATCTGAACATCTGAAGCATTCTTTTTTTTAGAGTTATCAGCTCCATCACTTGCATTTGCACTTACCTTCATATTTGAACTACCACCCTCTTTTTGCTTTTTTGAATTTTTTCTTTTTTTAGCAACTGATGATTTTTTTGCAGCTTTTTGTTGTCCTGTACTCATCTCCTGCTTTACCCCGACATCTTTAATAAAGTCAAGGTTTTCATCAGCCTCTACAGTATAAAGTAAGGTCAATGATTTTAAATAGGCCTCTCTTGCTTTTTTAAACTCTTGCAAACGTACTAACGAGTTACCTATATTATAATATATTACTGATTTGAATTCTTCGTTTGAGGACTTTACTTTTTTATAGTAATCAAGTGCTTTTTCGTACTGCCCTGTTTTATAGTATGAAGTAGCCCTGTTAAAATAAAGCCTGTTATCATCTATTACTTCATTTATGTACTCTTTAAAATCAGCATTTAAATGTACTCCAAACAGTAAGAAGAGTGCTAATACAAATCTTTTTAGAGAAGTCACACTTACTAAAAAAGTAATTAGTGCTAAAACTACTATGTAATAAAAAAGCTCAATGTTTTGAACAACAGTGACTTCACTTTTTTTATCTTTAACTCTCTGAGTGTCAAGTGCATCAAGTAATTCATCCAAGTTTTTCGTATAGATTCCATCAGTTAAATCTGATATTTGTTTAATAGCATCGTTTTCTCTACTGACAACAATATCACCAAGTTCATCTTTTAATAATCCCCCGCTTTGGAGAGTAAGCGTCCCACCCATTTTTGTAGCTAACATAAAAATATTTACACGCAAAGAGTTTTTTTGTGCATACAATCCCTCTGAATCATAGTCAAACTCATCTGCTCCGTCACTCAATATAACTACGCTCAATCTTTTTGAATCAGACATCTTCCTAGCCAACTTCAAAGCAGGCATAACATCACTACCCTTTGTTATGACAAGCTTTTCATTAAGTGAATCAAACAGATGTAGTAAAAGCTCACTGTCTGTTGTCAATGGCGACAATATTATCGAGTTTGTCGTAAATCCTAGTATGCCAAACCTGGTTTTATCCTCTATTTTCACCAACTCTTTTAATATTTCTTTTGCTTTTTCCAACCTGCTAGGCTTAATATCATCAGCCTGCATAGAGTAAGACAGGTCAACAGCAATAACCACATCATTTAAAACTTGCTTGTTTTTAATAGGTTCTTGCTCTATTACCGGTCTGCTGATTGCAAGTATGATAAGTGTGAAAGTCGTTATATACCCTATAGGGACTAAGCTTAAACTTCTGTAATCTTTTTTTACAAAAACAGGCAAAAGTAATATAAGCAACCAAAAGGCTTGAGGATACAAAAAACTCATTGTCTTAACTCCCTAAAGAGTAAAAATAATACCAATGCTGCTCCAAAAAGTAATGCAATCCAATAATAGTATTCTTTTAAGACATATTCTTTACTTTTGATTTTTGATGATTCCATACTGTCTATTTTAGTATATACTTCTTGCAACTCCTTTGCATTAGTAGCATTAAAAAATTCTCCACCACCGTCATTAGCTATCTTTTTTAACAATGGGGCATCTGCCTCACCCTTTTTTCCTATGCCAATAGTATAAATCTTTATATTATTTTCTTGAACGTATTTCATAGCCTCTTTTGGTGAAATACTACCACTGTTGTGTTCACCGTCACTAAGTAAAATAATTATTTTACTTTTTGCCTGAGAGTGTTTAAAAGCTCTTACGCTCATAGCTATTGCTTCTCCAATGGCAGTATTTTGTCCAGCCATACCTTGTGTCACGTAGTTTAGCATATCAACAATAATGTTTTTCTCATATGTTATAGGTGAAGCGATAAAAGCAAAGTCTCCATATATAACTATCCCGACATTATCACTTATCCTTTTTTTTATAAACTCTCCGGCTATCATCTTCGTTAGTTCAAAGCGCGTAAGCCTTTTACCATTACTTAACTCATCTTCATCATCAAAACCTGAAGAGTTCATAGACCCACTTGCATCAATGGCTAACACTATCTCTTTACCATGTCGATTTAGAGGAGAGAACCTATCTACTACAATAGGAGAACTTAAAGATATACATAAAAAGATAAATATCAATATCTTTACAATCCACTCTAGCTTTAAAAAACTTTTTTTTGCAGACAAGAAATGCAGATGAACAAAAACTTTAGGTTTTTTATACTCTTTACATTTATATAGGCAGTAAATTATTGGCAATAGTAATAAAATAAGATACGGATATTCAAAACTTATATAATTCATTGTGATTATTTTATCAAAATATTCTACAAATCAAGAACTAATGTAGTTATAATGAACAAATTGACAAATTTGTGTAAATTTATCACTTTTTTTATTGACATCAAATATTATTTTGCCTATAATTTCGACCTCTTAAGAATAAGAGACAAATGTCTTGTTAGCTCAGCTGGTAGAGCACGTCACTTTTAATGATGTGGCCGATGGTTCGAATCCATCACAGGACACCATTTTTTGATTATTTGAACTTCTGTGTATAGCTCACATACTATTGTATGCTTCGCTAAAAACCTCAGTACAACTAATTTAAAAACAACTATTTATGTGGCCCCGTCGTCTAGCGGTTAGGATCCATGGTTTTCATCCATGTTACAGGAGTTCAATTCTCCTCGGGGTCACCAACTTTTTTATATAACTCTCTATTTTAAATGCTTTCAATAAACTTAATTATCACCTAATATATTTTGCTACGCATATTTGTCACTAAAAGTTGTCAAAAGGCATGCTTTTAAGTAAAGTGTGTTATATTAACACATTAAAAGGAGTGTTGTATGCGTTTATTAATATTATCTTTACTATTGGTATTTACTACTTATGCAAATGAATCAGTATCTTATTTTAAAAAATCTCGAGACAATCAACTTTTGTGCAATGTTGGGCAAAGTTCATATAAAATGGTTTCACAAAAAAATGCGCTAATTGAATACATTCACGGTGGTTATTTTTTTAAACTAATCAATGAAAATTTCTATTTTCCGGCTAATTCTTGTCAACCATTAGTGAGTAAAAAACAAGGTATTATTTTTTAAGCCTATATTATTATTTTTGAATTGTTTATCCTTTATGGTGATTTTCTCAGTATAAGCTTGAAAGATCAAATTAGTTAAATCTGGAGTTTAAACGCAGTAGAGCTAAAATTTCATTACACTATTTGAATAAACATCAATTATATTTTAGACTGTACATAAAAACTTTAGGCAGTTAATTTGTTAGTCTATAACTAATTGGAATCTGAAGTGTAAGTTCTTCATCTGGCTTAGGAAAATTTCCCGATAAATCCTTTATTGTTCTAATAGCTGCTTTAGAAAGTAAAGTATTGTGTGATTCTACAACTATTATGTCATAAGCATTAGAATCTGTACCTAAGGTAAATTTTACAACAACATCACCTGTTATCCCTTTTTTTCTAGCTCTTCTTGGATAATATAAGTTATCTTGTAAAAGTTTAATAATATCACCTATATTATCTTGCATATACTCTTTTGTACGTTGATTGGATGTAGTAGTTTTTTGAGGTACTTTTACAGTTTCTGTCTCTTGTGCAATAGTTTTTTGTATCTCATTTTTAAAAATTTCTTGAATTTTTACTTCCTTCTCAGGAAAAGGAATAGTTGATTTTTCTATTTTTTCTTTCGGCTTTAGGTTTGATTTTGGCTTAGTTTTTTCTTTTGGCTTTGCTTTTACTTTTTCTTTTGGCTGTCGTTTTGGCTTAGTTTTTTCTTTTTGTTTTGTTTTTGGTTTTGTTTTTTCTTTTGGTTTTGTTTTTTCTTTTGGTTTTTGTTTGAGGGAAGTTTTTTTATCTTGTATATTAGTAAGTTTAACACAAAGCTTATCTTCACACTGAAACTCTTTTTTAACTATAAAATTATTATAGATAACTAGTACTGTAAAAAATAAAACTATATGAATAATAATGGAAAAAAAGAATGAACTGCTCTGTCTAATCATGAGACAATAGTAACAAAAAAATTGTTACTACTTCATTAAGTTATATAAAAAATTAGCTTTCATCACCATGGCGACAGCGTCGTAACTATATTGCTCTTTTAAACTCTGGATATGCTTCAACTCCACATTCATTTACATCCATACCTTCAATCTGCACATCATCTTTAGCTCTAAATCTAGATATTTTATTAATAATAAACAGTACTATATACGAAGATGTAAAAGCAAAAACGGCAATAACCATTACACCTTTAAGCTGTTCCATAAAAGAGATACTATCTACAAATATACCAACAGCCAAAGTTCCCCAAATGCCGTTTACAAGGTGAACAGAAAGTGCACCGACAGGGTCATCTAATTTCAGTTTATCAAATATAGGTACAGCAAACACCACTAAAGCACCACCGATAAGACCGATTACAATGGGTGTATACATATCATACATGTCAGGTGCAGCTGTTACAGCGACAAGACCACCTAATGCACCATTTAGTATCATAGTAATATCAAGTAGTCTATATCGTAGATACATAATAATTCCGGCTACGATAGCCCCTGCCAAACCTGCTGTATTTGTATTCATAATTGTTTTTGCTACGGTATCTGCATTTTCTACACTAGAGATTGAACCGACACTTCCACCGTTAAATCCAAACCAACCTATCCAAAGAAGTAATGCTCCTAAAACTACCAATGGGATGTTAGAAGCGGGTATAACTTTAATCTTACCATCAGAGTAACGACCTTTTCTTGGACCCATTATCATAATAGCAGCTAGTAAAGCCCAGCCACCGGTTGAATGTATAACAGTTGAACCAGCCAAGTCATACATATTTATGTCAAACATACTACCTGCTATCATATCAGAACCCCAGGAAATATTTACGACCACCGGGTAAATAACAGCTCCCATTATAATTGTAAATATAGCTAATGGAATTATACGGACACGTTCACTTACCCCACCACTCATAATATTCACAGTTTTTCCGACAAATGCCATTTGAAACATAAAAGCTGCCCAAATACTTTGTGTACTACTCTCCCAAGAACCAAATGCAAGTTCATAACCAAAAAGCAAAAAAGCCAAAGATGCTATTGCATAAATCATTACATTGATTGTAAGTACAGCAGATACATTTTTTGTACGAACTAATCCGGCCTCCAGCATAGCAAAACCTGGAACCATAAAAATAATTAAAACCATGGCAAAAAGTGTAAAGAAAGTATCGATGATATATTTAAAGTCAGCTTCTAACATTTGGACATCCTTTTATAATTAAGGGTGAAATTATAGCTTAAATTTTATGCAGGATTTTTTTTAATTGATTAAATTTTAATCAACTGTGGATTTAAGAATGATTTAAAATTGTCTATTCCCAAAGGAAACAGGTTTTAGTCGCCATAACGGCGCAATCGCAGCTAAAAGGAAATACTTCCTTTTACTGTTATAGTTTATATAGCTTCGTTATCTGTTTCACCAGTACGAATACGGATAATTTTCTCTATATCACTGACAAATATTTTACCGTCACCGATTTTTCCTGTTCTGGCAGCTTCAACGATTGTTGCTGTCACTTGTTCAACATTATCATCATCAATTACCATCTCCATTTTTATCTTTGGTAAAAAATCAACAACATATTCAGCGCCACGATAAAGTTCACTATGACCTTTTTGACGACCATAACCTTTAACTTCACTTACTGTCATACCAGTAATGCCTATTTCAGCCAAAGCATCTTTAACATCTTCTAATTTAAATGGTTTTATAACCGCTTCTACTCTTTTCATTATTATTTCTCCAATTTTATTTTAACATTTTAGCTATTTTAATAATTTAAAGCAACTTTACTATTTTATAATTCTACTCCTTACTTGAAGGGAGTAGATTCTTTAGTATTCTTGACATAGCAAAAGGAATTATTTCCTTTTACTTTACTTATTATAAGTTTATAGCTTTTTCACCGTGTGTAGTTTCATCAAGACCACGACTTTCGTCTTCATCTTCAACTCTACCGCCACCAGTTATTGCCGAAGCTATAAAATATACTATTGCCGTAACAATACCACTATATACTATAGTCAGACCAATTGCACTAAACTGAGATACTAATTGAGAAGCCATATTATAATCATCAGCTTTTGCATAATCAGCTATAAAGATTGCTGTTGCAACTGAACCCCAGATACCCACTAAACCATGAACCCAAAATGCATCTAAAGAATCATCAACCTTAAACATCAGTTTAAGTTTAGAAACACCTATGAAACCTAATGCCCCACCAACAAGACCAATTATAATCGCACCTTCAACACCAGCAGAACCAGCGGCAGGAGTAATAGCAACTAGACCAGCAACAGCACCTGAAGCACCACCAACTATTGTAGCTTTTTTATAAACTAACCACTCAACTATGATCCAACCGATAACACCAAGTGAAGCAGCAACGTTTGTAACTAAGAAAGCAGATGCAGCAACACCGTCAGCAGCTAATTCAGAACCAGCATTAAAACCGAACCAACCGAACCATAATAAAGCAGCACCAAGTGTTACTAAAACAGGAGAAAAAGGCTTAATCGCAGCTTTTCCATAATCTTTTCTACGTCCTAGAATCATTGCAACAACAAAACCAGCAACACCGGCATTAATATGAACAACAGTACCACCCGCAAAATCCATCTCGCCAAAGTTAAGTGTATCGCCACCACCCCATGCCCAGTGTGTTACAGGTGCATAAACAGCAACAATCCATAGTGCTACGAAAACAATAAATGTAGAAAATTTAACACGTTCAATCATTGAACCACTTGCTATTGCAACTGCTATAGCAGCAAATGTACCTTGAAATGCAACAAATAGAAGCTCCGGAATAGTACCGCTTAATGTATCAGCGCCAATTCCAGAAAGTAAAACTTTACCTGTACCTATTAAATCACCGCTACCAAAAGCAATTGAGTAACCGATTAGTACCCATACTAATGTACCAACAGCATAAGCACCCAAACTCATTGCCATTGTATTTAATACATTTTTACTTCTTGTAAGACCACCGTAAAACAGTGCAAGTCCCGCAGGAGTCATCAACATAACAAAAGCCGTAGCCACCAACATCCAAGCAGTGTCACCACTGCTCAAAGTATCCTCTGCAAATACCATAGACGGTAATGCCAATAAAGCAAGAAAAAACCTCTTCATTTATTATCCTTATATTTAAACTGCCAAAATTATACAATTAATGTCTATAGGCTTAAACATATAACTGATTAATTTTTAATCATAAGTGATTATTATAAGATCTTGAAACACTTTTGCACATAAAGCTGACTAATTTGTAGAGTTTTATAAAGTTTTCAAATTACTTAAGGCTTATTAGGCTATTATAAAACAATTTAAATTTTAAATACTAGGTGCATTAATGAGTAACTTGTTAAACAACGACGACATACAAAGTATAAATATTGAAGAGACACTGCAAAATAGCTATCTTGACTACTCCATGAGTGTAATTGTAGGACGTGCATTACCGGATGTTAGAGATGGATTAAAGCCGGTTCATAGAAGAATCCTTTATGCTATGGACAAACTCAACTTATCTCACGGTGCAAAATTTAAAAAATCAGCTCGTATAGTTGGTGACGTTATCGGTCAGTACCATCCACATGGTGATACTGCCGTATATGATGCACTAGTACGTATGGCTCAAGACTTCTCAATGCGTATGCAACTTGTAGACGGTCAAGGAAACTTCGGTTCAGTTGATGGCGACAGTGCCGCAGCTATGAGGTATACAGAAGCGCGTATGACAAAGTATGCAGGTGAACTATTAAAAGATTTAGAAAAAAACACGGTAAATATGATAGATAACTATGATGGTACTACCAAAGAGCCGGACGTAATGCCTACTCGTGTTCCAAACTTACTCATAAATGGTTCTTCTGGTATTGCAGTCGGTATGGCTACAAATATTCCTCCACATAATCCAAGAGAGATAATGAATGGACTAAAAGCATTACTTACTAATCCGGATATTTCTTTAGCTGAGATTATGGAACATATAAAAGCACCTGATTTTCCTACAGGTGGTATTATATTTGGTAAAAAAGGAATAACTGACGCTTATGAGACAGGTCGTGGTCGCATAAAAGTTCGTGCAAAAACCCATATAGAGCAAAAAGCTAAAAAAGAAGTGATTATAATAGATGAACTTCCTTACCAAGTAAACAAAGCTCGTCTTATTGAAAATGTTGCAAACCTTGTTAAAGATAAGATGATAGATGGTGTATCTGAAATCCGTGATGAATCTGACCGTGACGGTATGAGAGTTGTAATTGAGCTTAAACGCGATGCGATGAGCGAAATAGTTCTTAACAATCTTTTCAAACAGACAAGTATGCAGACTACTTTCGGTATCATAATGCTATCTATATTAAACCAAGAGCCTAGAATCTTTGGAATCATTGAAATCTTAAAACATTTTATCAACCATCGTAAAACTATTATTATCCGTCGTACTATATTTGATCTTGAAAAAGCAAAGGCTCGTGCTCATATCTTAGAAGGACTTAAAAAAGCACTTGATATTATAGATCAGATCATTAAAGTTATCAAAGCAAGTAGTAATATAGAAGATGCTAGAGATAACCTTGTCTCAAAGTTTGATTTTTCACAAATTCAGGCACAAAGCATCGTTGATATGCGTCTTGGTAAACTTACCGGTCTAGAGCGTGAAAAAATCGAAAATGAGCTTCGTGAACTAATGGAACTTATTGAATACCTAGAATCAATCCTAAAAAGTGAAGAAGTTCTTCACGGTATTATAAATGAAGAGTTTGATGAGGTAATGGATACATACGGTTCAAATGAAAGAAGAACAGAGATTGAAGACGACTATGACGATATAGATATAGAAGATTTAATCCCTAATGAACCTATGGTAGTTACCATTACTCATAGAGGATACATTAAAAGAGTGCCTCTGGCATCTTATGAAAAACAAAAACGCGGTGGAAAGGGTAAAACAGCCGTAACTACTTATGAAGATGACTTTATTGAAAAATTCTTCACCTGTAATACTCACGACACACTTCTTTTTGTAACTGACCGTGGACAATTACACTGGTTAAAAGTCTATAGAATCCCTGAAGGAAGCAGAGTAGCTAAAGGTAAAGCGGTTGTTAACCTTCTAAATCTGGTAGCTGAGGAAAGAATACGTTCAATTATCCCTACAACTGACTTTAGTGAAGATAAAGGTCTAGTCTTCTTCACACAAAAAGGTGTAGTAAAACGTACAAATCTAAGCGAATTTTCAAATATTAGAAGCAACGGTGTAAGAGCTATTGTTCTTGATGAAGATGATGCTCTTATCACTGCAAAAATAGCAGATCAAGATGTGAAGTATCTGTTTATTGTCACTAAACTTGCCCAGTGTATTAAATTTGATATTGAAAAAACACGTGAACAAGGTCGTAGCACACGTGGTGTTAGAGGTATTAAGTTTAAACATGAAAGTGATGAAGTCGTTGATGCAAATATAATTGCTAATGATGAACAAGAGATACTGATTGTTGCTGAAAAAGGTATAGGAAAACGTACTGATGCCGGAGAATATCGTCTTACTAACCGTGGCGGTTCCGGTGTAATAGCAATGAAAATGAGTACTAAAACAGGTAAGCATGTAGTCGGATGTCTGATGGTTGATGAGACTATGGATATGATGGCACTTACCAAAGCTGGAAAAATGATAAGAGTAGATATGCAAACTATCTCCAAATCAAGCAGAAATACATCAGGCGTATATATAGTAAAAGGCGATGATGTAGCAAATGTTTCTCGTTGTCCAAAACAACATGAAGAAGAAGAAGACGAAGAATCTCAAGACGAATCAGGAAGCTTGGTATAGTTATTGCTTTATCTCTTTCATTAATTAATGTTAAGGGATAACAAATGAAATACTCTCTACTTATTGTAGCACTTTTAAGTACGTCTTCACTTTTAAGTGCATTCGAACTTTTTAATCCTTTTGGTGATTCTGAAGATTCTGAAACAACAAAAATGACTTCAACACCTACATTGCAGACTCATCCTGTTCAAATAGCTGACACTCCTACAATCGAACCTGTAAATATGAGACCAAACAAGAACCTTTTGACGCAGACACAAAGAGTTCGTGTAAGTGTGATAGGACAGGGAGTATCTCCTACGCAAACTGCATCTCCTGCACAAGCTTATGCACTTGCAAAAAGAGCTGCAATAGCTGATGGGTACAGACTAATCGCTGAAAAAGTAAAAGGTGTTAGAGTTGAAGGTCAAGACTTAATTCAAAACATGATGATTAAAAGATCATTTATCCGTACATCAGTTAATGCTATGGTAAAAAATGCAAATATTATTGAAACTACTTTTAAAGATGGTTTATGCGAAGTAGAGATGGAAATCGTACTTTCTTACGTAGATTTCTCTTTATAACACTTTTATCTTCTCTCGCTCTAAATGCGAGTGAATATCTTATATCATACCGTTACGTAGTAAAAGATTCTGCTCTTTATAATGAAACTCTATATGTATCTAAGGCAATGAAAAAATGCGATGGTAAAGAGCAAGAATCTATTTTTTTAAATACAGACAAAGAAAAAAGTCTTAAAAAAATCATTACTAATAATTTCGAAGAGTTTATATATTATATACATAAACTCGGTCTTCACATAAACCATAAAGACAAAACTATAAACCTTGAACATACATCTACAAGTATACTAACTCTAAAAACAACTTGCTTCAAAGTAGATATTAATGATAATTTAGCTAAAATAACCCCTTTAAAATAAGGGTATTTTCAGTGAAAATCGCAATAGTCGAAGATGATATTAATATGAGAAAATCTCTTGAAATCGCTATGAGTGACTATCAAGAGTTTAAAATCAAAACATTTAAGAATGCAAAAGATGCACTAAAAAATATTGATGACAGTTTCAATCTCATTATTACAGACATAAATATGCCCGGAATGGATGGTATAGAATTTGTAAAAGCTTTAAATGGAAAATTTGAAGTAATTATCATGACAGGAAACGCAACACTTCAGCGTGCTATAGAATCTATACACCTTGGAGTAAAAGATTTTTTACTAAAGCCTTTTGATGTTGACACTTTGGTTACAGCTATCAAAAGAGAAGACAAGATCCAAAAGCTAAAACAAGTTTTACCAAAGGTAAAATCAGCTAAAAACAATGCTGGTTTCTTAGGTACATCTAAAGCACTAGAAAGTGTTTTAAAAATTGCCAACAAGGCTAGTAAGACAGATGCAAGTATATTACTTTTAGGTCAAAGCGGAGTAGGAAAAGAAGTATTTGCTTCTTATATCCATAAGAATTCACCTAGGGCTAAAAAACCATTTATTGCTATCAATATGGCTGCAATTCCTGAGAATCTTATAGAGAGTGAACTTTTTGGATTTGAAAAAGGTGCATTTACAGATGCTCAAGAAGCTAAAGCTGGACAATTTGAATCTGCAAATGGAGGGACACTCTTTTTAGATGAGATAGGCGAAATGCCATATAATGTTCAGGCAAAGCTTCTTCGCGCATTGCAAGAAAAAGAGATAAAAAGACTAGGCTCATCAAAGGTAATAAAGATAGACATTAGAATAGTATCTGCTACAAACGCAAACCTCTCAGATAAGATTAAAAACGGAGAATTTAGAGAAGATTTATACTACAGACTAAATACTATCCCTTTAAATATACCTCCGCTTAAAGATAGAAAAGACGAAATCTTGCAAATAGCAGAAAAGACCTTAGAACAAAACTGTATAAAGTACGGCTTTGAAACCAAAAACTTCTCACTAGACGCAAAAGAGCAACTTTTATCATACACCTGGCCCGGTAACATCAGAGAACTTATCTCAGTTGTGGAAAGATCAGTGATACTTAGTGATGGTAACGAGATAACAGCAGACACACTCTTTTTAGAATCTCGTGGACTTAAAGAAAACAAAAATATTCAAGAGATGGAAAAAGAACTTATAAAAGAAGTACTTGAATCAGAAAATAATGACATAGATAAAGCCTCTAAGACTCTTGGAATGAGTAAGGCTAACTTGACAAAAAAAATACAAACATATGAACTAGAAGGATTAATAAAATGAGTCAAAAGTATAATGTAGCAGTTGTTGGAGCAAACGGAGCAGTAGGTGATGAGATACTAACTATACTTGGTGAAATCGATTTTCCAATTAACAAGCTAGTTCTGCTTGCAAGTTCAAGAAGTGCCGGGAAAAAGGTGGAGTTTAACGGTAGTAAATTAGTCATACAAGAACTAACAGATGATATATTTGAAGAAGAAAACATACAAATAGCACTTTTTTCTGCCGGTGGTAGCGTTAGTGCAAAATTTGCTCCACTAGCCGTTAAAGCAGGGGCGGTTGTTATTGACAATACATCTCACTTTAGAATGGATGAGCACACACCACTTGTTGTACCTGAAGTTAACCCTGAAGATATTGCTAAATGGAAAGAAACAGGCATCATAGCCAATCCAAACTGTTCAACTATTCAAATGGTTCAAGCTCTTAAGCCATTGGATGATGCTTATGATCTGGTTAGAGTTGATGTGTCAACATATCAGGCTACGTCAGGCGCAGGAAAGTCAGCTATGGAAGAGTTAGTAACACAAATGCAGGACTTCTTTGCCTTTAAGTTAAGTGATTCTGAGCATAAAGCATTTAACCAACAAATAGCTTTAAATGTGATCCCTCAAATTGATTCTTTTACGAAAAATGGCTACACAAAAGAAGAGATGAAGATGATTAATGAAACAACAAAAATAATGCATAAAGATATAGCACTTAGTGCCACTTGTGTACGGGTCCCTACTCTTCGCGGTCATGCTGAAGCATTGACTCTTACTTTTAAAAATGAAGTTAAAGCTGATGAAGTTAGAAATGTTTTAAGCAAAGCACCAAATATAGTAATACTTGACAAACCATGTGAAGCACTTTATCCAATGCCTGCAACTTGTGTTGATATGAATGAAACTTTTGTCGGACGTATAAGAAATGATAACTATTCTAAAAATATGATTCATCTTTTTGTAGTTGCCGACAACTTAAGAGTCGGTGCAGCAACAAATGCCGTACGTATAGCTCAAAAATGGATAGAGATGGAAGGTGGAAAGTAGTTATGATTGAAAAACTATTTGAAGGTGGTTTATGGAGTTCAAGGTTCATAATCATACTGGCTGTAGTATTTGGTCTTATTGGTGCTATTATACTTTTTATTGTAGCCTCTTTTGATATATATGATACTTCTAAATTTGTACTCACTACATACCTTAGCCATGCACATCCTGAGAATTTTCATGAAGATGTTGTAGGAGGTATTATAGGTGCTGTTGACCTATACCTAATAGGAGTAGTGATGCTTCTGTTTTCTTTTGGCTTGTATGAGCTATTCATCTCTGATATAGATGCTGCCAAAAATAAGGACGGTGAAGAAAATAAGATTCTGGCTATACACTCACTAGATCAGTTAAAAGACAAAATCTCAAAAGTCATCGTAATGGTACTTGTTGTTGGATTTTTTCAAAAAGTTGGTCATACGCAATATGTTGGCGCACTAGATATGCTATACTTCGCATTATCAATAACTGCAGTAGCAGTTGGACTGTTTTTCCTTGGAAAAGTCGGTAAACACTAATTAAACTGCAAAAGGAAATAATTCCTTTTGCTTCGCTTGCGCCGCTATGACGACTAAAGCTTTACTTTTTTATAAAAAAGTAAGAAGTTATAAAATAAAAAAAGAATGTTAAAAAAGGTATTAGATGAGTAAGATATTTGTAGATGCATGTTTGGGTAAGCAAACCCCATACACTCCAGTTTGGATGATGAGACAAGCTGGTCGTTACCTTCCTGAATATATGGCAGTTCGTGCCGAAGCCGGAAATTTTTTAAACCTGTGTCATGATCCAAAAAAAGCGTGTGAAGTGACACTTCAACCTATAGACATAGTTGGTGTTGATGCTGCTATACTTTTTAGTGATATATTAGTTATACCCGATGAGATGGGAATGGACTTAGAGTTTATCAAGGACTTTGGTCCAAAGTTCAATGACCCTATTAAAACAGAAGATGATCTAAATAGACTTATTGGTGGTGATGAAGCTGCCTCAAAGCTTACCTACGTATTTGACACTATCAAACTTATAAAAAAAGAACTTGCTGACGACAAAGCTCTCATAGGATTTACGGGTGCTCCATGGACACTTGCAACTTACATGATAGAAGGACAAGGTACAAAAACTTACAACCTTTGTAAAAAAATGATGTATTCAAACCCTGAACTTTTACATAAAATATTAGCTAAGGTTACAGAAGTTGTAAAGCTGTACATGGAAAAACAGATAGAAGCTGGAATCGACGTAGTTCAGATATTTGATAGTTGGGCTGCTGCCATCGAACCATCAAAATATGATGAGTTTTCATGGAAATATATGGTTGAGATCTCTGACTATCTAAAAGAAAAATATACAAATATTCCTATCATTATGTTTCCTAAGGGAATCCCTGCATTTTTGGACAAAGTATATGGTAACTTTGACGTGTTTGGTGTAGACTGGTCAACTCCAATGGCATTGGCAAAAGAAAAATTAGGAAGTAAGTATGTTCTTCAGGGAAATATGGAACCATGCAGACTTTACTCTAAAGAAGCTACAACAGAATGTGTAGAATCTCTTCAAAACACAATGGGAACTAAGCGTCATATTTTCAACCTTGGTCACGGAATACTTCCAGATGTACCTGTAGAAAATGCTATACACTTCGTAAAAGAATGTCAAAGAGTTAGTAAGATATAAATGAAGACTATTTTCGGTCCTATAAACTCAAGAAGATTTGGTTCTTCTCTGGGTATAGACCTCTCCCCTGCTCTTAAACAATGTAATTTCGACTGTCTTTACTGTGAACTAGCTCCTAGTGCTACTGTAAATCAACAAACTCATATCGTAGACATACCAACTATAATAGACGAGCTTAAAGAGCATTTAGGCGAACATATAGACGTCATAACACTTACAGCAAACGGAGAGCCTACACTTTATCCGTACCTTGATGAACTGATAAGCGAGATAGATAAGATAAAGAGCAATACTCAAACTCTCATACTTACAAATAGTGCCTCATTAGTAGATGAAAAAGTTTTTAATTCACTTTTAAAACTAGATCAGGTTAAGTTATCTTTAGACGCAATAACACCTGAGATATTTAAAAAAATCGACAGACCGCATGAAAGTATAGATATAGGTGATATAGTTCAAAAAGTTACTGACTTTAGTAAAGCATACAATGGAAAACTATTTATAGAGATACTTTTTGTTCATGAGCTAAACGATTCTAAAGATGAGATACAAAAACTAAACGAAGTCCTTTTAAAGATAAATGCAAGTAGAATCGACTTAGGAACAATAGACAGACCTCCTGCTTACCCAGTTATGGGTATAAGCTACAAAGAACTGCATGAAGCATCTTTACTTTTTGCGAGTTCCTTACCCATACATATAGCTTCAAGGATACACGCTGAACCTAATAACTCAAGATATACTAAAGAAGAGATATTAAACACTTTGGATAAAAGACCACTCACACAAGAAGATATAGACCTACTCTTTGATGATGAGAGTAAAACACTTCTTAATGAACTGATAAATGATTCTAAAATTGCTAAAAAACTGCTTGGAAATTTAGAATTTTTCATCCCAAAAACAAATATAAAAAGAAAGCGTAAAAAGTAGCAAAATAGCTTGACTTTTTAAAGACCATAAAGTATAATTTCGGCTCTTATCCTAATCGATGCTGAAGCACATCGATTGCGGTTACAAAGCTAAAAAAGTGAAGCAGTTTACTTTTTTAAAACGTTTCTCACATTCCGGATTAGCTCAGCGGTAGAGTAGGTGACTGTTAATCACTTGGTCACTGGTTCGAATCCAGTATCCGGAGCCATACATTATACAATCTCATATACATAGACTCTTCAACTGAATCATTTAGCTACTACGCCAATATATACCACAATTAAATAAACTTATATAAAGTTTTATTCTCTAAATAGGGTCTGACTCCTATTTTTCTATTTTTGAAGAAAAAGTAAAAACATTAACTGAAGCTAGTCATAAAATGGCTGAAGAAATGTATAAAAAAGACAATCCTCAGAAAGATGCTGAAAATGTTAAAAAACAAGATGACGATGTAATTGACTAGCCAGCTAAACAAATAAGCAATTTTTGCTTATTTGTTGTTTTACACTCAGAAGAAACTTATTAATAGTTTTTTTCTAAAAACTTCAATTTATCTGGATTTCTTAATACAAATATACCTGTAATTTTTCCATCGTTTATTTCAAAGTTAAAAGATGAAATAATCTTTTGTTTATAGAGGATGATAAATCCAAAAGAACCGTTAAACCATACTTTTTTTATAATCATATCATTAGCATCTCTAAGAAAACTTTTACTTATTATCTTGATTATAAATATGCTAACTGCTCTATTACCACTGATTATTTTCTGTGCTGATTTTGCTTTTTTCCCACCATCGCTAATAAAAATGAGTTCCTCTGAAAATATTTTTTGTAAATGATTGAAGTCACCTTTCTTTGCTGCTATTAGAAAAGAGTTGGTTAGCTCTTCATGTTCCTCTTTTGTAGGAGTAAATCTTTTTTTAGATACTTGTAGTTTTTTGTTTGCCCTTGAAGAGAGTTGTCTGCTATTTTGAGTACTTGTGTTTAAAATATTTGCAGTCTCATTATGTGAGAAATCAAATATATCATTGAGGATATATACTATTTTTTCTTTTATTGGCAATTTTTCCATAAGAACTAATAGAGCCATAGATAAAGACTCATCTAGTTCAATTTCTTCTTCCATAGAATATTCATATTTTATAAAAGGGTCTGGTAACCATGAACCTTTATATACTTCTTTTTTATTTTTGGAGCTTTTTATGAAATCTAAGTATAGATTTGTAGCTACTTTGAACATCCATGCTTTAGTATTTTTGATATTTTGCGTTTTAGCATTAATGTACTTTAGCATGGTTTCTTGTGTTATATCTTGAGCATCTTCTATTGAACCAGTTAATCTATATGTATAGGAGATAATACGATTTTGATATAAGCTTATTTTAGTTGCTAGTTCATCCATTAAATTTTCCTATGTATTATATTTTTACCTCTATCACCGAACAACTCTTTACTTCATTCAAAGTTCTTTTAATTGCTGGAAATACTTTTGTTGAGGCAATAACTAAAGATAGTTCTATAATAATAGATTCTGAATAAGTGCGATTAATTTTAGCGTACATTTCATCATCGATAGGTATATTTTGTGCTACAGCGAGGGTAAAATCATATACATATTTAAGCTCATCAGATAAACCTTGTGCTTTATTAAAAAGAACATCTTTGATTATTTCTTTATCAACTCCAGCTTCTATGGCAATGTCTACTGCTAATTGTAAGCAAGCAGCACAATCTTCAAACTGCATTGCAGCTATTTTAGTTACGTGAAGTACATTTTTTGGAGTATCTTTACTATAACTTGCCATAGGTAAGAAGTTTTCAAATGTTTCATATGCTCCTGGTGCTACTTCTAACATCTTTTTCATATAATTGGTATCGTAATTGTAATGGGTCCCAAAGTTTTCAATCATCTCTAATGATTTTTGTTTGTTTGACATATCTATATCCTTAAGTTTTAAGTTGGTGTACATATATAAGACGAGTTAGACTTCAAAAGTGTGACAACTAAGAATAAAAGTGGAATGTCCCCTATAAACTAGACAATTACTAACCCAGTAAAAACCTATATTTTTGAAAACTCTAAATTATACCTTTTTTCAAACTCATTTGGTGAAATATAGTCTAAGTAACTATGTCTTCTTTTTGAATTGTAGAACATTTCTATATATTCAAATACTTTAGAAGCTGCAATCTCTCTAGTTAAAAACATCTGCTTTCTTACAAGCTCTTTTTTTAGAGTTTTAAAAAAGCTCTCAGCAACTGCATTATCATAACAATTTCCACGTCTACTCATACTCAAAATTATATTATGCTCTTTAGCAAACTTTTTATACTCATACGAGCTGTACTGACTTCCTTGATCTGAGTGTAAGATGACTTAATCATCCTTACCAAGTCTTGCAACTGCCATTTTAAGTGCATCAATAATTAATGGTGTAGTTTGTCTGTGTCCAGTTGCCCAACCTATAATTTTTCTACTATATAAATCTATAACAGTAGCTAAAAATATCCATCCCTCTTTCGTTCTAATATAAGTTATATCACTAACCCAAGTATCATTTGGTTTGTTTGATATAAAGCACTGGTGTAGATGATTTGGATGTGCCTTATGAACTGGACCAGCTTTAGAGTATGGTTTGCGTTTATAAGTGCCAACACCATAAAGCCTAGCTTCACTCATAAGTCTAGCTACTCTTTTTTTATTGACATGAATACCGAGCTCTTTTAAGTCCTTGTAAATATTTCTGTAACCATAAATGCCATTAGATGCTTTAAATGCATCTTTTATCTGTATAAGTAACTCTCTATTTTCGAGTTCTCTATCTGAAACTGGTTTATGAAGCCACTGATAATATCAGCTTCTATGTACTTACATAACTTTACACAGTCTACCAACTGTATAAAATTGACTATACTCTTTGATAAAAGAGTATTTTAGTCTGTGTGGCTTGCAAAGTACACTGTGGCCTTTTTTAGGATGTCCCTCTCTTCCGTAACTCTCTTTAGCTCTTTTTGGAGTTTTTTAATCTCCGCTTGAGATTCATCTAATATTTTATGTTTTTGAATTGCTTGTGGAGACTCTAATCTTTTTATCCAGTTTCTAAGTGAATCTGGGTGTATACCTAATCGTTCTGCTGTATCGTTAATACTATAACCATTCTTAGTAACTTGTTTTACCACTTCAATTTTAAACTCATCACTATATATTCTTCTTGCCATTTTTTAACCCTATTAAATCTCATAATACTTTCATATTATTTTATCTAAATTACTGAATTAAAGTTTGTCTAGTTTATAGGGGACATTCCAGTCATTGTTTAGAAATTTTAGCAAATACTAACTATTATGTTCTATAAAAGAATAAATTTATAGAGTAAGTAATAAATGTATTGTGCTAGAAAGTGGCTTTTTATAAATACATATTACTTTTATATCTTATTTTAATAACTCCAATGTCCGAAGACATAAATTTCACAACTCTATACATATGAACCTTCCAGCTAATTTATTTAGTTACTATGCCAATATTTAACAAATTTATATATTAAATATTGAATCAAAATAAAAAAATGAGCTAAAACTATTGCTCATATTTCTTTTAATCTCTCACAACTTAGATCAATGTGTTCAAATAGTATCGGATATTATCCATTTAATCTCTTCTTACCTTTTTATTTAAAGTGTATACTCTTAATATAAAAATAAAAGGATCTTAAATGAGACTAGCACAAAAATTCACTATAACTGATGACAATTATGGTTCATTTTTTCTACGACTTAGCTTTGCTATTATGATAATACCTCATGGTCTAGAAAAACTATTTGGTACATTTGGTGGAATAGGTTATGAAAAAGCTATTCATATATTCACTACACTTTTTGGTATTCCATGGATACTGGCATTATTAGTTTTTTTAATAGAACTTTTCTCTGGAATAGCACTAATTATAGGTTTTCAAACACGTATAAATGCACTACTCTTAGCCATCGTTATGGCTGTTGCAGGTTCATTTCATTTTAAATACGGTTTTCACATGAATTGGTTCGGAGATAAAGCAGGAGAAGGATTTGAATTTCATATATTAGCCGTAGGTATGATGTTGGCATTAGCATTAATAGGTGGAGGAAAATATTCTCTTGATAGAAAAATGATGAAGGATATAAGATGAAGATAGAAAGCATAATTTTAGTATTGATACTGGGTATGTTAAATGCATGTTCTAATAGTATTCCAATCAAAACTATAGCATTAGATAAAAAAGAAAAAATACTTACTGTTATAAATATTATGAAACCTAAACAAACTGATAAAAATACTGTGCTTAGACTACTTAAAGAAGGTATTAATGAGACAATGATAAGTCAAAATGGTTATATCTCATCAAACATACATTCCAGTTTAGACAATAATTATATTATCAATTACTCACAATGGAAAAGTATCGGTGACTTAACAGTAGCTGCTGAATTGGTTAACAGTGGAGCTACTCCTAAAATGGTAAAAGCCTTTAATCTTGGAAAAGCTGATTACCATCCTGTAAAACTTGTAGCACAATATAAACAAAATAAAAACAGACAAATCGTTATAGATTCTAATAATGACTTACTAACTGTGATTGACATTATGACACCTAAAGCAGGCATAAAAAAAGAAGATCTTATCTTACTGCTTAAAGACACTTTAAGTACAGAACTGCTTACACAAGATGGATATATATCTTCTACTTTGTTAGTAAGCATGGACAATAGTTATGTTATAAACTACTCGCAATGGAAAAATAAGGCATCATTCTATACAATGATAAAACATTTAAAAGAAGGAAGTTACCCAAAATTAGCCAAAGTATTTTCTAATGCAATGTCTGATTTTCATCCATTTTTAATTGCAAGTAAGCATTTGAAAAAATGACTTATAATAGATATTAGTAACTAATAATATTATATTGATAAAATTTAGAACAGTAGATATAATCATATATTTACATAATAAAGTGAAAGATTTTGATAAATTTACAAAGTTTTTTACTTAACATAAGGCTCAAACAAATGTTATAAAATCCTTCAAATATTCATAGAATTTATTGATTTTAGGTTTTCATCTATAGTTTCAAGTGTTTCAAATGTCGTACTAAGTGCTTCTAAGTCTATGCCCTGAGTTAACCGTTCATCAATAAAAACACTTAAGTTTGAGAGTTCTTTTTCAATACTCTTAGTTTTTTGGCTTACTTCGATTAGATAGGCTCTTGGGTCATTTGGATGGTCTATCCTTGTAATATACTCTTTTTGAAGTAAGCGCTTAAGTGTTGTTGAAAGATTTGACGGTTCGGTTGACGTAAAGCTACAGATTTGGGCTTGAGTCATTGGACCATTTGCACTTAATGTAAGTAAGATTGCTCGTTGTTCGGGAGTAAGTTCATAAGGTTTTAGTAAGTCACTCATTCTTTTTTGCATCTTTTTTTTTACTCGTCCAATAAGTAAGCCCAGTTTGGCTGTAGAATCTAGTAAAGCTTTATTGCTCATTTTTACTCTTTGAGGCAATTTTCGTAGCTAATGTACGCATTATAGGAAGTATTAACATAAGCGTTGGAAATGCAATAAAAAAAGCAGCGATCCACGCATGGAACCAAATACTTATAAACCCGGAAATAAATCCAAGATTTATTGCAGAAATAGCAAATGACATTATAAAGGTCATAACCGTTGCAACTAAAAATGATTGCACAAAGAAAAGATATTTTACTGAAATCATGAATCTCCTTTTGAAACTTATATTAAAAGTATATAACTTACTTCCTTAATGTTATATAAATAACTATTATGCACATAACTATAATACAAAATATACACTAATCTGATATATATTAAACATCAGCTTCTACATCCAAGTAAATACTAGTTACTAATCTGAATTAATAATATTTTATGCTTTATAATATATAATACTTAAACAATGGTTTTCAAGGCTAATATAACTATGACAAAAAAGATTTCCATTTTATTACTTTTAATTATGACCTTCTTCTTTAATGCATGTGATAAATATGATAATAAAGTTTATATGCCTGAGTACTCAAAAAGTCTTTCTCTAGATCATAAAAAAGAGTATATATTTTCTATTCATCCTCTACACAATACTTTGCATGTTTTTAAAACTTACCAACCGCTATTGGATTATTTAAATGAACATCTAGAAAATGAAAAACTTGTAATAGAGACTTCAAAAAAGTATGCTACTTATGATAAAAAACTTGCTGATAGAAAGTTTGATTTTTCTTTAGGCAATCCATATCAAACTGTTCAATCACTTAAGTACGGCTATCACGTTTTTGGTAAAATGGGTGATGATGATATATTTAGAGGCTTGATATTAACTCGTAAAGACAGTAATATTAACACCATTAATGACCTTAAAGGGAAAAAAGTTTGTTACCCTGCTCCTACTGCTATCGCAGCTACGATGATGCCACAATGGCATCTTTATAAGCTAGGACTAGATGTAAATAATGATATTACTTCTCTTTTTGTTGGTTCACAAGAATCTTCAATTATGAATGTTTATTTAGGTAAAGTTGTCGCAGGGACTACATGGATTCCTTCATGGAAAGCATTTAAAAAAGAGCGTCCAGATATTGCAAACCAGTTAGTTGTAACATGGAAAAGCGATCCACTTATAAACAACGGTCTATTTGCTAAAGACACAGTACCAAAAGTCTTGTTAGAGAAAGTATCTAATCTTATAGCTAATCTTCATACACATAAAAGGGGTAAACTAATATTGTCTAAAATGGGCATAAGTAAGTATGAAAAAGCTAATGATGATACTTACAATATTGTTAAAAGATTTATAATTGACTATAAAAAACATATCCGTAACAAGGAAGTTAAATGAGTTTCATAAAGAAATTTATATTTAAAAGTTCAATTAAACGCCAACTTATGCTAAGTATTGCTTCTGTACATGCCGTAATGATGACATTATTTATTATCGACTTGGTTAACAAACAAGAAGATTTTTTGCAAAAGCAAACTCAAAATAGTCTAAAAAGTTCAACATATACTCTTTCTATTAATAGTAAACAAGCCCTTTTATCTAATGATGTAGTAGCTTTAGAAGAACTAATAGGCTCTTTTGTGAATTATCCTCATTTACGATATGCAATGATTACAGACCTAAACGGAAAAATACAAGCGCATACGGATAAAACAAAAGTCGGTTATTATCCTACAGACAAAATAAGTATGAAATTTCTAAAATCAAAAAAAGCTTTATTTATAGATCATGATTTCTCTATGGATTATACCATTCCCATTAAAGTTGAAGATAAAAAAATTGGAACAGCTCGTATCTCACTTAGTAAAGACAGTTTTTTACAAAGTCGTAAAAATATATATTTAGAAGGGTTTTTATATACTCTTCTTGCTATTATCGTAGGGCTTATTATTGCTTTTTATATGTCAAAAAGTATGACAAATTCTCTTTATAACCTTATAGATATTATTGAACAAACAATTAAAGGTAAGCGAAATATTCGTGTATCTATCAATCGAGATGATGAAATAGGTCAACTAACAAATGAGTTCAATTCTATGCTATCAGCACTAGAAGACAATGAACAAAAATTAAATAAAAGTAAGAATCAGTTAAAAGAGCTCAATGTCAACCTTGAACAGTTAGTTGACAAGAAAACTAAAGAATTATCGTTATTAAACAATGAGCTTGAAAATCGTATAAAAAAAGCACTTGATACAAATAAACTACAGATACAGCAGATGATACTACAATCTCGTCAAGCTCAAATGGGTGAAATGATAAGTATGATTGCCCATCAGTGGAGACAACCACTAAGTGCTATATCATCTACAATAATAGATATGAAAATACAGTCTCAATTGAAAAGGTATGACCTTAATAAAAAAGAAGAAGCACTAAAATATGAAATATATGTTAACAATAATATAGATGTTGTTCAGGAACTAATACAAATACTTTCAAAAACTATAGATGATTTCAGAAATTTCTTTAAGCCAAATAAACAGACGGTTATATTAAATATAAATGAACCAATACAACAAGCACTAAAGATTATAAAATCTTCTTTTCTTTCAGTTGGTATTACAATAAATGAAATATATAATAGTAAAAAAAAGATTTCCATGTATGATAGTGAATTAATGCAGGTATTTCTAAATATATTTAAAAACTCATATGATAACTTTATAGAAAAACATACCGAAATTCCTACTCTAGTGATAAAAACATATGATATAGATAATGATGTTATCGTAGAAATTATTGATAATGGCGGTGGTATAAAAAAAGATATTTTAGATAAAATATTTGAACCATATTTTTCAACAAAAGAAAAACATGGTACAGGGCTTGGTCTTTACATGTCTAAAACTATTGTTGAAGAACATCACACAGGAAAACTTAATGTACAAAATACAGATAATGGGCTATGCTTTATTATTAAAATTTCAGAAAGCAAAGAGGTATACTTAGGAAATAAATTTTCCTAAATTTGTATATTAACTTTTAATGTTACTATATTAAAGCATACAACATACACCCTACCCCATATGGCTTTTTGGAGTAAAACATTTTAGCATGCTTAACTATAAGTGCATGGTACTCCTGATATACAATTATACGTTCTTTTTTTTCTGACACACAAGCTTTTATAGATGTTTGCATAAACTCTTTTACATCTTTATATTTAGCTTTTTCATCTATTAGTCCTAAAGAAAAAAGAACTCTCATTGTGTAGCTATCTATAATAAACTCTTCTTGATTATATCCATACAGCAATATACTGTCAGCCGTTTCTTCTCCTATCCCTACTACATTTAAGAGTGCTTCTCGCGTAGGTACTTTACCATTTAAAGCAGTAAAAAAAGAGATGAACTCAAAAATATACCTAGTCTTTTGATTGTAGTATCCTGATGGTTTTATAGCGATTTTCAACTGCTCTATATTTAGCTCAGTTATACCCTCAGGTGTAAGTTTAGTCAAGGCTTTTAAGTTATGTAAGGACTTTATGACAGAAATAAATGTTGTATTTTGAGTTAGGATAGAACCCAGACACACTTCAAACACCTCTATGTTATCTCTAGGAAAGTCATACTTGCCTATGTGATAACCAGAGGTGTTTTGATTTTTACTTGTATTTACATATTTATAGTCTATAAATGGCCACCAGCCTTGTTGCCCGTATGTGCTGTAGAGCAATTTATAAATTTTATATACTTTGTTTTCTTCTTTTAAATATTCATCTTTAATTGTCATTATTTGCTGTCTCCCATGAATGCATAGCGTGCTTTCTTACCTCTCCCCAACGATAACCGCCTAATTTTCCGCTTTGCTGTATAACTCTGTGACAGGGAATTAAAAAAGCTATTGGGTTTTGTCCTATAGCTGTACCTACTGCTCTATAAGCTTTTGGTTTTCCGATTTTATTTGCTATATCTCCGTAGCTGGTCAAGCTCGCAAAAGGAAGGTCTAATAGTGCTTTCCACACACTAACTTGAAAGTTTGTACCTGAGACAAGTACGGATAATGGATGATTCTTCCTCTTAGTTACATAAAATACAGCTTCTACTGTATCTCTTGTTTTAATATCGGAATATTTAAAAGTGGCATTTTTCCATTGATTTTCAAGTTTTACCAACTCTTGTGTAAAATCATCCTCAATAAACGACAATTTACACACACCATATTTTGTAGTTGCAATAAAAGCTTTCCCAAAAGGTGTATCATGTACGCCGTAGATTATATCTAAACCCATACCCTTATTTTTATATTCCCCGGGAGTGACTGCTTCAAGATTTATAAAGTGCTCATGAAGTCTCGAGCTGCTACTTAGACCTAAGGATAAGGAAACATCCAAAACAGCTTTTTGTTGATCTAGAAGCTTTTTTGCATGTTCAACAGTGATGGTCTGTAAATACCTCTTTGGTGTAACTCCTGCCCAACGAGAAAACATTCTTTGGAAGTGTGCTTCACTCAAGTTTACAGATTGTGCTATATCTATTAACCTTGGCTGCTCACCCACGTGTAAATTAATATACTCTATTGCTTTTTTGATTCTTATATAATCTGAGTTCATATTATTCTCATTGCTATTTCTTTTGGATTTGCCAATAATATCATCAGATGGAATCCTTTACATGACTGAAAGCTTTTTACACATTTGTAAAAGTATATCCTACAAATACAGATGTGAAATAAAAGTATATGAAGTATAGGTAAATTTACCAATCCGTATTATGCCATTGCATAAAGATAGTTCAAACAATTATTAGTAGATTATTATTAAGGTGTTATCTATGAGCTAATTTTATACTTAGAAGTTAAAAAGTCATATATTTTTTCAAAATGTCTTTCAATATTTTCAAAGCTGTGACTTACTCCATCTTCTACTATTTGGTATGAGTTTGGAAATTTTTTAAGAGCATGAGTATAGTCAAGCGATTCATCACCCCTTTGAAGCAGTAACATAAAGTTTTTGTCATTATTTGTATCGGTCATGTACTGCCTTAACATTTTTAGATGTGTCTCCTTGTATTCAAAACAACTGTTATCATAGAAGTTAGGTGTTATGCCTAATACTTTTTGCAAAGTTTCATAAGGAAAGATAGACGGGTTTATCAATACAGCTTTCAAGTCATACTTTTTTGCCAAATACACAGAGTAAAAGCCGCCTAGAGACGAACCTATAAGTGAAGCTTTTCCATTATATGATTCTATTAACTCCTCTAATGTTTTTATAGCCAACTCGGGTACATAAGATAATGACGGAGCTATAAAACCTTGATCTTTACTCTTAAAGTACTCCCTAAATAAAATGGCTTTTATACCCTCACCGCTACTTCCAAAGCCATGTATATAAATTATCATATGTTTTTAATCCAATCTGAAATCATACTTAGCTCTTCACGATCAAGACTATGATCTTTTTCATAACTTTTAAACTCTATCTCAAATCCACTACCTTGAAGTATCTCAATCTGTTCTTTTGAAGTGTTAAAAGGAAGAACCTCATCATACGTTCCATGAGTACAAATCCAGTTTGAGGAAATAACATCAGGATTCATATCTTGTAGCAGTTTATTTACATCATAAATATATCCGCTAACAGCTATGTAACCAGCAAGAACTTTATGATACCTTGCTCCAAACTCAAAAGTAAGAAGTGAACCTTGTGAAAAACCAAATAAAAAACTCTCATCCGAGTTGAACTTCTCTTCAAATAACTTATCAAAAATATTTGTAAGCATCTTAGTGGAGTATTCAATACCAGGTAATTGATTTGGAGGTAATTGATACCATGAAAAACCAGTATAGTACTCAAAAGGGGCATCTAGTAAAAGATAGTTCATTTCATCTAAATCTAAAAATGAGGGAAGCTCCGTAAATCCTTCAGAGGAATCACCGCGACCATGAAGAATAATCATCAACTTTTTTGATGGAAGCTTAGATGGTATAAAAATATTGTCTAATTCTAAATCTTTCATACTTGATGACATCTAATCACAATATTCATTTTCATAGTCGTCTTCATCCGTTAGGTCAACATCAAAATCCTCATCTTCGGATATATCACTATCATCTTCATACTCCTGTGCATCCTCATATTCGTAATCATCTGACATATTCACTCCTTGAAGTTTTTATAGATTCTATCAAATTAATATATACACTAATGACATAAATTTAGATTAATGTTAAACTTGAAGTACTCAAATAAAATTCATTATTACTTATGTTTTAGATTTTTTACATAAGATATAATCATTTGTATAAGAATATCTTTTTCTATTGGTTTTGAAAGATGTTCATCCATCCCTGCATCATGAGATAAATCTTTGTCTTTTTTCATAACTGCCGCACTTAATGCGAATATAGGAATATCTTTATAATTCTCTTTTGCTCGAATAAGTTTCGTCGCTTCAAATCCATCCATTATTGGCATGTGAAGATCCATCAGTATAATATCATATTGTTTTTCACAACTCATGTCAACTGCTTCTTTTCCATTATTAGCTATGTCAATTTCCACCAAGTAATCTTCAAGTATACCAATAGCAACAATTTGGTTCACTTTATTATCTTCAGCTAAAAGTATCTTTATCCCTTTTATAATATTTATATCTGAAAATTCAGGCTGAATGTAAACGTCTGATAACTTGTCTAAGATACTTTTATCATCTTTATCTAAGGTGACACAAAATATAAACTCACTCCCTTTTCCTTCTATACTCTCAATCCAAATTTCACCTTCCATCAAACTTACCAATTGTTTAGATATAGATAAGCCCAAACCTGTACCACCATACTTACGTGTGATAGAATTATCAGCTTGAGAAAACTCTTTGAAAAGTTTATCTTGTACATCCTTACTTATACCTATACCACTGTCCTTAACTGAAAACTTTAGCTTCAGAGACTTATCATCCTCATTAACTAAAATTACGGAGACAACTATACTTCCATCTTCTGTAAATTTAATTGCATTTCCTATCAAGTTGATGAGTATCTGAGTTAACCTTAAAGAATCCCCTATTAAATTTGTTGCATACGGGATATTTGTAGTAAAATCCAATAGCAATCCATTTTTATTCGCTTGATATTCAAAGAGGCTTTCAATATCTTCCATCATCAAATTAAGATTGAATACCTTATTTTCAATATCTAGCTTGCCTGCTTCAATCTTAGAGTAATCAAGAATATCATTTATAACTCTTAGAAGTGCTTTAGATGAATTCATTGACTTGTTCAAATAATCTTTTTGCTTGGCATCTAAGTCACTTTTAAGTACTAACTCCGTTAAGCCGAGTATACCATTTAAAGGAGTTCTTATCTCATGACTCATATTTGCAAGAAATTCAGATTTTGCCTTACTAGCATGATCTGCTTCTATCTTCGCTTCAAAAAGCCTTGTGCTTAACTTCTCAGAGTGTCTTAGTAGATTAGATAATTCTTTATTTTTTTTACGAAATGATTTAGCAGCTTTTGTTAAACCACCGATTTCATCGGAAAAATTGTATTTTGGGATTATAGCCTTAGTATTTCCTTTTGATATTTCTATAAATGATTTTGTCAATTCACTTATAGGACGCACTATACTTCGTATAACTAAAAATGATATTGAAAGCATCATAAACAAAGACAATATACCTGTGATTACCAACTTATTTATTACATCGTATATATATACATCTACATTAGAATCTATTTTCTTTAGTATTTCTTGAGAGGCATCACTAATAAGGTTTGCCTGATATAGTACTTCATAAGCTTCTGCAGCCATAACAACATTTACTAAAAATAAATATCCTCGTGTATGCTGAAGCTCTTTTGTTGTTATTTTTGAATATAGATTTATTTTATTCATAATTTTTAGTAGTTTGTTTTTTTTAGATATAGATTTTTCTTCTTTGACAAGTGTATTTAAAAGTGAAGTAACATTTTTAAATTCTTTTTTGGAAATTTTTATATACTTGTTATCTAAAGAATCAAAAAAGTGAAACACACTCGTTTCAGCATTATATAAACTAGTATGTAACTTTGAATAAAGATTAATTTTATGTAGGTCTTTATTATACTTAAAATAGATATCCAAGTTCTTTTCTATCTCTTGTCTTAGTTCACTTTTTTGCAAGGATAAGTTTTTTTTAGATTCTATTTGATTCTCAAGTTCTTTAAACACTGAAATATACTTTTTCAGGTGTGTCTTTATAATAGATATATTATTACTAACAGGAAGACCAGCAGGGGCTGTATTATCATCAATGGTGTGTAAAATTTTTTTATAAAGATTACTTACTTTTACAGATTCATCATTCTTGAAAGTATATGTGAATTTTTCAACACTACTTCTTAGCTTTTCTACATCTTTAGCTAGATTTATATTTCTTCTGGCAAAAGTACTTGTCTTTCTAAACTCTTCAAAATGCTTAGAAAGGTCATTTAGATTCTTATATGAAGCCCATATTATACCTATAAGAAAAACACTTGATATAAAAGATAATAAATATATTTTTCTTCTTAAAGTAATAAACTTATCCAAAATCACACCTCTTACACTCTAGCTAACACAAATTCATTCCATTTTGAAAGTGTATAATCATAATTGGGCATAACAGTGTTCCATACTGCAATATTTTCAAACCTACGTATATATGAACCACCTCTTCGTATATCGCCTTTTTTAACAGATATATTTCCATCAGTACCTTTAAGGTCTTTTCCAGCTGCTTTGCCTGCATACCAATAATCCCATTCAGTTGAACTCATGTATTTTCGTGCACGTTCAGGGTTTGAAATGTAGTACCCTTGACGAGCTATAAATGCTCCTGCCCAACCTGACAACCACCAATTCATATACTCATAGACAGCATCTTTTCTTTCTCCAGTAGAAGCACTTGAAAGACACTGAACACCATGCCATGCTCTATATCCTTCTTTTGGCGCGGCATATGTACATGGTATACCCATACCGTTAAGTGTTGCAACAGCCGGAGAGAACATACTTTCTATATCAACTTGATTGTTTGCCATAAGCTCTACAGAGTGAGGAACAGATGACCATACACCTCTAAAGTGACCCTTTCTCTTATAATCTAATAGAATCATAAAAAGCTTGTCAATCTCAGGACGACTCATATTTCCAATATCTTTGAAACTAATAAGACCATTTGCCTCTGCAGCTAAAGCAGCATCAAAAATACCAATAGTAGGTTCATTTACTAAGGCAACTCTTCCATGATATTTTTCATCTAAGAGCCATCCCCAACTCTCCGTCTCATAAGGTATACCATTTGGTATTACCTTACTGTTGTAACCAAATGAATCTACGTTATGGACATAAGGTGTAAAACTGATTAGGTCTGTTGGCTTAGATCCTAGTGAACCGTCTCTTTGTATATATAAAATTTTATTAGGAGCATCACCTGCACCAATTTTAGCAATTTTTGAGATCTTCCCAGTTTTTGATAAACCATTAATCTCATCCCAATACTTCAGTCTTTTAGTCTCTATCGGCTGAATTGCGTCAGCATCCCAAAGTGGTCTTATACTATTTGACCATTGTTCATACAAATCAAAAGAGTTTGGATCTATACTAGCTTTTAACATCACTTCTGCACTTCCTGCTGGATAAAATTCTATATTAATACCCAAGTCTTTTTGTGCTTTTTTACGAATTTCCTCTTGCAGAGTTACATGTGTTCCAAGTACCTTTATGGTTGGGTATTTATTACGTGCGTGTATAATGGCAGGAAATGAAATGGTAGCTGCAGCTGCACCTAATTTGACACCATCTTTAATAAAATCTCTACGACTTATATGTTGCATTATAAATTCCTTCAAACAAATTTATCGATACAAGTTTATTGTATAAATATATAAAATTAAATTATATAAAAATGTAAAAACTATTTATAACAATATTATAAGTAAATATAACTGCTTTTTATATTAAATAGTATATTAAAAAAATAATTCTCAATTATCTTTAGTTATAATTGCATTAATGGAGTTTTATGAAAGATTATTATGATATTACTGTTATTGGCGCAGGTATTAATGGAGTTGCCATTTCAAAAAACTTAGCAAACACAGGAAAAAAAGTACTTGTCATAGAAAAAAACCATATTGCTTCAGGTGCTTCATCTCATTCATCAAAACTTATTCACGGTGGTCTAAGATACCTTGAACAGTTTGAGTTTTTTCTTGTAAAAGAATCTTTGCAGAATCAAAAATACCTTTTAGACACATATCCTGATTTGGTAAAACTCAGACCTTTTTACTTACCCATCTACAAAGATTCTAAACGTCCTTTATGGCTTATAAGTTTAGGTTTATGGATTTATAGTTTTTTCTCTAAACACGGTCACCATGCATTAAAAGTTTCTAAAGATGATTTTTGTAAAAAATTCACTGCTATAAAAAAAGATAATCTAAAAGCCGTCTTTAAATACTTTGATGGAAAAACAGATGATAGATTATTAACTTGCAAAGTAGCCAAGGAAGCACAGGACTTAGGTGTAGATATACTAGAAAACACGCAACTTGAAGAACTTTATATATCTGATGAGAGTATAGATATAAAAACTAGTAATGGATGTACAAAATCAAATGTACTTATTAATGCCACAGGGGCATGGATTGATGAGATAAATGATAAATTCAATCTTCCATCTTCATATAGTATAGAAAAACTTAGTGGTATACACATTGTTATAGACAAGCTACTTATCCCAGAGCCTCTTATCTTAGAGACTGAAAGTAAGCGGATATTTTTTATTATCCCTGAGCTTACAACGACCTATATTGGTACTACTGAAAGACAAGAAATCACAAATATTGATGATATAAAAGTCAATAGCAAAGATATAGAATACCTTCTGTATCAAAGTAATAAATATTTAAAAACTCCACTTAAGACAAAAGATATTAAAGAAGTGTATATAGGAACAAGACCACTCATTAAAAGCCAAAAACAAACTACAATGATGTCTAGAGAATATAAATTAGATTTACATAAGATTGGTAAAAACAATATACTTCATATATACGGTGGGAAATTGACCACCTTTGCCTCATTGGCTAAAAAAACAGTTGATTTACTAAAAAAAATTGAAAAATAAACGAACTACTAAGCTATCATAATCTCATCATTATCGTCCAAGATAGTAACTTTATCATACAGCCCTATCTCTTTTAGCTCATCAAGTATCTCATCTAAATATTCATATTTAAGATGATTAATATATATTTTCACATCATCTCTTTGTAGTGATTCTAGTTCACTCTTTAAAAGCGTTGGTGTAAGATGTTTACTTAATACCGCAAGACGATTATAGGCTGAGGGAAATGAAACTTCTATAACCAGCTGTTTTAGATTTTTATTTTTATTTAAAAAATCCCATGTGTGGTAACATAAGAAGGTGTCTGATGTAAATACCATATTGTCGTTTATTATATATCCGCAACTACCAAAAGTATGAAAGTTAGGATATGGTTGAAGTTTGAAATTTCCTATATTGTATTCTTGAAAATATTCTAGGGAATTAAAAATAATCGTACTCCCTTTACCGCTCATCAAGGGTATCTTTGAAAAGTCAGGCCATACCTTATTATTAAATATATTTTCTTTTAAGATGTCTATAACTTTTTGCGTTGCAAAAATATTTATAGGTTTGAGTATCCTAGAGTAATAGGTGTCAATAATGGTTGGGAGATCATTTATGTGGTCAAAGTGGGCATGTGTTATAAGTATGTTATCTAATTTTAAAAAATCGTCTCCAAGACTTTGAATTAAATTTCCTGCATCTATGACAGTTTTCTCATCCAATAAGTAAGAACTCAACTGCGAGTTTTTAGATTTAGAGCCATAAGCCCCCAATACTTTCATTATACAAATCCTATAAATTTATCATTTTTTTACTTTTAGATTATACTGTTCTTCAACATAAAGATTTCTTCTATTTACCAGTATGTTAAAATTTACTAAATAAATAGTAGCATTTATAGTATAAGTAAAGTAAAACTTATTACATTTCCTATTATTAACTATAGTTAATATAATACTGTAAGTTTTAGTTAAGTATAATCTTTATTAAATTTAAAATATACTTAAAAATTGAGATATAAATGATTGATAAATTCAGTAAAAATATAAATAAGATATCAGTTATATTATTTTTGCTCATCTTGTTAATATCTCTATATTCAATCAACATCCTAAATAGTAACTATAAAGAAAATGAAAGTATCCATTCTATAGACAATGCACTTCTACTGACAAAGAATCTTCTTGAAGAAGAACAGTGGCACGCTTTATCTCTTTCTATTTTACTTAGTCAGGACAAAGAATTTTTAAAGGCGTTTTACAACAAAAATAGACAATCCGCTTTTGATATCATCAATGAAAAGATAAAAACGCTTAAAAATTTTCAAAACTATAACTTCGAAGTACAGGTACATGATGAAAATATCAATACATACCTAAGAAATTGGGATTTTAACATAACTAATGTACCATTATCTTCTTTTAGGGAAGGTCTTGTACTTGCGAGAAAAAGAAAGAAGCCCTTAGTATCCATTGAAAATGGAAAACGTCTAAACATCAAGGCAATTTCACCAATTTTAAAAGATGGAAAATTTATAGGATCTATAGAAGTTATAGAAGGGTTTGAGCATCTCAGAAAAAGATTATTGGAGCATGGGTATATACTTTTTGTACTTTTAGATAAAGATTATTATAACTCTGCAAGCCCTTTGCTTCCTTATCAAGATATTCAAAATAAATTTGTCTTAGTTAATGAATCTTATGAAAATAACAGTTACAATGCCTTAAAAAATGCAAAGCTCTCTGAACTTAAAAACTATGGTTATTTTACTCAAGACAAGTTTTACTTTGGTTATTTTGAAATTAAAAACTTCAGTAATAAGAAGTTGGGCTACTGTGTAGTCGCTCTTCAAAACACAAATCCAATATATATACAGAATCACTATAAGTATAAAGTGATACAAAACAATTCTTCAAAGGTAATCATAAGATGACAATATTGCTACTAGAAGATGAGACAGAATATAATGACACCATTTCTGAGTACTTACAATCGTTAGGTTATGAAATTGATAGTTTTGAGGATGGTGATGAAGCCCTTGATGCTATATATGATAAAAGTTATCATCTGTTACTCTTAGACATTAAAGTTCCAGGAATGAACGGACATGAGATTGTAAAAACTATTCGAGAAGACAACAATGAAGTACCGGTGATATTTATAACTTCCCTTACTGATGTAGACGACCTTAGTATAGGTTACGAACTAGGTTGTAACGATTACATTCGTAAACCATTTGCTTCTATGGAATTAAAATATAGAATTGAGCAGGTATTAAAACTTTTCTATTTTCATTCAAATAGAGACCTAATTGAACTTAATGACGGTTATACGTATGAAATAAAAACGAATCAGATTTTCATACAAAAACAACAGGTTAATCTTACACCAAAAGAACAAAAAGTATGGGAATACCTAATATCTAGAATCGACCAATATACACCTACAAAAACTATATGGGAAGATGTATGGGAGGGCAAGATGGTTAGTGAAGCTGAGATTCGGATGGTTATAAAAAAGATTAGAAACAAAACCTCAAGTAACGTTATTATTAGCCATAAAGGACTGGGGTATAAGATTGCTAGAAAAAGATAAAAATCATATATACATAATATCATTTCTTTACTCTATAATTATCATATTAGTAGTGAGTATTCCTGCTTACTTTTACATAAACATTGAAAAACAAAGCTATAGACAAAAAGAGATAAAAAAGCTTGAGTTATACACCTTTGGCGTTGAAAAAGCAATCTACAGTTTTTCTCGTAGTAAAAAGAATATCTTTGATTTTCCAAGATCTTTATTTTACAATGCGTATCTTTACAACAATAATCAAAAAATGATATTTAGTACAAATGCTCAAGAGCACCCTTTAGGATACTTTACAAATCTTGATGAATCTATTATCAATAAAAAGACATCTCTAAATTCAAATAGACTGCAAGCTAAGTACCTTATAGTGGAAAAAGAGTTCTCTTTTAAAGAAATTTACATTAAAGCTTTGATATCTGCACTGTTTTTTGGAAGTATTATATTTTTTCTAGCAATATTTTTTATTAAAATTAGTATACGCCCATTTGAAAAAGCCAATAAATATCTTAACGCTTTTTTTAATGATGCAATGCATGAACTAAAAACACCGCTTGGTGTCATGCAGTTAAACCTAGAAATCATTAGATCAAAACAAGAAAATAAAGAACTTCAGAGGTTGTCTAACAGTCTACAAAACATTATACTTGTTTATGAAGATATAGAGTATTTTATTAAGTACACCTATGTTGACTATCGCCCCGAACGAGTAGACCTATCTTTACTCTTACAAGAAAGAGTTGACATCTTTTGCGATTTAGCAAAAGTACAAAACATAAGTATTAAAAGAGAAGTAAACAGTGAGATTTTTGTCTTTATTAATCGTATTGAAGTACAGCGCATTATAGATAATACTATCTCTAATGCAATAAAATACTCAGATAAAAATAAACTTATCACTATCACTTTAACAAAACAACATGATGATGCTATTTTAAGTATTTGTGATCAAGGGCATGGGATTGAAAATATAAAAGAGATTTTCACACGTCATTATAGAGAAAACTCAGTTAAAGGCGGATTTGGCATAGGACTAAACATCGTTAAAAATATATGTGATAAAAATAATATATTTATCTCAATTGATTCTACTCTCGGTATAGGCAGTACTTTTACATACAAATTTTTCAATATTTTAAATTAAACTTATTAATTTTTATTAAATATTTCATAAAGATTACGTAAAGATTACGCTCTAGTGTTACTATTTTCTCAGGGGTAACTCCTAGATTATGAGAAAACAAGGATAAATTATGAAATACAATAAAAAAAGTCGTTCTTTAGTAAGTGTGGCGTTATTAACTCTAATGAGTATACAATTACTAGCTACACAAACACCTACTTCTGCACCAAAATCATATCCAGATGGTGAACTTGGCCGTATGGTTAAACTAGGTGAAGCACTTATGAATGAAACAGATACACATCCTCTAATAAAAGATATAGTTGGTAACAAACTACAATGTAAGAGTTGTCACTTAAAAGGTAGTGACGGGAAACCTGGAACAGGTCTCGGAATTGGAACATTTATAGGGACAGCAACATCATTTCCAGCATATTCAAAAAGGGAAAAAACAGTTCAAACTCTTCAAAACCGTACAAATAACTGTTTTATGAGAAGTATGAATGGAAAACGCCCGATAATAGATTCTGAAGCATCTATTGCTATGGCTGCATATATAACTTGGCTATCAACAGGTATGCCAATACAACAAAATGCAAAAATGCCTACAAGTCCGCTAAATACAAAAAGATGGGCGACAAAATCAAAATCATTTGCTAAGATTCAAAAAAAAGCTACTAACAAGAACTACATAAACGGTAAAAAATTATATACACAAAAGTGTGCATCATGCCATGCTCAAAATGGAGCAGGAATTGCAACTTTTCCACCGTTATGGGGACAAAGCAAAGATGGAAAATGGCTTTCATACAATACCGGTGCTGGAATGAGTAAGCTTAATAAAGGGGCATCATGGGTACAGTCTAATATGCCACTTGGACAAGAGAACTCTCTTAAAGATCAAGAAGCTGCTGATATTATCCTCTATATAGATGCTCAACCAAGAGCTAACTTTGATTTACAAAAAGGTTTGTTGCCAAGAAGTGAAATGGGATATTACAACTCTAAAGTTTTAAATGAAAAACACACTGTTAGAAGCAACTTTAAAGCCTTTGGTTTGGATATAGATACAATCCGTGGCGACCATAAAATCAAATAAGGACTATATGATGACTAATAAAATCAATAAAATAGCTATAAGTCTATTTGCATTATCAACACTTTCGTCTGGAGTATATTGTGCTGACTGGTCTTACCTATCTGGTACTGAACCTTCACTAATAGTAAAAGATGGAAAAAAAGTAAAAAACACAAATACTAGTCCTAGATTCTGGGGTTTTATACAAGTAGGATACCAAAAGAACTATGGAGAAAAGTTCACACCAACCACGGGAGCAAAAGCCGGTCTAAACTTAACACCGTTTTCTATGCTTCCGGCATCACTTGACTCTCAATCTAGCTTTGAAGTGGGTCGTGCTCGTTTAGCTGCTCGCGGTATGTTTGATAAAGGAAATACTTTAAACTACTTCTTTATGACTGAGTTTGGAGAAAACGGCATCACTAAACCTGCGGGTAGAACAAACAACAACCATATTACCGATGCATCTATCACTTACAGAGGTTTACAATATGCCAATATACGTATTGGTCAATTTAAATATCCGGGAAGTGAAGAGGGACGTCGTTCTGTTTTTTCTTCTACATATAGAAATTTTACTACAGCCGGTGCGCAACTGCTATTAGAAAGATTTTTACCAAATAATGCACAGGAAGTGAGTAGTGGAATCTTCCAAGCAGCACCGACAAGTTCTAATGGAGCATACCGTGACAGAGGTGTAGAACTATTTTATACACATAAAATGAATAATGATATTGCTCTAAGTTATTCTGGGATGATAGGTAACGGTACAGGATTAGATTCATCCAACTCTTCTGGATCAGTCACTTACTACGGTTACCTTGGAGCTGAATATCTGTTTCATAAAGGCAAAGGCTATTATACGCAGGCACTTAAAGGTTTTGTATGGTATCAAAATGGAAAAAGACAACTAAATAATACAAACTACACAAGAGAACGCTATGGTTTAGGCTTTAACTATTTCCATAATGGGTTGAGGCTTGGTGCTGAATGGATAAAAGCAAAAGGTATGATTTACAATGGAGCTAAAGAGGTAAATGCAGATCCTAATACTGTAGAATGGGAATATCAAATAGCAGCAGACAATAGCAATGTAGCTGACGGTGGCTATGTAAATATACAATACTTCTTTATACCAAAGAAGTTTGAACTTATGGCTAGATATGACTACCTTAATCGTCTGACTAACTCTGCCGCTAATGAGAGAGAATTTAAAACAACTACAATAGGATTATCATACCATTTTAAAGGTCCTACTAGAATCGATCTCAATTATGCCTTTAAAGATGCCAGTGCACCGAACAATACTAAAGCACAGACTGTACTTAATAATATAGACAATCAACTTTCAATTCAGGCAACTTTGAAATTTTAATATTAAATAATAATGTACTATAATTCAAAATATAGTACATTATATTAATCAAAATTACCACACGTACATCAACAACAATCAAGCCGTCTGTATAAACTCAACTTAAATAAAGTCTTGTATAATAATCCATGTACAAAATTTTCATAATACTTATCCTACTAAACTGCTTAAGTGATGCTAAAGATATCACCCCTTTATATAAATTTCATTCTGTTGGCTTTGTAAGTGATTTTGTATTAAATGAAAACAAGCTCTATGTTGCAAACGACATGGGAACTATTGATATATTTGACTTTAAAACAGCTAAAATAATTGAACAAATTTCATTACCTCCACTTACTTCATCATTTAACAAAATAATCCCTGCTGATATACTTAGCGTAGATTATTTAAACGGAAAGCTTCTTATATTGAGTGTCGGAGAAAATTCTTATAGAAATGTTTGGATATACAAAAACCATACTTTAAAGCAGATTATCAATGAAGATAAAAAAATGAGTATAAAAAAGGCTCGTTTTATTAATGATGAAAATATAATATTTTCAACTATAGGCTCTGATATAATCTTACATGATACATCAGAGAAATACAATGTATATGATTCACACATATCAGACAGTGCTATGCAGGACATGACTCTTAGCCTAGATAAGACAAAAATGGTTATATCAGATGAAAGCGGTGAAATAAAACTTATAGATGTAAAAACTTCAAAGATACTTAATATATACACAGGACTTAATCTAGATAATGTTTATAAAGTTGCTTATAGTAACGGTACTATTATAACAGCAGGTCAAGATAGAAGAGTGGGAGTATATCAAGACAATAAAAAAGCATATTATATTAAAAGTGATTTTCTTGTCTTTTGTGTAGGTATCAGTCCAAGTGGGGAAATCGGTATTTATTCTAGTGGTGAACAAAGCGATATGCAGGTTTTTAAAATAAAAACAGGTTTAAAATCCAATCGCTTAATTGGTCATAAAAATGTCATAAATCAAATAAAGTTTATTGATGAAAATCACCTACTAAGCTCTGAACGTGGACATGATGTTTTATATTGGAAAATCAAATGATTAGATTATAATTCAAGTAGCAAACAGTAACAAAATTATCACAAAAATCACATATTTATTGCAAATAATACAAAGTTATAATATAATCTTTATTAAATAACGTAAAATAATTATGTTTTGATACAAAGAGGTTTTTGAGTGGGTAAATATAGCATTATTATTGTAGAAGATGATGAGATAACGGCATTAAACTTAACAATGTCACTCGAAAAACATGATTATAACATAATCGCCGTCTGTGATAACACTTCTCAAGCCAAAGAAGAGATAGATAAGTATAAACCGGACATGCTTATTATAGATATATCCTTACAAGAAAGTAGCGATGGTATAGAACTGGCAAAGGTTATAAGAAAAAAATATGGTATTCCATTCATATATTTGACATCTCACAGTGATGATGAAATAATCACTAAAGCTAAAAAAACTGAGCCTTACGGATATATTGTAAAACCTTTTGATCCCTCATCTTTACATGCTACTATACAGATGGCTATATTTAAATTCGACATGGAAACAAAAAGAAAAGATGAAATAGACTCCTCAAAAATCGATAAATCTAATCTGGAAAAGATGCTTTATAAACAAAGAACATCAGATAAACCTATAGTTCCATTTTCTAATGATTATTATTTAGATATAAATCAAAAAGAGATATATTACAAAAGTGAAAAAATAAAGCTGACAAAAAAAGAAAATGCTTTTTTACACCTTCTAGTTGCTAAACTAGGTACAGTTATAAGTTTCAATGAAGCCTTGGAGTATATATGGAAAGAAAATGGTGCAACGGAAAATAGTGTGAGAACCTTAGTTTGGAGACTTAGAAATAAACTTCCCTCAGAGGTTATTAAAAATGCTTCGGGTGTTGGTTACTATATAGAAAAATAGGGAGTGTAACAAACTCTCTTAAACTACTTCAATAGTCTTTATAATATTTCTAATCTCTTCAAGTGTATCTTCATAGTCATAATCACTGTCTTCAAGCTTTGATACACTTTCCATCTCAGATGTTAACTTTTGCAAATTTTTCATTCTAAAATTACCACTTGAACCTTTGATACTGTGGGATATTAATGAAATTTGTTTATAATCTCTCTTTTGTACGGCACTAAGAAGTGCAGGTATTTGTGTTGACATTTTCTTAATAAACAATCTTACTAGGACTTTAAGTTCATCTTCATCTAACATCAGTTCTTTCATTAACTTTTTACTATTTAGTCCTTTAATAGAAGTGTTTAAAGATTTAGTTTTTTTAACTTCTTCAGGCACACTCAAAGCAGTCTTTAAATAGTTACTAAAAAGTTTTTCCAACTCTTTTATAACTATTGGTTTACCTAAGAATGTATCGTAACCGCTTAAGAGACCTCTTTCTCTAGCACCCTTAATAACATTTGCCGTCAGAGCAGAGATAGGGGTGTGTCTTAATTCTTTTTCTTTTTCATACTCAATAATATTTTTAACAGCTTCATTACCATCCATAACAGGCATCTGCTCATCCATTAAAATCAAGTCGTAATTATTTGTTTTATATAGTTCAAAGGCTTCCAAGCCATTGGACGCCAGATCAAAACTAAGTCCGTACTTAGTTAATATAATTTTAACTAATTCCTGATTAGCTTCATTGTCCTCAGCAATTAATATATGACCATGAAACTTTAAACTATTTTTTTGTTTATACTTGAAGTTTTTATCCGGATTCAAAAGTTCATCAAATGTAGATCTTATTTTAGAGCAATACAGAGGGAAACATACACATGAAATATGTGAATATTTTTCATACTGGTCATTAGGCTTACTTATTAAAGAGATGTATTTTTTATCTGATTTTAAAATTTTCTGCTTAAACTCATTATCTATATCTTCTTCTAAAAAGATTGCTATATCATATTTCACATCAAGGTTATTTACTATGTCTATCTTCATATCAAATATATTTGAGTACTTTAAAAATGAGTCTGACTTATAAGAACTTTTCAAATCTTTAGAATAAAAGACAGTCTTTAAGTTTTTAAGTTCACTGATATTATTAAAAATCTGACACTCATCACTGTATATTTCTACAGGTACCTCAAACCAAAATGTACTACCATATCCAGGCTTTGACGTAACATTTACACTTCCGTTCATATGTCTTGCCAACTGATAGCATATAGACAGTCCCAAACCTGTTCCATCTAATGTACTTTTATTTACATGTTGAGCCTGAGTAAAAGCAGAAAAAATATTTTTAATATCTTCTTTTGCTATACCAATTCCATTATCATGTACACTTACTTTTAATATACTGTTTGTACAACTAGCCTCAACACTTATATGTCCGCCTGCTTGTGTAAACTTAATAGAATTGCTAAGAAAATTTGAGAGTATTTGTTTTACTCTTAGAGCATCAGAATATAACTCTTTTGGTATAGTTGGATCTATAAATGAAGTTATAGTAATGTCTTTACTGTTTGCACTTGCTACAAACAGTTCTAGGGTATTACTTATCTCTTCGTGAATTGAAAATGTTCTAGGTTCAATATTGAACTCACCGCTTCTTAGTTTTGAAAAATCCAAAATATCATTAATAATACTCAGCAGGCTTTCCCCACTGTTTAAAATAATATCTAAATATTTTCTATGTTGTTTTGATACGTCTTGATCTATTAAAAGATTTACAAAGCCTAAAATTGCATTAAGTGGTGTTCTTATCTCGTGCGACATATTTGAAAGAAAATATTCTTTTGCCTGAGAAGCATTCTGAGCTTCAAGTCTAGCATCTATTAATTTTGTAACATCATTTGCTATTGACATATACTCTATAGAGTTATCGTATGGATCTGTGATTCTAACAATTGTCACATCAATATAAAAATACTCACCATTCTTTTTAAGATTTTTGATAGTCCCTCTAAAAATACCGGCATTTTTTAATTGAAACCATAAATCATCAAAATATTCTTGAGGCATATCTTCGTGTTTAACTATGCTATGTCTTTTACTGACTAATTCATTCTCGGCATACCCACTAAGTTGAATATACTTATCATTAACATAAATGATTTTACCATTTATATCAGTTTTAGATATTATTGCACTCTCATCAAGTGCTTTTTGGTATTCGTTTAAAAGTTTTACATGTCTGTCAATCTCTTGCTCTTTTTGAAAAATTGTATCCGTATAATAACGCAGTACTCCCTGAAAGTTTTTATCAAACATATATGATATCTCATCAAATATAGCCTTAGAGTTAAGCTTAACATCATAAGTAAAGTCAATCATAGAACGTCTAAAATGACTACAAATCTCAAACAACTCATCTGCGCGTATATCTCTGTCTTTTAAATATGTTAATAAACTTTGCATGACCGGACAGTCACCTATTTCCATATCACCAGAAATAACGCCCATAAAGTAATCAAAAACGCCGTCTGCATAGTCATTTAAAAATACTGTATTATCTATATCATGTAGTTTCAATATTTTTTGAGGCGTATCATAAGACACCCATTGCAATAAAATAGTGTCTTTTGAATCTATAAAAATATTCTGTGTTTTTATTAAGTGAGGTATTTTCAAATACATCTTTTACCAGCTATTAGATTAGAAAGTATGATAATACCACAATTACAGATGTTTTAAGAAGAGATATGATTACAGTCCCTATAATATTTCCTATCTGACAGCTTGAACATGAGCTGTACTGACTTCCTTCATACTGAGCGTAGAAAAAGTACACAATATTAAAAAATACTACCGATAAGGCTAAGTAAACTTGATAAGTCCACATATCAGCAGACGTTTCTTGTTCTACAAAAAATGATACTCCAAGAAGAACAACCATAGCAATCATAAATATATTTATAAGTTTTGTTATATATTCTCTTTTAAATACTGTAGGACATGTTTCTATTTGTGCAGCATTACTACCAAATTCTAATTTTGCTTGAAAAAGTTTCTTTTCATCAGGATCAAGTTTGTTTATAAAACTAGACCCAAATGTGTAATCAATCTTTCTTTGAAGTAAAATACTGTATGCACCCTCAGCCTGAAGTGAATGTGATTTTAAATCGCTATCCTCATAAACAACACTTATTTTATCTGCCCTATTAACCATAGCACTAAGACCAGGAAAGTAAGCTGTAGTCTCTTCAGTTCTTTGTTCACCTTCTGTTCTTACAAGCATTGGATTGTACAGCTCTAAAAAACTATCATCATCTTGTTTAATTACTACTATATTATAAGGGCTTCCAATTTGAAAAGCCGCCAATGCATCTAATGAATTTGCATTAATCGTATCTTTTAAATCCTTAACTAATTCTATCACTTCACTTATTTTCCTTACAGGAGCTGCAAAATGTACACTTGGTGGAGTTGGATAAGTAATTATTTCTTTTATCAATATAGTACCTCGTTAAAAAATAGGATGAGAGTTTTATGGGGATATAAAGACCTTAGATATACTAAGGTCTTTCATATATGCTATTAATGGCTTTTACCAACAACAACAATCATTTTAATGTTAATAACTATAAATCTGATAAACTGCCAAATTTTACAAGTTCTCATTTTTTTAGCAAAAGAACCAGGAGTCATAGCATTACCACTTTGACCGTACACGTGAATGTTTTTTTCATCTTTTATCGCCATAATTATACTTCCTTAAGTTTATTTTTTACAGTGAAGGGTATTCCTTCATCTGTGTTGTTAGAGTATTGGAAGCAGTTCCTCTACCTAACAATAACACTAAGTTTCCTTCAAAAGGAAACCAATCGCACTAATGCGATTAATGTAGATTTAATCTCTACTCTGGAATCATCGTCCAGCCAAATTTCAATTTAGCTTTCCATATAAACAAATGATGTAGTATATGTTTAATCCAATGTCCCGCAAGACCTATCTCTCCAAAAGTATGATCAGTATCACGACCGGTACCAGGGAATCTGTCAAAGTCAGGAACAACAGGGTATATAGTCATAGCCGCAGCTGTACCGTCAAATAAACCCTTACCTGTAGAAGCAACACATGCAGCACCCATATCAGCCATAGAAGCCTCATGAAGTTTAGCATTTTCACCTTTAGTCATTAAATCACAAACAGTATGAGCAACTGTCTTACCAATAATACCTGAAGGCATACCCGTTCTAGGTGGAGTTGGAGTGATTGGTGTACCGTTTGGTGAACTCATTGGCTTAGAAATAGGATGCGGCGGTGCAAATGCAATACCAGCAGCAAATAAGTTTCCATAAGTTGGGTTTTGATAAGTTGAAGGCCAATCAGATGCTTTCCAGTTCTCGTAAGCACCGGCATCGTATTTAGCATCAACTTTCATAAATCCATTTGGAGCAAAAACAGTATCAGTAATATCTGAACCATCTTTACCATATGCTTTAAGTCCAACACCGGCAAATGGTGGGATAAGCATTGCAAAGTCAAATGACTCTTTACCTGTTGAACCATCTAACAGTTCATAATCAATTGAACCTGCTTCAACTTTAGCAACATGAGCACCTATTAACCAATCAACACCTCTTTCAACAAATAGTGATTCAGCGAAGATTTTTGAACTTACAGTGTAATCCATACTCTTAATATGAAGACCACCAACACCAAAGTCACCTAGAAAAGATTCATTTGATATCCATTTCATATCAGCCATTTTACGAACACCGGCTTTGTTTAGTTCATGCTCTATATTGAAAATATATTCAAATGCAGCACCTTGACATGTACACATACCGTGTCCTGTACCAATTAAGAACTTTTGACGCTCTCCATTTTTCATCTTCTCAATAGACTTTTGTAACTCCTCTGCTGCATGAATTGCATGATCAGCTGTACATACTGAAACAGTATGTTCACCAAGACCATTAGCATCACCAAGACCCGGAGTAGCACCAAAATTAAGCTTAGGACCCGTAGCATTTACTAAGTAATCATACTCAATATTTTCTACTTCTCCAGCCTTACCTTCAAGAGTGTATTCAATTGTAACAAATGGCTTATCGCCGGATTCATTACCTTCAGGATTAATTGAAACAGCCTTTGCTTGTTTATAATTAATACCTGCTTTAGAGTAAACAGGAGCTAAATCAAAAGTAACATCCTCTTTACTCATTTGACCAACACCAACCCATATATTTGATGGAATCCAATTCCATTTTGAGTTTGGAGTCACTACTACAACTTCATGAGCTGAGCCTAACCATTTTGCAGCGAAAGTTGCTGTAGTATGACCTGCAACACCTCCACCAAGAACAACTAATCTTGCCATATATATATCCTCATTTTTAAGTCAAAAAAACTTTGCTAATAATCATACCTAAAAAATAGCAAAAAATAATTATAACTTTAAAAATAATTATTATTTATAACTATTATACAATACTTAAGAACTCCTATATTAGGTGACTATAGGTATATTTTACACATAAAAATCTATATTTTTAATATTTTACTAATTATTTCATAAACATTTTTTGAGAGAGACTGTGTAGAAATTACACGCTCTAATTCTATTTTCATCAACTTTTTATTTATTTCATTCAGTTTTTCATATATTTTAAACGCTCCACTTAAGCCTGAAGCCATCTGTGGATTTATCTTATCTATGTCGATAATCTTATCTGCTATAAACTTATATCCATATCCATCTTTTGAATGAAAATGCTTATAGTTTCTTGCAAATACCCCTATTAACGAACGAACTAAATTCGGTACCTTCTCGTCATAAACATTGTCATTTTGCAATGCCATTACACGCTCCAATGTTCCCTCTCTATGCGAAGCAGCTAAAATAGAGAAATATTTATTCATAACCAGCGTGTCATTTTTATATTTTCTGTAAAAATCAACTAGTGCAATTTGTGCAATTTCTGGTGCAATATTTTCTAAAATATCTAATGCAAGTATTCTGTCTGTCATAGTTAATGATTCATTATATTGAGTAGCAACCAACTTAACAATTTCCTCATTCTCCAGTGCACTTAGGATTTTGATACATCTATTTTTAATTGCTCTTTTACCCATACTTGAAGAACTGAGTTCTTTATTATTTGGTTCATGGTACTCATTATATATTCTTAACAACTTATCCTTATATACATTTGCCAGATATTTAAGTAACTTCTCTTTAGCTTCATAAATAGGTTCAAAATCTACAACTTTTTGTCTTTGCATAATCGTTGAGACACTTGGAAGCTCAAGAACTAAAGCTTTATAAGACAGATCAATCTCTGCATCTAAAATAAACCCATATGATTCTACAAAGTTATCATCTATCCCTTTATCGTTCATCATAGATTCTATTGTCTGAACTCCAAACGATTGGGCTGATTCATATCTAACAAAACTATTTTTATCGTGTTTCATCAAAAAGGCGTAATTAGTATGCTCTTGATTTATTATAATAGGTGAAGAAAAATCACGATTTACAGATAAAATCGGTCTAGAATCAAAACCTTTAAAGACAAACTCCTCGTTATCCTTTGAGACTATTAAAACTTCCTCAACAAGCTCTTTTCCACTCTCATCTAACAAAGCGATTTTCAATGGATAATAATAAGCTTTTTGCTCTACACCCTCAACTGACTTTGGAATCTCTTGAGTTAAAGTAAGTTTATACTCACCATCAATAAAATCCTCTTTTACGTTTAGAGTTGGCGTACCTGATTGATGGTACCATCTCTCAAACTCCGTTAAATCAATTCCACTAGCTTTACTCATAGACCATAAAAAGTCATTTGTTCTTACAGCTTGACCATCAAAAGTATTAAAATACAGGTCTGTTGCCTTACGATACTTTTCTTCACCCAAAAGAGTATGAATCATACGGATAATCTCTGCTCCTTTTTCATAAACAGTGGCTGTGTAAAAATTATTTATTGACATATATGCATCTGGCTGAATTGGATGTGCAGTAGGTGAGGCATCCTCTACAAACTGTCTCTCACGAAGAGCTTTAACATCTTCGATTCTCTGTACCTCCGTTGAGTTTAAGTCAGCGGAAAAACATTGGTCACGAAAAACAGTCAAACCCTCTTTTAATGTTAATTGAAACCAATCTCTACATGTTATACGGTTTCCTGTCCAGTTATGAAAATACTCGTGCGCTATAACACTTTGTATCCCCATAAAATTGGCGTCAGTTGCTGTATCTTCATCTGCTAAAACATAATGAGAATTGAAAATATTTAAACCCTTATTTTCCATAGCACCCATATTAAAACTATCAACTGCCACAATGTTATAAAGCTCCAAGTCATATTCACGCCCATATTTTTCTTCATCCCATAGCATAGCTTCTTTGAGTGATTTCATAGCATGATCACATTTTGCCTCATTACCCTTATCAGTGTATATATTCATCCTAATATACTTGCCACTAGCAGTAATAAACTTATCTTTTACAACCCCCAAATCACCTGCAACTAAAGCGAATAAATATGAAGGCTTTGGATGTGGATCATCCCAAGTCACACCATGTCTTCCGTCATCTAATTTAAAATTAGTTGCTTGATTACCGTTACTTAAAAGAATAGGATATTTTTCTCTATCCGCCAAGACTGTGGTTTTGAAGACTGCCATCACATCAGGACGGTCAAGATACGGTGTTATTCTTCTAAAGCCTTCTGGTTCATTTTGCGTACAAAAGATGTCACCAGATTTATAAAGTCCTTCCAGTTCAGTGTTGTTTTGCGGATATATTTTGTTTATGATTATAAGAGTAAAGCTATCAGGTACATTTAAAATTTTAAGTGTTTCATCCCCTATATGGTATGAGTTAGCTTCTAATTTAAGCTCATCTAAATACAACTCTATCAATTCCAAATCTATAGAATCTAAGACTAAGTCTTTACAGTTTGCATCTTCTCTTATTATCTTCATCATATTTGTCACTTGGGTGTACTCTTCAAATAACTCAAATACTAGGTCACAATTATTTATTTTAAATTCCGGTGCTTTATAGTCTTGCAGATATACTGCTTTCATTTCACTCATAACTATCTTCTTTATTTTTTTATAATAATAGCATAAGAAAACTATAAATAACTGTTGTATATTATTTTAAGTAAGTACCATAAATAATAAGTTTATAAATATCTTAATATGAATTTTATTTAAAAACAGATACCATCAAAATATAATATATTATTATATATAAAGGTATTATGGTGAAGTATTTACTTTTATTTTTTATAACTATTTTCTCGTCATATTCATTTGCTTTTGCAAAAACAAATGAACATCTTTTTGTAATCAGCAGTGTTGTTATCAATGCTGGTACAAATAAGAAAATAAATAATTTTGTTGATATGATTGAAAAAGACACAGGTTACAAACTAAAACCTTTTTATGTCAATTCATATGACCGTCTTTCTGAGATTCTTCGTAAAAATCCAGATTCTTTAGCCTGGACATGTGGACTGCCATATATCGAGGACAGTCTAAAAGACAATCAACAACTAGTTGCTGTACCGTTATATAACGAAAAACCAACCTATAGTAGTTTTATTGTAGCGCGTAAAGATGACACAAGAAAAAACTTTACTGACTTTAAAAATTCCATATTTTCATACTCCGATATTCGTTCAAATTCAGGCTATTTAGCTCCGGCAGTATTTCTCAAAAAGAACGGATTTAATATAGATGAATTCTTTAGAGTAAAGATATTAACAGGTACACATGAAGACTCTATAAAATCTGTATATAATGGGTTGGCCGATGTAGCTGCTATTGATGAATATGTTTGGATAGAGTATATAAAATCACGACCTCATATATCTGATAAACTTTATGTTATTGAAAAAACAGGTCCTTATCCATTTACACCTATTGTTGCTGGAAGTGCCATGACAGAACAGACTTTAAAAAAAATAAGAAGCTCATTGGTTAATATGAACAAATCTAAACTTAAAACTTTTAAAAATGATTTTAATATGGATGGATTTATACTAAAAAACAAATCATTTTATAATCCTATTCAACAAATGTTAAATTATGTAAACGGGAAATAAGAATGTTGTTATATTCATGGATAAAACGCTCATTTATAAGACAAATAATTTTTGTACTCTTTAGTATAATGTCTTTGGTTAGCGTATTATCTATGGTTATGTTTTATTATGATGAGAAAAATGAACTAGAACATATAGTTGAAACTCAGTCTTTAAAACTGATAGATGGAATCGTAATTAGTATACATAATGATGTTCGATATAATAACTACTATAAAATCTATACTCACATCTCAAACATATACAATAATAACAATAATTTATCATCTACCAAAGGTGATTTATTTAAAATACTAGATATAACTATAGTAGATTTAGATAACAAAGTAATATCACATACAAATCCAAAAGAATACCCTATTCAACTTAAATATAAAAACATAAATAAAATGGAACTATTATTTAAAAATAAAGAAGGTACTCAGTTTGTATGGAATGATACACACACAAAACTACACCTCAAAAGCAACATCTTATTTGCCTCAGAAGTCATTGGTACTGTTTATATTAATGCTAATGCAACAAGTCTAATCAAAAAAGAAACTATTCTTTTAAGAAACATACTCTATCTACTGTTTATTTTAATAATTTTACTTTTTATACTTGTATTTTTGTTTGGTAAATGGATTGAAAGACCACTTCATAATATAATTAAGGAGTTAGATAAGCTTGGTGATGGAATAATCACCTTTCCTCTACTACTCAATAGAAAAGATGAGTTTTTCAGTATAGCGAAAAGTATCATGGAAGCTGATGAACGTATATACCTGCAAAAAAAAGACCTCTTTGAGATTCAAGCTAATCTTAAAAATAAAGTCAAACAAGAAATTACTAAAAATCGTGAGACTGAAAAGTATATGCTTCATCAGTCACGTCTTGCACAGATGGGTGAACTATTAAGTATGATAGCTCACCAATGGAGACAACCTCTGGCTCTAATAAATGTAATAATTTTTACAATAAAAATGAGACTTGACTTAAACGAATTTGACCTTGACAAAAAAAGCGGTCAAGAAGAATTAATATTATTCACCAATGAACAACTTGACATAATTGAAGAAACAACAGGAGGTCTTTCTACTATAATCGACGATTTTAAAGATTTTTACAAACCTTCTAAAGAAAAAGCGGTAATAAAATTAAATGAGCCTGTCAATAAAGCAATAAGTATGGTTAAAGCTTCATTTGAGAAGAATATGATAACTCTTAGAGAAACCTATGAAGATACTCCAAAAGTAAGTATATATACCAATGAACTTACACATGTTATACTAAATTTATTGCAAAACTCTATGGATGAACTAATAGAACATAAAGTGCAAAACCCTAAAATAACTATTAAAAACTTTTCCAATGATAGTACCGTCATATTAGAAATATCTGATAACGGGGAAGGGATAGACGAAGAAACAGCTAAAAAAATATTCGATCCATACTTTTCTACTAAGGAATCTAAAAATGGAACAGGTTTGGGACTTTATATGTCAAAAGTAATTATTGAAAATCATCATAATGGAAAATTATTTCTTAAAGATGACAATATTCAAACATGTTTTGTAATATCTTTACCGATATATAAATAACAACCTCATATATTAGTCTGTAAAATACCTAGTAAAACTTCTTGCCTATTCTTTTATTTGACATAATGTGAGGTAATTAATATATTATTTTATAGGTTTCATCTTCATAAAAACCTTATTTGGGGATACCTTTGTCTTGAAATCTAATATGTTATTTTCAGTACTTTGTTCAATATCTCTATCTTCAGAAACACTACATATAACTTCTTCTCCTGATATTTCTAAATCTACTTTATAAATATAATTTTCTAAAAGATTATATAAACATGCAGTATTTGCTTTATACACCTCTTTAGTATTATTATCTGTAATTTTAAAATAAACTTCATTAAGTTCATTTATAAGTAATTGATTTACATCCATTATAAATATACTTTCATATTCTTCTTTTTTTTCAACAGTATTAGATTTAGGGCACTCTTTATCTCTGTATACTATATTTTCATCTATAACTGTTTCGCATTCTGTATCATACTCTGTTTCATATTTTGTTTCTGTAACTATCTTAATAGTTGGATTCTTAAATAATATATATCCTACGCCATTTAATGTATCTGGAAATATTTGGGCATTTAAACATATAAATTCTAGTAATGTAAGCTCATATGAAATGAGAACATTTATCCAAGCAACTGATGGATCAGTATCACTTGGAAACAACATTAGCATATCTCGCTATACTAAATAAATTTCATATCGATATAAAGATTAAACTTGCAGGCTTATCCCTTTATATCGACACTATCATATATTTTATAGTTCTTAAATATATCTAATGCTTCTTTCATATCAGGCATATACTCATCTCTTATCAATTGTTTATACCCAGCATTATTCCCTAAGTCTTGAAAGCTAGAATCTAATTTACTGTAAGCACTTGTTACAAGGTCTTCATTACTTAACATAAAGTTAAATTGATTAATCTTTTTTTCTATCTCTGATGTCATGGCTTGTTGATTTTCAAGTATTTTATAAAATTCCCAGTCTCCATCTATTCCATACTTTCTTAAATCCATTACACTATTATTAGGAGCATTAAAATCTATTTCATTTTTAGTGTATTCTGGTTGTTTTGCATTAGGATCAGCTCGTCCTGCTTTTACTAATGTATCTAAGAAGTTTTTATTTGAAGCATCTGTCATGTTATTATCTACGTCCATAAATGAAATGGTTAAATTACGAGCGTCAATTTTAGCCTGTTCAAGAGTTTTTCCATCTTCTAAACCTTCATAAACTGAAGCATTTTCAAAGCGTGTAAACTCTTTTTCATTATCTCCCTTCCAATGATTTACTGGGTACTTATTTCTAATTTCTTGAACATCCTTATTCATACTATTAAAAGCTTCCATACTTCCATATTTTTCTATTAACCAATTTTCCATTCTTTGGGAAGATTGTTTTTGATCTTCTACCTGTTCTTTCGTTGGTGGTATTCCTAATTTTATTGGTTCAGCTTCATTAAAAGACATTGACTTATTCCATAACTCTTTAAGACCTATATAATTTGGATAAGCCTCATATACTTTAGCATTTTGTAACTCTTGGTCAGCTTTACTGTAAGTATCAGGAATAGGAGTATATATATCTTTATATTTTTCTTGCATCTCAGACATTTTGTCAGTTTCTTTTGTTTTAGAAGTTGCTTCGTATGCTGTTGTTGCTTTTGTAGCTTGAGTTTTATTTGTTTGATATACTTGTGTATTACTATTTGCAAATGTAACATTCATAATTTGTCCTTGACATTAGTTAACTCATAACCAGAAATAAATGTACCAAAAAAAAACAATTAGTTTATTTTTGCGTTATCCTTTTATATCGACATTATTATATATTTTATAATTTTTAAAGATATATAATGCTTTTATCATTTCAGACACCAGTCCATATATTTTGTTTTAAGAATATCTCCGTATGATGATATGAGTTTAGTAGATTGTATTTTAATAGGTAGTATAGACTTAATTACAATATTTATAGGTCTAATATACATCTTTTATACTATATTATAAGTTGATATTTTTTTATTACATAAGAGTAACCAAAGACAAACTCTTCAGTTTGTCTTTTTAAAGATTAAACTTGCAGGCTTATTCTTTACATAAATATAAGTCAAGCAAAAAGTATACCCATTAAAATCAATTTACAATAAAAAAGGTTAATGGTTTTTATAGATAGGACATAGTCCTAATTTCCCTGAAAAAGTTGTCTTAATTTTAACTCCGTCGTTGACATACAGGAGACATTCTAACTTGCGACTTTGTGGCGATTCTTTTATTTAATGTTTTTAACTGTATCATTTCACTTACTAAATATAAAAAATAACAATTTTTAAGCTCATTTTAGTCCGATGAATATGAGAAAATTTGACATAGTCCGATGATAATCGGACTTAAACTATAATATAAAAAACCACAACAACCACCTTGTCCACGAAATTTGACAAGATTTAAGGAAATTAGAATGAGCATATACCGAGAGTACGACATAAGAGGAATATTTGAAAGTGAACTAAACGAGCAAAGTGTAGTTCGTATCGGTTACGTATTAGCATCTAAAATAGATGGTGAATATGTATCAGTTGGATACGATGCAAGAAGTCATTCTCCTATTCTTTTTGAGTATCTTGTTCACGGCTTAAATGCAGGCGGAAAAAAAGTTCTAGACATGGGTATGGTTCCAACTCCTGTTAATTACTTTACAAACTATCAAGAATGGGATGGAATCACACCATCTGCGTCCGTGATGATTACCGGCTCTCATAATCCAAGTGAGTATAACGGTTTTAAAATCACCGTTGATAAAGCACCATTTTTTAGTGATGACATTTATGCTCTAGGTCGTGAATGTGACTCTATGGAGTTTCCTATAAAAGTTGACAGAGATGTAGTAAAGATAAACGCAGTTAGTAGGTATGTTGATTTCTTAGTAAAAGAGTTTACTCACCTAAAAGCTATGGATACTAAAATCGTTTATGACTGTGGAAATGGCGTAGCAGGTGTTGTCACTGAAGATATTTTCAATGCTTTAGAACTTAAAACTAAGGGTCTGTATGTTGATCCTGATGGAGAGTTTCCAAACCATCATCCCGATCCCTCAGACGAACACAACTTAGAGGATGTGAAAAAACTTTTAGCAGATGATGGTGATATAGCATTTGCATATGACGGTGATGCTGATAGAATAGCAGTTCTTACTCATAAAAATAATATAAAAGGCGATATGATGGCTCTTTTGTACAGTATGAAGATGGATAAACCTACTGTAATCGGTGAGGTAAAATGTTCACAAGTTATGTATGATGAGTTAGAACGTCGCGGTTGTAAGGCTATCATGTATAAAACTGGTCACTCAAACTTAAAAGTGAAAATGAAAGAAACAGATGCCGACCTTGCCTGTGAAGTTAGCGGTCATGTGTTTTTCAAAAACCGTTACTTTGGTTATGATGATGCTATCTATGCAACTCTTAGAATGTTAGAGCTTATCCAAGACGGTATTGATTTAGATGCTGAACTTAACAAACTTCCTGAGGTTTTTTCAACAGAGGAAATAAAGGTTGAGACTACAGAATCCCAAAAGTTTAAGATAATAGATAGAGTAAAAGAGTTACTTAAAAATCCACCAAGTTCTTTTCCTCTTATAAAAAATATCATAGATGTGGACGGTGTTAGAATCAACTTTGAAAGTGGCTGGGGATTAGTTCGTGCTAGTAACACAACTCCTGTGTTGGTGACCCGTTTTGAATCTACATCTAAAGACACTGCAAAGCTTTACGAAGAAGCTATAAATGACTTAATAAAACAAGCTAAAGAGAGTTTATAACTCTTTTTAGTAACTTATTTTATTCCTACCACCTTTTTTTGAAAGATACAATAGATCATCAAGTCTTTTAAACATTTCATCAATATCTTCACCGTGAATCATCTCAATAATTCCCATACTTATAGTAAGACTTCCAACTTCTTCAAAACTGTAATCTTCAACTGATTTATGAATTCGATTAGATACCATTTTAGAGTTTTCAAGTGATGTAGATGGCATAATGATTAAAAACTCTTCTCCCCCATATCTTCCGATAAGGTCAATATCCCTTAAATTGCTTTGTACAAGCTCCGTAACACAAACAAGGACATCATCTCCCACATCGTGACCAAAAGTATCGTTTACCTTTTTGAAAAAATCTATATCATACATCACTACACATAAAGAGGTGTCATGTCTTGCTGAACGTTCTATCTCCATCTTTAATATTTTCATGATAGAATACCTGTTATGAATATTGGTCAAACTATCTGTAGTTGCTAAAAGTTCTAACTGTTTTGTTGTTTCATGTAACTTTTTTGTTCTATTTTTAACCTTAAGTTCCAGTGTCTCATTTAGATGTTGCAACTCAAAGTTTTTTTTGCCTATCCTTTGTTGATATTTTGCAAAAATGATTTTTATATGTCTAGATAAATAATAAGATACTATTGAGAACAAAATAATTAGTATCAGGCTTATGATATACATATATGTTAACTTTAGATTATATACTTTTTCTAATTTATTCTTTTCTTTTAGTACTCTATCTTTAATACCTGATTCATAATATCCACTCCCGATTATCCAGTCGGAATTCGGAATATTCTTTATATATGTATATTTTGTATCATTTTGTTTTGTATTTTCATTTTTCCATTTATATGTGCAAAAAATATCATCGTTTGTAGCTAATAAATCTGTAATTTTCTCATATAGTTTTTTATCTATATTTTTTACATTCTTTCCAATATATTCAGGATTTATATGCGTTAATACAGTTCCATTATTTTTAAAGATAAACACATAGTTCTCATCAAACTTATCAATACTAGCGATATCTTTTAAGAGAACCTTATCAACTTTTTCTTTTGCAGTATCCAAGTACTCTCCTGAACCAAAGTACCAGTTGAAATGACCGAAATCTTTTACAAATGCAACTTGTTTATATTGTTTGTTAGGCTCTCCTGTTGATTTTGTAAAACTATCCCACAAAAAACCTTCATTATTAGTCTTACATAGCTTTATCTCTTCTTGAACAACATACTTTCCAGTAGCATCTTGAAAATTTAGAATTGACTTACCTTCTAGATGTTTTAGATAATCGGGTGCCAACTGAAATATGCCATCATAGTTTAATATCCATATGAAGCTTTCTCCATCATTCCAGACAAGAGGCCTAAGAGCAGTGATTATTATATTTTTTATCTCTTTAGTTGACTTTGTTGTGTTGTATTTATCGTATATCGCAGTAGCTGTACTTATTGCATCTGTAACTCTTTGGTTAATTCTTGATGTTAAATTATCTCTTATTACTGATTTTCTATATCCAATGAGTGCAGCCATTTTATCAACTTTGGATTTTACAGCTAGTGAATGTTCCTTTCTAATGTCTGCTTCTAGTTTTATAACATTCTCTTCAAAATTATCACTATGAACTTTTATAATCAACAAAACGAATGATAAGACTATAATAGGTATAAAGATTAGTGGACCTACTGCAATAATCTTAATTAGTTTTTTTTCATTTAGCACTATATTCCTTGATTTATATATCTCAAACATTATACAATAAACAATTAACTTGAGCATTGCAAAATTTAATATTAATGCAAATTAGCTATAATTCTAAAAATATTATACGTAGACAAATAAGGATACAAATGAAGACTCATACTCTTTTAATGCCACTAGATATGCACCTGCACCTTCGTGATGGAGTTATGCTTGAGAATGTTGCCCCTCTTTCAGCATACAGTTTCAGCGGTGCTATTGTCATGCCAAACCTTGTACCGCCGGTAGAGACCCTTGAAGATGTAAAAGCATACAGACAAAGAATAATGGCGGCTGTTCCTAATGATTATTTTGAACCTTATATGACTCTATTTTATAAAAATTATGATAAATCATTTTTAAGCAGTGTTCGCGATGAAATAACAGCTATAAAACTTTATCCTGCAGGTATAACAACAAATTCCGAGGGTGGTGTTTCATCTTTTGACATAGAAGAAATGCGCCCTACTTTAGAAGCTATGAGTGAACTTGAAATCCCACTTTGTGTGCATGGTGAAACTGATGGTTTTGTTATGGATAGAGAGGCTGAGTTTATGAGTATATATGAACTACTGGCTAAGAACTTTCCAAACCTTAAAATAATCATGGAGCATATTACAACAAAAGAAGCAGTTAATATGCTTGATAAGTATGAGAATCTATATGCGACTATAACAGTTCACCATTTACTTTTAACTCTTGATGACGTCGTTGGAGGGATGATGATGCCTCATAATTTCTGTAAACCTATTGCTAAGAGACCTGAAGACTTGGATGCTTTACTTACAGTTGCTCTTGATGCACATCCAAAAGTAATGTTTGGTTCAGATTCAGCACCACATCCAAGAGAAAAGAAAGAAAGTTGCGGTTGCGCTGCCGGAGTTTTTACAGCACCAATAGCTCTACAACTTCTATGTGAGATATTTGAACAATACGACAAACTAGACAACTTGCAAGCTTTTGTAAGTGATAATGCTCAAAATATTTATGGTATCTGTCCGGAGTTTAAAGAAGTGATTTTAGAAAAACGTCCTTTTGTTATTCCTGAAAACTACTCAGGTGTTATTCCTTTGTATGCCGGTAATGCTATAGAATGGGCGATTGAGTCAATTGAGTAAAATTTTATTTTTAGAAGATGATTTACTTTTTGCGGACACTATTGTCGATTTGCTAGAAGATTCTAACTACGAAGTTGTTCATATCAGTAATGGTCAAGATGCCATTGACATTACATACGAACAAAAATTTGATTTATATCTGCTAGATATAAATGTTCCTATTATAAATGGAATAACTGTATTAAAAGAGTTAAGAGATGCCAGTGATAAAACACCTACAATTTTCTTAACATCTCATAAAGATAAAGAGATGCTTAAAAAGAGTTTTTTAAGCGGAGCAGATGACTTTATAAGTAAACCTTTTGATAATGATGAATTATTACTTAGAATTAATGCTCTTTTAAAAAGAGTAAACTCAAATGATGTAGACTGCCTTGGCTTACTATGCCATGACGAAGTTCATAAACAAATCCTCTATGACAAAGAAAAACTAGACTTATCAAAAAAAGAGTATCAGCTACTATTGATTTTGATGAGACATATTGACAATCCTGTACCAAAAGAGTTGATTTTAGATGAGCTGTGGACTAATTCAAGTGGAGGAAGTGATGGCGCCCTAAGAGTATATATAACCAGAATAAAACAACTTTTGCCTTCAATGAAAATAGAAAACATTCGCGGATTTGGATACAAACTTGTTTCGTAACCTCAGAATAAATATTTTTGTATACTACTTCCTAACCGTTATAACCTTTTTAGCTATATTCTATTATTTTATAAACATTGTACAAATAACAAATATTCTATTTTTAATATCTATCATAGTTATTCTAATAATAGTTGCAGGGGTTATGATAGCAAAATTATCTGTTGATCCACTCCAAGAATATATAGATGATCTTCAAAACTTTTCCTATGAGACACTTCATGAACTTAACCTTCCACTGAGTACCATACAAAGTAACTTAGGTATGCTTAAAAAAAATATGAAAGATGAAAAAGACTTAAGAAGAACATCTAGAATAAATAGTGCCTGTGAAATGCTTCAAGAAAGATACAACGAGTTAGACTATATGATAAAAAGACAAAGCCTGAGTGTAAATATAGAGAGCATTGAACTCCATGAACTCATAAGACAAAGAGCAGAGTTTTTAAATAGGATATATCCTAATTTTTCATTTAACATTAACCTTGAAGATACACAAACTAAAACTGACAAGGTAGGCTTATCCAAAGTTATTGACAATCTTATAGATAATGGTGTAAAATACTCGAAAAACAGTACATGTATAGATATTGACCTACATAATAACGAGTTAAGTATTCAAGACTATGGAAAAGGTATGGACGAAGTTGAACTCCTTAAAATTTTTGACAATTATTATCAGAGCAATAAAAGTATCCAAGGCTTTGGAATTGGACTAAGCATGGTAAAAAGATTTTGTGACAACAATAACATAAAACTAAACATAAACTCAACTCCAAATATTGGAACAAAAGTACTATTAAAATTTAAGGCAGAGGAAACTTTACGTTAAACGGGCTATATTTTCACAAGTGAAAACCTGCTCCTTATAACAGTTACCACATACAAAGGAAAAATTAATGCAAAACACATTTTTAGCTTATGCGGAAGCAACATTAGACTATGGTATTATGGGACTATTAATACTCATGAGTATCGTTACACTTTGGTTATTTATAGAAAGAATGATGTTTTATGCAAGTGTAAATATAAACAATTATGACCACCGAGATAACTTGGAACTAGACCTTACGGATAATATAGGAATAATAAGCACAATAGGTTCAAATGCTCCGTATGTCGGATTGCTAGGAACTGTTGTCGGGATTATGATAACTTTTTACACTATGGGCGATGTCGGTGCTGTAGATGCTAAAAAAATAATGATAGGACTGGCTCTGGCACTTAAAGCGACTGCCATGGGATTGATAGTAGCTATGCCTGCAATCGTTGCATACACTATTACTCTTCGTAAGATTGAAAGAATTCTTACTATGTATGATGTAGCAAAAGACACTGGGACGAAATAGAATATGGCAAAATGTACAAAAATCAGAAAAAGATTTGATGAGATAAATGTAATACCATTTATTGACATTATGCTGGTTCTTTTGGTTATGGTCTTAACCACAGCCACATTTATAAAACAAGGTGTTATCCCTGTAGAGTTACCCAAAGCCAAGACGACAAATAAAAAAGACTTGAAAAAAGAGTTGACTATTTACGTAAATGCAAAGGGTGAGATTTTTCTTGAAAAGAACAAGGTCGATTTAAAGACCCTAGAATCTAAACTAGCTGGTATATCAAAAAAACAAACAGTAGTTCTAAGAAGTGATAAACAATCTAAGTTTCAAGATTTCGTAAGTGTGATGGATATTTTAAAACGCCTAAAACATGAACAGCTTTATATTGTCACAAAAAACAATTAGTCAGCTTAACTTTTTAGTCCTTACTATATTGTATATAACCACCTGAGTTTACTTCCAATAACTTAAACTTTGTTGTTGGAGTCTCTTCTTTTGTATTTGTCTCTTTAACTTCATTCACAGGTTCTACTTCTTGATTAAAAACTTTTGTTCGTATAGTCTGTGTATCTCTAAAAAGTGTAGCGGCTATGAAAAAAAGTATCATAATTACGACAACACTGACATACAATAATATGTAATTTTTTATATGACCTGTCTCAAATGGATTTTGCATTATGTCTCTTTATATTTTTAGAATTATATCTTATTATTTACACTTAGTTATCTAATTAATCGTCATAAGTTGTTTTATATCTTTTAAACTCTCAAAATGTTTTTATAGAAAATATTATAACTAAGTAATAGAAAAATTTATTTATTGATTTTAGACTTTAAATATAGGAAGCTTCAAACCACTTATTTTATGTGGTTTGAAAATAGATAGCAGATATTTACATCATTCCAGGCATTCCCATTTGAGGAGGCATTCCACCACCCATATCAGCAGGGGCAGGATTCTCTTCAGGTATTTCAAAAATTGCAGCTTCCGTTGTTAAAAGAAGACTTGAAACTGAAGTAGCATTGCTTAAAGCTACACGACCGACTTTAAATGGATCGATAATTCCTGCTTCAAACATGTCAACATATTCACCTGTTGCAGCATTGAAACCTACATTGTCATTTTCAGCATTCTCAACTGCATTTACAACAACACCGGTATCATAGCCTGCATTCTCAGCTATCTGTTTCATTGGTGCTTTTACAGCACGAAGGATTATCTCACAACCAATTTTCTGATCACCATCAAGGTCTAACTCAACCTTTGCTGCTGCACGAACTAAAGCTGCACCACCACCGATAACAATACCTTCTTCTACTGCAGCTTTTGTAGCAGAAAGTGCATCATCCACACGGTCTTTTTTCTCTTTCATCTCTGTCTCTGTAGCTGCACCAACTTTGATAACAGCAACACCTCCTGAAAGTTTTGCTAAACGCTCTTGAAGTTTCTCTTTGTCATACTCGCTTGTAGTAGCATCTATTTGTATCTTAATCTCTGAGATTCTAGCTTTTACTATTTCTTCATCGCCTGCACCCGCAACAATAACAGTATTGTCTTTGTCAATTACTACACGAGAAGCCTGACCTAGCATATCAATACCTGCACCCTCTAGTGTATGACCTGTCTCTTCTGAGATAACAGTAGCAGCAGTTAAGATAGCTATATCTTGAAGCATAGCTTTACGACGATCACCAAAACCTGGAGCTTTTACAGCTGAGATGTTCAACACGCCACGAAGTTTATTTACCACTAGAGTTGAAAGGGCTTCACCCTCTACATCTTCGGCTATTATAAGAAGTGGACGGTTAGTTTTTTGAACTTGCTCTAAGACAGGAAGTAAATCTTTTAATGAAGTTATCTTACTGTCAACAAGTAAAATCCAAGGGTTTTCAATCTCAGCTATCATTTTCTCAGTATTTGTTATAAAGTATGGGCTTAAGTAACCTCTATCAAACTGCATACCTTCAACTACTTCAAGCTCATCAGATATACCTTTAGCTTCTTCAACAGTTATAACACCGTCTTGACCCACCTTGTCCATAGCTTCAGCAATCATATCACCGATAGCAGTATCAGAATTGGCAGAAATAGTGGCTACTTGTGCTATGTCTTGCTTTCCATTAACAACTTTACTAGCTGATTTAAGGTGTTTTAGTATCTCTTCACACGCCTTATCCATTCCACGTTTTACTTCAACAGGATTAGCACCTGCAGTGATGTTTCTTAGACCTTCAGAAAATATAGCATTTGCTAAAACTGTAGCAGTAGTCGTACCATCACCTGCTTCATCAGCAGTATTTGAAGCTACTTGTTTTACAAGTTGAGCACCCATATCTTCTAGTTTATCTTTAAGTTCTATTTCACGAGCAACAGATACACCATCTTTAGTTATTATCGGTGAACCATAGCTTTTTTGAATAAGTACATTACGACCACGTGGTCCCATAGTTACTTTTACTGCATCAGTTAGTTTAGTAACACCTTTTGCTAGTGTATTTCTTGCGTTGTCTGAAAAAATTATTTCTTTTGCCATTGTATTTTATTCCTTAACCTATTATTCCGAATATATCTTCAACATCTAATACTAAGTATTTTTCGCCATCTAATGAGATCTCATTACCGGAAAATTTACCAAAAATAACCTTATCTGAGCATTTTACGTCATTTACTTCTGAACTGACAGCAACAACTTCAGCTTTTGCAGGTTTTTCCTGTGCATTATCAGGGATAATTATTCCACTACTTGTTGTATTTGATTCCTCTAATCTTTTAACTAATACTCTTTTACCCAAAGGTTGAAAGTTCATATATATCCTTATCATATTGTTTGGTATTTTTATAAATGTGATTCTACTAAAAATTTAGTAAATTTAAGGTAAATAATTTTTTACTTATTAGAGCTTTTTCTTTTCTCACTCCAAAGTTTATATACATCTTTTATCTCCAACTTGTTTACATGCCCTAAAGACCTTGTTCTTCTAGAATTATTTTTGATATATTTAACACCTGTACCGACTAACTTATCATTGTTTATTTTTGCATATTCAAAGTTTTTTGTCAAAGAATTATATTTCAAAATCTCACCATCTGTAGTTTGTATCCAATTTAAATGTCTATCACCATAAGCTCTTGCTGTAAATGTTGTTCCATCTGCTTGAGTAAACTCTCTTGTTTTATTAAAAGCAGGTGCTCCAAATATATATGTACAGACTAGTAAAAAAATCATTAATAGTTTCATGGTATTTCCTTAGTTTATATTTAGTGTCATTGTTGAACCACGTTCTGAGATATTTGATATTTTACTACCAAGAGAATCAACATTTAAAAAATAAAAAAGTGCTTTCTCATCCCCTGAAGATTGTGCGACTGTGTCTATTTTTGCATTTGCTGCTTCAACTAGATCAACACCTTTGTCACTTGTAGTAGTGTTTACTGCATTATTGCTCATATAAACTTCTGTTAATTTATTTTTATTTATATGCCAAATTGCCATACCACCATCAAAATCACCGTCCAGTGTAAATAACCCTCTATCATAACCTGTGTTGTTTCTGTTTTCAAGTAAGTAGTATTCACTGTCATTTATTGAAACCTTTATTACATTAAAGTTTGGTGATGATGTTTCGTGAAGTGATTCACTGCCACTGCCTTCAATTGGAGAAACCCAACCCGTATAAACCTTGCTCCATGCACAAAGATGTACCGGTGTACTCCCTGCTTCTTCTTGAAAGTTTTTAATACTCCATACCCCTCCGCCCATAAGACCAAAATTACCTATGCCACCTTTTGAACTAGAGACATTATACAAATCGGGGAGATTGAATGCTGAATGCCCAAGTTCATGAGCTATTATACCAATAGTCGCATCATGAGGGTTGCCTATGTCATGCTTTTCACCAAAAATAGCAAAGTTTCCACCACCTGCACAATTCATCAAAGACACACCATCAAGGGTGGGAGATATACTTGCGTTTGAACATGACTGATGACCCCATGTTCCATTTTGAACATGTACTCCCTCATAAGAATCTTCATACCCAGCTAGGACAAAAGTAAGTAAGAGTTCATCCGGTGTTATGTAACCATTTGCATCATTGTCATAATTTGAAAAATCAACCATAGAATCTAAGTTCTCTAAAACACCTTTAAGATCTATATGAACAAGAAAAGAATAAAAAGAACTATCTATGTCCATGTCTGGGTGATTCTTATTTAAAGTTACAGATACTATACCGTCATTTTCTATACCACTACTTTCAACTGCTTTTTCAAACTGAAACTTAGAGTTACTAACCTCTTTATAGTAGTGGTTCAGTTCATGCTCATTATTTCCAAACAACTTAGAACTCCATACTGAATCACTCGATGCTATGGATACATTATTATAACTAACTAAAATACCAAGCATTGGAATAGATGATTTATTATGCAATACTTTTGCTACATTTGAGTACACATCTGTTCCGACATTTAGACCTATAGTATCTATATAACTTATTGCAGCATTTACTGTTTCAGTATTGTCAGTTACATTCTTTATAACTGTGCTAGCCTCAGTTAAGTCACTTTGTCCATTTATAGCGAAATAAAGTCCGACCTCCGCTTTGTTACTAAGTATTGTAGCATCACTACTAAGTTCTGTGTTAAGTGCTCCATCAATAACTGCTTGGATAAAAACTGAACGAATCACCAAACCATTCTCAAGGTTGTTGACCCAATAATTTAAGCCCTCAGAATCAGGTGTACGATTAAATAAATTTAAATATACCGAAGTAACAAAAGATGTTGTAGAAATAGAGCTAGGGTAAAGAAGCAGTGTCTCACTTTGATCAAAAAAACTTTTTGCAATACCCTCCAACTCCAAACCAGACTCATTTACCCAATAGCTTAAGCCAGCTGCATCAGGAGCCCTGTTAAATGTTGCAACATACAACTTAGTGACGTTTTCATTGGTTGGAGTTACAGCACTCAATGTTAAAACAAAAAATATAGTCAAAAAAAGTATTTGCCTGAACATACCTACCACCTTTGTAAAATTATATTATTTGTAAGTTAACAATAACGACAATATCTAAAACTAATTTATAAACATAAATTTAACAATATATCTATTAAAAGCTAAATAAAAGGTTTGGATGGATATAATTCCACCCTCTTAAAAGATGTCAAGGTAGCTCAGCTGGTTAGAGCGCTGGTCTCATAAGCCGGAGGTCGAGAGTTCAAGTCTCTCTCTTGACACCATCTTTAAGAACTTTTTACACATTCCGGATTAGCTCAGCGGTAGAGTAGGTGACTGTTAATCACTTGGTCACTGGTTCGAATCCAGTATCCGGAGCCATACATAAAACTCCCTAAAACACTAACTTTTAAACACTTTTTATTTTTACTTTAAGTTTTAGAAAAAATCAATTTAGTAACCTATTAGTAACCATAATTAAAACTATCATAATCAAATTTAAAAATTCTTTTTTAGTTTTCCAAAATTAGCTCTTTCAAAATCAAAAAAATACTAAATATTTTATTTAAGTATTTTTGGTATTACTCCAAATGCTTTTTTTAGCATAAAGTTTGTTATTTGATATGCTCTTAAAGTATTTCTAAACTTTTCAAATTGTACCGCTTTAGCATCATATGTTCTCTGTTTCCTAATATATGAATATAAATATTTAATAATATCTTCTTTTTGTTCATTATAGGAATTATCATTGCTGTAAACAGCGTTTTTTTGACTAATCAATAAAACCAAGATAACTTGAGCTTTTTCAAAATTGTAAAAAAATTTAGATATATTTAACTTATTCACAATTCTAAAATACTCAAATTCAACTTCTTCATAAGATTTATAAATTTTATGTCCTTTATTTAATACTTGTTCTAGTTGTAAATTAGTTTTTTCTAACTTATTGATATTATTGATTATGTCTTTTAAATAACTAATACTATCACTTGTAGGGGAAGTGCTTTTTTCCCACATATTAAAGGTTATAGACTTGTCTATGTCTTTATATTCAATAGCATTTAAGAACATACTTAATAACATGGTAATTAATATTACTTTCATATAGTTTCCTTTTCTGTAGTATATCTAATTTATAAATCTGCTACTTTAAGAAATTTTCCTTAAATTTTCAATAACCTTACCATAATTCCATCCCATACCACTAACTACATCAGCTTCTAAAAACTTATGTTTAAGAAAATTTGGATCAGCTACAGAAACTCAATTTGTAATACCATCAACTGATAGAGGTTCATCTACATTTCAACTTATAATCTTATTTACAAATTTAACTAAATTTGTTTTTGAGCCAATATTTATTCAAGCCTCTTTATCTATAAAAGCCGAATTCTCTCAAAAATTTCAATTTTTCAAGTCAATATTTTTTACACTCAAATTTAGTCATGGAATAATAAGTGTATTACTTTGTAGTTCTCTTATAATTCTATTAGTTATCTCTTTTGGTATCAAATCAAAACCACTCTTTCCCATAAACTCTAAAACTTTTTTTTGTTTCTCTTTTTGTTCAATTTTTATTTCCAAAAGTTCTTTCATTTGGGTTTGATAATTTTTTAAAATTCAAGTTTGTACATCTCAAATTTTTGATTGTATTTTTAAAAACTTTTCTTTTACATTCTCTATTTTAAGTCTTAAATCATTAGGGGAGTCTATATCTGCAAAACTAGAAATATCAGACTCTTTTATTTGTTCATCTGATTTTATTTCTGTTGTTTCATAAACATCCTCAAGATCACTATAAATATCTCTTGAGAAGTTAGCTACAACACTTTTTAGATTTTCCTTAAAATCTTCTTTTCAGAAATTTTCTCTAATTGCGATAAGTAATGTATCAAAAGAGACACCAAAATCTTTTAAAACAGAAAAGCTATCTCTTACATCATTTAGCTCTTCCTCGTTGTTCTCCTGAATCTCTGTAAATGCTTGTTTGTCAATTTTTTCATCAAAACTATATGAACTTCAAATAAGGCTCATTTTCGAGATGGGCGAACTTGAATTTATATCAATATTTACAATTCATCAAGAGTCTTTTTCAATGAAGTTAATCACTTCGTTAGTACTTAAACTAACTCAAGTATCTATATTTTCTAAATTATTGAAATAGCTCTCAAAACTACTATCTATTCCAAGTAAATTATTTTTAAATTTTAAATATTTTGGATTATTTTCATCTACTCATCCTAAATCATCTAAGATAGATTTCAATTTTCAAGGAGTTTTTAGAATTTGTAAAACCTCTTGTAAAACTTTGTCTTTTTCTAATGCTTCGCTGAGAGTATTTAGAGAGTTAAGTTTCTCCGCTATATTAGGATTTTTATCTAAAATATCATTAGAGAATATAGATTTAATCTTTGAGATTTTTTGATTTATTTTTTCATTTTCTATATTTTGTTTTTCTACTTCTTTAGCTTCTATATTTATCGTTGTATCTTCTTTAAACTCTGTTATTTTTTCTTTTTCATTAGCAATAAAAAGAAGAATTTCACTTTTTGGTTTTCAAGATAATTCTTTTAAAGTTTCGTTATCTTGTATATTAAGAGTTTTTCTAAAGCTTTCTTCTTTATTATCAGGAAAATCAAGCACCTTTAAAACATCGTTGACTTTGGTTAAGTGTTTAGAATAGTCAATATCTTTTTCAACTTTTTTTATCTCTTCAGAGGAGACGACTTTGAGTTTTAATTGCTCTTGTTTTTCAATATTTGAACCGAAGTTTTCAGGAGGCATATAATGTATATTAATTGATAATTTAATAAATTGTATCATACTTATTTAGTACCGTCAAAAAAAGACTATATTTTATATATAGTCTTTTTATTTATTCATCTACTCCAAGAGTTTTAGTTAATTTATCTACTGTTTTACTTAGTTTTTTCACAGCTTCTGTTCTAGCTTTAGCTTTTATTATCCTTTTATCTGCTTCTTGTTGTCTTTGTTCTAATTGCATTATTTTTTGTATTAATTCTTCATCAGACATCTTTTTGTTTTCATCTGCTCCAAATAAGCTCGTAAATAAAAGTAATAATGTTGTTGAAAAAAGAATTTTTTTCATTTTTTTCCTTGTTTTTTTTAAATTTCAGGTAATTATTCCTGATTATATTATAGTGAAATAGAATAATTGCTTAAATAATTATATTTTCAAGGAATAATTCCAATGTTGTTTTGTCAAATATTAAAATGTAAAGTTGTGAAAAAAAGGCAACTTTATGACAAAGAGAGATATAGCTGGCTATTTAGGAATTGATACAAAAACTCTATATAACTGGGAGAACGATAAGCCAAACTTGTATAAAACTGTGATGAAAGGTTTAGCTTACGATGAGATTGTTAAATTGACTATTGAAACTTCTGAAAAAGCTAAAGAGTTAAGTGTTAAATTTGAGGACTAGTTTGATATTATTGTTAGTATTTTAATAAAAATAAGTTTTTATTTGACTTATTATAATACTACATTATAGTTCAATAGTTATTTTAAACTAATTTTTTTGGATTGATTTTATTATTTGAAATAGCCTTAATCATTTTAGGATTAAGAATAGGTACTGAATTGTGTAAAAGCAAGTGCAGTATCTATTGAATAGCTTTCTATGAAAGTAGTTTTATATTGAAAAGTTGTAATACTTTTCAATTTTTTTATTGCCTAAAAGTAAAGAGTTATAAGTGATAGTTAATATTCATAAAGACAACTATGAATATTAACTGTAATGTTTATACATTTGAGTACACTACTTAACCTTTCCTATACACCAAGTATTATTTCCAATTGGTGCTTTATATATCTGAATACTAACCTCTTCTTGCTGAAATACTATTTCATAAAAAGAATGTTCAGAAATTTGAACTTTGATATCAGGTCTTCTTAAAATATTAATATCATTAAGTAAAGACTTAACTATTTTGTAACAAGTATCATCACTACTATTTTCTAACTCTAAGAGCAACTCTTCATTAATAACAAACTTTTCAAATTGAATACTTTTCACAACATTACCTTATATTGGATTGATTTTAACGTCTTTCTTGACGAGTGGATACCTTTATAGATAACCATAGGTAATATAAGTATATTAATTAAACTGTCAATTTAGTTCTTAACTAATGTTGACTCTCCGTTTATTAATTTCTTCAATTGAAATCTCCTTGCCACCATGTTCCTTATATGCTTTAATAATACTTTTTACTAAGGCATCATCATCTTTTAGAAAGAGACTAACAGCTCTATTCACTACTTCACTTTTAGATATTCCTAAATTTTTAGAAAGCTCATTAATAGCATCCTTAGTTTCAATAGTGATTGAAAATGAACTGATTGTAGTACCCTTCTTTGACGGTATAGTTGGTTCTTCAACGTCAATATTGATAACATTCATTTGTCCTCCTTCTTTAAATTTTATAAGGATTGTTTATGTTATATCTCATATAACTTCCCTCCATTATTAATTTACTTTAAGTACTTTCACACTTAAAGCATATGTAATTATAGCACAAAATAAATAAATATGACCATATATAAATAAATATGACTATAAATAAATAACAAATCCATAGTTTTCATTTTTTAAATTAGAGTGGAATATTGAATAAATGTAGTATGTGTAAAAGAAGTTAAATTGCTATAATAGTAATTGTAGATTGATATTCTAATGTTATTTTAGTACTCTAAAATTAATTCCATCAAGTATATAAAAATATTTATCTATAACTTTTATTAGATTTTGGATAATTTTTTTTAAATCTTTTGTGTGGTAGTTTTGAGTATTGGACTGCCAATTGTTAAAGAGGGTAAAAATTCTACCCTCTTTTCAAAAAGTTTATTTTTCTGAACTTTTTGATGGCTTTAAAGATGGTTTATTTCCCGGTGTACTTTTGTTATCTCGACGTCTTTGATCTAACTTACCTGTAGATTTTGCTTTAGGCTTTGGTCCTGGCTTTAATCCCATACTATTTTACCTCCTTTCATAAGATATAAAATACTTTAGCATAAAAATTTATGTTTGTTTTAAAACATTACAATTTGACATATTTTATTTAAATAAAAAGTTCAGATTCTCACGAACAAAGTCCACCATTAAAGACTTAGACCTTTTTCATAGCGAAAAGGACTGATAAACAAGGGAAAAAGTAGGGGTTCAAACCTGCTTTTTTTCGTTTATAGGAATTCACTCAGGAAATATATTTTTTATGAGTGTTTTTTTATTTTCTAAGTTGCTACTTTTCCATATATCAAGGGCATTCCTCACTAGTTTCATTTTTCTTTTTAATGAGGTTCAAACATCCTTTAGCTCTTTTTGTAAATTGTTAGAAATTTTCAATCTATCTTTTTCTAAATCTTGTATTTTAGACTCATAACTTGATACTAAGGTTTCACTCTCTGTTTGTCATATTCTATTGATATACTTTGTGATTCTTCCATCTATTTGGCTTATTTCACTTTGAAGTACTTTTTTATATTTAGTTTCATCAACCTTATTATCTTCATATCCTTCAAATACAGTTTTTTCTAACAACTGTACTAAGTCTTCTTTGGGCTGTATAGACTTTAATAACTCTTCAAACTGTTCATGTAAAACCTTTCTATTTATAGATTTTCCAAACATAGGGGATTTTCTAGGGTATGTATAGTATGGAACTCTTGTTGTCCTTCCTTGACTCCAAGCTCAACTAATCATCTGTTTAGATTTTTCACAATATAAGAATCATCTCAAAGGGAAGTCATTAGACTTATCAACTCTATTTATATTTTCTTCCATTTTTTGTACTATCACATTCTGAACAGAATATTTTAACTTTTGCTCTATCTTTTCAAATGTCTTTAAAGTTATTAAAGCTTTATGATTAGCTTTTCTTCTTGATATAGACCACTTTGAAAATTCTAAGTATCAAGCATATAGGATATTATTTAACATTCTTGATACTAAGTTTGAGTTATATACTTTTCCATTTTTTACTGTTCATACTGATAATCACTTTTTATGAAAATATCTTGCTACATCATTAATAGTTTGTAACTCATCACTTGCGAACTTCTCTAATCCAAACTTAACTATTTTATAATTTATCTCATCAAAAAGTATTTCTTTTCATCAATTAGAGTTAGTACTATATTTATATCAAATTGGTACTTTAAAACACCAATAGCCCTGCTCTAGTCTAGCCCTCATTCTATCATTAACCCTTTGCTTGTTTTTATCCTTTTCATATTGAGCCATTGAAACACTCATATTCTCTCTAAAAGCTCACTCTGGTGACTCTTCAAATTTAAAATTTGGGGAAGCTAACTCAACTCATCTTTTTTTGAATTCTGCTTTTAACAAAGAGTGTACTTGTATATCTCTTGAAAGTCTATTTAAATCTTCAAATATAACTGTATAGTTTGAATCTCTATTTTCATCAATGTATTTAAATAGCTCTAGAATTGATTTTCTTTCAAATACTCATCAACTTACACCCTCATCATTAAAAACCTTTTCTACCTCAATTCAAAGGCTATTAGTTGCATAATCTCTACATCTTTTTTCTTGTGAAGAAAGACCATTTCATTCTTTAACTTGTTTTGCAGATGATACTCTGCAATATATTAATCATTTTAAATTCATAAGTGTTTATTTAAAAATATAATTTATGTTTTTACTATAGTAAAAAACTCTCTAATGTAAATCAATTAGTATAAAAGTACTACGCTATATTTCCATTTCAAGATATATGTTCGCTAGTTCAATTAACAATAAAACAATCTTCTCTTTTTCTTCCTCTGTATAATGAGAGGGAATAAGAGCTTTTATATCATTTTTGTTCATTAATTTTAATTTGTTAGATTATTTCCAAAGTAGAGACCAAGACTCTACGACAGCAATAAGAGACCGAGGCTCTTATTTTATTTCTTCTCTTTTTTAACTTCATCCCAAGCATTATTTATTAACTGGGTAATCTCTGTATACTTTTTTAATACTTCAACACTTTTATCATGATTCTTGTCTGTATGAAATTCTTTTTGTAAATTTCTCCACTCTGTCTTTATTGTTGCAAAATCATCACTTCTACTAACTCCTAAAACTACATAATGGTCTGTATCATAAAATATTTCATATTTACCATGGTCTTTTTTTGTTTCACTTTTTGAGCTAGTATCTTGTTGCTGTTTTTGATCATAAGTTTTTTCTTGGTTCTTCTCTTGTTTAGGCTCTTCATAGTTATAACCACTATCTTTATAAAATTTCTCATAAGCCCTTTTATTTTTCCTATTAGTAAAAAATGATTGTATCTTTTCATAAAAATCAACGAACCAATAAAAAGTGTTGCGTACTTTGTAATAAACAGTTATGAAAAAATAATAGGTATCAAACGTGATAAGTTTGAGAGTGTTAAAAACCTCTTTTACCCATTCATATAAAAAGAGAAGATGGGGAAGTAATATTCCTAATCCAAAGTATGTATAAGGGTTATAAATAAAATTACCACCCTCTACTGCTCCAACTATGACATATACACCTATACCAATCAATATAAGCCGTGGCATATTGTTTTTAGCATAATGAGATATAAACCACCCAAAGAGTGCGAATATACTCATATTAAGCATTACAATTAACATTTAATTATTCTTCCTCTTTAGTGCTATATAAATCTATATACTCAATATCCATACTCATGTGTGACTTACTTTTATAAGAGTTGATTTTTGCATATCTTTTAAACATAAAGTCCTCATAATATGGTTTAAATTTAATGATAAGAGGTTTTTTATTTCCCATAATAAATAAGGCTTCATTATCTTTAATTGTTCTAATCTCATGAGCTTCCATAACTCTTTTATCTTTAAAGTGATAGTTACCGTTTGGATCAAGTGTTATTTTTTCACGAGTACCTAAAATCTTTGATAGCTTCTCAGTTGTATCAAGGTCAGCACCGTTAAAATATAATTGACTTGATATACCACCATTTAAAATAGTTGAGGCATTAGATTTTCCATACTTTTGTTCTATCTGTGCTACATCTTGGAATATAAGAGATAGGGAAATATTGTATTTTCTAATTGTTGTAACTGTGTTATCAAAGTTAGGTAAGTTCATATTACCAAACTCATCTAACAGACAAAATATTGGTAAATCTTTTTTAGTTGGTAATTTCTCCATCATTTGGCTAAAAAACTGATGATAAAAGATGTTAAGTAAAAATCTATACTGCTTCTGCTTTTGCCCTGGTATCTTAATATATATTACTGATTTTTCTTCTCTGATTTTATTAAAATCAATACTATGATTGGTTGTAAGCTTTTCTAAATTATCATTAATACCAATTGCTGATAATGCAATATTTGCAGATGAGACCATACTAAGAGTAGTTGAGGGATTACCTTTTATAAAACCTCTAAACTCATGATATGTTTTATCATCAGCATACTTCTCAATTAAAGGAAACAAAGCCTCGCCATCTGCCCCATAATTATTTATAAGATGTCTTACATTTGCAAGATTTATATATCTATGATTTCCCATAGACATTAATACTCTAATTAGTATAGAGATTAATGACTTTGCACCGCTATCCCAAAAGGCATCTTTACCATTATAGTTAGTATCTTTAGATGAAGAGATAAGCAAACCTGCCAACTCATCTATCTTAGTTGAGTCAGTTGCATAGTATAGTGGATTATAACCTATTGACTCTTCTAAGTCCTCAGGGTTTAAAACGTAAATTTTGTAACCATTCTCAGCTAAGTAACCACTTGTATTTTCATAAAGCTCTCCACTTATATCTGTAATAACCATAGAGTTTTTTTCACGTGCTAGTTTTAATATATTTGGGACTACATAAGAAGTAGTTTTACCAGCACCGGTTCTTGATACTAAAGCTAGATGATTGAAGCTGTTTTTTAAGGAGAGTCTTTTATTTTTTCCATCTAACAACAAGCCTTTATTGCTTGTTAAAAATAATTTGTGCTGATCCCGCTCATTCATCATTCCATTTGATGAGTTAAAACCTTTTGCTAATATCCATCCAAATCTAAGGAGTGGATTAAGTCTGTTAGCTGTTGCACTGCCTGTGCTAAAAATAGCAAATCCAAACAGTTCAAAAGCTTTTTTAATTACTGTGAACATAATTACTATAAAAATTATTAAAGCTATAAATTCCATTAATTACATAAGGAGCATTGTGTCCAAAGCAAAATCTAAAGAGAAGCTATTTATATTCTCATTAGACTTTTCACTTTTTACCTCTTTTAGAGGTGGTCTCCCTCTTTTCCTATCATTATTTTTAGCACTATTATAACTAAAAGATTTTTCATCTGCTCTACCTTGTTCATAACCCTTTTTATAATCATTTACATTTTCTCGCTCTTTATTTCTGCTTGGCATAGTTTTTCCTTTTTCATCTTGAGTATGATGAGTCTTTAGATGAACTTCTTTGAGAAGAATTTTGTTTAGTAAAAGGCTCTCTTTTTTTAGTTCTCTCTTTTTTAGACTCACTCCGTTTTTGTTCTCTTGAAGAAGTTCTATCAAATTTACTTAGAGTATTTTGATATGATTTTTCAAGTCCTAAGGTTTTTAATCTGTAGCTTCTTCCATTGACTTTTACACTTTTATTTTCACGTGTAAACTCATAAGCTTTTTGTTTCATAGCACCCCTTAGTTGTTCTTTAGTAAAAGAGTTCTCAAACATATTTTTGAGATTTTCTCTTACCTGCTCTTTTATAGTTTGTTTACCACGTGAGTGTTTTATCTCTTGTTCTTTTTGTTTAGATTTTGAGCGATCTTTTGTTTTGGTGTAATAGTTTGTCAGAGCTAACTCTTTATACTTAGTATTTTTATACTCTTGTACATTGAACTGTATTTGAGCTAGTTCTTGTTTTGAGAGTCTTGTACGTTTATTAGCATTAACTCTGTTGCTGCTAATAATTAGGTGCATATGTAAATTATCTGTATCATTATGAACAGCACCATAAACTAAATGATTATCTGCTCTTTGCTTTACATACTCATTGGCTAAATCAAATAGTATCTCTCTTTGTTTAGGTTGTGTAAGGTTATTATCTTGAAGTGATAGAACTTCATGATACATATATACTTTACCACGAGCTTCTTTTATATACTCTGTATTATTTATAAACTCATCTTCAAGCTCACGAGAGTTAAACCAATCAGCGTACATATTCCATGTATATCTATCAAGTGTTTCATCTTTTTCAAGATAAGATAGTAGTTGATTAAAACTACTATCAGACCTACTCATAGATTTCATTATCATGATTAGTTTTTAGAGATAAATTTTTTAAATTCTTCTTCTAGACGTTGAAGGGAATTTAGAAGTATATTTGTATCAACATACTCTCCAATATTGGTTTTATGAGCTATTTGATTGATGTTTGTAGCTATACCTCTTGAAACTCTGATATATTGATTTATGTACTCTTGTTCCTCTTTTGTAAAAACGGAAATTTTCTCAGTTGAGAGAAAGTTTGTCACTATACTTTTTGTATAAGAGTTTACACTTAAATCATGTAAAAAACTTCTTTTACGCAGTTCTTCATAAAATATATTTTTTAGTGGAAAGGTTACAATCTTATTTTCAAGCTTGTAACCTTGTTTATATGTTTTTTGATAATCATTTTGACTCATAACAATTTCACTTAAAATATAAACTACAATGTTTTAATAGTTGATTGACAATAATATTTAGCAAGCTCAATAAGTGTGTAAAACACATCTCCTTGACCTTGCTTTAAATACGCACAACCTAAACCGCTTCTTCTAAGTCTATCAAGACTAGAAATACTTACACCAGTTTCACGAGACATCTCTTTTTTTGAGAGAGCGACCTTTTTATACTTTGCATATAATGCATCAAATAAAGTTTTTTCTTCATCAGACATAATGTGACTCCTTGATATGATTTAAGTAAGTTTAAACCATTTAACCTTATATTTTAATAATAAATACTTAGTATTAATTAGAATATATAAAGAAAAAGTGATTTGATTAGTTTTGAATAGCTATACTTTTAATAAAGATTAATACTTAGTAATATATAATAAAAGTAATTATAAAAATAAAAGGTTTTACTATGACAGAGAAAAAAGCAGGTCGTCCACCATTAAAAGATGACTCAGAGAAACAAGATAAAAAAGTGATGTTGTCTTTTACTCAATCAAAATATGATGAGTTAAAGAAAATGCAGACACTTTTTAATCAAGCAACGCTTACAGCAACTATTCTTATGTTTATGGATAGAGGAATAGAGAGTATGCAGGCTGAGTTTGCTAATATAAGATAGCTAATCTTTTAGAAAAGATTTAGCTTTATCCTGTACGATTATTGAAATTAAATCAATTTTATCTCCATTTAGCTTTACATTGATATCTTCTAAAACTTCTCTTGTCAGATATGAGAACTCTTTTGCAATTTTTTCATTTTCACGTTGTACACTTTTTATACTTTTGATTGTACTTTTAGGAAATGGTAAATTATTTAAAAGAACTAATAACTTCTCTTTTGAATTTACATTTAGCACTATATAAGAATAATCACACATTCTAAAAATTGATGCTTCAATATCATCAAGCATATTTTTATATAGAGTATCTATTAATTCAAGTGATTTAAAAATTTTATTTTCATAGTTCTTCAACGATTTATTGGAATATAATTCCAAAAATGCAATGTTTATTTTCAAATTATCTTGAATAAAAATTAAATCGTTGTTTGCCATAACAGTGCTAAAATCTTCAATATGATTTGTTGATATGAAACCTCTCTCTCTTTTAACTTTTTTATTATATTTTCTATATACATTATGTATATTAGTAGAAGAAACATTACTATCATAATATACTTCATATACTGCATCTTGATATTCTCTGTACTTTTCAATTCTTGACATAAGAACTTTATTTTTAAGTTCTGCTTTTTTTAAAAAATATTCTTTAATATCTGCATTGATTTTTTCTAAATATTCACTTTGCTTTTTACTTGCTTCAAATAAAGTTTGTAATTCATATACAGTAAGACTTATAATTAATGATGTTAATAAAGCTACTATACTTGAAACTAAAAGAAACATCCAATTATTTTTTTCTTTTACATAACCAATTATTTTTCTCATTTTAACCCTTTATAATTTATTGAATAAATTATAAGTTAGAATGAAAATAAAAATGAAAAAGATGTCAAAATGCAATATTATTGCGTTTATTTGTTAAGGGTTTTTAGGGATAGGACAAAGTCCTAATTTCCCTGAACAAGTTGCATTGATTAAAATTCTCTAGAATTCTTAATCATATGCAAACTTGCTAGTCTCTAAAAAACAATAATTATATTCTCAAGAGTTCTTGAGAACTAAACGTTCCAAGGTCTAATAGCATTTAAAAGAAGTATGCCCATACTGCCACCCATCATAAATGTATGTAAAGTTGTACCTTGTTCAGTTCCTATAAATAGAAAAAGCATAATTAATCCAAGTGGTGTTATTAAATTTTCTCTACCTATTTTTGGCAAAGAAACATTTACTAAAACACCTACAATTAAAGGAACTGCAAGATCATGAAAATCACCAATTCCATCATCCCAAGTAATATCAGCTAAGAATAAAATAAATGCTAGAAACCCAAAGCCCATTAATAAAGCTCTTTTCATTAAATATGATATTCCAAGGTAAGAGTGCATATTATTTCCTTTGCTTTGATGAATAATAGTTTAACAAATTCTTTTTTAATTTATGTACCTTTACATAATTACTATCATTAACATCCCATGTAGGGTTTTTAAACCCTATAATCTCTTTATTTTTTCATCTGATAGTTTTTAGATTAATTTTATCCATAATAATTAATCATGATGTTTGTCTATAAAAACAATAAATTTCAGGTTTATTGTTTTTTTGAATAATCCTCATAATATCATTTAAAGAGTTCATCTCTTGTTTGTAAGCCTTAGTAATAATCTGCTCTATTATATTAATAGCACTAGTTCTATGTTCAGTTCAAGGATAATTTAAATCATTGATATAAAAAACATTGTTTAAAGTATCATAGTGATAAATAAAATATGCTCATTCTTTTCAATAAAGTGGATTTTCAATAAATATAGCACTCTTTTTTAAATCTTTTTTACCTGTTTGAATTTCAAGTAGGGTATCAAATAGTTTCATAATGTGTTTAAATTAAAATATATAAGTTTACTTGCAAGTAAATTTATTGAAACATATATGCTTATTTTTTGGCAAATTATTTTTGAATTTTCTACTCAAAATTTAATACGGATTTAATGTATGTGAAGATTTTAAAGAAAGGCTTTGTAATCGGAATAATTGACATACAATAGCCGATGTTTTTTTTTGGAATACAAATAAAAATGAGAAATTCTAATAGAACTTCTCAAACTCATTTTGTACTTTTTCAGATGTGAAATATATATGAGAGTCCATATAATTTGTATAGATTTCAAACTCATCATTATTTTCTGTAAAAAGGGAAGAGTTATTAGCTATAAATTTTGAGGCTATAGTATGTAAAACTTCATAGATAATCGTGTTAATATCTAACTTCATATCTTTTCAGAAGTTCCATTCTATAGAGTCCATAACATGGTATAAATCAATGTTATATTCATCTAATAATTCAACTAAGAATTTTAAATCTAAATATCAAGCACCTAATATATTCATAGTAATATCAGTTAATACATTTTCATTCATAATCAACAATTTAAAAAATAAAGTGCTGATCCGTTAAAAAAATTATAATCAAAAAAACAAGGTGGAGACTTGTACTACCTTATTTTTATTATTTCATTTTTAGAATTAGTCAGTTTATTTTGATACCAAGCGTTGCTTATAAATAGAGAGTAGCAAAAAAGTAATTATTCTTAGTACTTCTTAAACCCCTGATACTTTCAATAATATTCCAGCAATAACAGCTACAGCTAATGGAGCTAAATATAATTGATGTGCTTGAGCAAAAAAACTAGAACGTTCTACTGGAATAGACTCTTCAATTTCTTGTCTTGTTCTTGCTCTAGTACCTTTAATTGATTCATGTATTAATTGATTTTCAATAGATTTATTTATATTTTTTAAGCGAGTTGATAACTTCTTACCAGAACTATATAGAGCTGCACCAACAAATATAGATAAATATAAAAATAAAAAGTAAATATTCTCTTGATTATTTATTTGATTTAAACTTGGTGTTGGACAGTTATCCCAAAAGATACTTAAAAATTGTGTATTCTCATAAATTGCGTAAACAAGCTTTTGAAAAAGTTTTGATAATGCATTTCCGAATACGCTTCCATCATCAAAATTAAAATACAACATACGTAAAAATGAAATGGAAGTTGATAGAATGGCAAAAACAAAAATTATAAATCCTGTAATTCTCTTTAATATAGATTGCTTTAATGCTTGTTGATAGGTCATGTATTTCCTTTTATAGTTTTAATGTTTATAGTGAGCAATAGTTTTCCAATTACAGTAAACTATTGCGTTCCTTATACCTATTATCCATCAAATTCTTCCATATCATTAATCTCGAATTCTACACCTGAACTTCCTATTGCATTTATAAGCTTTAATCTATCTCCAGGTTTGTCTATATCCTCATATAATGATTCTAATTCATCCAAAATATCAAGCTTTTTTTCAAACGAATTCAAACTTTGAATATAACCAACTTCTAAAGCTGGGTCAAAGTCCAAGTGGTCAATCTCCTTAATTAAGTCAAGATGATTAGCACTTTCTTTAGTATTTATCAAAAATATTAATAGTTCTTTTGATAATATATCCTCATTTTCAAAGTTATATTCTTCACGAATAAAAATTTTTCCAGCTTTAGAGTTATATCTTACTTCATAAGTGTATAGATTTAACCTTCGTGCTTCATCTCCTAAAACGGTATATAAAGAACTTACTATTTTCCCAATAACTCTACCAATAGATTTTTTTAATTTTATATCTATATATGTTATATCAAAAGGAAATTGATCATGTATTTTAAAGTTAAAGTTTTTTTCAATAAATGAGTGAAATGATTTTTTTTCTTTATCCATATCTACTTGTGATACGGGAGAGTATCTATCATATCTATATGATTTATAAAACTTACTTAGCATCTGAATAAAGTCATTATGTATATTTGAAATAGGCAGTTTTCTATTTTTTTGTACTCTAGTTAATAGCTCCATAGTATTATGAGTAATTAATGATTTTTCAAATTCTTCAAGATTAATATGATCATGATGCTCAAGCAATATAATGTTTATTTTCAACAACCGTTCTAACCCAACAGATAAGTTATATAAAATTTCAAATACATCCGATGAATAATGTAACGTTTCTATTTCATGTAATGATTTTAAACCATTATAAATAAAAGCACCAGATATATCTAGTTCTGTTCCAAGGTCAAAGTTCTTCCACATTTGCATTTTATCCATTTGACTCCCTAATTAATATAAGTATAACTACTTATTAAACTTATACTATAACAAAAAAGTCATAATTAAGAAAATGAGAAGCTTAATAATCACTTTTTATTAGGTGTTGAGAAGTTCTATCCTCTCTAATATAAATTTAGCTATTTCTTTTTTTGAATGATAAGTTGCATCAATATATCCATCTATAGAAAATAATCCTTCGATTTCTTTGTCATCAAATTTAACAAACATAATCTTATCATCTTTTTTAGATTTTATAAGGTCTCTAATTGCCCTCCATTCAAGTCCGCACCATTCTTTTTCCATATATTCTGCTGAAAGAAATATAACAACTAATTTTGAATTTTCATGATATATTTTTTGTAATAACACATCTATATTTGGTCGTGCTAATTGTGACTGGTAATCAAAGTCATAAAATAGTTTATCTTTTTTTAGTTTTTTACGTACTTTATCAGCTACATTAGAAACAAATTTTCTTTTTTCTCCTGGAAAAGAAAAGGCTACATCAAATTTTATATTTTCTAATTTAGAAACTGATTTATCTACTTTTTCTATTGCATGTTCTTCAAGTAATTGTTCTAAAGCGAATAAAGACAAGGTGTATGGGTCAATTTGATTTAATTTAATTTCCTCATTCTTTGATGCTGTTATTGATAAATAGTACAAAAGATAATTTAACCATGTTGCAATTGAATTGTCATTTGTTACACCAATAGATTTTAGATTATCCTTTACAGGTGCTTTTAATAATTTAAAAAATGTTTTATTTTTAATTTCATCCTTGTCTTTCTTATTGAAAAGACACCCAGCTCTTTTTGCCATTTTAATGAATAAATCAGTAGTTGAACCTTCAATTACACCAAATGACGAAAGTTCAGCTCCTCGTATACCCCACTTTAAATCACTATCTTTCAAGTTCTCTAAAAAGCTATTACCATCTGTTTGTCCATAATATTGCCAGAGCATAATTACATGATTTGGACTTATAAATTCTCTTGGCTTATATGTTAGCTGTGTTACTGAATATGTACTAAATGTTAAATTGTGAAATTTATCTGCTTCTACTGCGAAAAGATTGATTAATCTTTTAATTTCTTTTGTTTTTTTTCTAAAACTCATTTTTATATCCTAATGACTGAATGAAATATTAAATATATTTAACATTTAAGTTTAATTGTTTTTATGAAAAATTATCATTTTATTAATAACTTATTTAGAATTTTAAATAACTATGATGTTGTCGTAATCTGTATCTTCTAATTTACAGGTATAAGTAGTAGCCAATATAAATTCATCTATATCACTATCTTCAAGAGTTTTGGTAATTGTAGCACCTATCTGACTATTATCAACATCAGTATCTTCTAAACTTCTTGTTATAGTAGATGAATGGATAGATTGGTCTGCATCAGTATCTTCAAGAGTTTCTGTTATTGTTCCAAAATTTAGATTACTTGATATTTCAGTTTCATACCTTGCAATAAATGGTTGCTTCATCATAATATACCCTTTGTTCTTCTTTGATATTTTCATTATACAAAAAAATCACTGTTATTAGAAATATCAATACAAATAAAATTTTCTTTAAATAAAACTCTACATTTTTTATGTAACTAACTTCTTTTTGTGAATAAAATTCGGCAAATCGCATATTCTTGTAAAAATAAGCAAAATAATTATTTGCGTAAGTATTATTTATATAATCATTATAAACTTGTTTATGAAAATTTTTTATAGAATGGAATTGTATAGTTAAAAAGAAAAAGTTTAAAAATAATACAACTATATATAATATAAGTATTTTTGTAAAAATATTTGTAGATATAAAATATAATTGAATATCAATAATTTTACCTAAAAAAACTGATACAGCTGCCCCAATTAAAGTGAAATAGAATGTTCCTTTTAACTTTGCTGTTTGCATTGAAGCTTGATAAGTTTTTATAGTATCTTGCATAATACTAATAAATCTAAATTTATCTGCTTTACTAGAATTTAAATGTCTAGTCTGCTCATTTTGTAAATCAATATCAATTTCATCTTTTAAAGTTAATAACTTTTCATTAAAAATATCACTCAAAGATAGTAAATAAAAAAAATTTATTTTTTTATTTTTTAATGTGAAAATATATAATTTATATTCTCCTATAGGAATAAATAATAAAGAATATCTGTAATGTTTTTTGTCGCTAATCTCTGGTTCTATAGTATGAAAACTATCATCATCAGATATTTGGAATAATGGAAAGTCTGCAAGGATATAAGTACGTAAAAATTTAGAAATGTTTAATGGAGTATAATAAATTGTTAATATTATTATAATATACACTATTGTAATTGGAAAGATAATTAATAATTCATTCACTTAAATATTCCATTATTTTGTTTGATATATCTAAATTAAACATATTTTCTAGCCATAACCATTGACCGTTAGGGTTACATTCTAAAAAATAATATTCATCATTATTATATATATAGTCAAATGCAGCGAATTTCAAATTTGATATTTCCATATATTCTAAACATTGTTCTTCAACTATATTTGGAATATCAATTAATTCATATTCTACATTTTTATCATTTCTCCAATCTATATTGGAAGATATTATTTTAACACAATAAATATATTCATTTATTATAGTAATCCTTAATTCATAGTTTTTATATATTTCTTTTTGAAAATAGCTTGGAGATAATTCTATATCTGTAACTTTATAATCTAAAGTGTTTGTCAACACAGATTTTTTCTCTGTAATCTTTGCTGTTGATATTGGTTTTACAATCCATTCTTTTAGTATTGTATTATTATTTACAAATGTACTATCATTTGAAATAATTGTTTTAGGTGTTAAAAACCCAAGTTTTTTAGATAAGTGATGTTGATAAATTTTGTTTTCCACTTTCCTAAGCAAAGAAGGTTTTGAAAGAACTTTTCCTTCATATGAATCTGCAATTCCAACTATAAAATTATAGATTTCTTTTTGCATATAGTTGTGATACTCTATATTATACTCATCTAATATAGGTAAGAAGATTTTTCTAAAATAAATTGACTTTATTTCATTAAACAGATCTAATGTATTAAAACTACTCGAATTAAAGTTAATTCCATTGTCAGTTATAGATATTTGATAATTATCAAACTCATCAACATTAAGCCTAATAAAATCAATTAAAGTATATTTAGAAATCAAGAAATCTACAGTTCTATCGTATGATGACGTAATAATTAAAATTTTATTATTCAATATATTATCCAATGTTAATGAAATCATTCCATATTTTAAGATAGTATAATACAATTAGATAAATAAATTTAGTGAAATTTCATTTTTAAAATTATACTAAGTACATACAACGTATAAATTATTATTTAGTTTGTGTATGCTCTTTTATTATAACTTGTTTATTACTATAATTTATATTATCTTTTTCAACTAAATATGTTTCTTGAAAAAAAGAAAAATAAACACTTATAGCTGTACAAAATAAACTAATATACCCAATTCTCATAGATATTTTTGATAGACGTTCACTTTTTTCATCTTTTGTCATTAACTCTTGATATCTATTGAGCACAATATCTTTTAATTCTGAAATACTTTTTAAATCACTTTCGGATACGTTTTTACTTAAATCTAAAAATATTTCTTTTTCTCTTTTATTTAAACCAAAAAACTTTTTTTCTTCTTCTAATTCATCAATTATATTACTTAATAAACATAATAATTTATCTTTATTATTTTGATAGCTTTTTTGTTTACTTAAGACACCACAAATGAAGCAATGATCGAAATATTTTGTATCAGTTTCTGATAAACTACCTTGAACATGATTTATAAGTTTTTGAATTCTTTTTATGTTATATTCACTTAAATCATCAATATTAACAGATAATTTATTAATACTAGAGAATATTGTTTTTATTTTTTTTAATGAATATTCCTTATCTACATCTAAATCCAAAATTGTATTTTTGAATTTTGTTTCAGAAAAATCAAAATAGCCTTGTGCCAGATCTAACACAATGAATAACGGAATGAATAATCCAATTAATTCTATTATAGGCATAATGCCTCCTATAAACTAGTTAATATTTAATTAAGACTATATCTAAAATACTCTTAATATTAAAAAAGCAATTAAAACCTATCGCTCTCCCTTTTCTGACCTTTTATTATCAGTATTTTAACTTAAAATATGTAACTATTCTTTGTCCTGATAATGGTAGTCAAATCAGTTGCTAGTTATTCGATATATAGTCATCAGAAAAAATACAACTTTCATTTAAGTAATCATAGAGTATTTTGTTCATCGTTTATTTCCTTTATAATTTATATATGCTTTAGCAAGTTTATTTCTGTTTTATAAACAACACCTTTTATATTTTTTTCCACTACCACATGGACAAATATCATTTCGACCTATTTTTTTCATAATTGCTTTACTTTGCTCTAGCCTTCTTTCTTTTAGATCTATAACTTCATTTTCTAATAATTCATTATGCTCATTATCAAAATAATAGTTATCAAAATTAAGCTCTAAATTTTGTAGTGAACGACCATTAATATAGATCAAAAACCAATTATTAATTTTTCTTTCATACGCACTTACCTTACAATAAAATTGCATATCTTCCTTACTTGGATATTTATCATGTATAAATGTAAAACCTATATTTTCATCTTCTAAAATCATTGAAAAATTTCTTCTTTTTCTTTGTAATATATTAATTACTTGTTCTTTAATTTCATATTGGTGTTGTTCGTTATAACCTAATAAAATCTTAGATACTAACAAAGAATTTTCTTTGTTAGTATCTTCTATTTTTTTTACAATTTCTTTAGTTTTACATTTGTTATAAAAGCTTGGTTTTTTTCTTTCTGTTTTTAACTTTCCTTCTTTCCAAAGATAATATTCATCTAATTCTTGACTAAATCCAACTACTTGCATCATATAGTTATCTTTAGGAAAATCAATATCATCAAAATATAAACCATTATGTAAAAAATAACCAAAAATATCTATTTCTTCCATTGTATGTATTTGATGATAATCATTTAATCTAATTCTTCTTTCTAGATATAATATAAACTCTGTTGGGGAATCAATAATTTCTGAAATTATTTGTAAATCATTTAAATATACTGACCAAATCCAATCTTTACCTTTAATAAAACCAAACCTATCTAATGAATTAAGATTTGATGTTATGTTTCCTAAAGCCTCCAATGTAGTGTTTATCATATAAATATTAGATATTTTTGTACTATCTATAGTGAGTACAACTTCTTTTTTATGATTTTTAAACTCCACACTATCTTTTGATAAAATATATTCTTTTGCCCGAATAGATTGTTGATAAGCTTTCTCTATAATTTTTTTTGTATCACTTTTTATACTACCTATAGAGCCTTTTTTTGCACCCAATGAAAACTTATTACTTTTTGCTTCAATAATAAAAACTCTATTATCATAAATAATAATACCATCTACTTCATCATCTTTGTTATATTTTAAGTTTTTATATGTTTTTGATTTTGGTAATAGTTTTTGGAAGAATTCAATAGATTTATCCTCTAAAAATTCTCCCTTTTTATTAGCATATTGTTTACTTCTTTTATTCTCAGGAATAAGGTTTAAAATCAAATTTTCGATAATAAGTTGTAAGTTATAAAAAAGATTTGGAGAATTAAAACAATAAAACATATCATCTATTTTCACTAAAGGCTTTTCATATATTTGAGAATTATTTATCGGAAAATAATCTATTTTACCTTCTTGAAAAATTATATTTTCTCCAATACTTATACTTAATTGTTCAAGTATCTCTGTTGGTAATGATGTTTTATGTATTTTAAAAATCGAATCATTAAATGAAATATTAGTTTCATCATTAATTTTTTGTATGTTTTCCTGTGTTTGTTTTAGTGCTTCTGATTTTTTGAAATCTTCAAGAAAAGTATCTAACTCATTATTCTTTTTAGCTCTTTCATAATTTTTTTTATATTCTTCATGAGCATTTTTCATTTCGCTCATATATTTTGTTTGAATATCAAAATTAGATAATGGATAATTAGCAACTCTTACTAATTCTTCTATTAAGTTTAATGCATTAATATTATATGCTTTTATTAATAAATCATCATACTTTGAAAATAAATTTTTACATAACTCAATTTTATGTTCAGGGTAGGAATCTCCTTTAACAAATAAGTTATTTACAGATTGTAAAAATCTCATCTTATCTGGAGACTTATTTTCATCAACTGATGTAATCATATGATAATGTATGACTTGCTGATGTAGTTCTTCAATGTTATTTTTTAAACTGTCTAAATTTTCATCGTTACAATCATCATTTATATTTAAATAATCCAAAGAGGTTACTAAGCTTACTACATAGTCTAAATAGGCATTATTTAAGCTATCTATATCTTCTAATATTTTATCAGATGTTGATATCCCATAGACAAAAGCAAAATAATCTAAAATTTGTTGAGGACTGCAACTTAAGGCATTTTTTTTTATATTTAAAATTAATTTTAAAATATCTTCTTCTAATTTTGGTAATACTTCTTTTTCTAACCTTTTAATAGCTTCTATTTGTTCTTTCGAACTTTCTTTATGTAATTTACTAAGTTCTTTCTTGTCTTTTTCTATCTGCTCTTTAAATGGATCTTTTCTGTGTGGCATTTTGTAAATCATTTTTACTCATATCCTTTTTAAACTATTATTTATTAGTATTCACTTTCTATTATTCCCATACATTTTTCAAAAGCTTCTTTATGATTTTGAAACTCCTCAATTAAAAAATAAAAGATTGCTATTTCATATTTAGGTAATTCTATAAAAATAAAATTATTTGCACTATGCATAAAGTGAAAATCAGGATTTGTTGTTTTAAAAACAAATAATGAGTTTAATCTACTAGTTTTTGATTTGATACTTAATTTTTTTAATGAATGTCTTAAATTTGAAAATACTTTTGCAGGAGTTAATTCAAGATTTTGTAATATTCCAATAGGAAAATCAGCTAAATATGGAACAAAGTCTGAATCTTTGTGTTTTTTAAATTTTCTTCTTATTTCCATCATTTGAAGTTTATATGTAATTGTTTCTATCCACAAAACAATTAATTCAAGCTCTTCTTTTGTAAAATGTTTTAAACTTAAATCTATATTTTTAAATTTAGATTGAATGGTGTCTTCTAAATTACCAAGAATATGATTATTACAATCTAAACAACATGGTAACACACTTTTATTATATGTTTGTGAAATACCATTTGTATTTGTAACAAAAAACTTTTTAGGGTCTTTATCATATATCCATTGAGGTAATATATGTTCTCTAGTTAAATTGTCTTTGGTACCACAAAAAATACATACATTAGAATTATGATTTACTTGAAAACTATCAATAATCAATTTTTGATTAATTTTAATATTTTTTCTAAAATTTATTAATCTATTTTTTAATTTCATATCAGATACTATATCTAAAATACTTTTAATATCAAAAAGGAATAAAACCTATTGCACTCCGTTTGCTGACTCATTCACGACTTACTTCATTACATTTCGTAAACTTTCGCAGTGAGTAATATTTTAAGCACAAAATACCTCTTTAATTAAATTATGCCTTTGACTCGGTATTAAATGTGCATATCTCAAAGTCATATCTAATTTTTTATGTCCTAATTGTTCTTTAATTTGTAATATATCAGCACCACCTAAAGCTAACCAAGAAGCATGTGTGTGTCTTAGACTATGGGTTGTTATTCTGTACTTATTTATAGTCTTATTACCATCAAAAAGTTTATCAACTATCTCCTGCCATTGTTTAGGCATTTGTAAGCGTTGTTTCAAATTTGAAGAGGGAAATACTAAATTTGATACTTTCTTTAGCTTAGAGAATAAATTATATACTCTATCGCTCATATATACATATCTTGAATTACCTTTTTTTGTAGCCTTAAAATATATAAGTCTATTTGTAATATTAACATCACTCCAATCTAGGGAAGCTATCTCTATAAATCTTGCTCCAGTATCTAAAAGTATAACTGTTAGATTATATAAAGAGTCATTTTCATCTTCTAGTTTTTTTAGTAGTTTTGTGGCTTGTTCTTTTGAAAGAAAAGCTATTTTTGAGTTTTCTGGTTTTGGAAATTTAACTATACCACCACTTAGGGGATTAGTATAGTTTTGTATTAACTCATTCTTTAGAGCATGGTTAATAATCTGTCTTGCTACTGCAAGGATATATTCAACTGTTCTAACTGAAAGAGTTTCTAGTTTTTCTTGTTTTAAATCTTCAAAGTCTTTAGGCTTTATATCAATTACATTTTTATCATGTAAACTATCTAGATGATTATTAAATAACTGTTCATCTTTGAACCATGATTTTTTATTACCTTTAGCCCATATAATATAATTATTATATATATCTTCAAAGGTTGTTTTTTTCTTTCTTTTTTTTCCTGCTAAAGGATCTTCGCCTAATGCAATTTTATGAGTAATTTCATTTCGTTTTTGATAACAGTAATGTTCATTAATTCCTTTAGATTTATCTCCTATTTTTAATCGTTTGAGCTTATTGGTTTCATCTTTATATGTGATATAATAAGAAATATCTCCGTTAGCTTTAATATAAAGCTGTACGGATGTTCCATATTTTTTAGAATTTATATATGCCATTTTAGTAACCTATTAGTAACCATAATTAAAAATATATGATTTTATTTATATAGATTTGATTATATCATGGATAGTTAATTAAGTACTGTACATAGGGCTTTAAGAGCAATTTGAATAGGTCTGATTAGACTTTAAGAAATCTGAAAGTAACACTTTGAAGAGACTGTTAATCACTTGGTCACTGGTTCGAATCCAGTATCCGGAGCCACATTAATTTAAACCCCTAAAACACGACATTTCAAACACTTATAACTTTTGGTAAAAGTCATTAATAACAATCAACTCTTAATCTATTTTTAGTTGTTGGAAAACTGTTAAAAATACAACTTACTCTACTTTCAAAACTAATCTTTCAAAATCATTTTTTTACTAGTGCCACCTAAAGTGTCACCAAAAAGATTGACTTCTTTATTTGCATGTAATGCTTTACCGTTTATCCATTTAGCATAGTGATTAATCAACATATTGAGGTCACTATGACCTAAAATATCAGCTATCTCTTGCAGAGTAAACTTCTTAGATTCAATTGCACTTACTGTAAAAGTATGACGACAGTTTTTAATATCTATATATTCTATACCTAAGTCATTTAATAAAAGATACCACTTTGAATTTCGCTTGATAATCTTATTATCTTTCAATAAAAGCTTGTTACCTCTTATATCCTTGATATCTACAAGGTTACTTCCATCTTCTCTACTAAACAACCATATAGAACGCACTTTATTTGCTCTATCAATTAATTCTCTAATGTATGGTATTGTTATATCAAAGATTGGAATTAGACGTTCACGATATAAAGTCTTCGTTTCTTTGATTTTTCCTTTAGTGATATTTCTTTTAATACTTATAGTCTGATTTACTAAATCAATATCACTAACCTGTAATCCAATAATTTCACTTGGACTCATTCCTTGGTTAAAAGCTAAGCCTAAATAACTATTTAACAGTTCACCATATTTTTTATCAGTACTGTATATAAGTAGTTGATTTACTTGCTCTACAGAAAAAGGCTTTATATCATTTAAATCCCTTTTCATTCCAGTTATTTTTATATCGTAAGTAAAATTTCTTTCTATTACATTATCATCCAGTGCAAGTTCGAATACACCATGGAATATTCTTAGATATTTTAACTTAGAATTTTTCACAAGTTCATTACCAGTATTGTTATTAATCAATAAATTAATCCATTGTTTAATTTGAAGTTTAGTAATTTTTCTAACATCTAATGCAGCAAAATCTAAAAGTATACGATCCATTCTGTATTTAACGTTTTGATAATCATGAAACTTTTCAAAATCCTTTAAAAAAATAGATGCATAATGACTAAAAATTTTACTTTGATAATTAACTATAGATAATTCATCTTTTTTACGAGCAATCCATACTGGTAAATACTTTGTTTGCATAAATTTCAAAGACTTTTCAGTCTTTAAAACTTTTGTACTTTCTTCTTTTTTAACATTCTCATTTTCAAATAACACTTGGTATTTTACATACCAATACTTTCTATTGCTTCTATTAAGTATAGAAGCATTTATTTTGTGCACTTTTTCTCCTTTGTGAGAATCCGCACCTGTAATTAACATCTAGATTTTATCTTCTTTCCAACAAATTTTCAACTTCTGGATCAGTAACATTACCTTTTATCCAGTTATCTAATGCTTCCAAATCCCATAAGACAGCTTTATTAGTTTTAGATGATGTAGGTGGTATAAAAAAATGTATACCTTCAAAAAATTCAGTTCCTTTTCTATCAACAAAATAATCCATACTTAGATCAAATACGTCTTTTAAATTTTTTTGTTGTATATACTTCCTCATCACTGCACTCCTTAAATTTGTGGTATTGATATTAAATTTTGATTATCTGGTGGTGAACCTTTAGATTCACTATCACACTTGTACGGCTTATCTTTATTGGTATCCGTATCAACAGAAGCCCTAAAAATAGACTTGTCCGACTTGTTTGACTTATCCGTATCATTAATTACTACATATTCAGTAACTATTGGTTGCTTGATTAGTGTATACACAGATCTATTGTTCTGAGTTAACTTATCTTCTTTCCAGTATCTACCTTTACCGTTTTGAAGTGCTTGATTAGACTTGTTACGAGCAAAACCTTGTTTTTGTAAATGTTGCATGATTTGAGTATATGTTGGTTTTTGATTTTGTTCTTCAACAAAAGATATAACTTCACTATTAATTTGCTCTATTTCTTCCGTTTCATTAGCTTCTAAGTAGTCTAGTCCAGTGAGTGTATGATTGTTGTGATACTGAAATGCCAAGTTGTGTAGCTCTCCCACTCTAGCTTTGTAGGGTGTAAGTATTAAAGCTTTTTTATGCTCGTTTTTTACAAGTTTAAACGCATTACTCGTATCCTCTGCGAATGCCGATGAACCTGCAAAGTCACTTTCAAAATCTTTTTGCTTTTTATTATTGTGATGCAAAAAAATAACTGTTGCACCCTTATTTCGGAGTGCTTTTAATACGTCCATTACTTTTGATACATCTTTATTTTTATCACGATCACCTGCAATAAAGTTTTTAATACTATCAAATACTATAAGACAGTTTGATAAATCAATTTTTTGTAAAGTTTGTATTATTTTTTGCAACTCAATTTTTTGCAGACCGCAAAAATACCGAAACTTATTACCATGTTGCTGTTTTAGGTGGTGTATGTTTCGATTTTTCAGAGTAGCGACTGAGTTATCACCGTCTAAGTAGTATACCTGGTCAACCTTGTCGTTAAGTAGCAACATATTAGATAATGCAACACTAAGTAAACTCTTACCCTCACCCGGTGTTGCTGATATCATTGTAATTTCATTTTTAACTAGAAAATTATCAAATAAATATTCAGATTTAATCTCATCTATTCTTGCAAAATCAATATCAAATTTATCGAAAATATTTAATATATTTTTATCGCTTTTTTTATAACTTATATCTGAACCAACATTGTCTAACTGAAACTTTAGGCTTTGTAACTCTTCAATTTTTTCAAGCTTTCCGGCTTGAACTTGTAGTGTTGTTTTAGCTATTTTACGATTTATAGAAAGTGTTTTTATCTCTTTCACATAAGCTTCAAGCTTTGAAATTGGATTAGCAGAAAGTATCTCAAGCATTACCTGCTCATTAAACTTATTTATTTTCAGTAGCTCTTTTTTTATAAATTCTTCATCTATTGGCTCATCGTTGTTTGTTAGCTTTAGCATAGTATTAAATATATCTTGATGACTTGGTAGATAAAAATCATCGCTGCTTAAAATTAAATCATCAAACTGTTTTGGTTCAAAAACTATTGAGCTTAAAACGCTTTTTTCAAAATTAATATTACATGTATTATATTGATTCAACTCGTACCCCCAAAAATAAATTCGTCAAAAATATATCAATTGGCGGAGCTTTGTAAACTTGCTTTATTTTTTCATTGTTTTGCTTAAATATTTTACATACATCTTGAAGACAACTACTAGCTGTTTTAATAATGTTGGTAAGACCTTTAATAGGAGTGTTATTTATAAGTTTGGTTTCTTCATTTTTATCTGGTTCATCATTATTTACAAAGGATAAGTTTCTGATAATGAGTTTAATAAACTCAAGATATTTCTTTTTTGTTTTTGAGTTTCTATTGAAAAAATGATATATTTTTCTTCTGATTTTTTTGGCGGAATCTATATTTTGAGATATTAGCTCCATTAATTTTTTCCTATATTGAGGGGCATTATTAACTACTTTTTCACTTTCTATTTCAATGGGCGTTGTTAATTCTCTTATGTGATTATTGTAATTAACACGTTGTCTAACTCTGGTTGGATCTTTCTCCTCATTTTTCGAAAACCACTTCAACATATTTTTCCATATTAATTGTATAAGATAAGATATTCCATTTTTTCTACATGAATAGTCAATATCCTTGTACTCTTGTTGATTGATAGTTTGTTCAATCCCATATTTGTACCAATCACCAAATGTAGTTATACTGTATCCCTCTTTTTGAGCTTTGAGTTCTATGTCAACTGCTGTTAGCTCTAAAATCACATGAGTCTCAACAACTTTCTCCATAAAACTCTGATGATCTAGGTGTTCTACTATTTCTATTGTTTGCATTTTCTATGTTCCTGTTTCTTGGAACTAAATAAGTTTTATGTTATAATTCTGTACAATTACAGTTATAAACCTTTTGCTTATCTAGTATTGGTTTTATATTCAGTCTTAGTTCTCAAAATTTGGTCGTGGAGAGAACTAGGACGCTACTTCAACTGTATTACTATTAATGTAATCTTCCACCCATGATTTTTTATAAACACAATCTTTTCCAATTTTTGTGTACTTGATTCTTTTCTGCTGTCGCAAATTTCGTAAAGTAGTTTGCTTAATTGGTGGCAACTCTTCAATACCTTTGGATACTTCATCTGCTGTGTAGTATGTTTTCATGCTAAATTCCTTTTTAATTCTTACTATCTACTTTTTAATACTATTTTTAATATATTTTCTCATTATATTACTTAAAATTACAATTGTCAAGTTATTTTCTCATAACACTCCATATATTTTACTTTTTATTATTTTATTCTCATTATTTACTATTTATAGTATAATTAGTGTATTAAAGGTAGAAGTTAATGTACAAACAAATAGCAGAGATAATAGGTAACAACGAGAAAACAATATATAGGTGGAAAAAAGAAGAACGCCCTGTAATATCCTTACTAGAAAAGTACTTCAAAAAAGAAGATTTAGTAGAGTTTCTAGAAACTAAAAAAATAGGTAGGTTTGAAAACACTAATTTTCTATTAACAGAAGTGATTGAAAAGAATAGAATTAAGTATCTTGAATCTTTTACTTATTATAATAGCTACGATAGTTTAGATAACTCTCATACAACATTTATTAATTTTTACTTTGAATTTTTAACCTATCTTAAAGAGGATGATTCTTTTTATAAAAAACAATTTCAATATCTTCTTAACTATTTTTTCATAAGTAAATCATCTCGTAAATTTGACAAGGAACTATTAGATAATTATGATGAAAAATATAAAGAAGCTTCTGATTTTTATCATAAATACCATAAGACAGCTTTAGAAGATATGGATAGTAATGATATAGACGAAGAGAAAGAAATACATGAACTCGCTAAACAAGATGCACTGAATGGATATTCTGCAAGTATTAGTAATAACTATAAAGATATGTATAAACACTTCAAAATATTCAATAAATGGGATTATTACATGTTGTTATTTTTAAAAGAATGTTTAGATAGTGATTTTCAAATTTTATATAGTGAAAAGGATAATAAGAGGCTTCAAGATGAAGCACTTTACCACATCAGAAAGTGGAATGAAAAAGATAATAGCTAACACTATTATCTTTATACATATATATTGTAACTTTACTGGATTAACTGCTCTAATTTTCTTTGCAAATCCTCGCCGACGTTGAGAAGCGTTATAAACTTACCATCTTCAAATATTACTTTCGTATAAACTTGAGCAACACGTTTAGTCTCAATAGTCCTAGATATGCCTCTCTCTTTTACGTTACTATAGCTTCTATCATCTACTTGTACCTCTTTGATTTGTGATGAAGTGAGTATGACACCATTTTTGTTGTATATATAAGAGTTGTTTTCATCATCATAGACGATTCTAAACTCTTTATATTCAAGCTCATCTAAGTAGTCTATATTGAACATGTTAGTATTGTAGATCTCAACTTCATAATATGCTCTATCATCACTCATACCGTTCCAGTCTAAGTAATCTCTTGTACCTGCTTTTTTTAATCCAATAAGAAGCAAAAACGATTTGCCAAAAATTGACAATGGAATTAGAAATGCAATTACAAGCACAAAAGTGATAAAACTCAAGAAATCATTTTTAGTATCGGATGATGCTAAAAATAAAAATATTACACTCAGAATAAGTAAAATTATACTGCCAAATACAAAGCTTCTAAAAGCTTCACCTCTATTAAATTTTTTGAACTTAGGATGCTTTAACAACTCTTCTCTTTTTTTTACACATTCATCAACAAAAATTTTATTAAATGACATTTTTTTCTCCTCATCATATCTTTGTATTTTTATAATCTCCAAAAGAGCCAGATACAAAACATTAATATCTGGTTTGGGGTTTAGCAAATTGCTAAACCATAGTTTTATTAAATTAAACACTTGTCTTATCCGCCTTTTCGATAGAAGTACTGTTATCTTTTGGTGCAACAGAGTTACCAATTAAACCTAACACCATGTCGATGCCATCAAATATAACCCATTTTGCGATAAAAGCTGTAACAACTAATGATATAATTTGATAGATAGCTTCGGTAGTTCCGATTGTTAAAATAGATTCAGCACCGACCGCCAATGTATCCATTACTCCATTTTCATTGAGAGTGGCGATATAGCTTGTTAACCTCATACTCTCAATTTGAATATTTGTAATAATACTCAGTATATATTCTGAAAAACCATTTATAAAAAACAATAATGCAAGGGATAGAACCATCAGGACAGGAAACATCATTAAATATACTATTTTAGATGTTACAAATGTAATATTTTCATTTTTTTCATTAAAGGCAATCCTTAGAACCATCACAAAAGAAAAATAATAATATAATATTAGCTCTACAAAGTAATGTAAAATTCTATATGAAGCAAATCCAATAATAATGGCAAATTTAATAACTTTAATATAAAAAATGACAATGATTGTCGCTAGAACATAAGATATTATTGTACTTCCTGCACTGACCAGAATACTAATAGTAGAAGTAAGTTTACTAAGTAGACTTTTACTCTTTTGAGCTATATACCCCATTATTGTGCCTTTAGCTTCTGTTTTAGCCGTTTCACTACTTTTCTTTTTCTTTATGCTATTAGAATTGTCATCTCCAAAATCCAAACTTTTTTTAATTTTTTCTTGGATTGTTGTAAAAGATGGAATAATATGCATAATTCCATGTTCAGCAATGGTTTTTATCCCTGCCGTTCCCACATCTAGTATATCAGCAGTAAAACTTTCATCTACACTTTCAATTTGAGTATCTTTATAGTAATTGTTAGTTAGATTATCAATGTTTTTTTGCTGTTGTTTATCTAGATCTTTTGTTAGTCTCTCATACATTGTCGGTGCGGAGTATAGGAGCAGACCAGATACCCATCCCATATCATTAGATGTTAACAATAACTTAGTGCTAAGAGCATTTAGATTTTGATTTAAATCTGAATTTTGATGATTGATTTTATAATCTAACAATCTACTGTTATTGTCAATATTTTTAAGGTTAACGAACATATCTGTTTCAGTGTTTTTACACAGGTTAAGATTGGGTACACCATGATTGAATAAGTCATAATCAAGGTTTCTCATAAAGCTATTATCTGACTTCATAAATGTGTCTCCACCAACTCCGTAGGCTTTACGACATTGTTGATTTAAAAAATCATTCTCGCGCTGAGCTACAATCAAATTTTGAGCAATATTGTCCGTAAAGAGTTTAATCTCATCTTTTGTATAGACTCCACTAGCTTTATTTAGATAATCTAGTAAAAGTCCAGTATTTACATTTGCTGCGTAATCTGCAAACATTGTAGAGTATTCTGCAAAAGTTTCTATGCTGGCTTGAACAGGCGTACGAGCATACTCAATTTCCTCACCATTGAATAGTTTTGTCTCTTGATCTAAAGGTGCTAGAAATAAAATACCAGTTAATCCTAATATAACACCATACATTAGTATAGGTTTATTTGGATTATTTTTAGTATTCTTGAATACTTCTACTATCCTATCTGTTCCCATAATGATAGACTTTTTAATGATAATAATAAGAAGAAGAATGAAAATTGGAAAATAAAGTATGTCATGGTTTATTATCAACCAATTTATATAGTATCCAAACATTCTAGTTTCAAACAGTTCTTCGATATTTGTAACTGAGTCTAGTATTTCATTTTTTCTTTCTTCCTGAGTATCAGTAATTCCAATAGTGTTTAAAATCAATGCCTTAATGCTATCATCATCGTTGTTTCCAAACAATTGATTGTCATTGTCAAGATTGTTTTTAAGAAGTACATAATCACCATTTTGATTAATCATATAATTATCGTTTGAGGGATTAGAATTGTATGCTTTAGTGTTAATATCGTCACTTAATACCAATTCCATTTTAGTGTCTGTACCTTTTATATCATCACTAAAAGTTAAAATTTTAGTAATCATCTCAGATAGTGTAAAAAACCCTTTATCCTCGTGTTCATCTTGATTATCTGCAATATTAAGTTGTTGACTTAAATCATGCACGTCAACAACTCCATCAGTATCTATATCTTCAATATCAATAAGAAGCGATTTATAATCAAACCCAAAAATAACTTTACCTTGTTTCATCTCCTCTTTTACCTCTGCGATTTCACTAACACAGAACTCATTTTTAAAATTGTGTCTATATTCTAAAATATCATTTGTTGAGTAACGACATGTGTATTCACCACTCTCATAATTAATTTTACTAATGTTCTTATTATCATATTCGAGATACCATGATTTAATTACCGCATTTGTATTTTTGTTTATCTCTTTAAATTGTACCTCTGGACAAAAAAAGTTCCTTGGTATACACTTTTTATTATCATTGTTAGTTTCATATTCAAACTCATCCGGAGTTTGAACAACAATTATATTTTCTAAATTAACTGAATAGCTAGAATCGTTTTGTTGTTCAAAAGTAATGCCAAACAAATTAACAAACAGCAATGCTATTATCAATATATACTTCATAATTAGTTCCTATTACTTGTATTAATTTTTTTTGTATCTGTAAACTGATCAGTTAAACGATTGCCAGCGTATTTAAAATCTTGAACTTCAGCTTTATTAGATAATGTGTGAAAGATAGACTTAAATTGTTCTACATTGCCATCTTGCACTCTTTCTCTTAAATTTTTACCTGATAATATTAGGTCATTAATATCTTGTTTGTTTTCAGCTAGAACGTCATAAGCAATTGATTTAAACTCTTTTATGCCTGAATTTTGTACTAGATCTATTGCAAACTTATATCCAGATTTGTCGTTTTGATTAAAAATCATCACTGATTCAAAGTTTTTGTTTTTTAAAATATCCGCAACCTTTGAAGCATTACTGGTACTATTGGCAATAAGGACATTCACATCATCAAGAGGCATCTGCTGATAAGCTGCTGCATAATCCATTTTAGATTCAAATACAGCTATCTTACTACTCTGTGGATTTGGAAAGAACGAGATATCTTTTTTCCCAAAGCTCATAGTTTTTAAACTACCTATCTGTTTTAAAAAGTGGATATCTGCACCTGTTCCATTTTGAGTGAGTACTCCAACACCAAAAGCTTTTTTAATCTCACCTAATCTGTTCGTGTATTCACCTGTAATTAGCTTTAGGTTTATCGGTATCTTTTCAATGCCTCTACTTTTAAGATAATCTACCGCCAATTGATAACTTATAACTTCTCTTATCTCTGATACTTTAGAAATCTTATGAGGCACTTCTCTTTGTTTATTTTGTTCTTTAACGGACTGTATATTTTGCTTTTGTTCCTCTGTGAGTTGTGGTTTTTGATATGTAGCTTGTGATTGATTTTTACCTATAGCTACTTCTAAATGATTTGATAAGTTATAAGTAGCTAGACAATAGTTTAGAGCATCCTTATAGCTCATTCCTGCATAGTCCATAGCTATATTTTCAATAGTACCACCTTGATCGTTACCAAAGTCTTTATATAACCATCTGCCGTTTTTAAGAGAGATAAAAGCACTTGGCGTTTTTTCGCCTCTTAAGTTCATGTTATAGCTGTCATATCCAACTGTTTTATATGGAACACCCAAGCCGTCTAAAACGGCTTTTGGGTCTTGAATAATTAGATCAGATTTTGTTAAGTCCATAAAATGTTTAACTTCTGCATCACTTAATCTCATGATTAGTTCCTGTTATTGGAGTTCGACTTATCGCTGAAGAACTCATCCCTAAGGCTATTTTCACCATAGTTAAACTCTTGATACTCAGATGGATTATCATTAGGAATATCTATTAAATCTAGTTGCTGTTGCTGATATCTTTCATAGTAGTGGTCAGTATCATCAAAATTCTCTCCGTTGACCACTTGTGCAGTAGTATCCTGAAGATAGTTCTCACGTTCAACTAGCTCTTCTTTTTGTTCCTGAGTGATTTGATTATCTTGCTTTAAGACCTCGATTTGGTTCAACTCTTCTGTTTTTTCCGCAGGCTCTATGTTGTCATAAAAAATATGTTGATTCTCAAAAGCTATCTGATCTTCATTTGGTAAGTTTAAGTACTCTTGATTTACAGTCAGTAGGTCTATCTTTTCTTCTTGTGGGAAGTCTTTAGATATTATTTTAAAGTCTTCAAGTAGCTCATTTTTAGCAGCTATAGTTTTCTGTAGAAACTCAATTTTAGATTCTAAACTGTTTATAGTTTCGTTCAGTTGGTTGATATGAGAAGTTTGAGTTGTCACCTGTTCTTTGTGAAAGTTTATCTGTCTATCTGACTGCTCTATATTAATAGCAATCTGCTCTTTTAATGACTGCTCTTTCTCATCAAAAGCACTTTGTTGGTTCATTCTCTGTAACTCTGCAAACAATGCTTTTTTATTGTCAATTACATCTGTAAACCCTGCACTAAAGGCTTTTGTTAAGAAAGTATTTTGAATCTCTTTATCGGCTGTATCTGTGTCATTAATGGAAGTGATATTGTTCTCTTTTAAAAACTCTGTAGCCATCGTATAAAGCTTACCGTTCTCACTTTTGAAATCTTTTAAGTCGCCTAAATCAGCTATTGGTGGTGCTTTATTGAACTCTTTTAGTTGATATTCATTGAGATACTGATAACTAGTCAAGTCAGCATTAGCAACTTTATTTCTAAGTTTCTCAAAGAAGTTATCTATTCGCTTAACAAGATTGCTGATAATCAAGTTTGTTTTTTTAACCGCACCATACAATACACCTCTTAGACCTGTAGGCTTATTTATAGCTTCGATAAAGTTCCCACGCTCATCTTCTGCTACAAGTCCACCTCTAGCAAATCTATCTAAGACTTTTTTATCAGTTTTAGAGATAGCTAGATTAAGTTGAGCTTTTATCATACCCGCAACATTTTTTGTAAAATCATCGTTACCCTCTAGTTTTTGAGAATTAATATTTCTTGTTGGGAAATTCATCATTTCCTCGATAGTCTGCTGAGTTAGATTCAAGTTTACTTTTCTATCCATAAATTCAGCACCCTTAATCCTTTTATTTTTTTCATCGATGTAAAGTGTAAGAGGCTCATTTTCAACCATTAAAGTATATCTTCTGGCAACTACACTACTCAAAGCCTTATCGGCTGTATCTCTTAAATAATCTTTTAACATTTGTATTCTCCTGAGTTTATTTTTGAAATTACTTCTTCTGTCTGTGTAAGAAAAGTTGTTGCACTCTCCTCAACTATGCCTTTATCCGCTTCATCTGTATGTTCTAAACTTTGATGAAGAATAACTGCCTTATCTCTAAGATCTATTACATCACTTTTGTGAATCCATGCGACTTGTTTATGATCTAAATTGTCTATGGCATCTTGCATTTTAGATTTTAAATCCATTAATGTCTCCTTTGTTGAATTTGTAAGATTTAACTCTTTACATTAATACTCTCCTAGGTTGTGTAATTTCAGACATAGAATTACACAACCTAGGAGAGTATTTGTAATAAAGGAGTGAACATATGAGTAAAAATTGGAATTTAGAAGAACATATACTAGACCATGCAGAAACAGTAATTAATAATCTACCTGATACTTTTAATATTGAAAATCCAAGAAATGTACATTACACGATTAGTATAGATATAGCTCAACTAATTATGAATCATAGATGCATTAATCAAAAAGATATAGATAAAGTTATGAATGGTTTCCTAAATGATTTAAAAGATCATAGTTATGCTTTTGATGATCCTATGGGTTCTGGAAGAAAGCCAATGAGAAGAGTTTTAGATCTGTCACAAGCACTGATTGCTTATCATAATGATGCAAGTGATTCTATAAACTCTCAAAACTATAGCGTAAATCCTCATTTTCACTTTTTGATTCCAGGGCAATTAAAAAATAAAGATGGTAAATCTACGAAGCTTGGAAGTGGATATAAACATCTTGATAGATTCATTAAAGAGGTGGCGAAAAAACACAATCTAGTATTCAATAATAATGAAGCTGTTAGTTATGACAAAGACAACTTTACGAGGAAAGGTGCTTCATCTTTAACATGGTTTCTTAAAAGAGCTAATGATACATATTTTGAAAATAAAGTAAATGACAAATCAATCCTAAAAGCGGTTGATAATTTTGAAAAAAACTACAAAAAAACTGGAAATTTGCAATATTATATTAAGGGTATGAGAGATTTAGAAGAACGATTAAAGAGATTTGATTTAGACTTATTTAACAAAGATGGTGTGAACTTAAAAGATGATTATCCAATATTTATAGATATCGATGATAAAGAGATAAATATACTACAAAGTGAAGATACAGAAGCAATCAGAGTATTATTAAAAGATAGAGACAATCGACTTGCAAGAGCCTTAGTTGAATACTCATATGGTTTTGATAATATAGTTATAGATGAACTTCAAAGCAGAGGTTTATATCTACAAAGACTAGATAAAGAGGTTTTGAAAGACTTAACTGTAGAGATAAAACAAAAAGAGACTAAAAAAGATAAGTATGAAAAAAGCTTAGGTTATTTTGTTAAACAGGATATTGAGCAGGTCTTAAAATTTGCCAAGAATGAAATACACTTTAAAGAACTTATGGAGGAGCTAGGCTACAAAGATATAAAGATGAAAGCAAAGACTATCAACGGTAGTCGTCAAAGAGTAGGTTTTACATACATTAACCCTCATAATAACAAAGAAGCTAATATCTACTTTAATAAGTTGAAAATGAGCTATAGCGACTTTAAAAAACATTTCATCGAAAACTCAAAAAACGTAAATTTAAAGCAAAAAAAGTTCAAATATAAAACTGATAGTTATATAGTTAAGTATATACCTCTTGAAGATGATGAAAACTATAAAAAGAAAAAACAAGCCTTCCAAAATAAAGTCTTTAGGAAAATATATCATTTTGATAGTAGTGTAGATTTAACAGGCTTTTACATAAATGAATCTACAAAAGAGTTTATCTCCAAAGGTACAGTTATCAAAGATAAAGGTCATAAACTCACTATTACAAAACAAAATAGTGAAGATATGCAAAGGAATGTAAAAATACTTCTTGACATGGCTCGTGCGAAAGGATGGAATTTAGATGCACTGGTTGTAACTGGAACCGACGAATTTAAATCAGCGGTATTAGATGAAATTAAAGATATTCAGTCTAAACCGCTTGAACTTGAAAAAACAGAAGATGAATTTAAATATGAAGACTTAAAAACATCTAATACCACTAAAACTCCTCTTCAATAATAGCTACGCGTTTACGAACTCTACCTATGCAGTTGTAAGACTGCAATAGAACTTCCTTACCGATAATCTCAGTTGTATTTGTAGTACATAACTTTAAAGTCTCATTTTCTAGTGTATAACCAATAGTACTTATAATTTGTAGGTCTTTTTGTTTATGGGCGAATAAATAAACTAGACCATCAGTTAATTGTATATCTTCTCTATCAACGAACACAAAATCGCCCTCATCAATCTCAGGTGAAAAGTGATTATTTTCAACTTGATATCTAATCATATTGTCTTGTTTATGTGTATCATCTTTTAATGCAATCGGGTAAACTTGAGTTGGATCTAAATACATTTGTTATCTCCATAATATTTTTTTTCTATTTTTCTGATTTTTCTCTTAGTAGCTTTTCTGATTTTTCTAATGATTTTAGGTGAAAGCTCAATTAAAAACTTATTGAACTTATCAATCTCTTTTTGATTATTTGTTTTCACTTTTCCCTCCTTTTGAGCAGAAAGTATGCAAACTTTCTTCCTCCAAAAATAATATGGTTAAATATATATAAAGCATACATGATTAGTAGTACATTAATAGTAAATATAGTGACCGGTACAACAAATCCTGAAATCAAATTTTTGACCAAAATCAGATATATAAAGATTAAAGCAAAAACTATTATAAATAATAGTTTCAACAATAGCTTTACTTTGAAATTGAAATATTCTAATGAACCACTTAATCGTTGTTTTTTGTTCACGATAAACTCCTTTTTTTTGTTTCTATCTATACTCTCCTAAGTTGTGTAATTTCAAATTATAAAATAAACAATAAGTGTGCGATCGCACACCAAAAAAATACTTTTTTTGCTTTTCCTCGCCCCCAGATTTTCTGTGGGCAATGGCTCATATTCTCTTAGCCTCTCTTATTCATATCTCTTAGTATTTAATTAGTTACTTTATTAGATATTATTGATTTAATTAGATATTACTAGTATAATTATTAGTAAATTATAATATATATAGATATTAATAGATATGGAGTAGATAATGACAAGTTTAGACAAAGCAAAGAAGTTTGGTGATGCCAATGTACCAAAAGGTAGAAAGTCAAAATTAGATAAACATTTCGAAGCAATTAAATATCTTAGGGATGAGGGTTTTAATATAAATCAAATTTTAGAATTTTTAGAAAAAGAGCTTAAATTAAAAGTTGGATACACAACTTTGCAATATTTTATAAAAAGTAGAATTGAAGATAAAAAAAAGATAGAAGAAACTCAAATAAAAACAACTCCTATTGAAACTAAAAAAGACAAAGTTAAATCTAGAAACTATATAGTTCAAAATCAAAATCGTAAAAATAGAATAGATTTAAAAAAGTATGAAGAGGATTAAAAAATAATGTCACGAACAATTGATGCACTGATTGAAAATGCAAATGATCTAATTTTAGTTATTGATAATTATGATGAAAATATGAGTTTAAAAAATTTAAAAATCTGGCTTCCTACATTTAAAAATTTTCTTGATGGATTTGATGAAAATGTGTCTATTAAAGAGTTTAAAATATATTTAAATAAAATATTAGAACCTTTATAGGGAACTTGTCCCATACTGTAAAACAAGTACGGGACAAGTTCCCTATAGAAAATTAAAAATCTCTTGCCTTAAAGATAATTTCATTCTCACTTTTTTGTGGAATTAGTTCAACACTACTTTTATCTAACTTGAGAGTGTGCATCTTGTCTTGAGGGTTTTTTGTTATTATTAGATTTACATTTAAATCTTGAAGTTGTTTTGCCATTTTATTATTTGCTTTAATAGATTTTGCTTTTTCTAGAGCTTTATTTTTTTCAGATTCCAATACTATTGTTTCCATCTCAAATTTTTCTTTTAAATCTATTATCTCAGCATTATGCTTTTCCTTTAGAGCATAGATTTCGTCAAGATAGAGTTTTTGTTGTTGCTCTAGTTCAACAGGTAGCTTAGCGAGCTTTTGTTCTTGTCTTATTTTATAGCTATCCATTAAGCTATGTATAACTGAGCTATGCGAAATGAAAATACCAATAATCATACCTAGACACCAACTTACCAGAGCTAGGATTAACATATTTGTTATTTTTAACTTTTTAATGCTCTCTATATTTTTGCTTACATCAGTGACCACCTTTCTATGCTCTACACTCAGCTCAAAAGTGTTGTTTATATTTTTTAGAAAATTATCATTTGCTTCTAAAATAGCAAAAACAAAATCATCATCAGGAATTCCGTACTTTTCTTTTATTTCATACAGTTTTTCACTTTTTTTATAATCGTCATGAGAAGCCATCTATAGCTCCTCATTGTTGAAGTCTGTAATAATATTATCTATGACACTCTCAAAGTTATATTTAACCTGATTTAGTCTGCCTTTGTGCGGTATATTGAATAGAGGACTTGTTATTGCCTCATCTAGCAATAGATTATTCTCTTTAGCTAAATCAACTGCTTTTAGTTGAAGACTTTGTAGAGGTTCCATCTTCATTTTTGCATATTTGACACCTTCCTTTTTAAAGATTTTATCATCAAAATCAAACTCTCCAAAAAATTCATTTTCTATAAGTATATATTCTGCTAAATCACCAAAAGCAGCTAAAATCTCAGCAGGTGCTGTTTGCGTAACTGGTTCTTTTCCAATAGGAATAACTATTCTAAACTTAACGCCTGTATCTATGTATAGTTGCATAATATCCGCTTGAAAAAAACTAAGTGTTGGCTGGAAAGATGGACTTCCGCAATCTACTAGTATATTTTCATTATCACCAGATTCTAATGCTTGAGATAAAATGTTTAGTTTCTCTAAATTTAAACTCTCAGGTTTTACATAACCATTATTGTCTAATTTAAATAACTGTATATGCTCAGCATTTAAACATTCATATGTAATCATACGAGGCGTCTCACTATCGTTGTCATATACCTTTAAATCATTTGTTTTCATTAAATAGTTAGCCAATAGCCATGAAATATGACTTTTCCCAATACCGCCTTTGTTCTGTAATATAAAAGTAATTGTTGGTTTCATTACTTATCTCCTTTTGTTATTTATATATACTCTCCTAAGTTGTGTAATTTCAAATGTAATTTTTATCTATATGTTAAGATATATTTAGAATAACAATTTAATCAGTTCTGTAAACAATTCCATTGGAAATAAAAAAAAGCGATATTATGTAGCAAATGCACAAGATAAAAACTATGAACAAATTCCCTAAAATACTATAGTGACATAACCCAGTTCAATTTTTTGCCATTATTGATAATTTTAAAATTTCATAGGCTTGTTTAAATTTCATTCATAAACACTTACTACTTTCAAGCTGGGATAATGAATCGCACTCAATCTTCCCAATCCCTTGTTGTTTGCATATGTAGCTCCAGTGTCAATCATAGCAAGTGTTTCAGTTATGAGTGGTTCTTTTACTAGAGAGTGACCAAATACATTAAAAATATTGTTTTCAAGCTCTTTATCAGGTTCAAACAGTTTTTTATCATACATATGTCGCCATAGTATATCGTGACCATCATATTCACAATAGGGATGTTCTTTATTAATCCAAACATGATGAAGATAAGAGTGTGATACAACTAAAGGTTTATATCCATCTATCTCAAAATATAAAAAATATGGAAGTGAATTTAAATACTTAATATGTGAAGCCCAAACTTCATCACTTAGTTTTTCATAGGATATAAGTGTATTATTACCACCATATTGTTGCCATAAAATATTGTCACTATCTTTATTCATAGATTTAAGCATCATTAACTCATGGTTTCCAAGTACACTGAGCCAATTTTTATTTAAAACTAGTTCGATTACTTTAGCAGAGTTATCACCTCGATCCACAAGATCACCAGTAAGACAAATGTTAGCATTATTTGGAAGTTTATTTGTTAGAGAGATTAATTTATCATACTCCCCATGAACATCACCTATAATCCATATACCGTTATTATTAATATCATTCATCTATAAAGTTATTACAGCGTTAGTTACATCACGAGAGCTATCTAAAAAGCCCTCATCATATTCACAGATACTTATTTGACCTGTTTCTTTATTATATTCTAGGGTCTGTGTTTTCATTTAGGGTTTTTCCCCCCCCCTGATATGTTGACATACTCTTGATCCACAAATAGCTTTTTATCGTTTAGTAAAGGAATCAATATGTTATCTGAAAATTCACAACCAGTAGAGGTAGGCTCAACTTGATCATCCTTATTAGCTTCAGATGGGTTGTGTGCATCACCATTTTTCAAAGCCTCTAATAGTGGATTATATCCATGTTTCCATGCTTTGATATTTGGAAATAGTTTTTTTAGCGACGATAAAATATCTATTCCTGAAAAGTCTAAATCATCCCAAAAATACATGTCAAAAACAAGAAAGTTCGATAATTGCTAATAAAGATTGATAGTATGAGACATAAAGTTTGAGAATGGATATTTAAAAGATGGGAAAGCCTAAAAGAATCATTCCAGAATTTATGCTAGATAATCCTAATGGTACTTTTATATTTCTAATGCCTCTTGATCTGAAACCAGATGTTAGGATATAGAAACAAAAAAACACACATAACATATTTACGACTTCAATTTTAAAAACAACCAAATACTAACTATAAGTAATACAAGCCGTACAAGTTCAATTTTAGGTATTTCTATGTAACAGGTACTATAAATTCTAGTTAAACAAGTAAAAACAACAAAACTTTTTTAACGGTAATTTTTACGGCGAAATGTCATATATATTAAATTGGAGTGCCTAAATATAGATATTTGAGACAAGAGTTCGATTCAGCATGTTTCCACCAATATTTAATTTACTACAATTTAATAATAAATTATAAAGTTAAGGTTAATTTAATAAATATTTATTATATTACGTGACAAAGGAGATTGAAAATGAATCATATTCCCAAATGTTTTAGATTTACTTTAATGGCTAAAACTATTTATTTTGTAGCAATAATATTATTTTTCTTATTGATTGGTGGTGTTTCTATAGCTGATGAACTAGATATTGGTTTAGTACAATTATTATGGATGATTTTTTTAAATGAAAATAATGTAATAGCCTTTACAATACTTCATTATGTGGCATATACTATTGGGTTAATTATTTCTTCATTAATTTACTATGAGAGTAAGGTTTTAAAATTATTGAATAAAACTAAAACTTCTTATATGAATCAATGCAACCTAAAGTGTCACTAAAAACTGTGACATTAATATTCTAATTTGGATGATATTGAACGTGATAAAATAACCTAAACAAGTTGGATAAGTCCTATTTGATGGATTCTAAATATTGTATTAGTATTAATAGTACATGTACAAGTAAAACAAGCCGTACAAGTTTTATTTTTTGAATTTTAGACGTAATGAAAAAAGATCATTATTTTCCTTATATAGAAAGTAAAATAGATAAATTCGTTGATATATGCTACAATTTTAATAAAAAAGGAATATCATGCAGAACTATCAAGGTTACATAACAATAGATCCTAATATTAGATCTGGTAAACCTATCATTCGCGGTATGAGAATAACTGTATATGATATTCTAGAAATGTTATCAGATGGTATGAAGTTTGATGAGATTATAGAAGATTACCCAGAACTAAAAGAAGATGATATATATGCTACTCTTGCATATGCAGCAGATAAAGAGCATAAACTTTCTGTATGTGCATAAAACTCTTATTTGATCAAAACTTATCATATAAATTAGTTTCAAGACTAGAAGATATTTTCCCTAATTCAATTCATATTGCAACTATTGGTTTAGATAAATCTAGTGATATGGATGTATGGAAATTTGCTAAGGAAAATGAATATACCATAGTTACAAAAGATTCTGATTTTAATGAAATATGTACTTTATATGATTTTCCGCCTCATATAATTTGGTTAAGACTTGGTAACAGTCGTATATCTGTTACGGAAGAAGTTTTGACAAAGTATAAAGATAAAATTTGTACCATAGTTGAAGAAAATAAGACAGGAATAATAGAAATCGATACTTGAAAAGTGCCACCAAAAGTGTCACCAAAAATAGTAGAATAAACCTAAATTAGCGTTAATTACAGGTGGCTGAATTCCCGTGTATATGTATTTTAGGTGTATCTTTACTGTTCTCATAAGCCGGAGGTCGAGAGTTCAAGTCTCTCTCTTGACACCATCTTTAAGAACTTTTTACACATTCCGGATTAGCTCAGCGGTAGAGTAGGTGACTGTTAATCACTTGGTCACTGGTTCGAATCCAGTATCCGGAGCCATATATAAACCCCTAAAACACGAACTTCAAAGCACTTTCTAGAATCACTTTAAGTTTCAAAAAAAATCATTTTAGTAACCTATTAGTAACCATAACTTAGACTTTCATATACAAATTTTAAAATTCTTTTTTACTTTTCTAAAATTAGCATTTTTAAAACCTAAAAATTAGTCTAATTAATAAGTATATTTTGTTATAATTTATAAGAATTTAATATAAAGATTTTTCATGAATAAAAAAATATTATTCTTCAAGTACTCATTACCCTTATATGTAGTATTTTAGTTGATAGATTTATCAACTAAAATACTACAATTCTTTATAACTAAAAAAGAAAATTTTATATGGAAGATATTTGTTTTTTCTTTCTTATGTGTATTGATATTTCTGAATAAAGAAGTTTTTCTAATGATATTGTTGAATACTCATAATAATAGTCTGACGGAACTAAATAGTAAAATTAATTTAAATCTTATAGAAATTTTTGCCTTTACTACACTAACAACAATTATTTTAGTGACTATAAAACATTTTTCGTATTATTTTTCTTTGCTAATAGTAAAAAGAGAAAAAAAACTAAAGTCAAAAACTGAAAAAAAGATACCAATGTCAGTAGATGATAAAATCATCAAAATACAAAAAAAAATAAAACTACGCTTAGCAGAAAAAAAGTTATTACTACTAGAACAAGAGTTATCATTCATAGAACCATTAACACAAGAAGAGAAAAACAATAAAGAAATTAAAGAACTAGATTATTTAAAAAAAGAGAGGAAAAAATAGGTATGAAATATTATGAACTATGGTATGAATTTAATAAAACAGATAATGCTAAAGAAAGCCTTGAAACATATGTTGAAAATTATGAAGAATGTGTAAAAAATCAATTAGAAGTTATTTCTTGTGATAAAGATATAGCTTTAAACATACCAGTTTTTGAAGAAATCATTAATATAAATGGTATAAAGACTATTTTTGAATATCCTAATCTATCTTTTTTTAGTCCTTCTATTGTAAAGAATATGTCAAATGGAAAAAGAGCACCATTAGCTATTGATTATTCAATTAGTTTTGAAGTTAATACAGCAAGTGAATTATATAAATATTTTGACAATAAAAATACAGTAGATGGTTTTGTTGATACACTACATACTTTTTTAGATAGAAATTATAATATTGACCCTATGTTTTATATGATAGAAAATATTTCTAAGGGTGAAGAAACTGCCGACTTTTATAAAAATATGTTTTGTATAAAAAAACTTATGACTTGTGATATGAAACATTATAAAAAAACAGAAAGGGAAATAAAATCCATATTCTCTGATGAAGAAGTAAAATTGCTTGTTCAAAAGGATATAGAAGATTTAAAGAAAAAATTTAAATCAATAATTGAAGATGCACAAAAACAACATTTAATAATGAAGATTATACTTTTAGTAATACATCTTGGAATATTAAATCATAAAGAAGAAAAATCATTTTTTAAATATATTATAAAGTTTATGGATGAAAAATTAAATGCTATTATGTTGAGAGAATTTGTTATTGCTATTAATTATTTTAATTTTGAAAAGGAAAAAAATAAAAAATTTAAAGGTACTAATGAAAGACATAAATATGAAATTTTTAATAAATTAAATGTAAAAATTAAAGCGGATTTTTTCAAAAATATTAATAATGTAGCTTGGGATTTTACATTGGTTAGACAACTTGAAATGTATTTTTCTTCAAAGCCTAATCCTAATGCAGATTTCTTTATACCATTTTTATTTACTTATGATAAAGGATTACAAGAGGTTATGAAAATGTTCTATTGTAAAGATTTTTTAATATTCCATAAAGATAAAAGAACTATCCCAATTCCTAATAATATAAATACTTCTAAATTTGCAGAGTATGGCATAGAAAAATATTTTACAGAACAGGCACATATAAATAGAATGGATAATAAAAATATAGATTATGAAAAAATTTTTGAAGAACTAAAATTAAAGCTTATAAGTAAAAATAAAAAGAGATATAACTGGTCTTAAATGGCTAGTTGTGAAGTAGCTGAAAGATTTGGATAGAATCATAAAGGCCTTATTTATGTTATTTAATAATTTTACATATAGTAAGTTGTAGCTAGTTTGTGCTACAATACAGTATTTAGATTACAAGGAGTAAAATTATGTCTTTAAATGCAACAGTAAGAGCAAGAGTTGATGAGTCTTTAAAATTTGATGCTGAGCATATTTTAAAAGAGATAGGTTTAACCACATCACAAGCTATAAATATTTTTTTAAAAAAAGTAGTATCTGAGCATGGCATACCTTTTGAATTAAAAGTTCCAAGTGATAGATTAAAAATAGCGATGGATGAAGCAAAAAAATCTGAAGGTACATATCATGATGATATAGATGATATGATGAAAGATTTAAAATCTTGATAAAGTATCGTCTGTTTAAAACTAACTCTTTTAAGAGAAGCTATAAAAAGTTAAGATTGACTGATGAAGAAGACTTAGCATATATTGACATAGTTTATAATTTATTATGTGGTGTAAAACTCATAGAAAAATATAAAGACCATCAACTTATAGGAAAATTAAAAGATTTTAGAGAATGTCATATTAAACCAGATTTACTACTGATTTATATGATAGAAGACAATATCTTAAAATTAGTGGATATAGGCTCTCATAGTGAGTTATTTGAATAATCTTTTTATGTTATAAAGTCCTTGATAAATTTTTGCAATATGATTAGATTTAAGCAGACATGACGACTGTTAATCACTTGGTCACTGGTTCGAATCCAGTATCCGGAGCCATACACAAAACTCCATAAAATACAAACTTTCAAATACTTTTATTTTTACTTTAAGTTTCAAAAAAAATCAGTTTAGTAACCATAATTTAGATTATGATACGCCAATTCTAATATCAAGTGCAATTTTCACCTAAATTAACTAGCTAATAGCCACGCTATATGACTTTTACCTGCACCGCCTTTGTTATGTAAAATGAAAGTAATTGTTGTATTCATTACTTCATTACTTGACTCCTTTTGTTGTGATATATACATTCCCAAAAAGTTCAAAAACTTTTATCTGGCTTATAAAAAATTTAAGCTTTTTAACTGTTATTAAGTAGTGAAAAACTGTGTATTTTGATATAATAATTTTCTTTTATCTAAAATAGAAGATGCTAAAAATCAATAATGATGGGGATTTTACTAAAATGACATTTACTACTTGTCCTGAGCTAGAAATATTATTAAGAGAAATAACAAATGAAATTATTGATAGTGGAGATAACAAAAATATAAAAAAAGTATATGAAAATTGTTTAGAGGAATATCCAATACTAAAAAATTATAGTTTAATTATTGGTACAAACGATACAAAAAACGATTATTTTCACAAGACAATTACCAATAACTTAAATGAAAAATCATTTTATGACTATAATACAAAACAAGATATTTGTATAAACCATCCATTTATGGATTATACAAATATCTTGTTTCTTTCTAAAAATCATTTAAAAAATAATCTGCCTACATTTGACTATACAGTATTCGTAGATAGTAATGCAATAAATTTTTTTCATAAGTTTTACATGTCACCAAAAGAAAATAAAAATACTTATATAGACTTTATTATAAAAAATAAAGTTGATATGAATTACCTTCCTTATATACTAGAGGATTATATTAATAAGCATCATAAAAATCCACAGTTTAAAAGAACGTGGGATAAAATTAAAAGTTTTGAAATTGTTAATAATTTTGATAAAGAGTATTATACTTTAACGGGTAAAATAAAATTTGACCAAAAGCTTTTAGAATCAGAGGGATACAATTCCGTAAGAAATTTTATAGAAGATAAAAAATTTTACTTTGCTAATTTTTTTGAAAGAAAAAATGCTAAAGAAATAATACTTCCAAATAAATCATTATATTATTCGGGAAAGAAGGTTATAGATTTTAACGGATATTTTAGTCAATATTGGCTTATATATGGTTATGTCTTGAATATTTTAATTGAAAAACATTCAAAAAATTCTACAGAAGATAAAATACATAATATATTAAAAAACATGTGTTCAAATGGACAAGAGTTAAAACATATATTATATTTTGCATATCTATATTTTGAAAGAGATTTTGAATTAGAACTTAATAAATTTTTTAATTTTGATTTTGTTACACAGAGTTATGATGAAGTACTAGAAAAAGCACGTAATATTACTTGGGATATATTTTTATATATTACAACTCAAAACTTTTTAACAAAACCATTAAAAAGAGTTGGTGACATAGAATTTAAAGCAGATATTGGAATACCACTATTTTTGACCGAGGATAAAAAACTTTATAATAGCTTTATAAAGCATTACTCTTTACAAATTGTTATAGTTGATGAAACAAGTGATCTTCGTCCATTTAATGGACTTAGTACAAAAATGCAATTAGATTATAGTTTCATGGACATGCTTATAAGTTTTCATAGTAAATATATAAATGAACATATAAGAAAAAAAATAATTTTTAAAAAGTTTAAAAAAACAAGTAATGTATATGCAATACGCTTATTATTTAAAGAAAGAATGGAAAGAAAATTTAAAAAGTTTTGGCTTTTAAAATGAATACATAAAGAAAAAAATAGGGGCATACCCTATTTAGAAATACCAATTCTAAAAACAAGTGCAATTTTTTAAAAATATTGATTAAAGGTTAAGAGGTAGTATATATGCCAATCTTTTATTGACTAAAACAAAAGAGATTGCATGAAAAAATAGGGGTCAAAAAATAGGGGTCAGACCCTATTTTCTATTTTATGACCCCTGTTTTTTCAACCTTATATTCAAGAATATATTAATATCTAGTAAGTTTACATAAAGATATATTGTCTAAACAGGATTAGACTCTAATCTCTTATGCTTGATTTATGCTTTACACCAACAGTTGTAGTTTCATGATTAGTGTTATATCTTTCATAAGCGAATTTGACTTTGTCACCTTCCTTTAATATTGTATTGTCAATGCCAGTTTTTGAGGCTACACCATTTATATAAAATTCCCAATAATAAATCAACGGAGAATTTTGTTCATATAAGTTATCCATCATTATTACTAAATAACCAAGCGATGAGCCATAATATTGTAGGGCAAAATTAAATTGTTCTTTCAAGTTTTGTTGGTTATATGCACCTTCTAGTGCTTGTTGAGTATTCATACCTGAAAACCATTTGACATCTATACTAGGACCGTTCGTAATATTTACATTTACTGTACTCATATAAATTCCTTTTTAATATTTATTTTTGTTAAAGTGGCTCTAACAAAGTAGTAAGTTTATAGTAAGCTTTCTTTATACTTGCTTTTAAAATTAATAAATTAAGTTTTAACCTGTTATATTAGATTAAAATTTACTAAAAGCATAAGCATGGTCTAACAACAATATTTATATATTAATAATTCAAATAATATTATAAAAATAAATATTATTTGAACGTAGCACTAGCTCTTGTACTTAGAGCAGTCAGTAATTCTTGCATTGCTTTAACTGAGTTTCCATCATTACCTTTTTCCGCATAATCAGAAGCATTCATAGCTATAAATATAGCTAAATTCTTTTCTGCATCTAAATATATTGTTGCATACCAATAAGTATTGCTTCCACTATGATGTATGATTTTATCACTAACAACTACCCACCCCAAAGCATAATTAGAATTAGGAAAAGGTTCGTAAAGCTTTTTAAGTTCTAAACTACTCAGAAGCCCATTTACTGATTCACCCCTTAAGCCTTGTAAATGCATCTCCATAAATGCAGCTATATCATCTAGAGTAGTATGTACCGTTCCAGCTGGTCCAAAAATAGTTGCATTATCACTAGCAATACTTTCATCCCAAGGCAAAATAGGTATCCAATTATCATCTAGCAGTTTGTGTCCAACTGGCTGAGTAAAATTAGCATCAGTTACTGGTGCACCAAATCCTGTGTGTGTCATTAATAAAGGATCAAATATATAAATCTGCATAAGTTTTTCCCAGTTTATTCCAGTGACTCTTTCAAGCATGGTTCCAGCAACAATATAACCGGTGTTGTTGTACTCATATACTCCACGTGTCGTTTTTGATGGGAGTTTTAATACTTTTTCAATAAACTCCAGCCTCTGTACACTTATCTCTCTCTTATCAAAATAATATAATGAATGGTCTGGTAACTCATTGGGAATACCCGATCTATGTGACAATAATTCATCGAATCGTACATCTTTGTATTCAGGTTTCATAACATTAACAAGTTCAGGGTAAATATCAGATATAGTAGAATTCCAGTCAATGACTCCTTCTTTCACCAGTAAAGCGGCTAGTGTTGACGTCATTGTCTTTGTAATTGAACCCATATGCCATTTATCATCCACTGTTACTTGAGCACTTGATCCAATTGAACGTTTACCCACAGCACTTTTTTCTATAATATTGCCATCATGAAGCATAAGCGCTGTAAGAGCAGGAAGTCCATATTTTTCTCTGATATTATCCAGAACTAAATCAAGACTATTATCACCAGCTATTCCTACGCTATCTATATCTTTACAATATCCAAACCCGTTATTAAAGTATTTTAACTCTTCATTACTTTCACAAGTTGGACAAGCATAAGCATCTGTTTCACAAGTCTTTAAAACACATCTGCCATTTGTAATAGTTTGATAGTCTTCATTACAAGTCTCTTGGTTATTATTATTTACATCTTTGTCTATTGTTTTATTTGGATGACTTGTAATGGTTGTAAAGGCTGTATTTACCGTTGTAATCTCTGCTGTTACACCACTCATAATACTTCTTGCCTCGGTTGTATCGTCTAGACCAGCTTGAGCGAAGTATACTCCAACAGATTTTTTATTATTGAGTGTAGTAGCATCACTTGACGTAGCATCATCTTTAGCCCCATTCATTACCGCTTCAATAAATCTATTTTTAGAAAAGGCCCCTGTATTAAGTTCATTCTCCCAATAATCCCATCCAGCTGTATCAGGTACACGATTAAAAAGATTTTGATATACAGAATTTACAAAATCTCTATTAGATCTACTTATTGGATATAGTGCTTTTGTCTCTTCTTGGTCAAAAAAACTTTGAGCTATTGCTGAGAGTTTATTACCTGAGTTTACCCAATAATCTAATCCTGCTTTATCTGGTGCACGATTGAATGTAGCAACATATAGTTTTGCAACTTCTTCTTGAGTTGGTATTTCTTCGCTTGCATATATAGTTGAGATAATAAATATCGTACTTAAGATTGATTTTAGGACTAGTTTCATTGTATTTCCCTTTAACTAAGTGATTCACACAGCTATTTAAATTTTTATACCATATTATTGATTTCTTTATGCTTAACTAAAAACAATTATATAAAAGATGAAATATATTTATTTAGCAAACTATAAAATAATTCTACCTTCTGTACATTTTCATAGTTCTTTACATACCTTATAGTCTCATTATTTTTACATAATGAAAAATATGTGAGTCTGAATCATCACTTTTTATTATAATATAACAAAATACAAACATAAAATAATTAATAAAATATTTTTATATTAATATAACATTCAAATGATAAACTTTTTCCGTTAGATTGTGGGTATTTAGATTTTTATATATATTTAGACTTTATCTTTAATCTATCTTTGTTGATTATAAAAATCAACATAACGAAAGGATTTATTATATGGAACGTAGAAACTTTTTAAAGTTGACCATGAGCGGAATTCTTGCTCGTACAGCTGCTGGAAGCCTAGGTGTTGTTGCATTAGCTCCAAGAGCGAACGCCGCTACTATAAATAGAACATTCTATATAACAGAAGGTTTTATCACACAGATTACAGGTGAAGATGTTTACCATATGGCATTTAGTAATTCGCAAGTGGATTTGAACGTACCAGGCGAATCATTTATAGTACAAGAGGGTGATACTGTAAATATAACCATTGTAAATACATTGCAGACAACTCATAGTTTTGTCATTGATGGTATGGTAGACAGTGGAAATATAGGTGGTGGCGCAACTAAAAATATAAGTTTTATTGCAACAAGATCAGGTTCATTTATGTATTATGATAAACTAAATGCTCCTTATAACCGTTTATGTGGATTACATGGTGGTATGGCAATTATGCCAAGAGATAGTGCTAATGAACTCTATCCAGGTAGTTTAACATTTGTTCAGCAACAATTTTGGGTATTTAATGATATAGATCCAATTTGGAATACTGCAGTACAAAATGGTCAAATACCTAATACTCCGTTTGTGCCACGCTACTTTACACTTAATGGTTTAGGTGGTCGTCCTCCTGGAGCACCAGGTTCTCATGATCCAAATTTAGATGCGATAACAGATCCACGATCAGCACTTCATGGACACATTGGTGATAGAACACTAGTACGTGTTATGAATGCAGGCATGTGCCAACAATCAGTACATACTCATGCAAATCATATGGAGTGGTTAACAAGTAATGGTGTAGTTCGTCCAGATGTATGGAAAAAAGATATCATACCTTTAAATGGGAATGGCGGACAAATTGATGTTATCTTCCCATTTGAGACTCCACCCGATGCTTGGCCACCTGTAAGTACAGGAGCATATCCAATGCATTTACATACAGAGATGTCTCAAACTTCCGGTGGCGGTTTTTATATGTTCGGTGCAATGACCGATATCTATTTTGAATAAAGGAAAATAATATGGGAATGACTAATGCATGTTATGTATATCCAGCTTCACCAGCAACTCCAGGAATTGTAGTACCAGATGTTACATATAATCTAGGTATAGATATGCAGATTCCATTAACTATGGATGATGGCAGAACAATTAATATGTGGGGATTTAATAATACAGGTGCTATGGGGAATGGAACATTTCCTTCTCCACCAATGCGTATTAATGCAGGAACAATTGTTCACTCTGTGTTAAATGTACAAGGCAATATGTGGCTACATACTTTACACCACCATGGTATTGAACCAGCTGATCATTCAGATGGTGTTGGTCATATTACATGGGATGTTGATGGAACCTTTACTTATCAATGGCGTCCTATGCATCCAGGTACTTATTTTTATCATTGTCATACAAATACAGTATTACATGCTGAAATGGGCATGTACGGTGCAATTATTGTGGATCCACCAGAAGGTCCAGGTACTTTAGTGTCTGCAACGTCTACTGATCCTGCAATTACTTATGATGTAGAAGCATTTTGGGTTATTGATGAAATTGACTCTAGATGGCATACTTTGGCTTGGGATGCAGGTACCTGTGGTGAAGATGTTGGTCTTAATAGACTTGAACCAGATTATTTTGTTATTACGGGAGTAGATGGTTCAGGCACCTCAGCTATGAATGTAGCTCCTATCTCTGCAACAGTACAAGCAGGTCAGAAATTACTTGCTCGTTATATCTGCGCAGGTTACCATCCTCAACATATTGATTTTGGTGGCTTAACAGGTACAGTGCATATTTCTGATGGTCGTTACTTACCAAACCCTATTCAAGTAACATCCCTTGATGCAGTTTCTGCTGAGCGTTATGATGTAATCTTTGAACCAACTGTACCGGGGGAATACATTATCACATGCGATATTAAAGATTGGATTACCCAAGAAGTTCTAGGTACTGTTAGAACTAATATTATTGTGACTGCGTAAGCTTAAAAGTTAAGAAGAGATAACTCTCTCCTCTTAACTTTAACATCAACCCTTACTCAAAAAATTTCTATTTAAATAAGTTTATATAATTTCAAATATATTGCTATAGACTTATTTAACTAGAAAACTTCTAGATATATCTTTAACCGTCTACCGCTATCAATGAGTAGAAAACAAGGAATTATATGCGTTTAGCCTACTCTACTACAATACTTTTGTCATTTTTAATATTACTTTTTTCAGCTTGTAGTGACAGTGTCCAAGATTCTCAAAGTAAAATGAACGAGCAAAATAAAACTATGAAGATAAAACATGACAATACTACTACTGGTCATTATGTATGTCCAATGCACCCTCATATAATAAGTAATCATAAAGAAAACTGCTCTATTTGCGGTATGTATCTGATTAAAAAAAGTACTCTAAAAATCGAAGATAGTATCTCTAAAAGTAAAAAACAGCTTCACTTAACTAAGAAAGTAAATCCTTATGCTGCTTATCAATACAAGAAGGATAAAAAAAGTTTTGTCTGTCCTATGCATCCTAAGATAATAAGTGAACATAAAGAAAACTGCTCTATCTGTGGCATGTTTTTAGAAGAAAAACAATACAAAGAATTTAACAAAAGCCTTTCATTAACTCCTGAAAGAAAGCTCTATAAACTTGAGACAACCTGTTTAACTTTTAAGGAAGGAAGCAGGGAACATTCTAAAAGACAACGTGCAAAAGAAGAAAAAAAAGCAAAAAAAACTCAAAAGCAAGAAGTTCAACAGATAAAACAACTAGCTACAACAGCTACTATAGTAGCAAAATATGATGATAAAAAACAGTATTATATCTGTCCTATGCACCCTTCTGTGGTCAGTGAAAATAAAGATAATTGTCCTATTTGTGGTATGTTTCTTGTAAAACAAAAAAAACAAAGTAATTCAACGGATGAATCAGATACATTGAGATTTTCCTCTTCAGTTGTGCAAAAAATGGGTGTCAAAACATCAGCTGTAAAACGTGGGAAATTAAGAAAATCACTTAAGACAGCAGGAAATGTTCTTTACAATATGGATCGTGTATCTGAGGTAACCAGTAAAACATCAGGCTGGGTTGAGAATCTTTCCTTACGTCGTGCAGGATTGCATGTAAGACGTGGTCAGTTACTAATGGAACTGTATTCCCCAGAATACTTGAAGGTGCAAAAAGAGTTTTTAAAAGCACAAAAAATAGATCACTCTTCTGGACATCTACAAAAGTATGGACAGCGTAATGAGACCTTAGCCTCCAGAGACACATTACGTTACTTACATGTCCCAGAAAGTGCCGTGAATGAAATGGTTCGTACTGGTAAAATACGCCACCGTATTCCTGTTTATGCACCACAATATGGAGAAGTGGTACAGCTATACGTAAAGAAACATTCATATGTCTACGATGGCCAACCTATGCTTACTATAGCAGATCTATCTAGTGTCTGGATAGAGGTTAATATTTTTCAGCATTATCTTGAATGGCTACGAAGAAATCAGGAAGCTGAAATTGTTGTAGATGTTCTCAATGGGAAAAAGCTACGTGGACGTGTAGATGCCATTGCTCCAGAGCTTGATCCACGTACACATACCGTTAAAGTCCGTATTGCTGTGGCAAACCCTGATTATATTTTACGTCCCAATATGTATACTCAGGTGACTATTTTTGATGATGCTGGTGAAGATGTCTTAAAAATACCAAGAGAGGCTTTGATTGTCACTGGTGATCGAAGTAGTGTGATTAAAGCTTTAGGTGATGGTAAATTTACTTCTGTTGATGTTGTTGCAGGACTTTCTAATGGTGGCGAAGTAGAGATTGAATCTGGACTAAACGAAGGCGACCTTGTTGTGACTTCGGGACAGTTTCTTATTGATTCTGAAGCCAATTTACGTGCAAGTTTTAAGCGTCTTAGAGCTAAAAGCTCTAGTGACGTAAAGTAAAATGATATGTTAGCAAACCTTATACGCTGGTCAATTCAAAACCGTGTTTTAGTACTGATTACTTCTTTGATACTTGGTGCTTTTGGATTATTCTCTATGCAACAAACAGCACTAGACGCGCTACCTGATCTTTCTGATAAACAGGTGATTATTCGTACAGCTTACACAGGGCAATCACCTCAGGTCGTTGAAGACCAGATTACCTATCCATTGACATCAACAATGCTCTCTGTTCCAGGAGCGAAAGCAGTACGTGGTTACTCTTTTTTTGGTGACTCTTATATTTATGTTATCTTTGATGATGATGTAGATCTTTATTGGGCCCGCTCACGTGTTTTAGAGTATTTAAGTCAAGCTACAGACAAACTTCCTAAGGGAATACAGCCTAGATTAGGTCCGGATGCTAGTGGTGTGGGCTGGATTTACTCCTATGCTTTAGTTGATAAAAGTGGTCAGCACAACATTTCTCAGCTACGCTCCATTCAAGATTGGTTTTTAAAATTTGAACTTCAAGCTATTGCTGGTGTGAGTGAAGTGGCAAGTGTTGGTGGAATGGTACGTCAGTATCAAGTTGTAGCTGATCCAAATCGTCTGCGAGCCAATGATGTGTTATTGTCACAATTGATTTCAGCTATAAAAAATGGTAATCGAGAGATTGGTGGATCTGTTATGGAGCTTTCTGAAGCGGAATATATGATTACAACAAAGGGATATGTGAGCTCCATAGAAGATATAGAGTCTATTCCAGTTACTGTCACAGAGGGAAAAATTCCTCTTTTAGTACGAGATCTTGCCCGAGTTCAGATTGGTCCAGAAATGCGTCGAGTAGTTGCTGACCTTGACGGTGAGGGCGAAATTGCCGGTGGCATTGTCGTGATGCGAGATGGCGAAAACGCATTAAAAACAATTGCCAAAGTAAAAGAACGCATAAAAGCACTTAAGCAAGGATTGCCAGAGGGCGTAGAAATCGTCGAGACCTATGACCGATCAGGACTTATTTTAAGAGCGGTGTATAACCTTAGTGAAAAGCTGATTGAAGAGTTTATTGTTGTAGCTTTAGTTTGTCTACTTTTCTTACTTCATATGCGTTCTGCTTTGGTTGCTATTATCTCTTTACCATTGGGTATATTTATTGCCTTTATTGTTCTTCATCTACAAGGGGTCAATGCCAATATCATGTCTCTAGGTGGTATTGCTATAGCTATTGGTGCTATGGTTGATGCAGCTATTGTTATGATAGAAAATGCCCATAAACATCTGGAGCGTTGGCAACATGAAAATATCAACAAAACATTAGAGAATGAACAGCGCTGGAAACTCATTACTGAGGCAGCTGTAGAAGTTGGCCCAGCTCTCTTTTTCTCTCTGCTTGTTATCACTTTGAGTTTTGTACCTGTTTTTGCCTTAGAAGCACAAGAAGGTCGGATGTTTACACCACTCGCCTTTACAAAAAGTTATGCCATGGCGGCAGCTGCTGGTCTGGCTGTGACACTCGTACCTATACTTATGGGATATGCTATTAGAGGAAAGATACCTTCAGAATCAGATAATCCACTGAGTCGTTGGCTGATTAATGCCTACAGTCCTTTATTGAAATGGGTTCTTAATCGTCCTTTGAAGATGTTGATTGCTTCGGTGATTGTGACTCTTTCTGTGGCTATTCCCATGACTAAGATGGGGACAGAATTTATGCCTGAACTTGATGAAGGTGACTTGATGTTTATGCCTACGACACTACCTGGACTATCGATTGGTAAAGCGAAAGAACTTTTACAGCAGACAGATCGCTTGATTAAATCTATTCCTGAAGTTAAACAGGTTTTTGGAAAAATCGGTCGTGCTGATACTGCTACAGATCCTGCACCCCTTACGATGATTGAGACATTGATTCAGCTTAAACCTAAAGATGAATGGCGTGAAGGTATTGATCTTGATGCTTTGATTGAAGAACTTGATGCTACGGTTAATATCCCAGGTTTAACCAATGCTTGGGTGATGCCTATTAAAACACGGATAGATATGCTTTCTACGGGTATTAAGACACCTGTAGGTATTAAAGTAGCAGGTTCTGATCTTACTGTGATTGAGAAAATTGGACGTGATATTGAACAACTCTTGAAAAAAGTTTCAGGAACAAGCTCAGCCTACTCAGAACGTGTTGCAGGTGGTCGTTACGTAGAAATTACTCCCTTACGTGAAAAAGCAGCTTTATTGGGTCTGAATATTAGAGATATCCAAAATGTTACTTCTGCCGCAGTTGGAGGTATTAGTGCTTCTCAAACGGTTGAGGGACGAGAACGTTATAATATTAATATTCGTTATGACAGAGAGTATCGTGATGATATAGAAAAGCTAAAACAACTACCTCTACACTCATCAAGCGGAGTGGAAGTTCCTCTGTCTGAAGTGGCAACGGTAAAAATTATTGATGGACCACCTATGTTAAAAAGTGAAAATGGACGGCTTAATGGCTGGATTTTTGTAAATATTAAAAGAGGTGATGATATTGGCTCTTATGTTAAACGTGCACAAGCCTTTATCCGTCAGGAACTAGAACTTCCAGCAGGATATTCTATCACTTGGGCAGGTCAATATGAGCATATGCAACGTGCTCAAAAACGTTTAAGTAAATTGATACCTGTCACTTTACTCATTATCTTTTTACTGATTTACCTCGCCTTCAGAGGCGTTGCTGAATCCCTACTCATCATGGCAACACTACCATTTGCTTTAGTGGGTGGATTTTGGTTTGTACTCTTTTTAGATTATAACATGTCAGTAGCTATGGCTGTTGGTTTTATCGCCCTTGCCGGTGTAGCTGCTGAGTTTGGTATCATTATGCTGATTTATCTTAATAACTCTTATAAACGGTATAGCACTGATGGTAAGATACTTGATAAAGAAGCTCTCAAGTCTTCTATCATGGAGGGTGCGGTCATGAGGATACGTCCTAAAGCGATGACGGTAGCTGTAATTATCGCAGGTCTATTACCTATTATGATAGGAGAGGGAACAGGCTCAGAAATCATGCAAAGAATTGCAGCTCCAATGATTGGCGGTATGATTACCGCATCACTGCTTTCTCTTTTTGTTATTCCATCAGTCTATTTACTTTGGAAAGGCAAAGCTTTAAAGTAATAGTAAAGTCAATGAGTCCAAAAAATCAAAACTCCTTACTTTAATGAAGAGATATGATGCAATATTCATCTTAAAATGTCCTAAAATTTAATTTAAATATTACCTCAAAAAGCACTAAACAAATAATAAAAATCAGCTACTCCGACTATACATTTTTGTCCAGAAGTTAAAAAAACTTCTTTAAAAGTCCTGAACCACCTGATGAGGGAGAAAAACTTGTGTTTATTCCACCCAAGGCATCTTGTTTTGAATTTAGTAAAGAGCCTACATCTCCAAGATTTGCAGAAAGTCCTTCACTTGAACCGCTAACCTTTTTCAAGATTCCTGATTTTAAATCTTTTTCAAACCCTTTCATTGCCTTTGATGCCATAGACTTCATGCCTTCAGACAGCTGTTTGTCAAGATCAGTTTTAACTCCTATGCTAGGTTTTTTAATATCTCCATCTACAGATATATTTATGTTAAACTTCGAAATTCCAGAGAGTAAGTCATTTACAAGTTTTTGTGAAGGCATCTGAAGTTTCGCCTGTTTTACATTAACAGCACTGTTTGCTTTTATAGACGTATCTTCAAGCAGACCTTCAAAATTTACATTTGTCAAAATATCACTGATGCTCAATGCCTTCATTTCAAGTGTTGGAATTTTAAAGTCTGTGGCTTTTATATCAAAACTCGTGTTTGCTTTGTCACTTCGTCTATCATCAATCAAATCTGCAACTATATGTTTATACTCTTTTCCTTTAGCGTCCGCGTGAAGTACCATCGGTTTTGCATATAATTTCTGATTGCTAGAAATATCTTTTACATCTATATCTAAAACATCATTTTCTAACTCTACATTTACCTTTGCTTTTTTGATAACAAAATCAGGAACCTTTGAAAGATTTGCGTATCTTATCCACCTTCCTTCTCCACGAGGCGGCTTAACTTCGATAGATTCTTTTTTACTGCTGTCATCTAAGTACGGACTTAGCATCTCATAATACTTAAGACCTTTTTTTACATAAACTCCGACCTCATCATTTATGAGAGTAGCTATCAGGTTAGCTCCACCGCTTGAACTTAATGTGTACTTTTTCTTTAAACGGTCTATATCTTGTTGAGGAAGGTTTTTAAGTGTATATATTTGCTTTTGCAATCTTTTTTTATCTGCATTAAAATCTTTTTGCAATGAGGTATATTTATTTTTAAGAGCTTTTATCTTTGACTTTAATTTATCTACATCATTTTTTGCCGAAGCTATTTTTGTAATATCTCCACCCTTAAAGATGTTTTTAAGAGCAGTTGCATCTGATTGAATCTCTTGTACCTCGTTTGCATTTTTTAACTCTTTGGATATTTTACTCCATTTGTCTTTAGTAGTTTTTATATCAATACGAAGTTTTTTTGCCTCTGTCACAGATTTTAGTTCTTCTTTTGCCAATATATCATCTACATTAGGAATAGCGAACATATTGCTGACACTAGACTTTGGTTTTTTATCAGAATTCTGTGTCCCTTTATCTTTTGAGACATAAGTACTATCATAAGCTTTTGCCGTAACTTTTCTTTTTTTGTTAAAAGCAAAAGAGTTTATCTTTAAGTCCTCAACCATCGCTTTTTTCTCAAGCAATGCTGAAAAACCAAGATCAAACTCTATATCCCCAACCTGAACAAGATTGTGTGTAAGTTTGTCTCTGTCTGCAACCTCAATACCGGATATTTTTACATTTAGGTCTGAGAAACTTGAACTAAAGTCTTTGACGCTTACCTTAGTTTGAAGAGAGTATGAAAGATATTTTTCCATCGTTACACGAGCCAATGGGTCAAATATGAATATAAAGACAATTACAATCACACCTGCTAAAGTACCAAAAACACCAACTCCCCACCAACGAAACAATGAAGTCGTTTTAACTTCTTCATTAAACAACTTCATCCAACGAGTTAGTCTCCATTCGTTAAGCTTGATTCCTATCTCTTGTCTATAAACAGTAACTAATCTGTTTAATATTAACAACATAGGTATAGACAATATTGCCGACACTATCAAAGATCCTGTGACTAGAGTATAATTAAACGAACTCCATCTAAACAATGTAGAGTTATATAAAGACGTAAACAAACCACTTAAGCTTTCGTTTGTCAGGGTAGAGTAGCCTATTGATTCAAATATTGGGTCAAACAGGTATCCAATACCGCTAAAGATTACTGAAAAAAGGATAAAAAGTCCGAAATTAACATTTATAATCAATGCTAAAAAAAGTATATCTAGTAAAATAAGGGTGTTTGAAGGCAAAAAACCTGCAAACATTGCCAAAATGACAGCACCTGATAATTGCCATGCTTTACCTGAAGAGTTAAGTGCCCTGAAAATCTTACGTGCAAATTTAAACATTTTTAATCCTTTTATATTATTCGCAATATTATATACTATATGATTTAAAAATAGTTAAATTAATATTTAATAAAAATTTATAAGGTCTATAAAGTTATATCCGGAAAATTATTAACCATCCTGTTATATGTCCTACATCTTTTTAAGGTGTCTACAACTATTTTCAAAGGTTCATCAAAAATATCTGGTAAATCAAATTCATGTTCATCTAATTCAAATGCCAACTTTTCTGTAGGCGGATTAAACTGTGCATCCACGCCATCCTTATTTCCTCTTGGATCAACTTTATACCATCCATAATCTTTTAAATACACTGCATTTAGTCCATGAAGACAATAAATGTCTTTTTTATATTCTGAACAACTGAGTCTTTGGTAACAGAATCCGGTAGGGATATTATTTGCTCTTAACAATGCAGCAAGTAAATGACTTTTAGCATAACACCAACCTGTCTTGTATCTTAAGACATCACTTGCTTTATATGTGGTGATATTATCTTTATAATCACCCGTATGATTTATCTCATCACGGACATATTCAAAACATATTTTGGCTATCTCTACGTCTGTTTTAGTAGCTTGGGATAAGCTAAATGCCAATTCTTTTATTTCAGGATCTGAATAGTTTATAATATCTGTCTCTTGTATATATCTAGTCATAATAATTATCCAAATTATAAAATATAATAATATCATAAGAGAAAAAAACTTTGTCTTTAATTAATTTTAATAATTTACAATTATTATAAGTTTGTTTAGTTATAATTTTTTTATGCGCTCATTAAAAATAATTATATTTATATCATTATTATTGTCCATAGCCAATGCACAAGATACGAACACTTCCTCAGATGAGAACTATATAGACACTTGGCATAAGCTAACAACTGAACAGTTTAAGAATGTGTCTGAATATATTGATGACAAGCTTTTTGATATTGCAGATTTTGTTGATACGGAAGATAATGTTACTACAGATAAAGTGATTACAAAAGAAGATAAAAAAGAAAAAATCATAAGAAAAAAAAGACATGCTGATAAATTTTTTCTTAGTGATAAATATATAAGTGAAACTGACGACCCCTTTTTAAGAATAACTCCGGAGGGTAAGATTAATTCTAAATCTTCAAACAGTGACAAAGCGAAGTTAAAAATAAGAGTACATATACCATTAAGCAAATCTAAAAAAAGGTTTAAACTTTTTATCGGAAACCTCAGTAATGATAATGTAAATGATGTGCTATCAGATGACAAGACTAAATCTACACCGGAGATTGGTGTTAATTATTTCTCACCAGACTATTACGGCATTAGATCTAAATATTCTCTTGGTGTACATGGTATATACCCATTTGCGAGAGCCAGATATGCCACTGACTTTATATTTGATAACTGGGATACAGAGTATGTACAAACATTTGAATATTTTTCAGATGATAAATTTGAAGAAAAAACTCAAGCGTATTTTGATACCGTTTTTGCGAACTTATCTCTTTTTAGAGTTTACGCAGAAAGAGGAACTAAGGAAAAAAGTCCTGGAATGTCTTATAACGCAGGTGTAGTTATGTTTTGGCAGCCATCCGATAAAGATGGTCTAACAATAACTCAGGCGATAGCAGGAAGTACAAAATATAGATACACAAAAACAGGAGATGTCAATACTGCCCTAAGAGAATATTCAGGCATAAACGACTACATAACAACCATAACATATAGGCAAAGCTTTTATAGAAAATGGTTATTTTACGAGCTAGAGCCTGGCGTAAATTTTAGTATAGTCGATGATTACAAACCAAACTACAGCTTACGACTTAAAATAGATATCTTTTACGGTAAGCTATGATACAACTAAGCAACAAACATATACTTCGCGCTGATAACTATAAAAAAGCCTAAAACTAAAACCAATTTATGAAAATGATTTTGCATAAAGTTTGATTTCTTACGTCCGGTAAATTTTGTAAATAGATTATATAATACTCCTAAGACAATTATTGATGCCAAAGAAATCTTAAACATTAAAATCTTTTGTAAATCTGTCTCAAAAAAACCTGCGCTTGAATTGATATATTTAGACATCATCATACCACCTGTTAAAACTATAACGAGTAATGATATTGGAAATATCTTGAAACTTTTCTCTCCCAATGTTTTATTCACCTCTTTTAGGCTGTCACCCTGAAGTTTTTTGCTGATTGAAGAAATAATCGTAACATCACTGAAAACATAACCTAAAAAGATGATTGCAAGAAGTAAATGAATAATATGTGCAAATGGATATATGGCTTCCATAAAAGCTCCTTATGATAATATGTGCGGATTATACATAAAATGTATAAATTATCTATTGATCTTATCAATATCCCAATTAAAATGTTTAAATATAGAAACAAAGACCTCATCAAGCCCTGCTTTTATCTCTAGATTTTCCCCACTATACGGATGTTTTATCTTTAATGAAGTGGCATGGAGAAGCAGTCTATGACATTCGTAAGTCTGACGTACAAACTTATTATGTTCTCCGCGACCATATTTTGTATCACCCAATATATGATGAGATATATGCTTCATATGACGGCGAAGCTGATGCTTTCTTCCTGTTTTTGGAAATAAGCTTATAAGTGAATACCTTGTCTTTTCATAACGTCCTACAGAATAATCCAACTCAACTGTATCCAATCTTTTAAATTCAGTCACCGCCTCTTGCGCTTCTCTTTGTTTACTTACATCTTTATCTGCAATTTTATCCAGTTTTTCTACTAAGGCATGATCTATATTTCCATTATCCGGCGTATAACCGCGAACAATTGCCAGGTATTTTTTTTGCGTTTCTCTTTTTGCAAACTGTTCGCTCATAATCTTTGCACTATTTTTGTCCAGTGTAAAAAGTAAAACACCCGAAGTTGGTTTGTCCAAGCGATGAACAGGATAAACATACTGACCTATCTGATCTCTTAGTTGTTGGATAGCAAACGCTGTTTCATGTTTGTCTATAGGGGAACGGTGTACTAAAAGTCCGCTTGGTTTATTTATAGCGATAAGATAATTATCTTGATATAAAATCTCAAGCAATTTTTAATCTCGCTTGGTAGTTTTTCTTTTTTTCTTAGTCTTCAAAAGTTTTGCAGTTATTTTTACGGGAGCTTTTTTTGTATGTCTTTTTACTACCGCTTTTTTATGTTCACTCTTTAACTTGACTTCGTCCTCATCTTTTCTTCTTATATTTGGATCAGGTTCAAAACCTTCCACAAGCTCTTTTGGTATTTGAATACCGATAAGTCTTTCAATCTCTTTAACATCATATTTATCATAAATATCAAGTAATGATATAGCTTCGCCATCACGACCTGCACGACCTGTTCTACCAACTCTGTGGACATAATCCTCAGGTATGGCAGGAAGTTCATAGTTAATTACATAAGGTAGATGTTCTATATCCAGACCTCTTGAAGCAATATCTGTAGCAACCAAGACTTTAATATGCCCCTCTTTAAATTGATTTAGCGTTTTAAAACGGTTTGCCTGTGTCTTATCACCATGGATAACTCCACACTTCAGACCGTCTTTTGTAAGCTCTATAACTAATTCATCCGCACTTGCTTTTGTCTTTGTAAACACTAACACCTGTCTAAAGTTTCTTGAGCCGATTAAGTAAGCTAATAGTTCCGCTTTTCTTTCTCTATCTACCATATAAGCTATTTGGTTGATTTTATCAACAGTAGAATTTCTTTTAGATGATTCTATAAATACAGGTTTATTTAAAATAAGTTTTGAAAGTCTCCTAACCTTATCACTAAACGTAGCTGAAAAAAGCAATGTTTGATGACGCTTTGGAAGAAGTGGATGAATTCTTCTTATCTCTTTAACAAACCCCATATCCAACATTCTATCCGCTTCATCAAGTACAAATATCTCTATAGCGCTAAGATTAAGACCTCTATCTATATGTTCCATGATTCTACCTGGAGTAGCAATAACTATGTCAACACCCTCTTTAAGAGTTCTTTGCTGAGATTCTAAGTCTTTACCCCCTACTAAAAGAGCAATATTTAACTTTAGGTTTATCGCATAATTTTTCAAATCTTCATGAATTTGAATAGATAATTCGCGAGTTGGTGATAAAATAATCCCTCTTAGCGTTCTATTTTCATCAGCGCTAGTACGTCTAAGTCTTTGTAACATAGGTAAACCAAAGGCCGCGGTCTTTCCAGTCCCTGTTTGAGCAGTGGCAAAGATGTCACTTTTTGCAAGAACTAAAGGAATAGCTCTTATTTGTATACTAGTAGGATTTTCATAACCTAGTTTCTCTATAGCACTAAGAAGCGGTTTCATAACCCCTAGTTTTTCAAATGACATATTTACCTACTTTATATAATCTTAATGGAATTTTAACATATTATTCAAAATATAAGCTGGTTTTGCTATAATCTTCGAACATTTAAAGACGGTATGGGCAATGGTAAGAAGAACATTTAAAAAAATAAGTAAAAGTGATAAGATAAAGTCATTTATAAAAAAATATAAGATTCCAAGAGAATACTTATCTACAAACAGAAGAATGGTTTCAAGGGCTGTTTTTATAGGTCTCTTTATTGCTTTTATACCTATGCCTATGCAGATGTTAGCAGTTGTTGCAGTTATGCCGTTCATGAAGTTTAACGTACCTATTGGTTTGGCTATGTGTTGGTTAAGCAATCCATTTACAATGCCTCCTATGTACTATATGGAATACGAAACCGGAAGTTTATTACTGGGTATGGAAACAACACCTGTTGAGATGACAGTAAAATGGTTCAGCGACAATATAGGAAATATCTTTATCCCTCTTTATACTGGAACAGCCTTTTACTCTATACTTGGCTCTTCTCTTGGTTATTATCTTGTAAATCACTTTTGGAAATCATCTGTTAAAAGAGATAAGAAACTTCATCGTCACCATAGAAAATAGCTTAGCTTAGCTTAGTTTTTTACTCTTTTGTTTAAAATAGAACCAAGCAACAAGTCCAAATAAGCTCATTGCTATACTTAAAACCTGTCCAAAAGTTATCATATTGCAACAGATATAACCTATCTGAATGTCAGGAGCACGATATATCTCTGCAATAGCACGAAAAATTCCGTAACTCATTGCGTACACTAGAATCAACTCACCACTAAATGTCTGATATTTCCTGTAAAGATAAACAACTATAAAAACACCAACACCCTCTAAAGCAGCCTCATAAAGTTGCGATGGATGGCGAAGAATACCATCCACTAAAATCCCCCAACTTACATCTGTCTCACGACCGATAAGTTCTTGGTTTAAAAAGTTACCAATTCGTCCAAAAACAAAAGCAAGAGGTACACTTATAGCCACAAGATCCATTATTTTACCAAACTCTATTTTATGTTTCTTAGAGTAGATATAAGTAGCCAATACAAAACCGACTACCGCAGTATGATAACTCATGCCTCTAATACCCACAAACTCACCGTTTTGAAAAGGATTAAATATCTGCCAAGGGTGTGAAATATAGTAAAAGGTCTGTGTATCGTATAAAAGTATATACCCTAACCTTGCACCAAGAATAACGCCTATTTCAACATATATAAAATAATTGTCAATCTCTTTACCCTTAAAGTCAAGATTGTCTCTTTTGATAAAATACTTTCCAATGTATAAAGCAGACAATAAGGCTAAGACATACATAATTCCATACCAATGAACCGGTATAGAAAAGATGCTAAAAGCTACTGGATCAAAAGTATTGTATATATTATTCCAAGCTGACATACTGCTAATCTCGTAATGCTTGGGCTATAAGCTCAATAGGGTTTTTAAATACTGTTTTTACATCCGCATTAAACATTGAATTATTTATCTGCATTCTACAAGCACTACACTCAGCACTAACAACATCTGCCTCAGTTTTTTTAATCATATCTGCTTTGGGAATACCGGCAGCCTTAACAAAATGGTATTTCTCACTCTGCATAGTCACACCACCAAAACCACAACATGCATTTGGATCACTCATCTCAATTATATTGTAGTTCTTACTTATAAGGTTTCTAGGTTCCTGATGAATTCCTTGCATTTTTTTAGCGTGGCAAGGATCATGATATGTAACTATTTTACTGTCTCTTTTCTTTGAAGCCAAAAGTTGCTCTAAGTGCGTATGATGCTGTAACCACTCAGTTGCCATAAATATTTTATTTTTTATGGCAGTAGCTCGTGCCAACCATTCCGGCTGATCGTGAAAATAATGTTCATAGTCTATTTTTAGCATGGCTGAACAAGTTGCCTCGGGAACTATAATAGCTTCTACATCCTGAGAAAAGCTCTCAAAATACTCAATATTAAACTTTGCATTGTAATCTACAGTATCAAAATCACCTGTAAAATAAGCAGGAGCTGAACAACATTTTTGATCTTTAGCTAAAAAGGCATCAATCTCCAGATTCTCTAATATCTCTAAAAGTGAATTCCCTATATCCACATAGTTATAATTACCCAAACAACCGATAAAAATAGCCACCTTTCTTTTTCCGCCGTTGTCTATATTTTCTTTATGTGAGTTCAAAAACGATATTTTTCTCAAACTTGGCAATAACCTATCTGCTTTTAGCATAGGTAAGTTAAATCTTGAGTTCATAGAATCAACATCTGCTTTTATTTTAAAACCGCATGTTTGAAACACCCAGCCCAATTTAAATGCCAAATCATTCATCCAGCGATGACGTAGTAGCAAAAAGAAAAGACGTTTGTACCATGCAATTCCAAATTTTTTACCTAAGTCTGAACGAACCTGTTCTATAACCATGTCTGTAGGCAATGATTTTGGACAAACCTCAACACAATTTGTACATAAAAAACAAGACTCAAAGATATCTTTTACATTTTTATCTAGCTCAAGGTTTCCTCTTTGATAAGCACCAAGAAGATCTAAGAATCCGCGTGGAGATGTTACTTCATCAGCATTTACATTATGTATAGTACAAACAGGGATACATTTTCCACACTTTATACAATCATCAGTTATATCTGCATAGTCAAAGATATCTTGAGGCGTTTTTCCCATACCTATACCGTTTTAGAGAAAGTTTTTGCACTTGCTGCATGCTTTTTCATATATGCATCAAACGGCATAGCAATATTTCTTATAAGTAGTGTACCGGTCTCACTACACTCTATTTTATCATCATTTATACTCAGTAAATCATCTTCTTCAAAAGGTTTTAGTGCCTCAATGGCATCTGCAAAATACTCTTTAAACTCAACATTAAATATTGAGTTAAATCTTTTTATATCCAATTTAAAATTACTCATTAACTCCATTATTACATATTGGCGGATTAAATCATCTTCATTTAACACTACACCACGTTCAAAGGGAAGTTTTCCGGCATCTATTGCCTCTTCATAATCACTCATGTCTTTAAAGTTTTGGTTGTAACTGTCAACACCTTCACCTATGGAAGTAAGTCCAACACCTATAAGGTCAGCACCGCCCTTTGTTGTATAGCCTTGAAAGTTCCTATGCAGTTCACCTTTTTCAATCGCTTTAAAAAGTTCATCTTCAGGTTTTGCAAAATGGTCCATTCCGATCATCTTATAACCGTTAGAAGTTAAAAAATCAATCGTATATTGCATAATTTGCAACTTTTCATCAGGTTCAGGGAGAGTAGTCTCATCTATCTTACGCATAGTCTTTTTCAACCATGGAACATGTGCATAGTTAAAAACCGCAAATCTCTCAGGAGAAAGAGTAAGTGCCAACTCCAACGTCTCTTTAAATGTATCTAAGGTTTGAAAGGGAAGTCCATAAATCAGATCAGTATTAACTGATAGCATATTGTATTTTCTAGCTAAATCCATAGCATCTTTAGTGATGTTATATGGCTGAACACGGTGAACTGCTATTTGTACTTTTTCATTAAAATCTTGTATGCCGAAACTAACACGATTAAAACCTGTCTCGCTCATAACACGCATCTGCTCTTCATTTATATGACGAGGATCTATTTCACAGCTTATCTCGGCATCATCTCTAAAATTTTTAAAATATGATTTAATCTCATCAATAATTTCTTTAAGCTGAGGGGCAGTAAAAAATGTTGGAGTACCGCCACCAAAATGCATCTGAAGTACTTCACGGCTACAATCAACATGTTTTGATAGAATTTCCAACTCTCTTTTTAAGTAGTCCATATAACGAAGCATCTTATCTTCTTTAGATGTAAAAACAACATTACAGCCACAAAAGTAGCAAGCGTTTCTACAAAACGGCAGGTGAAAATAAAGACTAAGAGGACGAGATTTCTCTTGTGATTCTAGTTTTTGAACATACTCATCATAACCATAAGCATCGCTAAACTCCAATGCTGTCGGATAACTTGTATATCTAGGTCCAGGTTTTGAGTACTTTGTAAATTTTGCAAAATCGAGCATATATTTCCTTACGTCTTATAAAACTTTTTGTTTATATGGCTTAGCTTAGACCTCTTTGGTCACTAAAGCTTACCCTTTTTCGGGCAGTATTTATTTTTTTATTATTGCGATTATCTCTAAAAAGTGTTGAAAAGCTGATTAAACAAATATATCAATTACTTTTCTAATTGTCCGGCTAACCTTTTGTAAGTATCTGAGCTTTGCAAGAGTTCACTATGGCTGCCGGATGCAACAACCTTACCTTTTTGCATAACCAAGATTTTATCGGCATGTTCAATAGTACTTAGTCTATGCGCGATTGTTATAGTTATTTTATCTTTTGTATACTCATCTAAAGCAGACTGTATTCTTTTTTCACTCTCATTATCAAGTGCCGATGTTGCCTCATCAAAAAGCATAAGAGATGAATGTTTATAAATCGCTCTGGCAATTGCAACTCTTTGTCTTTGTCCGCCTGAAAGATTTGCACCAAATTCTTCCATTTGAGTATAAATACCATCTTCAAGTGATTCAACAAAACTTGTTGCATCCGCTAAACGAAGTGCTTCATTTACTTTCTCCTCATCTATCTCTTGAGAATAAGACACATTAGAAGCTAATGTATCCTGAAAGATATATATTCTCTGAGAGACCAAAGCTATATGATGCTTTAATGATTCTTCATTAAACTCTTTTATATCTTTGTCGTTTATCAGTACCTTACCACTGTCAGGGTCATAAAAACGAATAAGCATATTGATAAAGGTTGATTTTCCTCCACCGCTATCTCCGACTAAGGCTATCTTTTCACCTGTTTTTATCTTAATGTTTATATCATCTAAAGCATAAGATCCTTCATACATCAACTTTACATTTTTAAATTCTATTGTCTTGATATCTTCTTCTAACAACTCTTTTCCATCGACAATTTTACTATGGGTATCCATAATCTCAAAAACTCTTTCGCTCGCCGCAAGAGCATCTTGAATTTTTGAGTAGATAGAACCTATACGACGGATTGGTTGAAGAACCAGACCTACTGCTGTTAAGAATGCCGTAAACTCTCCAACAGTCATATTATTGTCATATACTTCTCTTCCACCTACAAAGATAACCGCTGCAAGCCCAGTTGCACCGATTATCTCCATCATTGGAGAAACTATATCACCAACATAGACTGACTTCATATTTATCTTAAAAAACTGCCAATTCTCAATGCTAAAACGAGCCATCTCAAACTTTTGACTTGCATTAGCTTTTATAATTTCACTGTTATTAAACACCTCTGTAAGTCTAGTGACTACATCAGCATTTTTTTCCTGTGAACGACGAGAATATTTCTTAAGCTTTTTAGCTATAAGGATAAGAGGATAAATAGCTACAGGCAAAACAACTAAGGAGTAAAAGGCAAGTGTAGAATTTAAATATATAAGATATGCTATAAGTGCTACTACAGTCAAACTCTCGCGAAATAGTTCCGGTAGCATGTTTGAAACAAAATACCTGATTCTTTCAATATCGTTAGTAACTCTAGAGATAAGTTCACCACTTCGATTTAGATATAAAAATCCCATATCTAAACTGATGATTTTATTAAGCAACATCTCACGAAAACGTGTAATGATATGTTGACCGATATAGTTCATGAACACGGATTGAATATAACGTCCTAAAGACTTAAATATATATATACCTATCAGTCCTAAGGGAATAATATATAACATCTCCTCTTTTCTCTCTATAAACATCTCATCCATCAAAGGTTTCATTATGTGAGCAGTTGCGGCCGTGGCACTGACAGTAAATATTATCCCTATAAGTACCAAAAAGTATTGAAATTTATAGTCTTTAATAAATGGAATATAGCGGCTTATTATTTTTTTCATTGCCAGATTTTACCTAAAAAATAAAAACAACTCTTTTATTAGCTAGTTTTCATCATTTTTAATGTAAAATCTCATCTATGAATAATAAACATATATTAGAGTTTTGTCTTGCCCATGGTCTAGGTGGTCTAGAGCTATGTGTAGCTAGTAATTTTAAATACTTTAAAACTAAAACAAGGTGCAGCATTATGGTTGCACCGGGGACAAAACTTGATACACTCGTAGATGATGAAAATAAATTCTTGCTATCTCGGAATAAACTTTTTCCTTTTTTACCTGCATCAAAACTTGCAAGCTTTATAGACGATAATGAAGTAGACATAGTTCACTTTCATTGTGCAAAAGATATTGTCACAGTAGTTTTAGCAAAACTACTAAGTAAAAAAAAGCCAAAGATAATTCACTCAAGACATATGAATATGACAAGGTTCAAAGATGATATTTATCATAAATGGCTGTATAAAAACATAGATATATTACATGCCGTAACTAATCAGGTAAAAGAACAACTTGAAAAATTCATCCCCCAAAGCATAAGACCTCAGGTAAAACCAGTATACCTTGGTGTCAAAAAAACCAAAGTAGATGAGAATAAAGTCAGTCTATTAAAACAAGAATATCACATAAAAGATGAATTCATAGTAGGTATGGTAGGCAGGATTGAGCATGAAAAAGGACAATATATACTAATTGATGCCATTGAAAAGCTCCAAGAATTAAATATAAAAGTTCTTATCATTGGACACACAATGGAAGAAGACTATCTACTCAAACTAAAAGAGAAGGTTAAAAGCTTAAAACTCGAAGACAAGATCATATTTACCGGTTTTACAAAATATGTAAATGAGTATATGAACCTTTGTGACACCATTGTATTGGCCACAAAAAAAGAGACCTTTGGACTTGTTTTGATTGAAGCCATGATAAATAAAATATCTACAATAGCAACAAATAACGGTGGTCCGCTAGAGATTATAGATGATAATAAAAATGGTCTTTTATTTGACAGAACTGCTGATGATTTAGCGTCTAAAATCACATTTTTATATAAAGACAAAGCTAAAAAAGAATCATTTGCACAAGCTGGATATGAAAAAGCAAAAAGTGTTTTTGACTATGAGAAGCAACAAGAAAAACTATATGATATTATTGATAAAAGTTAAACTAATATGAAGATATGCATAGTAAAACTATCCGCAATGGGTGATATAATTCATGCTATGGTAGCACTTCAGTTCATAAAAAAAGAGTTACCCAACTCTCAAATAGACTGGGTAGTTGAGAGTGCTTTTGCCCAAGTTTTACAAAATAACCCGCACATAGATAATATCTTACCTATAAACTTAAAATCTATCAAAAAGAAAAAAAGTCAAATACTATCTCAATTTAAAACTCTAAGACGATATTCTAAAAACAACTATGACATACTCATAGATGCTCAAGGACTCTTAAAGTCTGCCATTGTAAGTAGAATAATCGGTGCAAAAACTATAGCTGGTTTTGATAAAAACTCTATTCGTGAAGGTATTGCATCTTTTTTTTACAACAAAAAAATACATATTGCCTATAACGAAAACACTATAGACAGAAATGCTAGAGTAATTTGTGAACCTCTTGGTATAGAAGCTACTAATAACAAAATACTAAATAAAGAAAAGTTCCTCTTTAGTACTTCAAATATACTCGATGTAGATAAAGGGTTTAACCTCTTTGTAATCGGTTCGACATGGGAAAGCAGAAACTATCCTAAAAAAAAGTTTGTAGAGATAGCAGACAAATTAAAGATTAAAACATATATAGTTTGGGGAAGTGACGATGAGCATAAAAAAGCACTTTGGATGCAGAAACACTCAGACTACCTGTCTATGCTACCAAAGGGTAACCTAGAGGACTTAAAAGGTGTTGTCTCAAAATGTAGCTTACTCATTGGAAACGATACTGGACCAACTCACATGGCATGGGGGTTAAATATACCATCCATTACCATCTTTGGACCAACTCCTATTAATCGTGTTTATATAACACCAATAAATAAAGTTGTTAAGTCATCTAGTAAAATAGATCATTATAAACTAAATAAAAATGATTTCTCTATATGTGAAATTGAAGTTGATGAAATTGTAGATGTTGCAAAGGAAATTTTAAAAAAATGAATATATTAGTATTGGCAAATACGGATGACACTTTTAATAGTGTAAGACCCGAAGCTGAGATATACGTGTCTCTTGCAAAAAATGCTTACGACATAACTATAATGACTCAAGCTAAGGGCGGATATAATTCAAGGTTTTTAGAACATGGCATTGAGATAATAGATACTATGTTCAAAAAAAAGATTGACTTTAAACTCATAAGTAAAATCAAAAACATTATAAAAGAAAAAAACATTGATATTATTTATGCTACAAACTCAAAAGCCATATCAAATGCCACAATTGCCTGTATAGGCACTAGAGCAAAACTTGTTACATACCGTGGAACGACGGGGGGACTATACAGACATGACCCTAGCTCATACCTTAATGCCTTAAGCCCAATGGTAGATGGAGTAATATGCGTATCTAAAGCAGTTCAAAAACATGTTTCAAAACAGGTCTTTTCTTCAAGTAAAAAAATAGTTACTATATATAAAGGTCATAAACCTCAATGGTACAACCAAGGTCAAGTAGAGTTAACGGAATTTGGAACAAGCAGTAATAATTTCAATATAGCTTTTGTAGCAAATGTCAGACCGCATAAAGGTCTTATATACCTTTTACAAGCGGCTGCTGAACTTGCAGAGCTTAAAGATATTCACATACTTTTAATAGGCAAACAGATTTCGCAAGAACCATATACATCTGCAATACAAAACAGTGGAATGAAAGATCGCATACATACTACAGGGTACAGAACTGATGTACCAGCCATCATATCTGCATGTGATGTTTTAGTTCATGCTTCCACACGTAAAGAAGGGCTTCCACGTGTAATACTAGAATCATTGTCTTGTAATACTCCTGTTATTGCCTCATCCAATGAAAGTTCTTTAGAGATTATAGAAGATGGGGTTAACGGTTACATAACGCCAATAAAAGATTCTAATGCAATTGCAAATAAGGTTAAAGACTTGTATAATTCACCTGAGATACTAAAAGAACTCTCAAACAATTGTCTAAATACAATAGAAACAACAATGGCACACGAGACAACTGTTAAAAAGTATATGGAGTATTTCTCATCACTATGATTATTCAAAAGATAACTGCACTTAAAAAAATAAGCATCAATCAATATATAAATCAGATCTTTGTTTTATATGCTTTTTTAATTCCTGTATCAAGAGCAGGAATCAGTATTTTGACAGCTTTACTTTTTCTACTTTGGTTTTTTTCAGATGACTTTAAAGGTAAAATACAATTTATAAAATCTAATAAAACGATTACTTACTTATTGCTGTTTATATCTTTTAGTATTTTATCCTTACTTTGGAGTGAAAATGTAAGTAGCGGAATATACTACATAAGAAAATATTGGTACTATTTTACTATCTTAGTCATTGCCACAAGTGTTAACAAAAAGTATCTTCAATATGCAATATCTGCTTTTTTAGCCGGTATGTTTATAAGTGAAGTTTTATCATATGGAATATTTTTTGAATTGTGGAAGTTTAGAAATGTCCCTGTTGATTTTCCAACTCCATTCATGAATCATATCCAGTATTCAACGTTCTTAGCTTTTACTTCATTACTTCTTTTAAACAGAATATTTTATGTTCCTAATTTAAAACACAAGACATTCTATTTTGTCTACTTTTTAACAGTCACATCAAACCTGTTTTTAAATGCCGGCAGAACGGGTCAAGCTGCCTTTGTATTTTCTATATTTGTTGTCGCTTTTTTAAACTTTAAAAATAAGTTCTTATCATTTTTTGCTATTTTATTTTTTATATCTGTTCTTCTTTTTACATCTTATCAAATAAGCCCTTTGTTTAAAGCAAGGGTAGATATAGGTTTATCAGACATAAAAAAAATCACTCAAGATGAGAACTATTGTACATCTTTGGGTTTAAGAGCAGGAGCATGGATAAACGCCGGTGAAATATTTTTAGACTACCCTGTTTTTGGTACAGGTGTCAATAACGACATGACTGCACTGATACGAAATATAGACATCAATCATCCTGAAATGGAATGTGTAAAAGAGATGCCAAGTTATCACAACTACTTTGTTCAAACAAGTGTTAGACTTGGATTTATCGGTTTGTTTTTTTACATCATGATATACTACTCTCTAATTAAACTCAATATAAAAGATAAGCAATACTATAATATGATGATAATCTTTGTAAGTGTATATACACTTTCTAGTCTTGTTGAAAATGTATTTCATGAACAATTCACAGAGGCTATGTTTGCTTTATTTGTAGGTATATTTATAGCTCAAAATAGGATAGAAAATGAAGCTTGACCTAATAGATGACAAATATCAAAATATTTTACAAAATATACGTACTTATTTTAATGCTTCTAACAATTCTATACATAAAGCAAGAAATGAGATAAAAACAATAGAACTAGATGATAATGATTTAGTGATTAAATCTTTTAAAGTACCAAATATAATCAATAAAATAATATATACTTTTTTTAAATCATCAAAGGCAAAAAAGTCTTACGACAATAGCATCAAGATTATAGAATTTGTCCCAAAGCCTATCGGTTTTATAGAGTTTCAAGAACTTGGTTTAATCAGCGACAGTTATTTTATAAGTGAAAACTTCAAGTATGACTTTACCATAAGAGAGCCTCTTGTAAATGAAAACTTTAAAGAGAGGACAGCTATATTTAAAGAGTTTGCAAACTTCACTTTAAAACTTCATGAAAAAGGAATTTTTCATCTTGATTACTCACCAGGAAATATTTTAATAAAAAAAGAAGGTGACAACTACATCTTTAAAATCGTGGATATCAATAGAATGCAGTTTATAGATATGACAATTAGCCAAAGACTAAAAAACTTTTCAAAACTTTGGGCAAAAGACAGTGACTTAAGTATTATTGTACAAGAGTATGCGCAGCTTATGAATATAGACTCAGATACCTCCGTGCAAACTGCATTAAGGTATTCACAAACTCATAAAAATAGAAAAAATGCTAAAAAAAGGCTTAAAGGCAAGAAGGTAGTAGATTAATTATGGTATTTACAACTATAGCAAAGGTATTTATTGTTAAAATCAAGTCAAGTTAAAGTAAGAACTAAACTATATTACAATTATGATAAGGTCATATAAAGTGGATAAAAAGATAAAACATATCTCTTGTGTCATCATTGTTAAAAATGCAAAAAGTACTATCAAAAAGACTTTAGATTCTTTACTAGTATTTGAGGATGTAGTTATTTATGATAATGGTTCAACAGACAATACAATTGAAATAATAAAAATGTATACTAATGTAAACTTGATTCAGGGTGAGTTTTTAGGATTTGGTCAGACAAAGAACAAGGCCTTGGGTTTTGCAAAGAATAACTGGATATTATCTTTAGATGCGGATGAAATCCTATCAGATGAATTTATAAGCAACCTTTATAATATGTCACTTGATGAAAATACTATTTACTCAATCCTCAGAAGCAACTATTATAAAGACACTCAGGTTAAACACTGTTGGGGAAATGACATTATTGTCAGAGTATTTAACCGTAATAAAACTTTATTTACAGATGATATGGTACATGAAAAGATAATCTCCGATAATTATAAAATAGTTGAAATTCATGGCGTAGTAAGGCATTACCCATATAACACGATTAGTGATTTTATAACTAAGTTAGACCATTATTCTACTATGTTTGCAAACGACAATGTAGGTAAAAAAAAATCTTCTCCTACTAAAGCCATCTCTAACGGAATTTTTTCTTTTTTAAAAACATATATTCTAAAAAGAGGTTTTTTGGATGGTTATGCTGGTCTTGTTGTGGCATTTTCACATATGGCTACAAACTTTTACAAATATATAAAACTTTACGAATTAAACAAAGAACTATAGTATAGACTTGAATGGGAACAAATGAAAAAAATAAAAAAACTACTAATCTTGCTAGTCTCTTTAATATTTACACCTAAATATAAATTTGACATCAAAGATTCCAAAAAAATACTATTTTCTGCAAGATTTAAAATAGGTGATTCTATAATGCTGTTTCCATTACTCAGAGAGATGAAAAAGAATAACCCTAATCTTGAAATAGACATACTGTGTTCAAATAAAAGTAATTTTATGTTTGCTAATAACAAAAATATATCTAATGTCTTCACCTTATATAAAGGGCTTGACTTTTTTTTACATTCAATTCCGCAGTGGTTTTTTATGCGAAAAAATTCATATGATTTAATCATAGAATTATCACCTATAAAGTTTGGTAACTTCTTTTACTATGCAAGTCTTGGAGCAAATAAGTATATTGCTGAAAACTCAGTTAACAGATATAAGCTCAACTTGAACAGACTTAGTATATTTAGTGAACTTGTAGAAGAAAATACTACTCAATATATGGCTGCTTCTTATTTTAGGTATTTGGAACTGTTTAACTATAAGCTGGATAATAAAAAACTGGAAATATTTACTACAGATGAAAAAAGGGAGTTTTCTAAAAGCTATTTTAGTAAATACGAAGATAAAAAAATTGTTTTAATAAATATAGACGGAAGTTCTTATATCAGGTCTTTACATAAGCAAGACTATCTATACTTAGCCGAACAAATCAGTGATATTGAGAATACTGTAGTATTTTTCACTTCATTACCAAATAAAAGAGTTACACTTGAAAAAGAGTTAGTCAAATTAAACAACACCTCATTGTCGTATGAAACCAAGGACATTTTTGATGTGATAGCAATGGTTGAATATATTGACCTTTTAATTTCTCCAGATACCTCTTTACTGCATATAGCCAATGCACTTGAAAAAGAAGCGGTTGGTATATATTCGTCTAGTAGTGTGAGCACATATATATGGTTTGACAAAAACTCTAAAATCAGTGCTGTTCGCTCTAAGCATGTTGATTCTGATTCTATTCAAGGTTTTGATAAGGCAGAAGTCATATCTATAGTAAAAGAAAAGCTAGGAAGATAATATGAGTTCTTTTTCAATAATGCAAAAATTAAAAAATAAGATTAGAATAAAGGGTTTAAATAATAAAATTTTGCTAGATGATAAAAAATCATTAAAAATATCTTCTACTAAAATTTATGTAAAAGGTACAAATAATACTCTACATATTGGTAAGAACGTTAAGATAAGGGGCTCTTTTTTAGAAATCGTAGGCGACAACTGTTCTATAACTATCGGAGACAATACTATACTGGGTCATGACTGCTACCTTTCTGCTAAAGAGACAAATATAGACTTAAAGATAGGTAAAGACTGTATGTTGTCGCGAAATGCTAAACTAATGACTTCAGATGGGCATCCTATATATCAAGATACTGCAGTTATCAATAATGCAAAAAACATAATATTAGAAGATAATGTCTGGATAGCTGACAATGTAACTATCCTAAAAGGTACGATTGTCGGTAAAGATAGTGTTGTAGGTATTAATTCAGTTTTAACAAAATCCATCCCGAGTAATTCCATTGCTGCTGGAAATCCAGCCAAAATCATTAAACAAAATATTAGCTGGGAGCACTAAAGATTAATCAACTCTTGTTTGACACCTTCAAATAACTTATCTCTTTTTCCCTTCTCCAAAGGAATCATAAAATGCTTTTGTAGCTTTTCATCACCAACAGATTTCCATCTTTTAGAACTGGCAAACAAAGAATCTCCAAAGAAAGTCATAGTCGCTGTCCCAACCAGAGAAGCAACATGATATGTTCCAGTAGATGTACTTACAAACAGTTTAAAACCACTTACAAGTTTGGCAAAGTATACTAAACCCTCTAGTGATAAATAAAAAACCACATTTTCACCAAGGAGTCTATTTTGCATATCTTTATACAACTCTTTTTCATCAGGTCCAAATGTTAAAATAACCTGATACTTTCCCTCTTTTAAAACTTCACGGATTAAAACCTCATATTCGTCTAAAGTCCAGTTTGCATCACTTGAACCACCAAAACCAACGTGAAAGCATACTGTCTCTTTTTTTATGTCATTATTTACACAAAACATATCATAAGTGTTTTTAGAATCTTTAAACTCCAGAAGTAACTTTTTATAATTAAGGCTGATGTCACCAAAAAGAGCTTTGGTCAGTTCAAGATTGTACTCAAACTCAGCCATTTTAACCTCACTTCGTCTTTGTTTAACTCTCTTAGTATAAAAAATCTGAGCTATTTTAGTCGCGGGTGCTATACGCTTTGGAATTTTTGCTAAAAATTGGGCAACTGCCACTCTGGTGTTTGAGTACAGTGTAATTGAAACATCTATATTTAAGTCTCGTAGTTTTTTTGCAAATACAAATATATTATTGCCATCATCAACTACAACCTCATCTATAAAATCGCAGGACTCTGCTAAGGCTTTGTTTATAGGAGCTATACAAGCTATAATCTTATTTTGCGGATTATGCTGTTTTAAGATATACATAGCTGGTAAGGAAGTTACAAAATCACCTAGTTTATCGGTTCGTACTACAAGAATATTCAAAATCAACCCTAAATTTATATAAAGAAGGCATTTTATCTTAAAATATTTATACTTTTCTTTATTTGCTTGATTTTAATCTAATATAATTTTATTTAACTAACATACAATTAAGTATTATACTGTTACTATTTGCATAGTTTTTTATTTAATATAAAAGCTAATAATAAGGATAATTAATGAATATAAAGTCAATAATGTTAAGTACAGTTGCAATAACTATGATGCTCTCTGGTTGTGGTAGTAGTAATAGCAGTAGTAATACCCCTACAACCGTTACAGTGGAACGTGGTCCAGTTTTTGGTGCTACAGTCACTGACGCAAAAGGACAGCTAGCTACGACTGTTAAAGATACAAATAAATATACCTTTGCTTCTACACCAACCTACCCTATAACAGTGACCGGTGGTAGGTTTGATGCTAATTATGATGGTAAAATTGATACTAATGATTTTGCTTTACCTATTGTTATGAAAGCGGAAAATGGTCTTAATATTACACCCATGACTACATACTTTAATGATTTAAATGACACGCAAGAGCAAGCATTTGCAACAAGTAATAATTTAAACATTGATGAGTTACGTAAACTTCCTTCTGATGCAAGTGGTGCTGCCCTAGCTGCAATCAATGCCGTATTTGCCGCATTAGTGCAAAAAGTTCAATCATCAATTCCTGCTAACTTTAATCTTGAAAACGCATTTAATGAACACTTTTCAGCTCTTAAAGAATTGAATATAGCAAATGACAATAGTACAAGTGACAATATTACAGAAACTGATCTTTCTGATATTGAAAAAATAATCAATGATCAACTACTTAATACCCTCACAGATTCTGAAATTGAAGATGATAACGACAATACAACCAGTGATAATATAACTGGATAATACTAAGAAAAATCAGCTTATAAATATATTTAAGCTTAGATCAGAATCTTCCTCAGTTAAAAAAGCTATTATATATGCTGTATTGTCATATATAATAGTCGTAATAATTAGACTATTGTTTTTAATGAAGACTAATTCAATAGAAACCATACCAATTCTTTGGGGGTCGGATGGTGCTCTGTATGGCTATTATGCCAAACAACTTCTGTTAGGGAACATGCTAAGCTTTACTTCTGAGTATGTCCCTGCATACCTTCTATTTACCATGGTTAAATTGTCATCTATTGAATTAGATAAAATCATGTTTTATTCTCCTGCTTTTCTTGCTTCACTAAGTGTAATACCTGTTATAATCATTGGTCATACCTACAAAATACTTAAGTTTTCTTTTTTTGTATCCATCATTGGCAGTATTACATATGCCTACTATACGAGAAGCTTTCTTGGTTACTACGATACTGATATACTTAATGTGTTTTTGTCCTTAACTATCATAGCATTTATGATTTTAACCATAGAAAAAAAAGATGCTAGATACCTTATACCAACTATACTTTCTATTATATTATTTTCATTATGGTATCACTCTAGCAAATTAATTATTTTTGCAATCATCAGTAATTTTATTTTATATATATTATTGTGGAAAAGAAAACAAATATTTCAAAAGAAATTAGTTGTTTTATTAATTATAGTAGTTTCAATGATCATAGGAGCCTTATATCATAACGAAATAAACTCTTTTTTTTTTAGAGCTTATGACTATATATTTAAGATGCAAAATATACATTTACTACAAGATAATAATAAAAAACTTTTATTCAAAAGTGCCTTATCTACAATCAATGAAGCAAAAGGTTTACCTATTAATAAAATAGGAAAGTACCTTAGTATTAACAATTGTTACTTTATACTTTCATTTATTGCTTTAATTATATTTAATATAAGATTTAGATCTTTTTTACTTACCATATCTCTATTTGCAATATCATTATTATCTATTAAAGCCGGTATCAGGTTTAGTGAATATGGTGTACTTATCATTGCCTTTGGTAGTGTTTATCTTATATATATATTTAAAAACTTGCTTAAGTATTTTAATATTAACAGGTATCTAACAAATATAATTTTTACTTTTTCACTATTATTTTTGATTTCAAGTTATATCAGTGTTGTAATAAATAAAAATAGATTTTTACATCCTGTCTTTTCTGAACAGTCCATAAATATTTTACACAAACTGGATAAGAATATAAAAAACAATGATTTCATATTGACATGGTGGGATTACGGATGGCCGCTTTGGTATTTTACTAAAGCAAATACACTCATTGATAATGGCAAACATTTTGAAGACAACTATATAATCTCTAAATTATTATTTAGTAATCAACCATATACAGCTAGAGCATCTCGGTATTTTATGCAACAGTGTGAGGGAAGGAGATGTTACTTAAGTAAAAAGCTATTCAAACACAATTCTCCAAGTGAAGTTGATAATATAATACAAAAAAGTAAGACTAAGACTAAAACTAAAGATGTATATTTTTTCTTTCATTCGAGAATGGTAAAAATAATGGAAGTAGTCTCAAGTTTTTCTAACATTAGTTTGGAAACCGGTCTAAAAAACAAAGATAGAATAGTGAAAATATTTAAAATAAAAAAACTAAATAACAACATATACATAACAAAAAATAAAGGTATCACCTTAGATATTAAAAACAAATCATTTAATGTAAAAAATAAAAAGTTTTCACTCTATAATATAGATATAGTGGACAATAATATTACTAATCTTAAATCAAAACATTCTAAGTCAACACTTCATGCTATAGTTTATAAAAATAGGTATATAATCCTCTGCAATACAAATATATACAACTCGTTTATTATACAGGCTTTAGTCCTTGATAATCACGATAAGAGATATTTCAAACTAGTGGATAAAGGTAATGAGGTAAAAATACTTAAGTTACTTAACTAACTCCAATTTGAAAATACTCAAAACCATACTCGTTCATTTTATCTTTATCAAATTGATTTCTTCCATCAAAAAATATCGGGTTTTTAAGTAACTTTTTCATCTCAATAAAATCTGGACTTCTAAACTCTTGCCACTCCGTCACTAAAACAAGTGCATCAGTATCTTTAATAGCATCATATTTAGAATCCGCATATGAAACTTTTGTGTTTCCTTTTAGATAATGCATCTCAGCTTCTTCTCTAGCTTTTGGATCATAAGCAACAACTTTAGCCCCTCTTCTTGTTAACTCATTTATAATTGTAATTGAACTTGCCTCTCTCATGTCATCAGTTTCAGGCTTAAAACTCAAACCCCATATACCAAAGGTCTTTTCATCTAAATTTTCACCAAACCTTGCTATGACTTTATTTGATATTACATATTTTTGTTCATAGTTTACATGTTCAACTGCATCTAAAATTCTAGGTGTATATCCATTGTCTTTTGAACTCTTTGCAAGAGCTTGAACATCTTTTGGAAAACAACTCCCTCCATAGCCACAACCAGGATATATAAAGCTATACCCTATTCTGCTGTCACTACCGATTCCGCTTCTTACTTGATTTATATCAGCACCGACTCTTTCACATATTTGACTCATCTCATTCATAAAAGATATTTTTGTAGCGAGCATAGCATTTGCTGCATACTTTGTCATCTCAGCTGATTTAATATCCATAGCTATAAACCTATCATGGTTTTTCATAAAAGGCTTATACAACTCCCTCATAATATCTCTCGCTTTATCAGTATCTGAACCTATTACAACACGATCAGGCTTCATGAAATCATCAATAGCTGCACCCTCTTTTAAAAACTCAGGATTTGAAACTACATCAAAGTCTACCTTCAAACCTCTTTTATCTATTTCAGCTTGTATAGTTACTTTTACTTTATCTGCTGTACCAACAGGTACTGTAGACTTATCTACAACTATAGTATATTCATCTATCGACTGACCAATTGTTTTTGCAACCTCTAAAACATATCTTAAATCTGCACTTCCATCTTGACCCATAGGAGTTCCAACAGCTATAAATACAATATTTGAGTTTTGTATAGCCTTAATTGAATTGCTTGTGAAATGTAAAGTTTGTTTGTTATAGTTGTCTAATGTCATACTCTCCAATCCAGGTTCATAAATTGGGATTATGCCTTCTTTTAGGTTTTTTATCTTTTCTTCATCTATATCGACGCAAGTCACGCTATTTCCCATTTGAGCAAAACACACTCCACTTACAAGTCCAACATAGCCTGTACCGATAACTGATATTTTCATATTACACAGTTCCTAAAATTATTTTTACTATTTTACACTAAAAAGGATATAATTGCACTTTAGAAACAGGCATTTGTTTCGATTACCGTAGGTATATTTTAAGAAAAAGAGACAACGCATTGCAAGAACCGTTTAACTGGGATAACTATTCCGATCAGCCATACCCACTAAAAGACAAAAACTACAAAAAACAGATGCGTAGTCATGAATTTAGATCACTCCTTAAAACAGTTTTAATCTCCATATTCATTTTACCTTTCTCAATAATTATGGCACCTTTTGTAAAGAGGAAAAAGGTAGATTCTAAAAACTTCTTTTGTATAGGCGTTGATTATCAAAGAGAGCCGGAACTAAGCACAGAACTAATTAATGAGTTGAAAATAAACAGAATCTTACTTCGACTCAAACTTTGGGAGATAAGTACGATAAATCATCTCATAAGCTTTATGAAAAAAAACAAAGATAAGAAAATAACACTTAAAATACTACAAGATAGAGAAAATATTGAAGATCTAGAACTCTTAAAAAATAACTTAAGACAAATATTTTTAAAGCTCAGCCAATATGTAGATATATTTGAGATTGGCTCAACTGTTAATAGAGCTAAATGGGGATTTTTTAGTGTTGATGAATATGCAAGGTTTTATGCCGTCGCTTACAACTTGCAACAAAACGAATTTAAAAATATAAAACTTATAGGAAGTGGAGTGATAGATTTTGAGTACCACTATACAGCACACACCCTGTTTAATTTTTTTAAAATCAAATATAATGGTATATCTTCACTTTTGTATGTAGATAGACGTGGTGCACCTGAAAACTCTCAGATGGGCTTTTCTCTTTCAGATAAGATTGCCCTGCTTAGCACTATGGTCTGGTTAAGTCCAAAGTCTACACAAGATCTTCATATAACTGAGACAAACTGGCCTATATCAAACACTGCACCATACGCGCCTACCAGCGAGGCTGAATGTGTAAATGAAGAAGAATATGCTGACTTTATGCTTAGGTACTATCTTATAAGCTTTGCTTCTCAACAAGTAAACAGTGTCTCATGGCATCAGCTAATTGCACCGGGCTATGGACTGGTTGATAACCGTAACAACATACTTAAAAGATCAGCATTTAATACATACAAATTTATGTTTAAAAACTTAAAAAATGCACAATTTTTAAGATTGGATATTAAGCGTGGATACTATATCTTACAGTGTTTAGTTGATGATGAACTGTTACAGATTCACTGGTCATTAAAAGAAACCACACTTAAGAATGAAGATTTTTTCACCGTTTATTCTCGCGATGGAAAGACCATAAGTCAAGAAATGTTAGAAATAGGTTCATCTCCCTTATACATTTACATTAAAGACGCGGTATAATTACAGCTATGAAAATATTAATAATTTTACCTAACTGGCTTGGTGATGCTGTTATGGCTACAGCAGCGATTGAACTAATGTCACAATATTATCAAGATGCAAGCTTTACCTTTGTCGGTAGCTATGTATCTATACAAGCATTAAAATGTCATCCTAAATGTGAAAAAGCTGTCGTTGATGAAACAAAAAAATCATCAAGCAGACTACTCGCAACTTATAAACTAGCTAAAGAACTTGGTAAATTCGACATAGCTATCACATTTAGAAATCAAATACACTCATCATTACTTTTAAAGTTTACCGGGACTAAGTTTTGTATTGCAAAAAGAGCATGGCACTCAATGTTTTTACTCTCAATTACGCCTAATATATCCTCAACTACTCAACACCTTGCCCAGCAATATGCGAAACTTGCTATGACAAATATACCTCAATGGAATAACAAAACATCAAACCTTAAATTACATATTAAAGCATTTGAGTTTGAAAAGCCTACAATATGTATTAACGGTGGAGCAGCTTACGGAAGTGCTAAAAGATGGTATCCAGATAGATTTGCCAAAGTCGCAAAAGAGTTCAGTAATGATTATAATATAGTTATCTTAGGTGCTCCAAATGAACTTGACATTGCTAACGAGATAGAAGAAAATTTAATATCATTAGGTGTAGGCAACTATCTAAATATTGCAGGTAAAACAAATGTTGAAGAACTTTGCGCCAATATTGCAGGTTGTTCACTACTTCTTACAAATGATAGTGGACCAATGCATATAGCTGCTGCATTTCAAACCCCTACTGTTGCTATAATAGGACCAACAGAGTACAAACAGACATATCCATGGATGAATGATAAAGGGCTTATTGTCAGACGTGAGATGGACTGTTCACCTTGTGTAAAAAGAGAATGCCCGTTAAAGCATCATAACTGTATGAAAGAGATTGAGCCTGATGAAGTTATTGATGTAGTTAAATCTTTATTGTAAATAAGCTTTATTTAAATAAAGCCAATCAATTCTCTTATGGTTATCTGACGGTATTGATTATAGTAGCTATCTCATTTATAGATACAGACTTACTGACCGCATTAAACTCAATAGCTTTCTTTGGCATTCCATATACTATACAGCTTTTTTCATCCTGAGCATATGTTATAGCACCTGCATTTTTCATCTCTAGTAGTCCTTTTGCTCCGTCATCTCCCATACCTGTTAAAATAAAGCCTACTCCGAAAACTCCCACCTCTTTTGCCATAGATCGAAACAGTACATTAACACTTGGTTTATGTGAGTTTATCTTCGGATAATTTTTAAGAACAACCTTATAAATAAATCCATTCTTAAGCACTTCCATATGTAAATTACCTGGTGCAATTAAGATATGTCCGTGGGAAAGACTATCTCCTTCAGCAGCCTCTTTAACATTTGAAGATGGTAGTATATCATTTAATCTTTGTGCGAAAGACGCCGTAAAACCTATTGGCATATGTTGAGTAATAACTATTGGTGGATGATTTGGTTCTAGTTGCATTAGTATTTCTTCAAGTACCTGAACTCCGCCTGTAGAAGCACCGATAGCTATTATTTTTTTTGACGGAGAAAGTGAACTAACAGCTTTAATACTACTTGAGACCTGTTTCTCATTTAAAGTTTTATTGCTGCTATTTCTTGATATATTACCTAAAAAATGCGCTTTAGACTTCGCTGCTATTCTGACTTTAGTGATAAACTCTTCACTTTTATCACCAAAAAAATTATTTAAATTTGAAGTTGGCTTTAGTACTATATCAACTGCTCCCATTCTCAAAGCATCTATAGCTGAACTACTTCCATGTGTGACTAATGTTGAACATATAATAGTAGGTATTGGTTTTTGTTTACCGATCTGTTCTAGGAATGTCAATCCGTCCATCTTTGGCATCTCAATGTCTAATATGAAAACATCAGGAAGTCCAACCCTTTTAAAAACTTCAAAAGCATCTATAGGATTTGCTGAACTTCCGATAACTTCTATATCTTGGATTCCTGCAAATATCTTTTTAAACTCATTTCTTACTAGTGCTGAATCGTCTATTATAAATAATTTAATCATTAAAAAAAATCTAACTCGCCTTCATCTTCGTTATTTCCAAGTATTGTATTTTCCATAAATTTTATATTACTTTTTAAAGAGTGTTCAAACACATAAACATCCTTAAAAATCCTATCTACAAACATATCTAAAAGATATACACTAACATCATTTAGTATCTCTGATAGATAATCAAAACCTTTCAAGTTCTGAGGCTCTATTTTATTCAAATCAATCTCTGTTAGAAATGTGGACAACTCTTTATATATAGGACTTACAGAGCTTGTTTCTTTAGATTTCAAAAATATATCTGAGATCTCATCCAACTTCTTAGCTATACGTTTAAATAATTTTTTAGACAACTCTCCATTATTTAAACTCTCAACCATATCTGCTAAATCATCAGATATAAAGATAGAGCTACCTTGATAAGTATCAAAAAACTCCTCTATATCTTCTTCTTTAACATTTTCTTGTTTTAAAACCATATCTCTTCTACTTATCGACTTAACTGTATACGGAGCACTAAGCACTGTAAAAAGACGTTTATAAAATAGTTTTGTATTCATTGGTCTACTAACAGTAATGTCTACCAGTGGGACTATTTCAAATAGTTTTTTATATTTCTTAGGATTAAATATCAACATAATGGGTATATCTTCGTTATAGATTCTTATAGCTTTATAAAAGTCATTTGTCACTCTGTCATTATCTTTTGCATCAATTATAACAAGATTTATATCGTATTTTGATAATGTTAATGAGATGTTGTCTAGCTCTAATTCATTTAAGTTTTTTTTTCCTGATGATTTAAAAAATTTCAATACTTCATCAAAAGATTGTTCCGAATATTCACCTATGTATAATACATTATATTCAGCAGCTAAAAAACGTAAATAATTTTTATAGTCCTTACCCATTACCATCTCCTTTTAAAATCTTGTCTATTGTTTTAAATGCACCTTGTAAAATATCTTTTTCATAACTTTCAGCACTTTTTGACATATAGTTTTTAAAACTTAAGAGCTTTACTTCCTGTTCATGTGACATATTTGAGAAGGTATGTTTCAATTCAGATATAAAGTCTCTATTTTGTTTTGCTATCTCATATATTGTCAATCCGAACCTTCTGCTGTATTTTACAACATCATCTTCCAACATAATAAGATAATTGTCCTTATCTTCTTCAAAAAGGTTATTTGAAATTGAATATATGTTCTTAAATATACCTCGTACATCGCCAAAATAGTTTTCAAACTGATATTGAACATACTCAATATTCTTTGCTCGATTTAAAACAAAGACAAACTTTAACTTATCATTATACCCCTTTAAAACACTGTATATGAAACTAGCGTTTATCCCGTCTTGTTCACCATCAAGTATAGGGATGACAACAAGGTCTAAAAAATGTATCATCCCACTATCATTTAGTGCTTCAATCACAGTCATAGTAGTCTTATTTGCACCAATATCTAAACACATGAACTCGTCTTTGGCAAATATATCTGCTATTTTTTCCCTTAAAAGCGGAGAAGATACACTTATTTGATTTCTTATACTTAATCTACTAGCACCAAAGCTTAGGCTATCATTATTTTCATCATCAAATTCATAATGAACAATTGGTTTAGAATCATTTTTTTCAAAAAGATAAGGAGAAATAAGTTGCATAGAAATAGTACTCTTACCAACCCCACCCTTACTCGAAACAACAGCTACTTTTAATTTTTTTTGGCTCATAACGCTACCTTATCTTTTTATAAATAGAAGTATCAATAACTTCCAATGACGAAGTGTTTAACATATTTAAATTTTCTGTTTGTGAGATTACAAAATAACCACCTATCCGCAAATTTCTAAGTACATTATTTACAACAAGTTGTTTTACTTCATCATCGAAGTATATAAGTACATTCCTTAAAAATATCACATCAAAGGTACCAACTTCTTTGTTAAACTCCATAAGGTTTCCAATCAAAAACTTCATATTTTCAACAAGTCTTCTGTCTATAAGGAACTGCCCTTCATGTCTTCCTCTGCCTTTTAAGCAATATTCTCTTTTCATTTCAACAGGTATTTTATCTGACCATTTCTCAGGATACAGCCCAACACGCGCTTTTTTAATTACTTCTGTATTAATATCAGTACCGACAACTTCCCAATCACCCTTTACCATTGCCTTGTCAAGCAGCATAGCAACACTGTAAGCTTCCGCTCCTACACTTGCCGCAGCACTCCAAAAACGAAATTTTTTTGTAAAGGTATGAGAAGGAATAATTATTTTTTGTAAGTAGTCAAAATGGTCCAGTTCTCTAAAAAAATATGTTTCATTAGTAGTGATAAGATTTATCATCTCTATTCGTTCTTGCTCGTTTATATTTACTAAACGAATATACTCCAAATAAGAGTCAAATTTATAAAACAGTAGTCTTTTTAACAATCTGCTCTGAACAAGCATTTTCTTTGAAAACTTTAAGTCAATACCAACATCTTTAAATATTATTTTTTGAAAACTTATAAATTCATTGTCATTTAAAGTTATCATCATATAATTTATATTATAAGTTCGTTTATGGCTTCACTTAATGCCAACATATCTACCTTACCGATAATATGTTGAGCTCCACCTTCTAAAAGTGAATTACCCATAGTATCATTAGACATATTTGTATGAACTATAATGTTTATCCCATCATATTCTTTTTGCTTTCTTATCTGGTTTATAACTTCTCTTCCTCCTAAGATTGGCATCTCAAGGTCTGTTATAAATAAAGCAATATCTTCTATGTCAATATTTGTCAAATCATCTATTAGAAGTTGTCCATTATTATATATATGATATTTAAGTCCCATCTTAACAAATAAACTCTCAGCCATTTTTCTTATAAAGTTACTGTCATCTGCAAAAAGTACAACCTTGTTTGTATCTATTTTTTCTAAAGATTGAGTCTCTTTTTTAGCCTTAGAATCAATAATATTAAAGGTATCTAAAAGCATTTTATCACTGTCAAAGACAACACACATCTTTTGTTTTTGTCCGATTTGTACCCTTGTTATAAAAGATGTTTTTTCATCGTTCATAGAATTATCTGTCATAGTCTCCGCCGGTATATTTACAATATACTCAACACTTTTAACAACTATGCCTAACCTGTATCCACCATAATGTGCCAGTATTATTAATTCATATTCGTTATCAGATAAAACTTTATTACCAAACCACTTATCAAAACTTATAATTGTAGTCATATTTCCACGAATATTGGCTGTACCTATAATTAATCCATTATTGTTGTTTTTTACAATATCAACATCTTTATATACCAGCAATTCTTCTATTTTAGAAACATTTTTAGCATAATACTGCTCATCACTACCCAGAAAAACAAGATATTGACTCGTATCATTAGCATTTGCACTCACAAGAGCAATCAGGTCTAACTCTTCTTCTTCATCTATTGTATTTTCAATATTTTCTTCGTCTAGTTCCATTATATTCTCTTTTTAGATAAACAATTTAGAGAGTTCATCAATATTTAAAATTGTATCCGTATTTAAAATAGTTATATATTTTTTATCATATTTACCCATGTTTAAAACATATCTTGTATCTATTTTAAAACCAAACTCCGGTGCTTTAATTATATTTTCTATAGGTATGTTCTCTACCTCGCGTACTTCATCTATCATTATCCCTATTTGTATTACTTCATCATCTTGTTTGTAATTTACAACGACTATCGATGTCTTATCACCTATATCTATACCACCTAAGCCCAACCTGTCTATCAGGTCAATAACAGGTACAATATTTCCTCTTATGTTCGTGACTCCTTTAACATATGAGTTCATCATAGGTACTTTAGTTACACTAGTGTATTCAACAATCTCTTGAGCTTTAAGTGCCTCTATGGCATACAACTCACTAGCAGCTAAAAAAAGTAGATATTGATTTTGTGCAGGAGCATTATGATTGCTGATCTCATCTTCTTTTGCACTCATGATTACTCCTAATATCTATCAAAATTACGTAAGTCTAAACCACCATTAATAGAATCTTGGTTTTCTCTAGTAACAGATGGAACCTGCATTGGGGATGGAGCTAAAAACATATCACCCTCAGATACTTTAAAAAAACTCATCATCTGATTAAGAGAGTTTGCTTGTCCGTTTAATTGTTCACTTGCACTTGCCATCTCTTGTGATGAAGCTGCATTAGTTTGAGTCACTTGATCTAATTGTGCCATTGCTATATTAATTTGGTTAAGTCCTATGTCTTGTTCTTTTGCCGCATTTGCTATATCTTTTATTAGAGTGGCTGTTTCTTGTATCTTTGGTACAACACTACTTATTAACTCACCTGCCCTTTCACTTATCTTTACGCTATTTGTTGTTATCGTACTAATTTCTTGAGCGGCTACTTGACTTCTTTTTGCAAGTTTTCTAACTTCAGCAGCAACAACTGCAAAACCTTTACCATGTTCACCGGCACGTGCTGCTTCAATAGCTGCATTAAGTGCAAGTAGATTAGTTTGATACACGATATCTTCAATAATACTGATTTTCTCCGAAATCGTCTGCATAGCCTCGACAGTTTTAGTTACAGCTTCTCCTCCCTCTATAGACATACCAGAAGCATCCTCTGCCAAATCATTTGTTTTTTGAGCATTCTTAGCAGATTCAGCTACACTTCCACTCATCTCTTCTAAAGCTGCACTTGTCTCCTCCAATGAGCTCGCTTGTTGCACGGCACCCTGAGACAGTGACTGAGATGAAGAACTTACTTGAGTTGAAGCAGAACTGATCTCATTTACTCCATTATTTACGCGACCAACAATTGTTTGGAGTTTTTGAGCAACAGAGTTCGTAGCAGTCTTTATCATTATAAAATCACCCACAAAATCTTTTTCAATTCTAGCAATCATATCTCCGTTTGACATTCTCTCAAGAACATCACCCGCTTCTTTAAACAACTCTTGCAATGTTGCAGCCGTATTGTTAGCTGTCTGCTTAACTACATCAAAATCGCCTTGATACTCCGTAGTTATACGTTCTGATAATTGACCGCTCTGTAATGCTTTTAGTCCAAATATAGTATCTGCAAATGCTTTATCTACTGTCTCTAAAGTATTATTTACAACTGCTACGAGTTTTATATAATCACCATCAAAGCCCTCTGTTTTTACTCTTGCTTTTACATTACCTTTTTCTATCTCTGCGTATCCCGCTTCATAGTTCTTTAGTAGCAGTCCTAATTTAGCAGCTGTATTGTTCGCAGCCTCTTTTACTGTATTAAAATCACCTTGATACTCTGTTGTTATTCTTGCATCAAACTCACCGTTTTGTAATGCGTTTAGTCCAAATATAGTATCTGCAAATGCTTTATCTACTGTCTCTAAAGTATTATTTACAACTGCTACGAGTTTTATATAATCACCATCAAAGCCCTCTGTTTTTACTCTTGCTTTTACATTACCTTTTTCTATCTCTGCGTATCCCGCTTCATAGTTCTTTAGTAATGATTTCAAATTATTTTTTAAAAGCTGTGTAGATTCTGAAATATCTGATAAAGGTCCATCCATTTTTGGAATATTCACATCAAAATCACCATTTGCCAAACCAACTATACTATCCTTAAAAAGTAATATCTCAGCTTGTAGTTTTTCATAATCGTTCTTTAATGCTTCATTCTCTTTTTGTAACTTTTTACAATTTTTTTCTAACTTCTCGCCCATTTTACTTTCCTTATTTTAATTTATATCTCTAATTTTCTGTTCCATAAGTTTTGGAATATCAAAAATCAAAGCTATCTCTCCACTACCAAGAATAGTACCACCGCTTATACCTGCAACTTTGCTAAACACTTCACCTAAAGGTTTGATAACAGTTTGAAACTCACCGAAAAGCTCATCTACCATCATTCCCATCTTATATTCACCATAACGCACAACTACAATATTTTCCCTCTTGCTTTTTGAGTCTTCTTCTTTAAAGTAAGTTCTTATGTCCAAAAGAGGAAGGATGGAATCTCTTAGATTGATAAACTCATTTCCATCCATCTGTTTTTTGTAAAAACTATCCAACTCTATACATTCTTGTATCATCTCAAGCGGGATAATATACTTCGTATTTCCTGACTGTATTAAGAAGCCGTCAATGATAGCAAGTGTTAGAGGAAGTCTTATCGTAAATAGACTACCATTACCTGGAGTTGAATCAATCTCGACTGTCCCTCTTAAACTTTCAATATTTCTTTTGACAACATCCATACCAACTCCACGACCTGATATGTCAGAAACTTTTTCTGCTGTAGATAATCCTGCTGCAAATATTAAATTATAAATCTCCTTATCACTCATAGTGTGATCTTCATTTATAAGCCCATTTGTAATAGCTTTATCAAGAATCTTGTCTTTTGGAAGACCTTTGCCGTCATCTCTAATCTCTATTACTATAGTTCCGGCATCGGGATAAGTACTAAGGGTAACTTTACCGTTTCTTGGTTTTCCAGCTGATTCTCTATCATCTGGCATTTCTATACCATGGTCGATAGAGTTTCTAAGCATATGCATAATTGGGTCTGATATTTTTTCAACAACCATTTTGTCTAATTCAGTTTCACCGCCGACAATGCTAAAATCTATCTCTTTGCCGACTTTCTTAGCTACATCATGAACAATTCTTTTAAACTTGTTGAAGCTGTCACCTACTTGAACCATACGAATATTCATAACACCTGTTCGTATTTCTTCAAGCATATCACTCATTATTGTCGCTGATTCACTTATATCATTATCATCTAGTAAGTCTGCTCTTTGAGAAATCTTAGCATTAGCTATTACCATCTCTGATACTTGGTTGATTAGTTGATCAATTTTAGAAGAATCAACTCTAAGTGAAAAGCTGTTATTTTGCTCTTTTTTTATAGTCTTTTTCTCTTTTTTCACAACTTCTACTGCATTGGGCACATCTTCTTTTATTTTTGCATCTATTTTTTTCTCTTCAAATATAGAGGAATCATAAAAGCCTTGAGAAATTAACTCATCTTTTAAACTGCTCTGATCTTTGGAGTTTTTTACCAAGTCTGTAAGTGATTCTATATCATCCATTTTAAAGATATATTGTTCAATATCATCTACAACAAACTCAAAAACTTCTTCAATCTCATCATAAGAGACATCAGTTAAGAGAAGTATCTCATAACCCATATAGGCATCAGTAGGGTTTATATCTTTTATACTTGGTACGTTTGATAGTATGGGAACAATTTTTTTGACACTGCCTAACAAACTAAAAAAACTTATTATGCTTATTATGTCCATACCGGTTGAGAAAAAACTTGGTTTAAGTCTAAAGGAGATATGCCATAAGACCTCAACATTATTATCAGGCTTTATTATATCCTTAGGTTCTGTTGTTATCTCATCTTCATTTTGAGAACCGGGCATCATTGATTTTAGTATTTTTAGTAACTCATCGTTCGTTACCTGTGTAAACTCGTCTAATGGCATATTTTCTACAGCCATATCTACAAGTTTTTGCGTATGGTCTTTAGCTTTTAAAAAGATATCTATCTTATCATCTGTTAGTTGAACTTTTTCATCTCTGACTTCACTTAGTAGATTCTCTGCAATATGTGCAAAACCGACTACATCATCAAATCCAAACATACCGGCTGTACCTTTTATGGTATGCATGGCACGAAAAAGTGACCCTATATTTTCATCATCCACTCCATCTTCTTGCATTTCGATGAGAGCATTTTCCATCAATGTCAACTGTTCATCAACATCTTCGCAGAATAGTTTTAGTTCCTCATTCATTGTCTAAGCCTAGCAAAAAGTCACATTTACAACTTTTCAATATCTGAATTACTTCTGAGTTTACATTTTTTAGTCCAAATTCCTTTGAACTGTTTTTACAACTGTTTTGAGTTGAAATAAAGAGTTGAATAACACTCATATCTATTTTATTTACATTTTTCATATCTACTAAAACTGATTCCTGTTCAAACTCTTTTAAAAGCATTTGATGTAAAGATTCAACTTCATAAATATTCAGTTCATCTTTATTAATATTTATCATTATAATATTTAAGCTATGAGCTTTTTAATAACCATAGTAAATTTACTTTTATTGAATGGTTTTAACATCCAAGCACTGACGCCGAGTGCTTTGCCTTTAGCTTTTAAGTCTGAACTAGATTCTGTTGTTAACATAATAATCGGAATAAATTTATAGGCATCCATTTGCTTGATTTTTTCAACCATTTCCAACCCACCCATAATAGGCATATTCACATCACTGAATATAATGTCAAATTTATGATCTGCTAACATGTTTAAACCATCTTGACCATCTTCTGCTACTATTGGTTCATGTCCTGCATCTTTTACTGCCGTAGATGCAACTGATCTAATTAGACTTGAATCATCTACTATAAGTATCTTCCCCATAGATTAACCTTTCTTATTTAAAATAGGTTCTAATTGTATTGCTAAGAGGCTTAATTAAATGTTAAGTTTTTTTTTATCATATTTTAACAATAAATATTTACTATATTCTATTACTATATACCATTTAAAAGTATCTCGTATGCTTGCAAAATATTTTGAAATTTCTGAGTATATTGTGTGACATTCTCAGTGTTTTTATCAAATACTCTATCTGGGTGATATTTCATAGCTAATTGTTTATAACGCTTTTTAATTGTTTTGATGTCATGTTTTGGAACTAATCCAAATATTGCATATGCTTCGTTAACATTAGTTTTATTGGCTTTCTTTTTAGAACTTATAAAGTTGTACATCTCTTTCTTATTATATATATTTAAATATGGCTCATTGATTAACTTATTAGTATTTAATAATCTTTTTAAAATCTCTTTTTCTTGATCTGTCTTTAAATGAAGGCTTAGATGTGTATTTAAAACAGTTAGTTTATATCCGAAGATACCACTTAGTGAAAGTTCTAGCTGTCTGTTTGAAGGTTTTACTAATATATCTACCTGTTCGTTATCTACTATATCCCATCTTATATGGAAAACAGTATTTTTTGCAAATAAGATTTTTATTGGTTTTTTACATCTAAGTATAAGAGAGTCTTTTAAATTTGAAAATTCTGTCTTTGTTTTTTTTATATATACTCCATATAACCATTTTAATAAAAATATTCTGTGTAGATGCTCTTTAGCCAAGTAGGGTATCAAAATAGAATCATCATTTTTTATGATATTGGAACAGTGAGTATCTATAAACTGTTGTATATACTCGATTTTAGTTGATTTGGAGTTGATTTTTATAATAGTTTCATGAGCAGCTAATAATATTTGCATATATTTACTTTTTAGATTATTTTAAATCTACTTCAGCAAACAATATTCCACATTTTCACATTAGTATATCACTTATGTGAAAATTATATGATTAAGACGCTTGAATTTTCTGTATTGTTTTTGTGGTACTTTTTCCATCTACAAATTTTACAAGTTTTAATTCCCCGCTAAACTCAGAACCTACTACCTTTTTACCCTCATAATCCCCACCTTTTACAAGAGTGTCTGGTTCTATCATTTTTATAAGCTTATGTGGAGTATCTTCGCTAAAAGGTACTACAAAATCCACAGCTTCAAGAGCTGCTAGTAGATATGCTCTATCTTGAGCAATATTAACTGGTCTAGTTGGACCTTTTAATCTACTAACTGATTCATCAGAATTAAGTCCAACTATCAAAACATCTCCAAAACTTTTTGCTTCTTGTAGATATTTAACATGTCCAACATGTAAGATGTCAAAGCAGCCATTTGTAAATACAACTTTTTTGCCGCTTTTTTTATACCTAGCTACAATTTGTAATATATCATCGTGACTTTTTATGTGAGCATCCGATGTACTTTTATGTAGTGACGCCTCATACTCTTCTATCTCATCAAGTGTTACAGTTGCAGAACCGATTTTTCCAACAACTACACCAGCAGCCAGATTAGAAAATGCAGCTGTATCTTCTATACTCTTTCCTGCACTTAAAGCGAAAGCTATTGAAGCTATCACAGTATCTCCAGCACCTGTTACATCAAAAACTTCTTTTGCGACAGTTGGAAATATTTTTAGTTTATCATCATAAGTAGCAATTCCATCTTCTGAGAGAGTTATCAATGATAGACCCAAATTACACTCTTGTTTTAGTTTTAACAGAGCTTCTTTTAAACTTTGTTCATCTTTTATATCTATATTGGTTGCTAAAATCGCTTCTTTTTTATTTGGAGTCAAAAGATAAGCACCCATATATTTAGCAAAATCACTTCCCTTTGGATCCACTAAAACTTTTACTGAATTTTCATTAGAGAGTTTGATGATTTTTTGGCATAAATCATCAGTTAAAACGCCCTTACCGTAATCTGATAAAACTACTATGTCATAAGCGTTTATACTATTTTCTAAAGAGTCTATAATTTTATCAACCGATGATGAAGTTATATCTTCCTTACTCTCTTTATCATATCTTAGTACCTGTTGTGAGACTGCTATAACACGACTTTTCTTGGATGTTTTTCTACCCTCTTGAGTTATGATATTTTTAGTATTAACGTTTATCTTTTCTAACATATTAAGAAGTTCTAAACCGTTAGAATCACCTCCAACAACACTACTTACACTTACAGATGCACCAAGTGATTTGAGATTATTTATTACATTTCCTGCTCCGCCAAGTACTGTTGTCTCTTTGGCAATATCAACCACCTGAACCGGAGCTTCTGGTGAGATTCTCTCACAACTACCCCATAGATAGTGGTCTATCATCAAATCACCTACAACCATAATCCTTGGTGTAAAGTTTTTAAGTATATTCATTATTTTACTTCTTCTTCATACATTCTTTTAATCTCACTTATATAAGATTTAATCCCATCTTCCATTTCAAATCTTGGCTCATAACCTAAGACATTCTTTGTTGATTCTATATCTGCCTCAGTATGAAACTGATAAGAGCCTATGAAAGGATTTGGTATATATTCGCATTTCAAAGAGGACCCCAACTCTTTTTGTAAAATATCTACTATGTCTTGAAAGCTTCTTGCCTTTGCGGTACCTACATTATAAATACCACTTTTTTTAGCTTTCATTGCCTTTATATTTGCCTGTATGATATCTTCTATATATATAAAATCACGAAGTATCTTATCACTGCTTTGAAACAAACGAGGATTTTTTCCGGCTAAAAGCTGATGACCAAACTGTAAGACCATAGAAGCTGTAGTATTTTTGTAATATTCCCTTGGACCATACACATTAAAATATCTAAGCCCCACTATTGAAATATCACTTTTTTGTATATATTCTCTGCTTAGATTATCCATACTAAGTTTAGAAAAACCATAGACATTTTGAGGAGATTCAAAACCAACTCTCTGAGGGGACTCAGCACTACCGTAAGTTGCGGCTGAGGATGCATAAATCATATTTGCATTATGTGCTAGTGATAAATCAAGTAAATCTTTGTATGCATTTACATTTGTTTTTATCATTAAATCTTGCTCTAAAGCTGTAGTATCTGATATAGCTGCTTGATGAAATATATAATCAAATTTATAATTATTTTTTAAAGAAATCAGCAAATCTTTATCGTTAATATCTCCACTAATAATCTCTCCAGTAAAACCTATCAAGTTTTTAAAATGTCCGAAACTTTTAAGATTACCGTTAGAAAGTGTTTCTCCACTTCTAAAACTATCCAGAACCACCACCTTTGCAGATGGATGATTATCTTGAAAGTAAAAGGCTAGATTCGAACCAATAAATCCTGCACCGCCGGTAATTAAAATTGTTTTATTCTTTAAATCATCATTTATGTATCTCATACAGCAATTATACCATTTATTAGATTTAATAAATCAATATCAAATTATCTATTAACATAAATTTAAGAGATAAAGCACTATAATTGAAACGAAATTTTATCTTAAGGAAATAATATGAAAAAAATAGTTACTTCAATTGTTGCTTTGACTGCAACTACTGCTCTAATGGCTGGTGTTAACGCTGGTGCTTGTAAAGGCTGTCACGGTCAAAACTTTGAAAAAGCTGCTTTGGGAAAATCTAAAATAGTTGCTAATTTACCTCACGCTGAAATTGCTGCTGCTCTTAAAGGTTACAAAGCAGGTACATTTGGTGGACCAATGAAAGGTCTTATGAAAGGTCAAGTTGCTAAGTATTCTGATGCTGACTTAGATGCTTTTGCTCAAACTATAGGTAAGTAATTTACCTGAATTGCCTTTATTGGCAATTCACACTTTTTTTAAACAAACTATTCCGGTCTATAATCCTTTTTTAGTGCTTCTTTTTTTCTTTCTTGATTTACAGCATCATTTAACTCATCTTCACCATCAAATTTTGTAGCATTTAAAAACTTCTCTTCGTCGTCAAATTGACCATTTTTTATAGCCCAGAGAAATGCTCCAAGTGCTACTGCTCCTAAAAACAGTGATGCGCCTAACATCATTGATATAACCCAACTATCCATAAAAAGCTCCTTTTTACACTAAAAAATTATTTTGATGGGCATATATTTTAAAAAATATATAGCCAGAAAAATGACAAATTTTAAGTGTATTCCTTAATGTCGCCACTTATATCTGATTCTCAGTGAGTTCCCTACAACCAATAATGAACTGACACTCATAGATATGGCTGCTACTAACGGTATGACATATCCAGCCATTGCTAGTGGGATAGTAATTGCATTATACACCAATGATATAAACAAATTTTGTTTTATCAATGAAAATGTTGTTTTAGATATTTTTAAAGCATCTTCTAAAGATTTTAATGAGTTATTTAAAAGAATCACATCACCAACATCAATCGTGATATCATTTCCATTTCCCATAGATATTCCAATATCAGCCCTCGCAAGCGCTAAGATGTCATTTATGCCATCTCCAACCATTACAACTGTTTTATTCTTTTCATGTAAAGAACTAATATAGTTTGCTTTGTCCTCAGGTGATAATTCGTACATAAAATTACTTATCTCAAGTTCTGATGCAACTAAACTGGCACTATGTTTATTATCTCCTGTTAGCATAATAACATCTAAACCTCTAATTTTCAAATGATCGATTATATCTTTAGCTTTGTCCTTCAATTTATCTACTAATTCATATATTGCAACTACTTTACCATTAATTGCAAAGTAAAAGATTGTATTTTCTGTTATAAAATCTATTTTTATATTATGTTTATGCATAAGCTTTAAATTACCGCCTATAAATATATTATTATGATATTTGGCATTTATTCCCAATGCCGGAGATTGCTTATATTCATCAAAATTTATTTCATTAATATTTTTATAATTAGATTCTATATACTTTTTGATTGAAGATGCGATAGGGTGATTAGAAGACTTTACCAATGAATATAAAATAGACTTGTCAAACTCATCGATTATAGTTTCACTTATCACCTCAGGTTTTGCTATTGTTAAAGTTCCTGTCTTATCTAAAACTATTGTGTCAGCCTTAGCCATTGTCTCTAATTGAGCAGCTTCTTTAAATAAAATACCATTCTTTACACCTAAACTTAGTCCAACTAAGGTAGCAACCGGTGTTGCTAGAGCTAAAGCACAAGGACAAGCAATGATAATAACAGAGATTCCAACCATAAACGATGTCTCAAAACTATGAGGCAATAACCACCAAATGAAAAATGTTAAAAAAGAAAGCATCAAAATAGCAGATGAAAAATGTTCTGATAATCTATTTGCCATCTGTTGAATCTTTGGTTTTTTATTTATTGCAGATTCTAATAGAGTCACCAAGCTTGAAAGTGTAGAATGTTCAAAATCTTTTGTTGCACGAAAATGTATATCAGCATCTATACTGCTAGTTCCACTCACAACCTTATCAGATATAGTTTTATATACTGGATCACTCTCACCGGTTAAACTTGATTCATCAAAAGAACCGTCACCTTTTATAATCTCACCATCAAGCAACACTCTTTCTCCTGATGAGACTACAACTATATCTCCAACATGAACATCTGATAATTTACATAATTCAACTATATTGTTTTTAAAAACATTTACTTCATTTGGAATATTTTTACTCAAAACATCAAGAGTATCAGCTGCATTCTTTTTACTAAGTACTTCTAAAAACTTACCTATCAATACAAAAGTGATTATCATACTAACAGAATCAAAATAAGCCTCGCCTTGCTCCTTGAACGTTATATAGATAGAATAGAAATAAGTAGATAAAGCACCGGTTGCGACGAGCAGGTCCATGTTTACAACTTTAGTTTTCAGCCCGTAATAAGCGCCTCTAAAAAACACCCAACCACTATAAAAAAGAACTGGGGTAGCTAAAATCCCCTCGGCAACATTCAAAATTGTTTTTATATCCTGAGTTATTCCACTAAAATATCCTGCATATTGAGCAACTGCTATCCACATTATATTCATAGATGCGAAAATAGCCACTGCCATTTTCAAGTAATACTCTTTTCGTTGTTTATTTGCATGCAACTCTTGTGTAGATGAATCGTATGCGAATGCATTGTATCCAATGGCTCTAATCATGTCTATAATCTCAGAGAGTTTTAGTATATCATCAGCCCAAACAATAGTTGCTTTATTGTTTGTAAAATTGATATTGGCTTCAATCACCCCCTCCATCTTATGAAGTGCTTTTTCATTTAACCACACACATGCTGAACAATGAATTCCTTCAATTATTAAAGAAACCTCATTAAAGCCATCTGAGTTTATTTTTACAAATTTATCATAAAAAGCTGGAGAGTTAAAATTTGATGAATCTTCGTATTGGTTAGTTGGTGGAGTTAGTTTTACATTTGAGGCTTTTGAGTAAAAACTCTCTAGTCCTTCATCACTTAAAAGATGAAAAACACCTTGACAACCAGTACAACAAAAATAATGTCCATCATCTTCTATCATTAAAGTTTTATCAAACTCTAAATGACAGTGGGAACATGCAAGTTTATTTGACAAGTTCAAACTTCCCAAATTTTGTATTTTTTCGTATCTTATTCCAAGGTTCAATAAATCCATTCATACAGATATATACACCATATTCATCAACACCTTGTGCAAAACCCATAGCCATACCAAGATTTAAACTAGCTTCTATATTATCTACTTCAAATGGTCGCATTGCACCTACAAGCACAATCACCCTGTCTTCAAAAATCTCAGATAAAAATTCTGCTGTTTCATTTATAGTATCAGTACCATGAACAATAACAAAAACATCATCTTTAGATTCCATAATGATTGAAGTAAGCATCTTTCTATCGTCTAATGTCATGTCTAAAGAATCTTTATACATTACACCTGCTAAATCATACTTAGATTCTAGACTTTCTAAAATTGTTTTTATTGCATCGTTATCGTAAGGAACTTCAAGTTCACCATTTAATGAATTATATCTTTTATTGAAAGTTCCACCTGTGTTAAGAATTAACATTATATATATCCTCTAATTTTGAAACTATTTTTGTAGCACTAGATTTTTTTATAGATTTACTTTCGTCAAAAAGGTAAGTAGTTTTTAAACCTGCATTTACTGCTGCATCAATGTCTCTTTGTTTATCACCAATCAAAATAGAGTTTTGTAAATCTATGTCAAAATCTTTAGCAGCATCTAAAAGCATTCCAGGCTTTGGCTTTCTACAAAGACATTCACCGCTAATATTTGGATGGTGTGGACAAAAATAAACTTTTTTTATCTCAACATTATTTTTTAAAAATTCTTGTATCATCCAAGAAGTAAGTACATTGAAATCATTTTCGCTGTAATAGCCTCTAGAAATACCAGATTGATTAGTAACAACAACTATAATAAAACCAAGTTTTTGGTAATACTTACATAGGTCAATAATACCGCTTACAAATTCAAAATCTTGAATCTTATAAAGATAATCTTTCTCTATATTTATAACACCGTCTCTGTCTAAAAAAAGTGCTTTGACCATTATCTTTAACTAACACCTTCGCCAAAGATCTCTTTTTCAATAATATCACAAATGATATGACCAATCAATATATGGGATTCTTGAATACGTGGTGTAGAATCTGATGGCACGACCAAAGCTATATCAGCCATTTTTGCCATCTCTCCGCCATCTCTACCAGTTAAAGCTACTGTTGTAATATTTTTATTTTTTGCAACTTCAAATGCTTTAATAATATTTTTTGAATTACCAGATGTAGAGATACCTATAAATATATCGCCATCCTGACCCATACCTTCAAGTTGACGAGAAAAAATCATATCATATCCATAGTCATTACCAATAGCTGTAAGATTAGATGTATCTGTAGTAAGGGCTAAAGATGGGATAGAAGGTCTATCAAAACCATATCTTCCTACTAACTCAGCAGCAATATGCTGTGCATCTGCCGCACTACCACCGTTACCAGCTAGTATTGTTTTATTAGTCCCTTTATATAGCTTAACACATAATTCACATACTTCTTGAATTTTATTTAAAAGCTCATCATTAGAATAAATTGTTTGTTTAGTTTCGTAAGATTTTTTAATTTGATCTTTAATGTAATTTTTCATATATATATTTCCTTTAATTACTTCGTAATTTAAGGGAATATTTCCCTATTTTTATAACACTTGGTTTCCTTCGGCAGAAAGCCAATTTTACTAGTAAAATTAATATTGGTATTATATCTATGTTAAATAAATAATTTAATTAAATTTGATTGAATAATAAAGATAGTTAGATAATTTAGAAAAAGGAATTGACCAACTAGGCAGCGACCTACATTTCCACACCTGAAAGGTGCAGTATTATCAGCGATGAGAGGCTTAGCTTCTGGGTTCGGAATGGGACCA
>Ga0316206_1000078_pt1 | contig 200749 bp, 187 predicted proteins | sample 6monthpyrite_MG_FD_204942 | JGI IMG/M metagenome (GOLD analysis project Ga0316206, IMG submission 204942) | Microbial mat bacterial communities from mineral coupon in-situ incubated in ocean water Damariscotta River, Maine, United States -... | ecosystem: Environmental > Aquatic > Marine >... | reverse complement strand
CGTGTTGATCAATATGGGCCATACGGCATGCTGACGAATGCCTGGTTTGAATATGAGCGGCAGGCCGCTAAAAAAATAGGATATACCTTTGACAGGATTGCTCATTTTTATTTATTTATCCTCATTTATTGTTCTACGTGCTATATAAAACCGGACTGGTTATTATTTTCAGCTTTTTATACGCATCCCGCAAGGCTTGCTCTGCCAGTGCAGGTGTAGGCGCTTTTGAAAAAATAAAACCCAGATAACTACGCCCTTGTGGTAATGGCACTAATTCATACCCCTCACTGATACTGATTTCTAACTCTTCAATATACTCAACCTTACTGGCTTCCATTATGCCTTCTACCCGTCTTAATAAACCACGTTTGGTTATAGGTATCATTAACACACCCGCAGCCTGTGTATTTTCACCCGTTTGAATTTCTTTGCCAAGTGCATTTTGAATCACCATCTCTTCAAGACTCAAGCCGGTAGCATATTGCAAAGACTGCGCACATTGCCCACCAATGGTTCTCGATGCCATTTCCATAAACCAGACTTCATCTTCATGAATTCGCACTTCAGCATGCACCGGGCCCTCTTTAAGACCATAACCCTGACAAGCACGTAATACTGTTTCTTTTATTTTTTGTTGCAGGTTTTTACTTAAACGTGATGGCGTTATGTAATAAGTCTCTTCAAAATATGGCCCTTCCATTAAATCCGGCTTGTCGAACAATGCCAGGCATTGCAGCTTTCCCTGATGTAACATGCCTTCAAATGCAAACTCGTAACCCGGTATATACTGTTCGATCAAAACACTCTGCTTTTCATCATCAGACAGAATTTCATCATCCAGAATAGCTTGAATTGCTTCACCAGCCTGCTTTAAGTCCTGTGCATTATGAACACAAATAACGCCTCGACTACCCGAGAGTGAAATCGGCTTGATAACACAAGGATAAGCAATGGGACTGGATGGGTTTTCGATCAAAGCGCCCAGGTTTACGCACCTGAATTCTGGGATTAATACACCGGAACCCTGCAATACTTCACGCGCCAGATCTTTTCTTCTTGTGTATTGGCTGGCTTTAATATCGTTATGCATCAATCCCTGTGATGCAGACACACGCGCTGCCAATTCGACAGTCATGTCATCGATACCTAACACAGCAAGGAGCTGACTATCTACTATCGCTGAATTAATTTTCTTCAGTGCTTCTTCTGGTTTTGAAAAATCCACATGGATACCACTGGCAACAGCGCTGACGAGTGAATATTCCCCTTGCGACACGACGAGGACATGGATACCAAGGTTTTCTGCTGCCCGGAGATATGGGCCAAGACGATAACTGCTGTGAGGGCAAATCAACACAATACACTGACGCATATTTGCGCCAGCTATATTATTGGTCTTATTTCGATGAGGCAATAGTGTGTTTCTAGGCGCACTGCTGACAGCAGTGCGGAACAGGTTTAACCTCAACCACCACCTGCAGAACCGCATCCACCACATGCGCCACTACCACCGGTTGAGGCGAATACGTTGTTAAATACAAAACTTGCGCCGGTTGGCTTTTCAACATAGTCGACTTCTACACCTTTTAAAAAACCCAGTGCAACAGAATCTATGTATATTTTCAAGCTACCGTAATCACGAACCGTATCAAACTCGCTACGCGTATCGGTAAATGTCATACCATAACTCATGCCACCACATCCGCCACCCGATACATAAATACGGATCGCTTCAATATCATCATCGGCATCTTTAAACAGCTCAGCCATTTTTTCCTGCGCCAGCGCCGATAACACAATCTCATTATCGGTCAGCTCAGTAACAAATTCCTTCATTGCAGCTTGTGACATATCCATCTCCAATCATTTTTTATGTACACAATAATACCATCAGAACGGCTTTCAGGCTAATCAACCTAATAGCTTCAATATTCAATACAATCAAGCTATTAGGCCAATAATATCCTAGAATTTGTAAGTATATCGCAGATATAAATCGACATCTTCACGTTTTTTGATCGCGCCCGTTTTCAACTCACTGTCTTCACGTCGTCTGATGCGTGCTTCAAATTTCTGTTTTTTGGCAACAACCCATTTATATCTCAGCTCGGCCAAATCAGTATTGTTACGAAAGTCAGGTGATAACAACCAACCCGCATCGGCTTGACCCAATACCAGACCGACAGAATGTTTGGGCACAAAATTTAGCCAGTTGAATGTAACCTGAAAGGCATTTTTACCTGCATCACCTGCACCCGGCAAACCTGCTGCCGCTTTGGTCGGTGCCTCTGAAGCAAAACCGGCTTCACCACCTAACATAAAGGCTGAGCCTGATTTGCCGAGTGGCCATCTTACCGCTACACGACCTACGACAGCCCAGTAATCTTCTATTCGACCAGCAGCGCTACCATCTTTTTGCAATGCGACAGGCAGGTACGTGATATCAATACCTCGCTGCGCCCACAGCCCGGTTTTAGATTTCTTTTCTAGCGCAGCAAAGTAGCTGATACGACTATCACTATCACTGAAATTCAATGGTGAACGACGTAATTCTGTTGAACCACTGGCCGGGTTGTATTGCATGATGGCATGCAACTTCCATCCATCCTTGACCGGGTATTTCAGATAGAGTCCATCGGTCCAGTTAATATCAGTATTCGGGCTATCGTTACGATCGAGTGATTTTTTGGCCACACCATCTAGTTCCAGCTTGGTTTGCATGCGACCCACGGTAAGCGAAACACCATTGGAAAATTTGTTGTTCAAGTATATCTCATCCAGGGTTGAGTCACCGCGCCGCAGACCATCACCAGAGGGAATACTTTCAAAGATCTGGAAATGATTATCATTGCGGTCATCTGTGGAGTAACGTCCCGCAAACCTGACCTTGGCCTTCAAACTATTGGTGATCTTACTACTGACGCCTACCCTTAAACGCAAGCGACCTTCGTCAGTCTTGTTGGTCGATCCATTTCGGTCATCCCTGTCTGCACTGAAATATCCACCCCGAATATCACCCGACACCTTATAATCCACTGCCAATGCAGATGATGATGATGCCAGCCCTGCTGACAACGCTAATATTGTTGATAAACGCATAAGAACCTCATAATCAGAAAATTAATTAAGACCTAAACACTAATGAGAATGATTATCATTCATATATTAGAGAATGTCAATACTGCGTCTTTCATCAACAAGTTGTGGTTAGGGTAATGCCCGGTATGCTACGAAGTTTATAACATGTGTGACAATAGCACTATTAACACATAAAATTATAAGTTATTGTTTAATCTACTTTTTACCAGCACGTATCAAACCACCCAGACCCGCACCGTCGAGTGCTGCATTCAGATACTGTCGTGTTTCATGTGCGCTGGTAAACTGTAATGCACGTGTCAGCATGAGTCGCGCATCTCTAAAACTGAAACTACGGATGACCCATTTAATACGCGGCAAGCTGGCTACCGCCATACTCAAGTTATCTACCCCCATACCCAGCAGCAGTATGGCCGACGCTGGGTCTCCCGCCATTTCGCCACAGATCCCGACCGGTCGACCATATTTATGTGCCGCATCCACCGTCTGGTTAATTGCTCGCAAAACTGCGGGGTGTAATGAATCATAGAGCTTGGCAACCCGCGCATTGTTACGGTCCACTGCGAGTAAATACTGGGTTAAGTCATTTGTCCCGATCGACAGAAAATCGACGCGTTGCGCCAGCTCTTCTGCCTGATAAACTGCAGAGGGTACTTCAATCATGGCTCCGATCCTTGGCCAGGTAACGGCGAGCCCTTCATCTTGCATTTCACTGTAAACCTGATCGATCAACAACATGGCTTCTTCAAGTTCACCAAGATCACTGATCATGGGTAGTAAAATATTCAGATTTTCAGTCCCTATCGCCCCTCGTAACATGGCCCTGATCTGCGTCAGAAATATTTCTCTGTGATCCAGCGTGATACGAATACCACGCCAGCCGAGAAACGGATTTTCTTCCACAATCGGGAAGTAAGGCAGTGCCTTGTCTCCACCCACATCAAGCGTTCGTAGCGTAACCGGACGTGGCGCAAAGGCCTCCAATGTTTTTTTGTAAATACGACTTTGCTCTTCTTCACCAGGGAAACTGTCACGAACCATAAACGGAAATTCAGTACGGTATAACCCAACCCCTTCTGCACCACTCTTTTTCGAAGGGCCAATATCTGCCACCAGACCTGTATTGACATAAAGGGGAATTTTTTTACCATCTGTGGTTTCGGCAGGCAGTTTACGCAGACTATTCAATTCTTTTGTAAGCTGGGTTTCTTCTATTGCCAGACGCGAATACTCATTTGTAATCGTTGCGATGGGGTCGATATAGAACCGTCCTAGATAACCATCCACAATACATTCTGACTGGTCAATAGAAGATAAATCGAGATCATCTGCACCCATAATGACGGGTATACCCATGGCTCGGGCAAGAATTGCGATATGCGATGAACTCGATCCCTGGGTAGACACGACGCCAACAATATTTTTTATTGGCGCCTCAGCAAGATCCGTTGCCCTGATGTTTTCCCCGACGAGTATCGCTTTCTTCGGGTAAACAACCTCAGTTTTTTCTTTTGCAAGAAGGTTTTGCAAAATGCGCTGACCAAGATCCAGGATATCGTCAGACCGTTCACGTAGATACGGATCATCCATTTCCGCGAATTTACGTGATGTCTTGCCTATTACATCTCGCAAACTGCCCGCCGCCCAGTTGCCAAGTTTTATTTTTTCGATAACATCGTCAACAATAGTGTCACTATTGACAAGCAAGGCATAGGCATCAAACAGCACACGATTTTCTTCTTCCAGGCTTTCACCCAGCCGTTCCTTCATGTCATCAATATCTTTAACGACCTGGGCTAATGCATCCTGATAGATAAAAATTTCTGCATCAATATCGTCAATTTTTCTGTCTGGCACTAACATCAAGTCGGCGCTCGGGAATATGACAACTGCCTTACCTATACCCACTCCTGGCGCACTGGCCTGCCCGCGAAAAAACTGCTCATTAGTAAGCCGTTTAATCTTTCCAATACTACTGCCCTGTCCGCGCGCCTCTGCATGCGCAATCGCACCTGCCAACTGGGCTGCCAATGTAACCAGAAAAGCAACATTATCTTCAGGAAATGATTTTTTTTCTGCTCGCTGAACAACGAGCACGCCCAAAACCTTTCGTTGGTGGATAATCGGCACACCCAAAAAAGAATGAAAACGCTTGTAGTCTATGCCTTTGAATTTTTTATAACTAGGATGCTTGATAGCATCGGCAAGATTAATGGGTTCAGCACGACGTGCGACCATTCCAACAATACCATCACCAGCATCCAGTCTTATTGACCCCAGCGCATCAGTATCAATGCCGACACCGGCAGTAGCCATAAGAACATGCTGATCGCGGTCAAAATCAGTCAGATAAACCGATGACGCATCCACACCCATGGCCGAATTGACTTCATTAACTATAATAAACAGCACGTCATCCAGGTTACGAGCCCGGTTAACTTCCTGTACGATATGCTGCAAAATGCCTAGCATTAAACTATATATTCCCTGTCATTAATAAAACATCAAACATTAACGTCTGAAACCATGCGGGCCGCGACGTCGCCGAAACTCCGGCATTTCCTGGTTTGGGAATAAAATAGGATGAAATTCTCTCAGCGCCTGCAGATAAACATCCCGCTTGAAGGCAACCACTTCTTTTAATGGTGTCCAGTAATTTACCCAACGCCAGTGGTCAAACTCGGGCTTGTCGCATCCCGTCAGACACACATTTTTTTCAGCCCCTGTCAGACGGAGCAAATACCAGATCTGCTTTTGGCCTATACACAGTGGTAATGAATCATGTCTGATCAGGTTTTTTGGTAAATGATATCTGAGCCAGTCCTTGGTACAACTGATGATTTCAACATCCTCCGGACGCAATCCTACTTCCTCTTCCAGCTCACGGAATAAAGCCTGCTCATGGCTTTCTCCTTCCTGTATACCACCCTGAGGAAACTGCCATGCATCCTGACCAATACGCCGTGCCCACAGTACACGACCATTATTATGGCACAGAATAATGCCAATATTAGCGCGATAACCTTCTGTATCAATCACTTGTTTTCTCTATTTTTATTCTAATCATGAGACTAATTTGCCACATTTGGCATGAGCTCGGCAAATAAGACTATTAACATACACTTATTAACTTATGCTTTTAACGTTGTTATCAGGCCACTTATCATTTAATCTGACGCCAATTTTTTAACATTTACGAAGAAATACAATGGCCTTAAGCATCTTTGACCTCGATAATACACTCCTCAACGGCGATAGCGACTACCTTTGGGGGCAATTCCTGGCTGAACAAGGTATTGTCGATGGAGCAACCTATGAACAAAAAAACCAGGAATTCTACAATCAGTATAAACAGGGAATATTAGATATTTATGAATTCCTGGATTTTTCACTGCAACCCTTAAGCCAACATCCCGCTGAACAACTCTATCAGTGGCGAGCACAATTTATGCAGGAAAAAATACAACCCATTATCCTCAAACAGGCCATTGACCTCGTTGAACATCATCGGCAAATGGGTAATACACTCATGATCATTACCGCAACCAATCGATTTGTCACCCAACCCATCGCTGAACAATTTGGTATTGAACATCTTCTTGCTACCGATCCTGAAATAATTGATGGTGAATATACCGGCAAGGTAAAAGGTGTCCCATGCTTTCAGGATGGCAAGGTCACTCGCCTCGATAGTTGGTTAAATGAAAACAACGCCAATCTGGCAGACAGTTGGTTTTACAGCGACTCACACAACGATATTCCACTGCTTGACAAGGTCAGCCACCCAGTTGCCGTTGATGCAGACGACATATTGCTGGACCACGCCCATGTTAGACAATGGGACGTGATCAGTCTGAGAGAATGAGCAGAATACAAGCCAGTCTGTTACTTCTCTTCATTTGCCTCTGCAGTTTTGCACTGGCGATCAGCATGGGTTCAACCACGTTATCGATTCATGACATTGTTAGCAGCTTCAACGAACACCAAGGGCTACCTCACACGCTTGTATTTGAACTTCGACTGCCAAGAGCAATGCTGGCATTCGTTTGCGGTGGCATGCTGGCCCTGGCGGGTTTGCTCATGCAAGCATTATTACGAAACCCACTTGCAGACCCATATATATTAGGCATCTCTGGTGGAGCAGCGAGTGGTGCCCTACTTGCCATTCTGCTTGGCATGGGGGCATTAATCATCCAAACCGCTGCGTTTACCGGCGCCTTACTTTCTATCATGCTTGTCTTCGCGCTGGCCCACAGCAATAGCAGCTGGACTTCCAACCGCCTTTTGCTCACCGGTGTCGTGTTGGCTGCTGGATGGAATGCGATGATCAGCTTCCTGCTCTCGATCAGTCACAGTCAGCAGGTACATGGCATGTTATTCTGGCTTATGGGCGACCTTAGTTACAATCTGCTTTCATATTGGGAAGCGCCCTTATTAATCATCATCACTTTTGTCAGTTTTATTTTTTCCAGACACCTTAACCTGATGTCCCGTGGTGAATTGCAAGCTTCCGCATTAGGTGTTAACACACGCAGCTTGCGTCTAGTGCTTTTTTCTACCGCGTCCCTGCTAACAGCAATAGCCATCAGTCTGGCAGGCAGTATCGGCTTTATTGGTCTCATGGCACCACATATGCTCCGTCTTATTATCGGCTCTGACCATCGCCTACTAGTCCCCACAGCAGTTATTCTGGGTGGCACATTACTGGTACTCGCTGACACCCTGGCTCGAACCGTACTTGCACCAGTACAACTACCTGTTGGCATCCTCACTGCTATGTTGGGCGTACCTGCGTTTCTCTATTTGCTGTATCGGAAAAGCTAATGTCATTATTGGAATGTAACAATCTTGGTATAAGCATCGGTAATACATCGGTATGTCAAAATTTAAACTTGCAAATGAATGCTGGCGAATCATGGGTTGTACTCGGGAAAAATGGCAGCGGCAAAACAACCCTCATCCATACCCTCGCTGGTTTACGACAAGCTGAGACAGGTGAAGTCCGCCTCCAGGAACAATCTTTACATCAATACTCCAGACAGCAAATTGCGCAACGATTAGGAGTCTTGTTCCAGCAAGACGAAGAATCCTTTCCATCCACCGTGCTTGAAAGTACCTTGATTGGTCGCCACCCGTTTCTCAACTGGATGCAATGGGAATCCAACAACGATATAGCACTTGCCGAGCAAGCGCTGGACAAAATGGATTTACTCGAATTTAAAAACCGCGACATTCACACGTTGTCAGGCGGTGAACGCCGTCGTGTCAGAATAGCCTGTCTGTTAACCCAGAACCCGGATATCGCTTTGCTGGATGAACCCGACAACCACCTTGATATCCATCACCAGATTGAGACACTGACACTGCTTAAACAACAGTTTAAAAATAAACTGTTGTTTATGTCGGCACATGATGTAAACCTTGCAACACGTTTTTGCACACATGCATTACTATTGCTCGGCGACGGCAAATCAATATGCGGTAAAATCGACGAGATCATTACGACCGGCAACCTGGAATTACTATACGGAATTAAAATAAACAAGCTAAGGCAGGATAACAGTGATTACTATTTTCCAGCATAATATTAGGTTTATATTGATAAATACGCCTGCTTACCTGAATAAATCAACCTTCACAATTTTTTAGAAAATAATCACTATGTATCGCCATTCAGGATCGATCACTTTCTACCCACATTATCTTCAAGAATTAATTATTAGATCTTTCCATCCATGTAGTAACAACACCAACTCCCGCTACCATACCAATAACAGCAAGCAGTGATTCTATCGAAAGGGTAGATAAGCCACTTAAACCCTGACCGATATTACAACCATAAGCCATCATTGCGCCGATTCCCATCAGTGCGCCACCAAGCAGCGCCATTTTAGTCATACCTTTTCCTGGGGCAATAATTTTAAATTGCCTTGTTAGCAATGCAAGCAACAAAGAAACCACTGCCGTGCCAACTACAAATGATACAGCAAAGGATAAACCCGGCAGCTGGCCAGAAATAAGCATATAACCAAAACGTGCCAAGGGCCCCGACAGGGTCATAGCAGAAGGCACATTTGGATTAAATTCATCCTGAGACAACACACCGGTGACATACCAGCTAAACACAACCAGCCCTCCAACAATGAACCCAACGACCAACATTACTTTATCAGGACTACGCTGCCAGCTTTTATATATAAAAATCAATAACCCTGTGATAGTGACAGCCAGCACGAGCGACTGTGGCAATGACAATAGTGATGCAATACCCGCATCCGTTACTAACTCAATAGATGTAATCTGCATAAGGCTTATGCGAATAGGCTCAAAAAAACCAAACTGGGTAATGGCTGCCACAATAGCAAAAGAAAGAAGGGCAAGCAGTGAATGAATACTGCCTTCCATGGTTCTGACCAATGTCCGTGCTGCACAACCGCCAGCCAACGTTGCACCGATACCGAATACTATACCCCCAACAACTGCGCCAAACCAATCGAGCGTCTTGTTTCGGTAAGATGAATCTGCAATGGCTACGACATCCATCATTTCCAATAATTGAGTGCCTGTAATAGCCACCAGTATAGCAGCAGCAAAAGCCACTGCTTGACGACTATCTTTAATTAACAATAAATTACTGACTGCGGCTACCAGACAAAAACGAAAATGTTGCACCATAATGGCGAACACAGCACCCACTCCCAGGCCACCACCAATCAACCAAGCATTGACTTCATCCATATCAGCACCCTAGTTACTAGTTATCTCAATTCTTTTTACATGCCCCATCTGAAGCACTTCTGGAAAAGAGCCTCAAGTGAATCAGGGTGTTGAACAACCATGATTATTATTGCAAGCCATACTATTAAACTGCTTGACCGAGATTATCTTAAGATTCAGATTATCCCAAAGTATATACTTGAAAGCATCCGGAATATCCCATAATCGAATCCTTTTAACCGAAGTGAAACGCGACGAATACTCTTTGTGGCATTGAGCCAGATTATAGTTAGGAATTCTCGCTGATAAGTGATGAATGTGATGATAAGCAATATCGGCAGTAAACCAATTTACAATCTTCGGAAGTTTTAGATAGCTGGTACCATCAAGTGCTGCCTTATAATAATTCCAGTTCGCATCATCACTGGCATAGGATGATTCGAAGTTATGCTGAATAGTAAAAATAATAATCCCGATAGCCCCTGCCAGAGACAAGCTGACAACATAGATGACAAAAAACGTCACGACGCCAAAAGACCAGCTCATAATGACCCACAGACTTAACAACACAATATTATTACCGAACATATGCCAGTATTCCGTTGCGTTATTCCAGTATCTGCAATCATAGTTCCTGGCTATGGTTGTTACAGGCATATGAATATTTTTTACTTTCGTGTTTACTAAATGGAAAATAAAACCTATTGATCCAATCGCCCAGTTAACCCTGGGATTAAAAATAAAATACATGAACGCCCCCACAGGAGACAACAATATATTTCGGGAGTAACGGTAAATTTTTTGCTTGCCAGTAGAAAGCCTGGAATATTCATCGATCGACAAGGCACTCAACGGACCACGATATTTACTCCAGTTTCCATTAGTCGAATGATGATAATTATGATGCTGTGCCCATACGTATTGTGGCATACCACAGAATACACCCATAAAAAAACCAAATATTTTATTCAGCGCGGGCGTACGAAACAGGGAGTTGTGGCCACAATCATGCATCATCATAAAAATCCGCACGATAAAAAAAGCAACTAATAGTGTAAACACGGCACTATACCAGTAAGAAAACGTAGTACTTTTTAGTGCCAGATAGAATAATGCAAAAAAGGGGACGACTGTATTTGCAATCTGAATAAATCCTTTTATATTACTGCTGATGGCATATTTTTCGATTATCGTCCGTGATTCTTGTTTTAATTCTTCGGGTGTAATCATTAATGATTGTTTCCTGCTCAACAACAAAACTGCACAGGAAATAGATAGGACAGTCACTTGTATTCCGGGTATATTAGTGACCACTAACTTGTTTCTTTAGCAGTGGCACTCTCTTTTTGCAGAATGCATATTAGCCTATGCCAGACCACGACTCAATAACAGACATCATCAATTCGGAAAAAACAGTGCAAACCAGTTGAGATCAACTGGTTTTAGTGTGGAAAACCCATTATCTGGCTACATTTAGACAAGCAATCAGCATCGAATCAATCTTTTCTGTGCAGTATGTGTGAAAGCAGCATCATCAAAATGATTGACGCCAAAAACAGATACAACCCAAAATGCACTTGCACATTCGCCATTGGACCCAGCTTAATCGTAACCAGTAATATTGCCACAACAAACACATCCAGCATCGACCACTTGCCAACCAATTCCAGAAAACCGATTATTTTTTTATGACTTTGTTGAGATACTTTGGTGGATAATTGCAAATAAAATAACAATACGATTTTCACAAGCGGTAAAAAAATGCTAAATGAAAACAACACGAGAAATAATATAACATAACCCTCACCCCATAATTCTTGCAATGCGGTAAATAACGAAACGGTATTATTGAAGATAAAAAATTTACTAAGTGTAAATAACGGAGCCAGACAACCTGCAACAAATACAATCAATGTTGATAGTATCAGTAAAAGAATTAACCACTTTTTCATGACAAAGTCACTGCCGGGCATATGCTAGATTGCACCACCCGGCAGTAATACCTTTACAAATCCAGTTTAGATATTTCGGCAAGTGCTTTTTCGATATTACGCGCAGCCGCTTCACCTGTTGTGCGTCGAACACGCGCAACACCACCCGTCTCATCAGAAACACCTAATGTCTGCGTTGATGATATAGATTTACGCCACATCATCTTATTATCTGAAATGCGCGTCACTATCCAGCTTGCTTCCATGTTTACAGTCATCGTAAAACCCATAGCAGGCTGATCAAGGCTATTCAAAATCACGTCCAAACGATAATCACTCTTGCCATCGCCTGTACTACCAAACAGCTTACTCTTGTTAATGGCATTAACTATCGACTGCTTAAATGATTCATTGGTAATTTTTAGCTGATCTTCTTTTGTTTCACCGCCAGTCACTTTAACCTGCACCGAACCTTGATGATGTTTGACTACCTGTGCGTTGGCCGCCATCTCTGAAGGTTCAATATTACTAAATGAACAACCCACCGCCATTAAAGAAAATAACACGACTACACCGAATTTGATTAAATTGTATACTTTTTTCATGTTCCTATTCCTTATTGATTTTCAATTTTCTTCAGCATGTTGCCAATGACTTCTGAAACCATTTCTTCAGGTGACTTTCGTGTCAACGAGGTGTGATAAGAATTACCTTTTACAAGACTAAAACGGTCTTTAGGCGAACGAAACTGAACATCCAGTTCCAACATATACATACTCAGATCCCAAATCCATTTATCAAAATACGTTACAATAATACCAACATTTTCTAAAGAAGCATCGACCTGGCCAACGGATATTGCCTTATAACCTCGCTTTGTCAGTTCAGCCGCGATCAATTGATCTATGCCGCGACCATCCGCATGAAATTTTTCAACATACATTATTTTTTCTTTGTCCAGTTTGATTGATTGCAACACCTGAGCAGACTGTTTATTAACAGAACACCCAGCGAGTTGAAAGACAAAAACAAAAGCAGTAATGCAATAAATTATTTTCTTAATCATCATCCATCCCCTGTAATTATTTTATTTTTATGCCACCAACATTGCATTGGCATACACGTTATATTTCTGCCTCTCCAATATTACCTGAAAATAATAATATTTCATTTAATATTTCCTGCCTGTCAACATAACTCACTAAATCATCTCACTCTCAATTTAAAACAATAAGACAATCATTTTTTTGCAACATCCTGTATCCAATAACATAAACCTTGTGTATTTAATTGTAAATCCATTTCCATACATTCCAATATCACACCCTCAGATAATTTGCATCCAAAATCCTGCAGGTTCTGTAAAAGAAGTTGCTTCATCGCATGGTATATATGTTCATGACAATTCTGCTCAGGTATATGCTTGACAGATTGCGCAATATCAACAAAAGCCTCAACCTGTCTCATCAAATGCTCAGCCAATACATCAGGATTGTAAACACAGCCAAAATGAGTCAAATACATCTTTTCAGGATTGAAAGATATCAAACGTTTAATAGACTTTAATAATGCAGCAGGATCAAACTGAATCGGGGTTGTTGTGGGGAAGATAAAACTTTCACCATCCACAGCTAACGGCGCGTAAGCCAGGCCAAAGGTATCACCAGTAAAAAATCCATTGCTAACTTCATCATAAACACAGTAGTGGTGCCTGGCATGCCCCGGGGTATCCAGAAACAGCAGCTGCCGACCATTCAACGATAAGACCTGCTCATCGACTACTTCAATGACCCGGTCTGCCTCCACAGGTATGATCTCGCCAAAGGTCTTTTTGAGCATCTCTTCGCCATACACCGCTGTCGCACCTGCGATCAGTTTTGCAGGATCAATCATGTGACGTGCACCGCGTGGGTGCACGACCAATTGGGCCTCGGGGCACTCCCGCATGAGCACCCCTGCTGCCCCTGAGTGATCCAGATGCACATGGGTCACCATGATATATTTAACTTGTTCGGGTTTGATTGCCATAACCTGCATGACATCACGGATCTGCTGCAAGCAGCTGCTTGTGCCAACATCAACAAAAGCATAGTGATCGCCCTGCTCAACAAGATGACTGGCCACGAGCCCTTTTCGCTGATAACCCGTATCGATAGTAACGATACCACTACCCTGATCAATAACCCGTTCATTCATATTCATGTCACTTCCTGGCGAGTATCTGTACTACGGCGGCACGTCCATGGTGATACTTGCCTTCTATTACGTCACGTTCAATTTCGTGTGCTATCTCAAATGTTAACCCATGCAATTCCTTTTCGAGCTGTTCCAGTGTCATCATTAAACCCGCATCGCCCGGGCCACCGGTTGCAAATTCAAGCTGCTGAGGTCGGTAGGCCTCAAGTATCAGAACCCCTCCCGGTCGTAGGGCTGCGATCACTTTTTTATGTAACTGCTCACGTATCGTGGTCGGTAGATGGCAGAAAATTGATACGACGGCATCCCATTGTTCGATACCTGGCATAAAATCTGCCAGATCGGCAACGACCGTTTTAATATTGACCTGACTCTTTTGCGCCAGCGCCTGCGCCTTTTCCAGGCCAATACCAGACGAATCGACGGCGGTGACCTCATAACCCTGCTTGGCAAGATAAACCGCATTACGCCCCTCTCCTTCAGCCAATGACAGCACCTGCTTGCCTGTCACCTCCTGTGTAACAGAGACCAAATAGTCATTTGGGCTTTCACCATAGGCAAAACCCGCTTCACTGTAACGCTCGTCCCAGTCCATATTTACCCACCCCGGCAAGAAAAGAATCCTGATAATAGCCACAAGCCACGCTTTTACACAAGGCCGCGCCTGCTGTACGCCATGTAATTCAAAATGATTTGATGTATCATACAAAAGTTGGGTGCTCCTGTATGGAGTGAAACGAGAAATTGGTGAATCTGCCTCTATCATGCAGATAATTCCGATGCTGCCCCCGCAACGGTAATCAGGTTTAAATCGGTTTATACCACTGTGTTATAAAACATGGGAAGGTGCCGAGTTAACACACCTGTCAGCCCGGAGACCGGCCCAATAAGCATCCTGATTTTTCAGGTTATATGAAATGCGTTGCGGCGGGCAACTTATATTGATCTACCCCCCTCCAGCACGATTTCAGTCACTTTAACATTGGTGTATTTTGTTGATATCACAGCGTCCAACAATATTTCTGTTTTTTCTGATTTCGGTTGGTGTACACTTGCTTGCCTTTTGGGCCTGGCAATCCAGTCAACAGGATGACATTTCTGCCAGCCAGCCTAGCAGCCTGTTGCAACTTGTGTTGAATCCATCAAAAAAGAACGCGCCAAAAACGATAAAACCGACACTCGTACACAAGCCTACTCTGGTCCAGAAAAAAGTAGTCAAACCGGTCAAAACCAAACATAATTTGCTAACTCGTCAGGCCAGTTTTGCAGTCAGTCAGCAATCTGTCCAATCAACACCTGTTAACAAGCACCAAAAAACCACGACAAAAGCCAGCGTAAAACAAGAGCATATTGGCCATCAAACACTTGCCAGAATACTAAACAAACAATTGTTATCAGAAAAAATACAAAAACAACTCAACCTGAGAATTAATTTTACACGCCGTTATCCGAGGATCGCGATTCGTAATGCATGGGAAGGACGCGTCAGTCTGGGTGTACGTGTCATGTCTGATGGGCAATTAACTGACATACATGTCGTCAATAGTTCGGGTTATCGCATACTGGACAATGCCGCGTTAGACAGTATCACCAGGGTTGCCAATTTGCCAGAAGCCCGCATCTGGCTGGATGGGCGATCAATCGATGTGGTATTACCTGTAATTTATAAATTAACGGACAGTTAAATACTATGGGAAACAGACTTTCAAAAATTTACACCCGCACAGGCGATGATGGCACAACTGGTCTGGCAGATGGTAGTCGGACAGATAAAGATAGTCAGCGTATGGAAGCCATTGGCACTGTTGATGAACTCAATAGCACGATTGGAATGATATTGTCTCACCCGGTTCCGAATGACATCATTAAATACCTGGACATGATTCAACACGACTTGTTTGATCTGGGTGGCGAACTCGCCATCCCGACTTACAACATCATGAAACCAGAACACACACAGGTTTTAGAAAAACAACTAGACGAATTGAACAAGGACCTCCCTTACCTGAAGGAATTCATATTACCCGCTGGTGGCAAAGCGACCAGCTGCTGTCATCTCGCACGTTGCATTTGCCGTCGTGCTGAACGTCGATGCGTAACACTCAATCGCGACGAGAAATTGAATTCAAACATACTAACTTACCTCAATCGTTTGTCTGATCTATTATTTGTCATGGCCAGAACTCTGGCTCGACATGAAGGCGGCAGCGAAGTTTTCTGGAATCGTGAAAAAAGTCAGGATCAATAATGCAGAAAAATAATATCGTTCTTATCGGGCAGGGTGAAATGGGAGGTGTATTTGCCCGTGGATTTCTGAAATCGGGCCACCCTGTTATCCCGGTTACTCGACAAATGGACATAAATACAATTGCCGCAAAGGAAACAATGCCTGAACTCATACTAATTGCCGTAGCTGAAAATGACCTGCAAGGTGTTTTGGCAAACCTGCCTAAAGTGTGGCGCACCAATACCGCTTTAATACAAAATGAGCTGCTACCGTGTGACTGGTCAGCGCATTCACTCATCGACCCCACCATCATCTCTGTCTGGTTTGAAAAGAAAAAAGGTCAGGACTACAAAGTACTGATCCCGTCACCCGCTTATGGCCCGAAGTCAAAACTATTGCAAGAAACACTAAACAGTATTGACATACCTTGCAGAACCCTGAACTCTGAGGCCGAGTTATTACATGAGCTGGTATTAAAAAATGTTTATATCATCACCACCAATGTAGCCGGACTGGTAACAGGTGGCACGGTTAGTGAGTTATGGGAAAAACATGAAAATATCGCCCGCGCGGTTGCCAATGAGGTAATCGATATTCAGGAGCATCTCACTGGCAAAACATTTAATCGTGATTTATTGATCAAGGATATGCTAGCTGCTTTTGATGGTGACCCCAACCACAACTGCATGGGGCGCAGTGCTCCCGCCAGATTACAACGCGCATTAGATATAGCGGATAAGGCTGGTCTGTCAGTAGATAAAATGCGTGAGATTCAGCGCAGGACTAAATCGGACGAATAACAGCCGTCATGGCCTCACCGGATGTTTTAAACATCCTTACTTTATCCATATACGTCCCAACTGCATCTAAGACTAATGGTAACTGTTGCTTTTCATATCGGTGATTCCATATCAATAATCGTATCAGGTCAGGAAATGTTTCACGTTTGCCTTTGTAAGATTTTTTCTTGTGATTAATATAACGTTTTACTAAACGCCAATGCCTGACCCAGACTGACGTCTTTAGTAACAGAATAATTTCCGCCTGTTCAAAACATGATGCCGTCCAATCATGATAAATACCTTCCATAATCCAGGCAGGCTCAGACATTATCTCATTCAGCATTGTTGTCCGTGTAATATTATCGGTTGGTATGCCATATCGATTGACATTCGGATCCCAGTAAAGATGATCGAGTTCATGTGCTTTAATATTTAAAGACAACTCCAGCAGCCGGGCAATATAAGACTTCCCACTACCAGGCGCACCAATAATAAAAATTTTCTTAAGCATAGATATTAAGCTTTTTTTAATTCCTCTAAATGGCGTTACATTTTCTGCTCAGGTTGCATACTATCAATTCACCACAACCAGGCGGCGCCCCGCACACCACTTGAATCACCATGCCGAGCCTGAACCAATTTCGTATCCACTCGATCACTGAACACATACTCACCCCAAATAGCGGGTACGTTTTTATAAATGCGTTTAATATTGGACAATCCTCCGCCCAAAACTATAACGTGAGGGTCTATTACATTAATAATACTGGCCAGCGCACGCGCCATACGATTTTCATATAATTGCAGACTGGTCTCAGCATCTTTATTGCCTTGTTCTGCCTGCTCAACAATTTCTTTAGCTGTAAGCGTTTGCCCGAAGTTTCGGGCATAATGTCTTGAAACTCCGGGGCCCGATAAAAAAGTTTCGATACAGGCGCGTTGCCCGCAGTAACATTCGTGCCCGGGCAGTTCATCACTTTTAGGCCACGGCAATGGATTATGACCCCATTCACCGGCAATGGCATTGGGACCACTTAGTAATTTCTGGTTCACCACCACGCCTCCACCCGTACCCGTACCGACTATAACGCCGAACACAGTCGCCGCACCCGCTGCCGCACCATCTACAGCTTCAGACAGAGTGAAACAATCGGCATCATTCGCAATCCGGATTTCCCGACCAAGTGCAACCGATAAATCACGATCAAATGGCTTACCATTGAGGCAGGTAGAGTTGGCATTTTTTATCAGTCCGCTGGCAGGAGAAATAGCACCAGGGGTAGCGATCCCAATACTGCCTGGATGACCAAGATCTTTTTCAACACCTTCAATCAAACCAACTATGGCTCTAATAGCACCTTGATAATCACCGTGGGGGGTATCAATACGTCTTCTTAACAGGATCTCGTTATTATCATCCATTGCAATGATTTCAGTTTTTGTACCACCAAGATCAATCCCAATTCGCATCATCTGTAATACTGTTTTATGAAGTCAGGAAGCCCAGCCTGCAAGGGTAATAATTGCTACAACGATTCCCCAAGCAAGCATGGTTCTTAAAATTAGTCCGCGCGCAGCCTTGATTGCATCGATTGCATAGGCCTCATTACCCTCTTCATCGTGCTGCAAATAACGATCAAAATGTATTGCACCCTGGCCCGCATTCACAATAATGAGTTGATTAAGCGCCTGCATATCTTCTGGTGCATCATGGTAGCTCTCACGCCATGCCAACATAACATCCTCAAAACTGCCAACAATGGCATAACCTGTTGCCAGTAACCTGACCGGCAACCAGTTTAAAATTGCATACAAGCGACATGCTGCCTGCTTGAACCCCGGCGTGCCAAGCTCCTCATCCGGCTGCTCACTAAGATACCAGGCCATTCGATACATTAGCGCACCCATTGGCCCCAAAAAAGCAAACCACAACAATACGGCAAACATTTGTTCATTTACATTACTTAAAATTGCATCTGAAACTTGTTTGACCCTGTCCTGATCTTTAACCAAAGATTGTCCGACAATCTTTTCTGATAAATCATTAATGCGTTCTTCATCTTCTTGTTCCATTGCGTCAGACAAGTCATCTATCCATTCATCCTGAGGCTGATAACGCAGACAAAAAATCAAGACAGCTATGCCAAACAATAACTCAAACAGTCCCAACCATACCTGACTAAAACCCGCCTGCAGAATACGCGTTAGTGACAGTGGCAATAACATGACCGCCAGGATGCCCCATGGTCCATTCCACGCCTCATGTTGTTTGAATATTTTTTTAACGAAATGAGAGTAGCTACTCATCCAATGATAGGAACGAAATTGACTCAGATGTGCGGCAAACAATTCCAGGGCCAGGCAAATAACGATGCTGATCATAATCATAGTGACTAAGTTTTATCGACCTGACGCGAAGATGCAAGTAGTTTCCTGAATAAAAGCCAATCAAATGCCTCGCCTGGATCAGTTTTCCTCCCAGGCGCAATATCAGCATGCCCTGTTATACGTTCTTCGGTTATGCCTGGATAACATTCCATTAGCAATAATACTATCATTAACAATTGTTCGTATTGAATCGACTCATATGGCTGACTATCTGTCCCTTCCAGTTCTATACCGATAGAATAATCATTACATCGATCTTGACCATCAAAACAGGATTCTCCAGCATGCCAGGCTCGTTTTTCAAACGGCACATACTGTATTACCTCACCATCCCTGCGTATAAGCAAATGACTGGACACCTTGATATCACAAATTTCTGAGAAATAAGGATCCTGAGCCGGATCCAGCTTATTCGTAAATAAATGACTAATCCACGGCCCGTCAAATTCACCTGGCGGCAAACTGATACCATGAACAACGATCAAGTTTATTGACACGCCAGAGGGACGATCATCAAAATTAGGGGAAGGCACATAATCAGCCGAATTTATGAGACCCGTAGAATCGATATTCATGGCATTTCCATTGCCTTATTCCGCAAACAATCATCAATGGTCTTTTCCAGCATAGATAAACTGGCCTCACATTGTATGGCTGAGTGATAACAACCATCCTTATATAAGAATAACGCAGGCAAATGAAATACATCAAATTCATTGGTTAATGCCATCTCTCGCTCTGCATCTATTTCGTACAATCTCACAGCATTATTTTTCTGATACTCCTGCAGTAGTTGCTTCCAGGCACGACACGAACCACAAAATTCGCCGGTAAACATCACGATCCCTATTCCACCTTGTTCTTCAAGTACATGGTGAAACTCATGGGCATCAAGCTTTTTAAACGTGGTCATATTATTCTCGTTAACATGGGATCTTCCACGAACATAATGCCATTCCAGGAAAAAGTAAATAACTGATACACCGATGGCATGGTCGCTGTGAGAAAACACACTAGATCATAGTAGGCCTATCCTTGCGTTTACTGACAAAATGCTGATTATTTTTTTGAGGATCGTAATAGATAGCAAATAAATGCTGTGAGACGCCACTCTTGCGCATCCGTGGGCTCGCGAACAAAGTGTAATTCAAACTTTTTTCATATTTAAATTCGATATGGGCTGCGAGACGTCGCTCCTGCGCATCTGTGCGCCCACGAACAAAGTGTAATTCAAACTTTTTTCATATTTAATTTCGATATGGGCTGTGAGACGTCGCTCCTGCGCATCCGTGCGCCCACGGCCAAAGTGCCATGCATACGAAAAATATATAAACGGTAATAAGCACATCCTTGTGCATAAAACCTAGGCGGCCATTTGTAGCGCCATATAATCCAGGCCTTCTTTATTCTCAATAATGGTTTCAAAAATCTCGATCACTTTTTCAGATGAAAGACCTAAATCATCCAGTAAATCCATTGGCAAGGCATCACTAACTTCATCACCCATCTCCATTGCGCTAAGCATACGGTTACTGATAAGAATCAAATTTGGATAGACCGAATGCGTATCGGTGTATCGTGCATTATGATGCTCTTTGACGGCGATAATGAGTTCATCCGGCAGGTTCCATGCCTCCATTAACCAAACACCCATCTCCATATGCGTAACACCCAGCACTTGCTGTTCCAGCTCTATCAGTTCAGCACCTGGGTTTTCTTTTAGTGTTTTGGTCAGCAGGTTAAATTCTTTTCTGAACAAATGCCCTAACAATAAAATGCCCATGTTATGCAAAAGACCGGCTAGATAAGCCATGCCCGGACGAGGCTTGCGTGTATTGGTAACGGCATTGCCCAGCTTCTGCACGAGAGCAGCAGAGTAAGTGGCATGTCGCCAAAATGCGTTCAAGCCTAATGGTCCGTCAACCGGATTTTTAAATGCCTTACCCATGGATATACCTAATGCCATATCCATAACCATATCAAAACCCAGTACTCGCGAAATAGCATCAGCAACTGATTCAATATCACCACGGTAACCATAAAATGGCGAGCGCGCATAACGCAACAGCTGTGTTGATAAACTGGGGTCCTGTTCAATAATGGCAGACAGATCAGTCGCATTAGCATACGGGTTTCCACCCAGTTGTAAAACTTCCTGTGCAATTTTCGGGATAGCGGGTAATTCAGAAATATTTTGTAATTTTTCCTTGATCTGCTGACGGCGAGACTGAACCTCGTGAACATCAACGATGGGCTGCACTTGCTTCATGATAAGCGAGTCGTTCGACGCCCCCGCATCCTTTGAATAGAATATACTGTCGTACCAAACAGCCGTGCCTTGTAATATTTGGAAATCAGAACCCGATACACGACACAAGGTTTCTGAGTCGAAAATCATGTAGATTGGTGCCGCTCCCAATAAGGTTTCATCCACAATCGCATCCACATGATAAACAGCCGCTAGTGGAACGTAAACGCCCTTGGCATTCAGAATTGTATACTTACGCTTAAGTCTGTTATTTAATTCTTCGAGATTGAGTTTTCGACTAACAGGATAAATCACCATCAGAATGCCATCGTGATCCCTCAACAAAGTTGCCCGTGCAATACGACTGGCATCCAGCTCAAGATCAATAGCTGCTTCATATGCAGTCTTTTTATCTGAGTGTTTGAGAAACTCGTATTTGACGCCTTTATCTTCTAAAAAACGTCTCAACACAGGTGGAAATGACATATCTACCTCTTCTAAATAACTAAAACCCAAATGATATCCCTGTGATCTACGGCATATCCCTACGATTCTTTAGTCATACCCAAAAATGATTTTGATAGGCGCTGACAGCCAATACTCCCACCCCCTGAGAATATTGACCAATATAATATATAGAGTAGACGTTAAAGCCTCTCAGATAAACCAACTATTCCTTATTCGGTGTAAGTTAACCGATGGTCGGTTAACTAAAGTATCAGCCTCATTACCACCGCAAGCACTAATATACGAGTATAGTGACTCCTATGTATTACATTTCAGTGTATTTCCGAAAATTTCCTACTTTGTGACCTGTCTCTCGTATATTTTTACTAATTCTACGATCTGATGTCTATTTTAATCAATACACTACACTAGCAGTGGCAAGCATGGCACAATACGACTTTCTGGAATAAATTACTCGTAAAAATAGGACCTTACCACGTGAAACGACTCGCTATCATTCTTCTTTCTATTTCTTCACTTAATCTTTACGCCGAAACTCGCTATGTTACTGATATATTTCAAATTACTCTAAGATCAGGGCAAAGTACACAAAATGAAATCACGAGAATGTTACCCAGTGGCCAGGCACTGACCGTTATCGAAAGAGATGCCAGCACCGGTTATACAAAAGTGCGCACCCCGGATGGCAAGGAAGGGTGGGTATTAAGCCGTTACCTGATGGATGTACCTTCAGCACGTGCACGTCTTTCACGCGCCGAAACTAAACTCGCTGACACTGATCAAAATATCAATAAATTGAAAATCGAATTAAAACAATTAAGCGAAAACAAAAATACGCTCAAAAAGGAAAATCATCTTCTCAAACAACAAAACAAGAAGTTATCCAGCAAGTTATCGAATATCACACGCATTTCATCCAATGCCATCCAGATATCCAGCGATAATCAGCGCATGAAAAAACGTCTGTCTGAAACTGACCGTGAAATCCAGTTTTTACAACAGGAAAACGCTAATCTCCAGGACCGCAGTCAACGCGATTGGTTCATTGTCGGTGCACTCGTAGTTGTTGCAAGCATGATTTTAGGTATTATTCTTACCCGCATCCGCTGGAAAAAGAAATCCAGTTGGGGAGAAATTTAAGCTCCGCTATTCAAAGAAACAAGGATAATCGCAAACAGTATCGCGAATCATAAATTCACGCTAAAACCCGACCAGGTATTTTATTTGCCTTTTTATCTCAAGCCCACCAATCAACACTAACCATAACCTGCTTTATGTACGCAAAACCAATAAATTGGTGTTCGAATAGTTAAGACATATAATTTATTTTAATCACATTTCCTCAAACACAAGAGTTTTACAAAATAATGACTATACTTTTATAAAACAATCGCCAAAAACAACCTGAGTCTGCATATGAACGAAACCATAACAGCCCTTCTCATGTGGATTAATCTTAATACAGGTATGATCCCTCCTGATGAAATACCAAACCTGATATTCACTGAAGCACAGAATATATGCATGCAATATGGCATCAACAACAAAAACCAATGCGAAAACACCCGGCTTGCCGGGTTTTATAATAGGGACAATACTATTTACTTACACGCTAATTTTGATCATCATTCCCATGTCGATCAGTCAAGATTACTTCACGAATTAATTCATTATGTTCAATGGAAAAATGGCCACAGTCATCGCTGTAGAGGAAACCTGGAAGCCCAGGCCTACCGTTTACAGGATAAATGGTTACTCGAAAGAAATAATCTTGCCAGAAGTGATGACTTTACCATCATGATGATGGAAGCCGCGTGTGAAGACGCATAACACCTAAGCTAACAGCCCCTACTTACCTACCGTTACATGACGACAAAGTTCAAATATCAACGTAGAAGCTTTTTATGCTGTTGCTTCATTTAATTTTAATAAATATTTAAAATTAATATCACATTTCACCCGCATTATCTGCGCAATATACCAACCCTATAACAGGATGTGCAGAATGCAACAACAAATCAGCGATAAATCACACAAATTTCATCGAGAAATTATTGCATTAGCCTCAAAAGCACCCTTAGACGGACTGGAAATAAAATGCACCCCAATCCAACGACTTTCATCAACCGAGAAGCATGATATTTTTTCATTATTCAAAACAACATACCCCGATTGGACACATGAACATATATTTAAACAGTTCATTTCAGCTACCAATCACTACACGTACAGTCTGTCCATTAACAACAAACTGATTGCCTCCAGACAAATCCACATCATCGAAAACAGTCAGCTTTCTCCTTCATGGCCACAGGAATTAATCAGCAGTTTGTTAATAAATCAATTTGCTATTGGCAGTAGAGCAATCGTTCACCCTGACTATCGTAACTCTGGTATAGGGACATTACTGGTTAAACACATCAATGGTGATGTGTTTAACAATCATAACGTGGACACTATTCTAGGCTCTTCCACCAAACTTGGCGCAATTTCGTTATACATGAGACTAGGTGCAAAAATATGGCTGAATGATATATACAAACTGCCTTACATGAATAACGCTCAAGAAAAAATAAAAATATTCGAGCATCTATTGAGAACAAATGAACTGAAAACAATAAGGCTGGATCGGCCTATTCGATATTTGTATCAGAAGCATGACTTACCTGCCTACCCTGGACAGCTTGTTTGGCCAAATCAAAACAAGATGCAACCAAATGATTACAGTTAGATGAGAATAACCTACCTGATATCTATCTATTCGAGTAAGCAATATATAGTTTATGCGGTAAATGTAATGACAAAATATTGACGTCTTGCATAAATACGCAGCTAACTATCAAATTTCAGACAAAATTCTGTCACTCGCTTGCTTTCATAACCCGATGCATGATTCATGAATTGATCTAATTTTATGACTTGGAGTTCGAATTCTTATGCCTTCTATACAAACTCCAGCAACACTTAACGTAAGTTAAATGACACCTGAGATCATTATCCAGATATGTGACACAGACCCCTATTGGCAAGCTAATTGCTTTATATATTACAAACAGGATATTCCTGAGGACGCAGGAGATGTCAGCGATGACAACAAGCACATTATTTAAACCAATGCTCGTACAGACAAATAAAGCAAATCAATCCAGGCACCACCTTTCTGAAGATCAGTCAACTGCCTTTTTTTACATGTCGCCAGAACCACGACCATGTTTTAATTTTACTTTATTACAAGAACTCAGAGTTTTTCAACAGAACACTGCACAACATGTCCGTTCCGAGATACTGACACAAGGAACATCGAAACTTAAATATGCCGTAATTGCATCAAACACACCAGGCGTGTTCAATCTCGGTGGCGACTTACAACTATTTCTTGAGCATATTAAAAATCAGGATCGAGATGCATTACTGACTTATGCTGTCGCCTGTATTGATATTGTTCATCAAATGTCTGTCAGCATGACATTACCCATAACCACCATCGCACTTGTTCAAGGTAGTGCACAAGGCGGCGGCTTCGAGGCTGCATTATCATGTAATGTTATTATTGCCGAAAAAGGCACGCAATTGGGATTTCCAGAAGTACTATTTAATCTGTTTCCCGGTATGGGCGCATACAGCTTTTTACGGCAAAGGATCAACACATCGCTCGCCGAACATATTATTTTAAGTGGCAAACTTTACCGTGCGGAAGAGTTATATGAACTGGGGGTAATAGACATACTAGCCGAACCAGGAAAGGGTGACCAGGAATTGCAAGACTACATCAGACATGCCAATCGTAGATCAAATGCACATGCACTCATCAGGCATACACGTAACCTTTATAACGAGGCTTCATATAATGAACTCCTGGAAATCACTAATTTATGGGTTGATTGTGCGATGAGTCTTGGTGATAGAGAGAGAAAAACTATCAACAGACTAATCAGGGCCCAGAATCGTAAAATGGCTTCACAGTCATTAGCGAATGAAAATAGCGCATAAAATGCGCCTCTGTGAAACTACTGACCACCCACTTTCTTTGATTGTTGATCCGCATACTCCAGCATCTCAATCTGACTTTTTTCAAATAATATATTCAGATTATCAACATAACGACGACACGTGGTCAGATTTGTATTTTCAGCTTGTAAAACAAGAAGTTTATGACATACGTCAGCTACCGCGCTCGCCCCAATGTTAGCAGCACACCCTTTAAGAGTATGCACTAATTCATAGAAATCCTCTGCATTCTGGTCTTCACAACTACTATTAATTTGATCGAGTAATTTAGCTCCATCATTCAAAAACATCTGAATCATCTTGATAGCAAAACCTGACTCATTACCCATATTCTGAATATCATCAAGTCTCTCCCGTGATATTACATTGTGGATATTGTGCTTACTGCTTTTTCCCTTCTGACTGGATTGCGCATTACCATCACCACTAAAAGCATCTTGCTGCTGCGTTAACTTATCAATAACATTTAATAACAGATGTGATTCTATTGGTTTCGTTAAATATTCCGTAGCACCTATTTCTTTATAAAGTGATTTTGAATCCTGTGATATATCAGCTGTCAAAATAACAAAAGGCATACCCGGTTTTTCCGGATGTAGAAAACGATGTAATTTTATGACCTCGATTCCACTTTTTCCTGGCATATGCATATCAGTAATGCATATATCAAAATCATCATTCTCCAGGTAATCCAGAGCCTCTTCACCATCATTTGCCAGTATGACCTGATGACCTGCTTTACTCAAAATAGCATAAACAACTTCCTGATTTACTGTACTGTCCTCAGCAACCAAAACCTTCAGTTTTCTTCTATTAGTAGCGCTGACGTACTTTCTGGAAGAAAGGGAGAATGGTATTGCTTCGTCATTATTAGGTAATTCTGTATACAGTAAGTGCAAGGCATTGAACATAACGGATTGTTCTGACGGCAAAGTCAATACGGAAGAAAACCCCGCCTCAAGTAAAGCTTGAGATGATGGTTCGGTTTGTCGACGCAGTAAAATAAAACCATGACGCAAAGAAAAATCTTTCTTACCAACCCGGTTAATAAAATCAATAGGTGACGATAAACAATCTTCATCAACAAGAATAATGCGATGATTATTACTAGCTAGTATTCCATTTTCATCTGAGTTATCCAGAATGTCCTGTTGAAAAGTCGATTGTAGCCCCCAACCAGTGAACCACTCACCTAAACTATCCACAAGATCGTGATCACGGCTTATGACCAGAATTTTACCGTCCAGCTTTTTAGACTCTTGCGTAGACAATTGTTTTTCAAATGGTAGTGAGAATGATAATGACGTACCCTCACCCACTTTGCTTTCCAATGCCAGGCTGCCTCCCATGAGTTCAACCAACTGCTTGGATATAGTGGTACCAAGCCCGGTCCCCCCATAATCTCGCGTAATAGAGTTATCTGCTTGCGTGAAATATTCAAATATTTCTAACTGAGCCTTTTCGGTCATACCGATACCGGTATCGCGTATTTCAAAATAAATTGTCGCATTCACCTTATCTTCATGTACACAACGTGCAATAACATCGACACTACCTTCATGAGTAAATTTTATTGCATTACCAACGAGGTTAATAATAACCTGGCGGAGATGCATATCATCACCATTCAGCATATACGGCGTATGTGGATCCATATGTACTTGCAAACGTAGATTTTTATTACTAGCCTGCGGCGTGAGCATCGTGATCGTACTATTCAATAAGGCATGCAAATCGAAGTCAATTTTCTGAATTACAAGCTTGCCTGATTCAATTTTGGAAATATCAAGAACATCATCAATCAACAATAAAAGATTTTTGGCTGAGGTTCTTATCGTTTTTGCAAAATGATTTTGTTCGTTATTCAGTGGTGTATCAAGCAGAAGATCAATCATGCCTATTACGCCATTCATTGGCGTCCGAATTTCATGACTCATGTTTGCCAGGAATTGACTCTTCGCTTTATTGGCTTGCTCGGCCTCAGCTTTTGCACGTGTTAATTTACCTAACAAGGCAGCGATGTATAACGGCATGACGACAAGACCTACAAACAGGCCATAACCAACGGTATGGTTGTCAATCCAGTATTGGTTATTCTCTAACACAAACAAAAAACCTACCAACGAATGGACCATGGCAATATACAAATACTGTTTGCCATATCGCAAACCATTACCTGTTGTAACCCATAAGTACAACACATAACCGGGCGCCATCATCTCACCATAATAAAGCATCAGGTAAGAGGTAACGCCAAAATCAGCCATCATGCCGAAAATTCTTCTCGCTCTGGAGACCCCAGGAGACAATGCGATCAGCGCAAGAATAACAACAGAAAAAAACAGTAAAAATGACAATACCTGGAAACCCGGAATGGCTTTCAAAAAGTCATCATGTATATAAGCCTGAACACCTATATAAACAGACAATAGAATACTGATAACAATGCGCACAATCGCCTGCTCATGCTCACTATCCTCACGATTTTGAAATCGAGCTCGTACTCGATTAAAAATTCCAGCATTTGATTTTTCAATAGGCACTAACATTGACAAAGCCCAAACATATCCTGCATGTATTATCTCACCAGCATCACATAGTTATTATATTAATAACATCGGAATCCATTCTATGACGTTATTCTTTTACTTAAGTATCACTGTCTTTTTACGGCCGAAATCAATTCTTCTTGAATTCAATTTGTTAAGCACAAATAAACGAACGGCAAGCAAAACAAGCCAGAAGTTATATCGACAGTAAAATAAAAACAACGATAATCCTGATAATTGCTACCAGGACTGGCTTTCAACAGTGTAGCAGGTGCGTAGCGCGACGCTACAAGTGTTTAAAACTTATAATGAATACATCATCATTGCGCTAGTTTGTACTCCCTTACCTGCTCTTATCCAGTGCGGCCTCTTCCATTTTCTCAAGGCTGATATGACGCACATCCTTACCTTTGACAAGATAAATGACATACTCGGCAATATTTCGAGAATGATCGCCAATTCGCTCCAGCGCACGTGAGGCCCACATTACATCCAGCGACTGTGCTATTTGCCGGGGATCCTCCATCATGTGCGTAATACGCTGACGCATGATTGATTCGTATTGATAGTCAGCATTGGCATCTTCATGTGCAACCTGCAAGGCAACTTCTGCATCCATTCGGGCGAAGGCATCGAGCGCCTTATGTAACATATCCTTGACAAGGTTACCCATATTATGTAATTCCTGATAATTATTCTTCGGCCGCTCCTTGTCTGCCAGACTGATTCCCATGTGCGCTACTTTTTCTGCCTGATCACCGATGCGCTCAAGGTCGGTAATGGTTTTAATGACGGCGACGATAAGACGTAAATCACTTGCTGCCGGTTGACGCCTTGCCAGTACCTGGGTACATTCTTCATCGATATTTACTTCAAGTGCATTGACTTGATAGTCTGATGTAATAACCTGATCCGCCAGCTCTACATCAGCACTTACCAATGATGTAACTGCATCAGTAATCTGCTTTTCTACCAACCCACCCATGGCCAGTACCCGGTTGCGCAACTCTTCGAGTTCGGCATTGTATTGCTGCGAAATATGATGCCCGATGTCACTCTTGTCCATAGTTATAACCTCTTTAGCCGTAACGGCCGGTAATATAATCTTCCGTTTGTTTCATGCCAGGGTTGGTGAAAATAGTATTGGTATCACCATACTCAACCAGATCGCCCATATACATAAATGCAGTGTAGTCAGAAACGCGCGCGGCCTGCTGCATATTATGGGTTACAATAACAATCGTGTATTCTGACTTTAGTTCATATATGAGCTCTTCAATTTTCAGGGTTGAAATCGGATCCAGTGCCGATGCCGGCTCATCCAGCAACATGACTTCAGGTTCAATGGCGATTGACCGTGCAATCACCAGTCGTTGCTGCTGGCCACCCGACAGACCCATCGCACTTTCATGCAGGCGATCTTTAACTTCATCCCATAATGCAGAACCCTTGAGCGCCTTTTCCACCGCCTCATCAAGTATACGCCGGGTATTGATACCTTGTATACGCAGACCATAGGCGACATTTTCATAGATGGATTTCGGAAATGGATTCGGCTTCTGAAACACCATGCCAACGCGCCTGCGCAGATCCGCAACATTAACTGATTTGTCAAAAATATTTTCACCGTATAATTCTATCGAACCATCGATCCTGACACTGTCAATCAAATCATTCATACGATTGAAGCAACGCAATAAGGTAGACTTACCGCAGCCACTTGGGCCTATGAAAGCAGTCACACGATTTTTGGGTATCTTGATAGAGATACTTTTTAACGCCTGACTCTCTCCATAATACAGATCGAGATCGTTTACCTTCAGCGCGGTCTCTTCTTCATCTATGTTCAGACGCTGACGCTCTCTTTGCAGGTCATCAAGATTGATGCCATGTGTTATTCTATTGTCTGCATTCATAACAATTACTCTTTACCCAGGTTTAATGTTCCAGACTACGATATTTTTCGCGTAAGCGATTTCGGATGGCGATCGCAGCCAGATTCAATACGATAATAACTAATACCAGCAACAATGCCGTTGCATATACGAGTGGCCGCGCGGCTTCAATATTAGGACTCTGGAAACCAACATCATAAATATGAAAACCAAGATGCATGAATTTGCGTTCCAGATGCAGGAAGGGTGCGTTCAAGTCCAGCGGCATTGATGGCGCCAGTTTAACTACACCCACGAGCATGAGTGGCGCTACCTCACCTGCGGCCCGTGCAACGGCTAGAATCAACCCGGTCATCATCGCCGGACTAGCCATCGGCAATACCGTTCGCCACAGTGTTTCTGCCTTCGTTGCGCCCAATGCCAGGCTACCCTCTCGTATTGCACGTGGTACACGTGACAAGCCTTCCTCTGTAGAAACAATAACAACTGGAAGCGTCATTAATGCAAGCGTCAATGAAGCCCACATGATGCCACCCGTTCCAAAAGTTGGCGCAGGAAGTGCTTCAGGAAAAAATAGCTCATCAATACTGCCGCCAAGAAAATAAACAAAGAAGCCAAGACCAAACACGCCGTATACAATAGATGGCACACCCGCAAGGTTATTCACAGCGATGCGTATCGTCCGTGTTAATGCGCCCTGCTTTGCATATTCACGCAAGTATACTGCTGCGATGACACCCAATGGCGTAACCAGTACTGACATGATCAACACCATTAATATCGTACCAAAAATAGTCGGAAAGATGCCGCCTTCGGTATTCGCTTCACGCGGATCATCCGAAACGAATTCCCAGACCTTTTCTGCATAATGCCCGAGCTTGCCCGTTACTCCCATGCTATTTGGGCGAAATGCCCGAACGACCTTGGCTACTGGCAGTTCAATCTTTTTACCATCCATTACTTCAAAGACATAACTGTCTCGTTGCATCTCTTTATAAAGTGCTGTCAGCTTTTCTTCCATTTTACTGTATTTTTTCTTCAGGGCTTGCTGCTGTTTTTCAATTTCAGCATAGGGCTGTGGATCTGTTACGCCATCCAGCTCCAAACTCCGTTTGTCGAGACGCAGTTGTTCCAGAGCATAATTCACAGCACCGATATCGCCTTTCTCTAATTCACGGGTTTGCGTAAACAAGTCAACAACACGCTGAATACTGGTCTGCAAGGCAGACCATGCCTTATCTGCTTCAGCCACGGTCTTGCCGTTTTGCTTCAATGCTTGCACACGTCCGTACAAGTTACCCCATTCTCGACGCTCGACAACAACCATGTCTTCAGGCGTTTCCTGCTTGATAAATTTCGCCGCCAGCACCCAGCGGAAATCTGCACCACTAACATCACGATTTCCGGTTTTTAGCAGGTAACGCGCGACCAATTCTTCGTTTGTATCGATTATAACCCCGGCGTCACGTATGCGTTGCACCGGCACCTGTTCCACGTCATATATTTCGCCAATCAGGTTCTGCATTTTGCCAGACTTTGTTTGATGACTGATTTCCAGTACATCATTTGGCCAGAAATAGACCATACCCTTAACCGTTACCAGCCCGAGTACACCTACCACCATCAATATGCTGATACTAACGGAACCGGCTGTCATCCAGATCCAGGGGTTACCACTTTTTACCCATTTTCTGATCATCTCATCGGCCCCTACAAATTACTGTATTTCTGTCGCAGACGCTGGCGTATCAGTTCGGCGATAGTATTAACAAAGAAAGTAAAGGCAAACAGCACCAACCCGGCCAGAAACAGTACCCGGAAATGTGTACTGTCGACTTCTGATTCCGGTAACTCAACGGCGATGTTAGCCGACAATGTACGCAACCCTTCAAACGGACTGAAGTCCATTACCGGTGTATTACCTGTGGCCATCAGTACGATCATGGTTTCACCTACAGCACGCCCGAAACCAATCATGACACCTGAGAAAATACCAGGGCTGGCACTTGGCAAGACAATCCGCATCAAGGTTTGCCAGTTCGTAGCACCCATCGCCAGCGAACCATTGCTGAGGTGTTTGGGTACACCAAAAATGGCATCCTCGGCAATCGAAAAAATAGTCGGGATAACAGCAAATCCCATTGCCAGGCCAACCACGACAGCATTCCGCTGATCAAACCCGATACCCAGATCGTTGGTCAACCACGATCGCATATCACCACCAAACCACCATTGCTCCATCGCCGGGCTTAAGCCTATCGACAACCATACCAGCAAACTAACTACTGGTAACAATAAACCTGCTTCCCAACCCTCCGGGACGGCATGGCGAATAGAGGCAGGCAATTTTTCCCAGGCAAACGATGAAAGCAGGATACCCAATGGCAGTATCAGCAACATGGTAAAAATACCTGGCAAATGGGTTTCGACAAACGGCGCCAACCACAAGCCAGCAAGAAAGCCCAAAATAACCGTTGGCAAGGCTTCCATGATTTCAATAGTAGGCTTGACTACCTGTCGCATACGCGGGCGCATGAATTGCGCGGTATACAATGCACCAAATATAGCCAATGGAATAGCTATCAACATGGCATAAAATGCTGCTTTCATGGTACCAAATGTAATAGGTGTGAGACTAAATTTGGGTTCAAAGTCATCCGACGCCGATGAAGATTGCCAGATATATTCCGGTTTCGAATAACTTTCGTACCATACCTTACCCCAAAGCGCTTGCCATGAAATCTCAGGGTGCTCATTCTGCAAACGAATAAATTGTAACTGCCCTTTATCATTAACGAGCAAAACGGCATTGGCTCTCGGTGCCATGCTTGCGTGCACCAGCCCACTATCACTTAATTTTTCAGTCAACAGCGTACGGTGCGCTGTTGAATGGAAAAGTCCTGCAACACCTTTATCGTCAACAGCGATAAATCCCTTGCGACCTGGCTCTATGGCAATATCGGTTATGGCACCTTGCATATCATCAGTAAACTGACGCAGACGTTTGAGACGCGGCTTATGAAATTCATCTGGCACGATAGCCCATTGACTGATCGTGCCTTTTGCATCACCTACCAGAATAGAAATATCGCCTGTCAGAAACTTGGCCACCGTAACGTCATGTCCGTCTGTGAGCTGTAATTGCTGAATCTGGCGTGGAGTAGCCTTGTCGCTCAGATCATAAAAACTTAACTCACCCTGACGCGATATCAAATAGAGGTTTCGCTGATTTTTATCAAGCAGAATGTAATCGACATTATGCGATGGGGCAGGTAATGAGTAATGCTTGGACTCGATGGTGACTTCTTCATCCAGCAATGATGTCTCTTTGGTTAAATGCACCATTACAAGACGTTTATCTTTTGTTTGGGCAATCAGAGTGGCTTCTTCTTCTGCATCCTGATACGCCAAATTAATCAGGGCCTGTTCCTGAAAATCGACTACTATATGTTCTTCACCTAACGGAAATTTAATTATCGGTGTTATCAGACGTTTATCATTCGGGTAACTAATATCATACTGATGTTTGACTGCTATAACGGAACCATTCGACAAGCCGAAAGCAGCTGAAGAACTACCAAAGCTGGTCAAACTAAAACTACTGACGGTGACATCATCAGGTATAGCAAACTGCTGTGTTCTGACGTTCTCACCGGTATCTGTTTTGAAAAAACGAATATTGGCCTTGCTGGAGAAAATCGCCCCTATTTCTGTCTGTTCTTCCATTGCCAACGCCAAAACAGACTGTTGTTCCGGCAAATCATATTCCGCCTGCTTGTGCTGGTCTGCCGATTCAAACAACGGGATAACCACATAAAGGAAATAAAAGAAAATCAGCGCAATAGCAAAAATAACCGAAACACCACCAAAACCAACCACATAACTGGCAAGCTTGTCTTTCAACATGCGTTTACGATGTGATTTCGTTGTTTCAGATATCAGCTTGGCCATGGATTTTTACCCAATTGAGTTATCATGTGTATCTTAAGGTTGGATTATGAAGGTTTTATTACAAAATTGTAATATTCGAAAAAATATCCACTGCAGTGGACGTAAGTTATTGATTAATAAGTAGAGCAGGCGCCTTCCCTGACTGCCTGCTCAAACTGGTAACAGAACTAGAACTTGTAGATCACACCGACAGAGAAAGAATTCGGTGTACCACCAACGTCCGTCTTGACTTCATCACCATGACCACCGTCTACACCTTGATATTTGGCATTGGCATCATTATCTGTCTGTCCATAGGCTGCATACATCTGGGTCTGCTTGTCAAACTTCTTGAACAAACCAAGACTTATTCTGGTCGCGCCTGTATCTGCACCAACACTGGAGTCATCAGCAACCAGTACCTGTCCACGAATATCCATACCGCCACCGAGTTTGAAAACTCCGTTCAAACCGTAAACAGCGCGATCGAGTGCTGCGCTATCACTTGAGATGTCTTCGTAGATAAAGCCAACTTTACCAAACTTGGCCTTGTAACCGGCCATGATACGATAACCATCAGTTGCGCTACCTTTCAGGCTATCCCAATCTTCATATGCAGCACCAAAGTAGAATGGCACGCCTTTACCTTTATATAACACACCGATACTGGTTAATGTATCACTCTTTGTATCCACGACATCTTTATCATCATCAGATGCATCGGCAGAATACATAACCATGGCCTTCAAATTACCGTACTTGTTCGACCACATCAATGCATTTTGACCGCGTTGGTTCATGGTGTTACCACCACTGGATTTGGCACCCAGCACTGAACGACGCTCGCCAACGCTGTCACCAAATACGCCCCATTTACTACCAATAGTCTTGAATGGCGTATCATGTTTACCGACGATCACCTGTCCAAAACTACCTTTAATACCGACATAAGTGTTACGAGTTGTGAAGGTACCAGCACTACCACTACCAATACTAACCTCTTGCTCTAGCTTATATAGTCCAGTTAAACCACTATCACCCATCTTGTGCTTACCCTTGAAGCCAAGACGGCTGGAGTTACTGGAAACACTGAAGTCCTGTGAGTTATCAGCACCCGTTAAATCTCTGTCGCTTGCATCGATCGACACGTGTATTTTACCGTATATCTCCAGCGCATCACCCGCAACTTTGACGGCATTAGCAGTAACAGGTAAAACCAACGCAGCTGCAACAGCAGTAGCAATTATACTTTTTTTCATTTCTGTCTCCTCAGACTCTTTACAAAACACCGAACTAAAAGAAATTTAATCCGACTCATTAATTTTGGTATGAGGAGAATAGTTTTTTATTGTTAAATAATAATTACAGTTATGTTAACGAAATATTAAATCTGCACAATGTTGCTAACAGGCAACATGTATTTCAAATTAAATAAAGAGCACCTCTGCTACGAGTATCTTTATGTGAAAATATATAAATTAGCGCATTGGTGAATTTCGCGCAGCAAACAAAAACAAGGAATCATTTATTTAATTAACATGCGAATGAAAAATATTGATTGTAAGACGTTGCACTATCGCTTCATCGGTCACGATATAAGTCCGTCATATGAAATATATAAACGGTAATCGTAGCTTTAATAATTAATATATTTTAATTGTGAGATGTCGCTCTTGCGCATCCGTGCGCCCGCAACATAAGGCAATTTTTAATTATTGGTATATTTTTAGTTCGATATGGTCTGTGAGACGTCGCTCCCGCCCTTCGTGGGCTCCGCGGCGATTGGCAACTTTTAGTTATTGATATATTTTTAGTTCGATATGGTCTGTGAGACGTCGCTCTCGCCCTTCGTGGGCTCTGCGGCGATTGGCAACTTTTAGTTATTGATATATTTTTAGTTCGATATGGCCTGTGAGACGTCGCTCTCGCCCTTCGTGGGCTCCGCGGCGATTGGCAACTTTTAGTTATTGATATATTTTTAGTTCGATATGGCCTGTGAGACGTCGCTCCCGCCCTTCGTGGGCTCCGCGACATAAGGCCATCCTTGGCCAAAAAAAAAGCCCCGCATGAGCGGGGCTTTTAATTATTAGTATATTTTAATTGTGATATGGGTTGCGAGACGTCGCTCTTGCGCATCCGTGCGCCCGCGACATAAGGCCATCCCTGACCAAATTATTTCAGTTTAGCAAGATACTTCTTAGCAACCTTTGCAGGTAAAGGAATATATCCATCCTTAACTACAACCTGCTGACCAATCTTGGACAGAACAAGCTTCATGAATTCCATTTCAAGTGGCCCCAAAGGCTGGTTTGGCTTCTTGTTAACATAAACGTACAAGAAGCGCGATAGCGGATAAGTACCCTTAAGCGCATTATCTGTTGTAGCTGCAACCAGTTTACCACCAGGCTTCTTGGTTAAAGGTACCGCCTTAACACTTGAAGTCTTGTAACCAATACCAGAATAACCAATACCGTTAATAGACGTACCGACAGACTGAACGACAGACGCAGAACCTGGCTGTTCGTTTACGTTGCTCTTGTAGTCACCTTTACATAATGCATGTTTCTTGAAGTAACCATAAGTACCTGAAACCGAGTTACGACCAAATATCTGGATATCACGATTTTTCCATGCACCAGTCAGACCCGTATCACCCCACTTGGCAACATCACCTTTATGGCCACACTTACGTGTTACAGAAAAAACTGCATCAACCTGAGGAATAGTCATGCCCTTGATCGGGTTATCCTTGTGTACATAAACAGCAAGCGCATCAATAGCAACCGGAATAGCGACTGCCTTGTAACCGTGTTTCTTCTCAAATGCGGCCAGTTCCTTGCTTTTCATTTTACGACTCATTGGCCCAAGATTTGATGTACCTTCTGTCAATGCTGGTGGCGCTGTAGATGAACCAGCCGCCTGTATTTGAATATTTACATTTGGATACTGACGCTTGAACTCTTCTGCCCATAAGGTCATCAGGTTAGCCAATGTATCTGAACCGACACTGGAAATATTGCCGGAAACACCACTCACACGTTTGTAGTCAGCCAGTTTAGGGTCAACGCCACCTGCCTGAACACTGCTTGCAAGTGTCGCTGCTGCAACAAGACTGGCAAGACCTAATAGTTTCTTATGTTTCATTTCATTCTCCAATAAAGTATTTACTTATGTCTGTATTAACAATCAATCAATAACTGTGGGAATTCTGTTTCACCAGCATGACAAGAATATGTAGTTAATATGACATATTTATTACAGCGACATACTGGCAAATCATTAAATTTCAGCCTAAATACCGTGCACCTTTTTAAATTGTGCAATTAAATCAATAGGTTTCTTTTTCTTATTGCCTTTATTCAACACAAAAACAACTGTTTTACCCTTTGGGCCTGCACCAATTAGCGTGTAACGATAGGCAGCTTCACCTGTCTTTTTAACGGCCATCATGTCGTCCCATGTATTGAATACATAGTGGCGATTGTGTTGCAGTATTTCGCCATAGAAAGCGCCAGAAGGTTTTAATTTGCCATCAAACATGTCGACAGATTTTATGCCACTACGCTTCTTCTTGTCCTTTTTAGTCAAACCAAATACAACTGACTCGCCCTTCGGTCCTGCACCTATACGTGTTAATCTGTAAGATGTCTCACCCAGTGACAAGAACGACAAATAAGTTTTTGTGTCATCAAAAACATTAATTCGACCATCATGATGTGCTTCGAAGTAGACCAATTGACCCGTTGCTATTTTAGTAGCTGATTTTTCAGTCTTAACCTTCTGACCTGAGTTACAGGCAACCAGCGACAATGTCACGAATGCAATCGTAATAGCTTGTAATACTTTTTTCATTTATAAACCCCAGTACGTTTTAAATTTAATTCGCTGCGAAATGTATCAGATGATTCTTACAGAAATATTTCAATAAAAAAAAGACCGCCGAAGCGGTCTAAAGATCTGCTAACAAAAATGTTATATTAATCATCCTGATTGTTATGTTTTACCTTGAACCCGGTAATCATAATCAGGTCATCCGTCTTACCTGTAACCGGATTAGTATTCATATCAAGCAGTTCAGCAGGCTGCTCACCGTGCTGAATAATAACAAAGGCGACCTTGCCACTGGCATCAAACATAAAGCCAGTAGGTTCCGCATCCGGGTCAACAACTGACATAACACCGATGCAACCATCCGTTTTAATATCTCTGTCCTGACCATCTGGCAGACAGGCAAATACTTCTCCGTACTGGTGATCTTCAATCACATACATGTTGCCTGTCTTAGGTTGAAATGCGAGGTTATCAACACTGTTAAATCGCTGGTCACCTTCAAACACCCGATTTACAACAACACTTCGTATATTGCTATCAGCCAATAATGGATTGGAGTCGATCGCACAGACAACTTCCCCGAAGTTAGATGCCTTCTCACGTCCCGTATTAGTCCAGCAGAAACGTTCACCTTCACCCTTATATAGTGGATCGAGGTGCAGATCTTCTGGTCGGTAATATCCGGTTGCATCTTTTTCATTAGCATCAACACGTGCAACCAAAGGATCAACTTCGACCCATGCTGCATTACCAATTTCACATCCCTGCCCTGTCTGTTGCTTGCTTTCGACGCAAGAAACTTGCATTGCATAGGTTTGGCCGGAAATGAGTGGCGAAGATGATAATGACGAGATAACGCCATTACCTGTGTATGGCACAGCTGGTACAAATTTAAATATTGCACCACCATCCGTGTCTTTACTTCCACTAGCATCAGTATACGAACCAGGGCGTAATTCATCACCCCCAATCACCACTCCGTTATTCAAGACAGTGAGACCTTCCCATGCCATAGTTGGCAACGCAACACGCTGCACAATAGTCTGACTTACACCAACACTATTAATACCATTACGTATGTCACCTGTCGCACGATCTGCCACCCAATGACCTGTAGTTGTTAATGGCTTGATAATTTCATAGGCACGACCGTCTCCGGCTTCTTCAGTTGCCAACACAGTACCCCATGCAGTAGTACGGATACCATCACAACGATTCATACCATAGAGAATGGTTTCTACGGCACCTGTTTTTATATCTACGCGCTGCACGCCAGCATTCAGACCATTTGTCGCACGACCCTGCTCGATACAAACAATCATATGACTGTAATTTTTTGCATTTGGCCACAGAGTCATCATATCACCTGAAACACTGACATTTCTGGCCACATATTCAGCTTTCAAGCCTTTGGCCAACAATAACCTTTGGCTTGCTGCTGCTTGTTCTCTGGGTATGTAGTCAGCAACCGTTGCCGGGGCAGACAATGACTTCTTAATACCAAATAATTTGTTCGACTGTTTATTTAAAAACCGTTCTATTTTTTGACCAAAATCTTGTGAATCCGGACTTGCTAATGCAGAGCAACCTGTCAAGGTAACATACGCGGCAACCGAACATACCAATAACTTTTTCATTCAACTCTCCGTTTTGTCTCATAACTGAAAAGCTGAAATTACGCAAATGAGATGACAATTACATGACCCAAACATTAAGGTTTCATGATATTAAATCGCTTCTCGACCAAGATTACTGTCACAAACATTTCATATTTTTTTAATCAAAATTCAATATTTAACCCCGACACTCCAATTAAACAGTTACTCAGGAAATTACATTGAATATACTTCTTATTACAGATGTTTATTTTCCCCGTATAAACGGGGTATCTACCTCTATAAAAACATTTCGAGACAGATTCATACAAGCAGGCCACAAGGTTATACTGATAGCGCCGGACTATATCAATAACGGCGAAGATGACGACGACATACTCAGAATCCCTTCAAGAAAAGTTATTTTTGATGCGGAAGATAGACTCATGCGCGTGTCTGCTATCAAGGACCTGACAGACCAGTTAAGCAATATGGATTTTGACCTGATACATATCCAGACACCATTTATAGCGCATCACTGTGGTGTATACTTGTCTGAACAGCTCAACATACCGCGCGTGGAAACTTACCACACATTCTTTGAAGAATATTTTTACAACTATATTCCGTTGATACCAAAAAAATGGTTACGTTATCTCGCGCGCACCTTGACGGTCAAGCAATGCAATAACATTGACCACATCATTGTTCCGTCTACAGCAATGAAAGAAGTCTTACAGAGCTATGGCGTCACAACTGAAACCTCCATCCTGCCTACAGGCATCGAAACAGCGCAATTTAATAATGGTAACGGGCCATTATTCAGAGTGAAATATGGAATAAAACACGACCGCCCCGTATTAACCCATATTGGTAGAATAGCGCATGAAAAAAATATTGATTTCCTTATCAGGATGCTAACGCATGTATGGCATGAAATACCTGAAATATTACTTGTTATTGCTGGTGAGGGTCCGGCGGAAAACAAATTAAAAAAACTGGCTGCCAGCCTTGGACTTAAGGATAACGTGTTATTCGTTGGTTATCAGGAAAGAAAAAATGACCTTAAAGACTGCTACTGCAGTGGTGATGTTTTTGTTTTTGCATCCCAAACAGAAACACAAGGGCTTGTTTTACTCGAATCCATGGCGCTGGGCATACCAGTGGTTTCAACAGCAAAAATGGGTACATGTGACATACTGGATGCTGGCCAGGGTGCGCTTGTTGCTGAAGAAAATGAAAGTAAATTTGCTCGAAAAGTCATCAAGCTACTTAATAATGACATACTCCGAAAACGTCTTTCTACCGAGGCAAAACAATACGCACAACAATGGTCTGCAGACAATCTCGCTATTCGCATTCTTGAACAGTACCATTCACTTTGCAAAATAAAAATGCACTCTTATCGCAAGCCAGACATTCAAACAACACGGCATGAAACAGAAAACCAGAGCTGATCATAAACCGAACAAAGGAAATGTCTTCCCTTATGCAATCTGCTGACTAACATCTTTCGCATCAGCGGGATCTGTTATCATAGTGTGAACACTATCGGACCAATGCAATATCTCCAGTGATCCATTCCGTGTTTCCACCATCGCAGTACAACTTTCGACCCAGTCGCCACAATTACAATACAGCACATCATTGATATAGCTAATCTCGGCATGATGTATATGACCACATACGAGTCCGTCTACATTTTGCTTCTCTGCCTCATGAGCAACAGCATGTTCAAAATTACTAATAACATTAACAGCATTTTTGACTTTATGCTTCAGATAAGCAGAAATAGACCAGTATGGAAAGCCAAATTTTCGCCTGAAAATATTGACCCAACGATTCAGATACAACAGAAAATCGTAAGCCGTGTCGCCAAGATAACCAACAAGGCGGCTGCACCTTATAACACTATCAAACTCATCCCCGTGCATCATCAATAATCGACGACCATCTGCCGTTTCATGTACATGGTCTTTATGTATTTCAACATTCCCAAACGACAGGCCATCGTAGTCACGTAACATTTCATCGTGATTCCCTGGTATATAAACCACCTTGGTGCCATGTTTGGCTTTACCCAAAATCGTTCTGATAACATTATTATGTGTTTGCGGCCAGTAAAGCTTGCGTCGCTTGAGTGACCATATATCAATAATATCGCCCACCAGATACAGGTAATCACATTCAGTTGACCTGAGGAAATCCAATAGATAATCAGCCTTACATCCACGGTAACCCAAATGGACATCTGATATCCAGATAGATCGATAACGTAATGTTGACATTCTACTTACTGACTCCATAGATAACCCTCTTGATTACACAACAAGGTCTAAATCTATAAAGAAAATATGACAAAGGAGCTAAATATTTCTTAAATATTTATGACGAAAAAAAGATACATTGATATTTAGTTTAGGCAATCATTATTATAAAAGGTCAATTTTCTCATATACATCTGAAACGAAATCAAACCAATCTTATTTATTATAAATAACTTTAATCTACGAGGAATATTTTTGTATAAAACTAATTATCATTGACTCAGGCAACTTCTTTTTCAATGACCAACGACATAGGAAAATAACAGCGAAATATGCTTCCTTTACCCAGCTCACTTTCAATATCCAACTTGCCATCATGACGGTTAATAATATGTTTGGCGATAGCCAATCCCAACCCGGTACCGCCACTTTCTCGCGAACGCCCTACATCCACCCGGTAAAAACGTTCTGTCAGTCTGGGTATATGCTGCTGCGCGATACCTACACCACTGTCTTCGACTTCAAACCAGGCTCCGCGCTCATCTGCAAACCAGCGTATATTAATTTCACCACCATCAGGCGTGTACTTGACCGCATTGTAAATAAGATTGGAAAAGACGCTGACAATTTCCTCATGATTGGAATACAACCAAAGAACCCGATCTGACTGTAACTTAATGGTATGATGACCCGCGCTGAGCACTTCGGCATCTTCACGAATCATTTCAAGCACGGCTGGCACATCTACCTGTTGTTTTTTGTGTTCGCTATCATCTGTTTCCATGCGTGAAATCAGGAGCAGATCGGTTACAATATTCTGCATACGAATAGTTTGCTGCATCATCGAATGCATGATTTTATTATGCTCACCAGCCCATTCATCCTCACCATCTAACAATGTTTCCAGATACCCTGATATCACCGTTAAAGGAGTGCGCAATTCATGCGAAACATTGGCGATAAAATCCTTACGCATCTGTTCAAGTTTATGCAGGCGTGTAATATCTCGCACCATTAACAAGCGCTGATTATTACCATAGGGAACAATCTGCATAGATAATCTTACTGTCTCATCCAGTATCGATTGCAACCGCAATGGTTCACTATAATCGGCACGATTAAAATACTGGACGAATTCGGGATTTCTGATCAGATTAGTGATTTGCTGACCAGTATCCTGTCGACTTTTCAGGTTCAACAATTCTGCTGCTTTTTTATTCCAGTTCTCTATAGTTCCACTAGAACTTAACACGACAGCAGCATCTGGCAGTGCATTGGTTGATTCACGAAAACGATTAACCATTGTGGCCAAGCGTTTCTTTCGGCGACGATTACGTTGCTGTAGTCGATATAAATGATAATAAATATTCGACCAGGCCCCATCGGCCAGCTCAGGTATCCCGGTTCGTTTGCCTTGTAGCCATTGGTCAAGACGATACAGATTAGTCATATGCCAGGCAAGGTAGGCAGAAACAACGATCAATAATGACCACGCAAGCTGGCCTGACAACAGGCCAACCACAAGCCCGATCAGGATCCATGCAAGTAATCGCCATACCTCACTGGACCAGGATTTATTCACTCATCTATACCTGTACAGAAAAGCGGTATCCCGCTCCTCTGACTGTTTGCACCAATTTATCGTATCCATGCATAGACAACTCCTTGCGCAGCCGCCTGATATGCACATCAACTGTACGTTCTTCTATATAGACATTTTGCCCCCACACCCTGTCCAGCAATTGCGAGCGGGAATAAACCCGTTCAGGATGCGTCATAAAAAACTGCAACAATTTGAATTCGGTTGGACCCAGGTGGATTTTATCTCCATCTGACAGTACTCTGTGCGTAACCGGGTCAAGCTCCAGCCCTGATACTGTTATAGCATCTTTTTCCGTCAGTGGTTCACTTCTACGTAATACCGCTTGAATACGAGCAATCAATTCTCGTGGTGAAAACGGTTTGGTCACATAATCGTCAACCCCAACCTCAAAACCTTTGAGCTTGTCACTCTCTTCAACGCGAGCTGTCAGCATGATAATCGGGATAGCCTGAGTTAATTCGTCACGCTTCAAACGGCGCGCAAGATCAACACCGCTAATATCCGGCAGCATCCAGTCAAGCAAAATCAAATCAGGCTGCTTATCTGCTATGCAATTCATTGCCTGCATCGAGTCTTGCGCCAGCGTGATATTATATCCCGTCCTTTTTATGGCAAATTCCACCATATCCAGGATAGCCGGCTCATCATCTACAACCAGTATAGTTTTATCTTCAGACATTTCTATTGCCATAAAAAATTAATATTTTGGCATTTTAAAGGCAATATTATTACATTTGTATGACAAGTAGTGAAAATCATACAATTATCATAACTGATAGCAGTATCAAACAAACGCAATTTAGCTCAAATTACCGTCAGGCATCACTTTCAGCTGAAGTAGACACCATCACGCCTGACTTGGGGTACCACTTCCTTCAATCAAGTCTTTTTGCCCCTCCAGGCCTTCAAACAGAAATTGCATCAACGCCTTCACGCGTGCTGTATGACGCAAATCAGGGTGCATTAACAACCACAATTCCAGTGCCATATCATCTGGTGGCTCAATCACTCGCACCAAATCCATATCACTGTCGCCCAGAAAACAAGGCAATATAGCCACTCCCACCCCCTCTCTTGCTGCATTTACGACTGCCATTGTACTGTTACTACTTAATGCGACCCGGGCATTTGGCAGGCCAAGCCTTTTCCAGATAACTGATGGAAACCAGTCACGACTATCTTCAGTCATCACCCATGTATGCGACTCCATACTCGCCTGGCCATGGTTATCCAGGTATTTTTTTGTCGCGTACAAACCAAAACGAAATTGGCAAATCTGCTTACCTATACTGCTATCTGGTGGTTTCGATGTAACGCGGATAGCTAAATCTGCTTCACGTTGCGCCAACTGCAAAGCATTGCTGGTCACTATCAGGTCAATGTGGATGTTCGGATGAACCTGACAAAACCTCGCAAGATGTGGCCCCAACAGTTTCAATGAAACGCCTTCTGGTGCAGTGACACGAATAGCTCCCTGCAAACGTAAATCCTTACCTACAAGCTCACGAGCAAGATCATGAACCTGTGTCTCCACTTTTTCAGCGGTACTCATTGCTATTTCACCTGCATCGGTAAGCACATAACCTTTTGGCAAGCGTTCAAAGAAACGCACCTCAAGTTTTTTCTCTATCGTATTGATTCGCCTGAACACCGTACTGTGATTCAGACTCAAGGACCGCGCTGCACCAGAAAGTGAGCCGGCACGGCCGATCGCCAAAATAATCTTCAGGTCATCCCACTCCATAAAACCCTCTTTTCTCATCAAGCTTTTGTGTAGAACGAGAATACATCTTTTAACCTATGCTTATTTGCAAACTGGTTTTGCATAAACTGCTAATTATTTTGCAGAATAAAACAGATTAGACTCACCTACAAGTCAAAGAAAGAGCAACAATCGGGTACCAGAGGACATATGAAACTATTTTATACAATTATTACACGCCAGCTTATACTATCCATAGGGCTGTTATTTATAACATTCTCTATATCTGCAGCCCCGGATTATGCTCGAGAAAAACGTTGGGCAGACGAAATTACCCCCGAACTGATCTTCAGTGATGCGGTTTACCTGCCACAAAAGAACGGCCACACATTTCTTGGGCTTCTGGCAGAAGCCGACAACTCGCGCCTGGGCGTCATCATAGTACATGGCATGGGGCTTCATCCTGACTGGGGCATGATCGGTACACTACGCAGGGGGTTGTATGATGCCGGCTACAGTACCTTCTCCATACAAATGCCGATACTGGCTTCAGATGCATCTTATAAAGTCTACCCCGCCCTTTTTCCTGAGGCGGCTGAACGTTTACAACTTTCCGTAACCTATCTAAAAAACAAAGGTTATAAAAAAATCGCCATTGTCTCGCATAGTAATGGTTCACGTATGAGCCGCATTTACATGCGCACCAATCCGAAAGATATCAGTGCCTGGGTCTCACTCAGCCTGACACAAGGCGATACCTTCAAAAACATCAAAGCACCCGTACTCGATCTCTATGGCGAACAAGATTTATCTCACGTATTAACATCAGCAAAGAAACGCAAACAGTCATTAATACATAAAACCTCAAAACAAATACGTATCGATGATGCGGACCATTTTTTTTCTGGCAAGGAAGACTCCATGCTTAAGGCTATAGAAACCTACCTGGGCACAATCAGGTAAATAATGAATTCAGGAATCATAAGCAATAACCATTACCCAATGATTCACACCCTACCGCTGAGAATTTTCCACTGGTTACTTGTGGTAAGTATTATTGGCAGTTATGCAACAGCCGAGCTGGGCGATGAATGGCTGTATTGGCATATCCATTTTGGCATCCTGATTTTTTCACTCATCATATTTAGACTTATTTGGGGAATGTCCGGGCCCGCAATTTCCCGATTCAGTTCAGCTTTACTCACACTTGAACGCATACAACTTTATTACAAATCAGGTAACCCGGGAGCCAAACGTTCACCACATGGTACCGCCGCTTCAATACTGCTGTTATGTCTGTGCCTGGCGCAATCCATCACCGGGTTATTTGCCATCGATGATGAGATTGATATCACCGCCCCTTTTTATATATTAGTCAGCAGCGCCACCAGCGAAAAATTAACAGCCTTACATATCACGCTTTCCAATGGCTTATTATGGATGATCGTTTTACACTTGAGCGCTATCAGTTTTTATTTTTTTATACTCCATAAAAACCTGATCACACCCATGATGATCGGGCAGCCTGAATCAGCTTTCAATTCACGATCAGAAAAAAAACATAACAACTGCATCTTGAGCCTCACCACTGCTTCTGTAGTGGCGTTAACGCTGTTTTATGGCATCGAAAGCGGGGTGCTCGCACACATATTACAGCAGATATTTAATTAACTAACACCCTACCGGGTCTATTACTCACTGGAGAAATCAATGAAGAAAAAAATCACATCTCTATTAACTATAACAACCTTGTTAGGTACATGCCTTACATATGCCCCCGCAGCATTATCACAGCAAACAGCCGAAGACAAAATAAAATTTCGTCAATCCGGATTCATGTTTATGCGCTGGAATATGGGCATCATTAAAAAACACGTGATCAAAAATCCTGAAGCGTTTAATCAAGAGAAGGTACTGGCTGCAGCAGAAGTATTAGCAGCAATAGCAAAATCAAATATTCAGACATTATTCACGCCTGCAACAAAAACGGGAAAAGGCTGGAAAAACACACGCGTTAAACCTGATTATTTCAATAATGAAAAAAAAGTAAACCAATACACATTGGATTTAATCAAGGAAACAGAATTACTGGTTGCAGTAAGTAATGAAGATGATATCGGAGAAATAAAAAACCAGTTTAAAAAAGTACTCAACACATGCAAGGGTTGCCATAAGTCATTTCGAATGAAAAACTAGCATACATTTTATTCAGGGAGAGATGAAAAAGTTAGCTGACTATCTACATCCATGAGCAGAATTATCTCTCCCTTTTTACCTTCATTGAATGACCAGAAAGACCTAATGATGCGCAGCCCATGGAATGGCGATAGTGGCCTGCGCCTTTCGTTACAAATATCCAGCTTATTAAGCCATTCCAGATATAATCTTCCAGGTGTCATTATTTAATGTCAGACGAAGTCGAGAATTCTGCACAACATGGCAATAATTTTTTTCTATTCAATGCGTACTATTCACAACTCAATTCTATTCTTCATTAAGGACAACTTTCTACTTTACTGGCAAATAACTCAATAAGTAAGTCCTTCAAAGCCTTGATTCGTCTCACGCCCCTTAAATCGGGATGTATTAGCACCCATACATCCATCGCTATCTCCTCTATTACAGGGGAGATACGCTTTAATTCCGGATCATCCTCAGCAAACCAGGGTGACAAACAGCCGATGCCAGCTCCATTTCGTATTAGACTGGTTAAGGTCTGGTATGTCGTCACCCTGGTGACAGTGGGTGACCCTGCGCACACTTCTTCTGTCCATTGCTCAAGCATAGTCTGGCTATAAATAGCAGCCCAACGAACCCAGGGATAGCTATTAAAAGACCTGGAAGCATCTATCTCGCAATTTCTACTGGCATACACTGCAACTGGAAGCTGACACACCTTTTGTCCCACCATATCCAAAGGAGGCGAATCGGCGAACCTCAGTGCAATATCTGCTTCCCTCCTTGCAAGGTCTGCCACGGCTGTTTCACTGCTAAGATTTATCTGTAATTTAGGATGTTGTTGTGAAAAATGAGCTAATCGCTCACATACCCATTCAGCGAATATATCGGGTATATGGATATGTACATCGCCGGTCAGCTCAATATCCGCACCTTCAATTCGCCTTTGTGACCCTATCAGCAAGTCTTCCATTTTCTCAGCTGCCTGACTGATTATTCTCCCGGATGCCGTCATAACGTATCCTGTGGGCGTTTGCTCAAACAAGCGGGCAGACAGTTGCTTTTCAAGTGCAGCAATTCTTCTCGAAACCGTTGTATGATTAACTGACAGGCTTTTTGCCGCCCCTCTTATGGTGCCTGCACGTGCTAGTGCCAGTACGAATCTGGTATCGTCCCAATTTGCCATAAATACTCCTCAATTCATTTGTAGCATTCATCACGCTTAGTTATGGAAGACTCATGCCTGCGAATAATGACACTTCTTACTGGATAATAAATGCACCATTAATGGCTTGATATATGTATTTATTATCCACTATTTGAGAGCTAAAGTTAAGTCACTACAACTTGTTAATCAGGAGATCAACATGAACACGCCTCAATTACCTGGAAGATATGAAGTAAAGAGTGAAATTATAATAAATACGTCGGCATCAGTTGCCTGGGATCTTCTGAAAGACTTTGGCCATGTCTCAAACTGGGCCCCCTCTGTAACGAAATCATATTACCTTGGCACACAAACTTCCGGTATAGGCACGGGAAGACATTGTGATATCGCCGGTTTCGGCAGTATTCAGGAGGTCATTACTGACTGGCAAGAAGGAAAAGGATTCACCTATTCCGTTACACCGCTGGGCCCTTTGGCTAAATCTCGCAGCACCTGGTGGCTGGAGCATGTTGATGATCAAACAACAAAACTACAGGTTACTTTCAGTTACGATCTACGATATGGCTTACTCGGTAAGATTCTCCATAAACTTGTCATGCGTAAAAAACTTGAGCAGTCTCTACCCGAAACATTGGCGGCCACTAAAAACCATCTGGAAGTCACTCTACAGTTCGAGCCGGTGAAATCACCACTACCTGCAATCAACTGACTAACCCGGATTCTAAATCCCTGAGAGCTTCACTACCACATATCACTGTGTACAAACTTATACGCATTAACAGGTGACATCAAATGAATGGACAAAATAAAACAACAGATAGAACACTCGCTCTCTCAACCACACTGGTTCGATGGCGCTGGTTACTCATGCTCCTTTCGTTAGTTATTGTCGGATCACTGGCCAGCGGTGGCCGTTTCATTAGTTTCGCAACGGATTATGATGTCTGGTTCTCAGACGACAATCCACAACTGATCGATTTCACGACACTACAAAATACTTACGATAAATCCGATAATGTGTTATTTATTATTGCACCAAAAGACGGCAAGGTATTTTCGCGCGAAACGCTTACCAGTGTAGAATGGCTAACTAAACAAGCCTGGCAAATGCCCTTTTCCACACGCGTAGACTCCATCACCAATTTCCAGCACACCTATGCCAACGGTGATGATCTGGTTGTCACCGATCTGGTTAAAAATGCAGAGACACTCAATAACACAGAGCTTATTACTATCAGTAAAATTGCCCTGCACGAACCCCTACTGTTAAATCGAGTTATTTCTGCCGATGCCGCTGTCACTGCCGTCAGCGTCACCATCAACCTGCCAAAAAATTCACCCGAAGGCAACCCGACTGTAACGGCCTTCGCCCGTGATCTGGCTGAGCAACTAAAAAGTCGCAATCCTAATCTGGAGATGCATCTCACCGGGCTGGTTGTTATGGACAACGCGTTTATGGAAGCCTCATTAAATGACATGAGTTCACTGACACTCATCATGTTCGGGCTGATCATTTTTGGTTTGCTTGTTTTCCTGCGTAGCATTTCTGGTACGTTGAGCATTCTGGTAGTGATAATCATGTCTATTATGGCGACCATGGGATTCTCCGGTTGGTTAGGCGTACAACTGACACCTGTCTCGGCTGGTTCTCCTACCATTGTAATGACGATTGTTGTTGCCAACGCAGTGCATATTCTGGTGTCACTAATCCACGCTATGCGCTCAGGCATGACAAAACGTGAGGCCCTCATTGAAAGTTTACGTATCAATATACAGCCCGTGGCATTGGCAACCATCACCACGGTAGTCGGTTTCATGTCCATGCATTTTTCAGACGTACCTCCGTTTCACGATCTCGGTAACATGGTTGCCATGGGCGTCATTATAGCGTTAATACTTTCCATGGCATTTTTACCCTGGTTAATCATGTTATTACCGATGCGGGTTAAGGTAATCGAAAATCATAACAACCGTCACATGGGTGGTTTTGCAGACTTCGTCATCCGTCGACGATCAACCTTGCTATGGTCATTTACAGCCTTGACATTGTTGCTCGTCGCTTTTATTCCGCAAAACAATATTAATGACAACATCTGGGAATACTTCGATAAAACGATTGCTTTCAGGGTTGATACCGACTACGCCTCTGACCATCTGGTCGGACCTTATTATCTTGAGTACTCACTCCAATCCAACCAAAGCAACGGCATTAGCGTACCTCGATATCTGAAAACCATTGATAATTTTCAACAATGGTTATACCAGCAACCTGAAGTAGTACACGTAAACACCATCAGTGACATACTAAAACGGCTGAATAAAAATCTACATGGTGACAACCCGGACTGGTATCGCTTGCCAGATAACAAGGAAATGTCCGCACAATATTTATTACTTTATGAAATGTCATTACCTTACGGGCTGGATTTAAACAATCAGATCAATCTGGATAAATCTGCCACACGTATCGTGGTCTCACTACATAATTTATCTAATAACAAGATGATTGCACTTCATCAACGCGCCAAAGAATGGTTATCCAATAATGCAGCAGGTTATGAACTTATTGCCAGCAGCCCTTTGTATATGTTTTCTCATATCAGCCTGAGAACGGTATATCAAATGATCGGTGGAGTGGCCTTTGCGTTAACATTGATTTCACTAATGATCATGATTTCATTACGCTCGTTTAAAATTGGCTTAATCAGCTTGATCCCCAACCTGGTACCACCTGTCATGGCATTTGGCATATGGGGCATACTGATAGGCGAAGTGGGATTTACACTGGCCGTCGGCCTCGGCATGACCATCGGCATTATCGTCGATGACACAGTACATTTTCTGAGTAAGTATCTGCGGGCTCGGCGCGAAAAAGGCTTGAACCCTGAGCAGGCTGTTCGTTATGCCTTCTCTAATGTCGGTACTGCACTGATCATTACCACAATCGTATTGGTCAGTGGGTTTTCTGTGCTCACATTTTCGAGTTTCAAATTAAATTTCGACCTGGGTTTAATCACCGCAATTACCATCGGTATAGCCATCATCGTGGACTTCCTGTTATTACCTGCATTACTAATCAAATTCGATAAACGTGAATATGTCACCGAAGCGCAAGATGACTCAATATCAGGCAACAAAATCATCATCCAACAAACAGCACTAGAGGACGCCTAAATGAAAAGAATATTAACCATTACTTTACTCAGCACGCTGATGCTAAATACCGCCTATGCGCTAACAGCAGAAGAAAAAGGTCTCGTTATTGCAAAAGAAGTCGAGCTACGCGATAGCGGCTGGAAGAATTATTCTACCAATATGAAAATGATCCTTGTCAACAAACAGGGGGATAAAAGCAACCGTGCCATTCGCCTGAAAATTATGGAAGTTCCTGGTGATGGCGATAAAAGCCTAACTATTTTTGACAGCCCCAGAGACATAAAAGGCACGTCATTTTTATCTTACTCGCATGCGGTCACCCCTGACCATCAGTGGCTTTATCTGCCTTCATTAAAACGTGTCAAACGTATTTCTTCGTCCAACAAATCCGGCCCATTCATGGGTAGTCAGTTTGCATACGAAGACCTCTCCTCTTTTGAAGTGAAAAAATACCGATATACATTCTTGCGCGAAGAAACGTTTAATGGCACCGACACGCTGGTTGTCGAAAACCAACCAAACTACAGCCACTCTGGCTATTCACGTCAAATTGTCTGGATTGATAAAGAACGTTACATTCCACTCAAAATAGAATTCTATGACAGAAAAAATACGCTATTAAAAATACTGCGCTTCCAAAAATACACGAAATACCTTGATCGATACTGGCGTGCACATGAACAAATCATGGAAAACCAGCAGAATGGTAAAAAAACCATGCTAAGTTTGAGTAAACTCGAATTCCGCATTGGCCTGAACAAGCGAAGTTTTGACAAAAATACCTTAAAACGTGCCCGTTAACCATCGTGCGTTTTACAAACAACCATAGCAACATACAGAGACTCGAGAAAAATTATCATGATCAAAATTACACCAAATGCTGCCTTCAAACACCTGCAGAAAAGTGACCCTGTCATGGCGGGACTTGTGAATATTCATGGACCATCTTTGGCTAATATTTACACAAGAAACAGGACCAGTTCCTTTCACATTCTCATTCGCACCATTATCAACCAACAATTGTCGATTAAAGCGGGCCAGACCATTGTGTCTCGCCTGCTGGAAAAACAGGGTGGAAAATCATTCAAAGCAGACAACTTACATCAATTAAAAGATCACACGCTACGTAACTGTGGTATCTCAGAGAACAAGCTACACTATATCCGCACACTCGCTGAAGCCGTTATCAATGGGGAGTTAAATTTCAGATTATTAAAAACACTTGACGATGACGCAATTATTGGGACACTCATCAAGTATCCCGGTATCGGCCCATGGACAGCCGAACTGTTTCTGATTAACGCGTTACACAGACCGGATATTTTACCGCTAGGTGATCTCATACTACGCAAATCGATGCAACGACACTACCAATTAAGCACTGACACCAAAGAACATATTTATCGGGAAATTGCTGAAGCATGGCGGCCTTACCGAACCATTGCCAGCCAATTTCTCTGGTCCGGATTCTAGTATCCGAACGTCGTTAACTCGACATTCGGGAGCTCATGTAATCACACAGCGTGAAACATTAAGCTTCACGCCTATAAAAGTTATTTCTCCAATTGACTCACATCCCTAATCGCACCCCTGGATGCAGACGTTGTCATCGCTGCATAGGCCTTGAGAGCATTGGACACGACACGATCACGATTAACAGGTTTCCAGGCATTATCACTGGCATCCATTTTTTTGCGGCGTCCGTCCAGTTCTTCATCACTGATCGCGACTCGGATACCACGATTGGGGATGTCTATTTCTATTGTGTCGCCTTCTTCTACCAGTCCGATTGCGCCACCTTCGGCAGCCTCAGGTGAAGCATGACCAATCGACAGGCCAGATGTGCCGCCAGAAAAACGCCCATCCGTTATCAGTGCACATGCTTTACCCAAACCTTTGGATTTGAGATAGCTGGTCGGGTATAACATCTCCTGCATACCTGGTCCGCCGCGTGGACCTTCGTAACGAATAACAACGACATCGCCTTCCTTGATCTCGTCTGCCAAAATCGCTGCAACTGCGGCATCCTGACTTTCAAAAAGTCGTGCAGGGCCACTGAAGGTAAGTATGCTTTCATCAACACCAGCTGTTTTAACCACGCAACCATCAAGTGCAATATTGCCGTACAAAACAGCCAGGCCACCGTCCTTACTATAGGCATTTTCGAGATTACGAATACAACCATTCTCTCGATCCACATCCAGGCTCGGCCAGCGTTTACTCTGACTAAAAGCCGTCTGGGTTGGAACATTGCCAGGGCCTGCCATGAAAAATTCACGAACCTTTTCGCTTCGAGTCTGACAGACATCCCACATTTTTAATGCATTTCCGAGATTGTCATTATGAATAGTGGAGACGTCAGTATTAAGCAACCCTGCCCGATCCAGCTCACCGAGAATAGCCATTACACCACCGGCACGATGTACATCTTCCATATGGTATTTCTGTGTCGATGGGGCCACCTTGCACAAGTTAGGCACCTTACGAGATAGACGATCAATATCATCCATAGTAAATGGCACGTCACCTTCCTGCGCCGCTGCGAGTAAATGCAGGATCGTGTTAGTCGAACCACCCATGGCGATATCAAGAGACATGGCATTTTCAAATGCCGCAAAACTTGCTGTGGATCGAGGCAAAACCGACTCATCATTTTGCTCATAATAGCGCTTGGTAATATCAACAATCAGTCGCCCTGCCTCAAGGAACAAACGTTCGCGATCGGCATGAGTCGCCAGTGTACTGCCGTTACCTGGCAATGACAGACCCAATGCTTCAGTCAGGCAATTCATGGAATTAGCTGTGAACATACCCGAACACGAGCCACAGGTCGGACAAGCCGAACGTTCCATAGTCATCACATCTTCATCACTGACACTATCATCCGCTGCCGAGACCATGGCATCAACCAGATCCAGGTGCACCTCTTTGCCGTCTATTACACTCTTGCCCGACTCCATTGGACCACCTGAAACAAATACAGTCGGTATATTAAGGCGCATGGCTGCATTCAGCATTCCCGGGGTGATCTTGTCACAGTTTGAAATACATACGAGTGCATCAGCGCAGTGAGCGTTAACCATATATTCAACTGCATCAGTAATAATCTCGCGCGACGGCAGGGAGTACAACATGCCACCATGCCCCATGGCGATACCATCATCAACGGCGATCGTATTGAACTCCTTCGCCACACCACCAGCCTTTTCAATTTCACGCGCCACCAGTTGACCCAGGTCTTTCAAGTGCACATGCCCTGGCACAAACTGGGTAAACGAGTTCGAAATGGCAATAATCGGCTTATCGAAATCACCATCTTTCATGCCGGTAGCGCGCCATAATGCTCGGGCACCTGCCATATTTCTGCCGTGGGTAGTGGTTCTTGATCTGTATTTAGGCATTGCTGACCTCTGTCCGTCTTAATATTTAGAGTGATTCTAACAGATATTAGCTTTTTATTGCTTGAAGATTACGCACCTGTTTTATGGACTAGTCAGATACTATTTTACTGGATATAACGGGTGCAAATAACTCAAAAAATGCTAAGCACACAAGAAAACAATGTGTTTTATTAATTAGTTTAGGTAAGTAATTTCAGATTATTAAATAGTTATCTTTGAGCCCTCTTCAGCCATAGCTAATCCAGCAGAATTTCACGAACACCAAACATCTAAATTCAACTAAAAAATACCAATAAAATATATATAAAACTTGCAAATTTACCTGATAAAACGTTACCTTACGCACTAAACCTCTTTCAGGACAAGGACTTTGGACGCTGACGACATTGATTCATCACGGGACTTCATTAGTTGGTTCCGTAACACATCACCCTATGTGAATGCACATCGGGGGCGCACTTTTGTGCTCGTTTTTGGTGGTGAAGCGGTGCAGGACAAACACTTCGAACCGCTAATTCACGATATTGCCATTCTCAATAGCCTGGGCATAAAGCTGATTCTGGTGCACGGCTCACGACCGCAAATAGACAAACGCCTGAAACGTGACGGGATTGAAACGCAGTATGAAAAAGGTCTGCGCATAACCAATAATAAAGCACTGGCTTGCGTCAAGGAGGCAGTGGGTTGTGTACGCGTAGAAATTGAATCACAGTTATCCACGGGGTTACCCAACACACCCATGGCGGGTGCACAGTTGCGAGTCGCTAGTGGTAATTTTGTCACTGCTAAACCTCTGGGTATTCGCGACGGCATAGACTTCCAGCACACCGGGGAAATCAGGCGCCTGGATACGGATGCAATCCGTGCGCGACTTGACCAGGATAATATTGTCCTGCTGTCTCCACTGGGATACTCACCCACTGGTGAAGTTTTCAACCTCAGTGCCGAAGAAGTTGCAACAACAGCTGCCGTTGAGTTACAGGCTGATAAACTATTGTTCATGCTTGAGGGAGCAGGTTTAAAAGACAGTAAAAAACAACTCATTCATGAACTCGCGCCTGCTGCCGCTGATCGATTACTTGATAGCCAAAGCAAGTTATCTGACGAGCTACGAACACATTTACGTAGCGCCATCCACGCCTGTCGTTTTGGTGTTCGTCGAGCCCATTTGATTCAGAGGAAGATCGATGGTGCCTTGCTACAGGAGCTATTTACACGCGATGGTACCGGCACACTGATCACTGCCGAAACATTCGAGGAGATGCGTTGTGCCAATATTGAAGATATAGGCGGCATTCTCGAACTCATTAAACCGCTTGAAGAAAAAGGCGTACTTGTTAAGCGTTCACGAGAAGTGTTAGAGGTTGATGTCAGTCAATTCACAGTAATTGAACGAGATGGAATGATTATTGGCTGCGCCGCCATGCAGTCATACATGAAGGACAAACTCAGTGAATTATCTTGCCTGGTTGTTCATCCTGACTACCAGAAAGATGGCAGAGGTGAAATGATGCTTGAGCATATAGAAAAACAGTCTCGTTCTCTTGGCATGGACGGTTTATTTGTGCTCACAACACAAACCTCACACTGGTTCCAGGAAAAAGGTTTTAGTCAAAAGGACATCAAAACATTACCTATGAAGCGAAAAGCCCTTTATAATTACCAGCGAAAATCACAAGTTTTCTTTAAAAAACTATAACTTAGACAACATCTTGCTACAACATAAAAAAGTAGTATAGAGTTAGTCATTGTTCAGTACGAGTACAATCCGCATGACGAATAAGACACACACACTCGAAGTATATGACCTGGACGACTATGTCGGCCCCAACCCAATCAGGCTAAATGGTCAATTTATTGTCCGTGGCCCCGAAGGCAGTCAATACTTTATCCTGAACACAACTGAACCCGTACAATTTGAAGACCTCCAGATCAATTGCCTGGCAATACGGCCTCACTATGATGGTGATCCGATTGCAAACGCTATTGATAGTGTTTGTACTGTCGGTATCGCCCTGCCCAACAATGGTACTGTTTTTATGGAAGGTGAAGTTTATGGATTTAATGACTTCGTTTTCTGGAAAGTTGGTAAAATTAACCCTCCTCATTCGTAATCATTAATTTGCTGGATATACTTCACCTCACTGATCTGCATTTGCATGCAGAACCTGATTTCCCGCTCATGGGGATCAATACCCGAGAATCTCTCGAGTTAGTTTTACGACACGTACAAAACGGGACACGCAAAGCAGATCTTATTCTAATTACTGGCGACCTGACCCACGATGAAACCACCAGGGGTTATGAACGCCTCCGGGCCATACTTAACCTCTTACAGATACCCATCTATATATTACCGGGTAATCACGATGTCCCCGCACTCATGCAACAAACCATGCCAAGTCAATGGATCAGCACCCAATCACAAATTATATTCGACTCATGGCAAATCATCATGCTCGACTCAACCATAACAAACAGTGAGTCAGGCTGCCTGGATAATGAACAATTAAACCTTTTAACGGACAATCTCACACAACACTCCGACCTGCATACGCTGATCTGCCTGCATCATCAACCTGTCGCAATCGGAAGTGCCTGGTTAGATACAATGCAGCTTGAAAACGGGTCGCAATTTTTCGACATAATCAGACAACACAGCCAGGTCAAGGCAGTATTATGGGGGCATGTGCATCAGGAATTTGCACAGCAAAAAGACCATATACAACTATTGGCATCACCTTCGACATGCAAACAATTTTTACCACAGTCGAAGGATTTTGCCATTGATGAAAATAAAAGTGCCGGTTATCGTTGGTTAAGTCTCTCCCAAGATGGAGACATCACAACCGAAGTAGTCTGGTGCAATCAATACTAGATAACCATACAATGCGACCCTAACCGGCGGTGAACCTGTATGTCATACAGGTGTTTTTCTGCATCAACCAGGTGCTGGCCCCAGTGCCATAAATAACTGCCATACCATACACTAACAGCACGCGACAAGGCATCTGGCTCAGACCCTAAAAGATCAAGGCCCTTCTTAAGTTCAAAATAGATATCAGTAAAGTCATCAGCCAGGCTGCCGCTCGCACCATCAAAGTCCTCCAGCTTATCAAACTCAAGCATGTAGCCATCGTGATCACCAAGCAATTTGCGTAAACGACTGTATAATTCAAACCGTCGATCCAGATCCAGATCCGCACCAGGTTCATGCGGGCATTTATCGTCACGTCCGTCCATAGAAGAAATCGCAGCGTGAATGCGTGGTAACAACGCCGACAAATCATCCAGCCAATCACCATTAACCTGCTCTATATGATCAATCAAGTCACAATATTCGCCAGCAGAACTAGCCAACATTTGACCCCATTCCGTTTCTATATTCATGACAGTTTCTCTTTTTTGTTTTTCCTCTAGCATTATTAAGTCTAGACGAAAAATCTCAAGTTACCGCATAGTAATAATGTGGAAATAACGAACAAGGAGAAGAACCAAAAAAACACACAACAAGCTGTAATAACAGGGAATTATTACAGAAGATATTTTTCAATACCTGCAAAACCGAGCAAAATACTATTGTACATAAACCGTAAAATACCCGACAATTAAAGTCAGTTAAACTTCAATCATTTCGAAATCGTCTTTGCTGGCGCCGCATTCAGGGCACACCCAATTTAATGGAATATCATCCCAACGTGTACCCGGTGGGAAACCATCATCAGGCAAACCCTTGCTTTCATCATAAATAAAGCCACAAATGACACACATGTATGTTTTCATAAACTACAAACCTGATTTTGTTAAAACGATTATTATTTCACTCTACCTAAGGCTAATTGTCACATGTTTTATGCTGAAGAAAAACATTTTTTTAAAAAAATCTCCCGACCATATTAACAATACTTTTATGTATAATAAAAGCATGTCACAAAACATACCTACTGTACTTGTCTTTTCAGGCCTCGACCCGAGTGGTGGAGCAGGCATTCAGGCCGATATAGAAGCACTTGGTAGCCAAGGCTGCCATGCCTGTCCTATTATTACGGCACTGACGATACAAGACACTCACGATGTTCACAGAGTCGTTCCGGTTGATGCTGACCTTGTTCTTGAACAAGCGCAAACACTCCTCGACGATATACAAGTAGCCGCTATAAAAATAGGCCTGGTAAGCGACATACGCATTATAAAATCTATTCACCAGATTATTTCGAGTCTGGATAACATCCCGGTCATTTTTGATCCAGTATTAGCCAGTGGCGCAAATACAACCTTGAATTCAGACACCGTAAGAGAGGCGATAAAAAAAGAAATAATCCCATTAACTACCATACTCACACCCAATTCTCTGGAAGCACGTCTGTTAGCACCCGACGCAGACGACCTGGATGACTGTGCAACCTCCTTACTTAATAGTGGTTGTGAATTTGTATTAATCACAGGTGCGCATGAACCCACCGAACATATCTACAATACGCTTTACAATGATCAACGTAAACTGGAGCAGTTTCAATGGCCTCGACTGGAAGGTGAACATCACGGTTCAGGTTGCACCCTGGCATCAAGCATTGCCGGTTTAATCGCGCAAGGAAAAGAACCACTAACCGCTATCCATGAAGCACAAGAATACAGTTGGCAAAGTCTGAAAAACGCCTATCAAATCGGTCGCGGACAATTGATACCAAACCGCTTCTTCTGGGCAAAATGACTGATACTAATAACACCACAATGGACCCCAGGCTTACTGGACTCTATGTTCTTACTGATCAACATCTTACCCCTGCTGACAAAATAAATGCATGCGTTGCACAAGCCATCGATGGCGGATGCTCAGTCGTGCAGTATCGTGACAAAACATCATCACCAGCACAACGCCTGCAACAAGCAATAGAACTCAATAATCTATGCCGCAATAATGGTGTATTGTTTATAATTAATGACGATATCACACTGGCAAAGAAAGCGGGTGCTCATGGGATACACATTGGAAAACACGATGCCGACCTACAGCAAGCGCGCGAGATACTGGGAGCCGATAGCGTTATTGGCGTTTCATGTTATAACGATCTTCAACTCGCTATCGATGCCGAAAAACAGGGTGCCAATTATGTCGCCTTTGGTCGATTTTTTGATTCTACAATCAAACCTGATGCGGTGAAAGCCAAACCTGAATTACTCACTGAAGCAAACCAATATATTAGCATTCCTGTTGCAGCTATCGGCGGAATCAATCTTGATAATGCAACTGGATTAATCAATGCTGGCGCTGACATGTTAGCTGTTATTTCTTCTGTGTTTGCACAAAAAGATATAGAAACAGCCGCACGAAATTTGACTAAACTAATTCAGTCATAAGGTAACATGAAATAAAATGTAGCGCCTTTACTGGCATTATTCCTGAAGCCAATTATCCCACCATGCTGTTCAATAATTGACTTGCTAATACTTAAGCCAAGCCCACTACCATCATAACCTCGCGTATCAATATGGTCGGCCTGTGCAAATCGTGTAAAGATCTTGTCTTCGAATTCAGGTGTTATACCAGGACCTCGATCACTAACACTTATCTGAGCTTCTTTCTCATGTCGCCCTACCTGTATCTTGACCGTTGTATTATCTGGTGAAAATTTTATCGCATTAGAAACCAGATTTTGCAAAGCCTGTACAATACGATCAGCATCTACCTGTAAATGCAACTCATTTTGATCACTGTATACATCGATGCTGATACCTCTTTTTTTAGCTATATCGCGATTCGTTAATTCAACCTCACGTACTAGCGCCAGCAGGTCAGTGTCTGCTTTGTTGAGCTTTAACTCACCACTTTCTATCTTCTCGACATCCAACACATCATTAACCAGGCGCACCAATCGCTGGCAATTGGAATAGGCGATACCCATCATTTCCATTGTATTGCCATCAAGCTTCTTATCAACTTCCATAATCAGGCCCAGCGAACCATAAATAGCCGTTAACGGTGTGCGTAACTCATGACTAACCATGGAAACCCAGTTATTTTTAGAGCGCCCAAGCACGGCCCTTTCTTCCTCTGCACGTTTATGACTTTCCTCATATAAATAGGAAATAATAGCAACAAAAAAAACTGATGCCATGGCTGCTGACAACCTGCCAGCCAATGAATCCACTCCTTCATAACCAATCAATAACCCTCTGTCATGTGCAATATACATTGATAACAAGGCAACCCAACAAATCAACGTCGACCAAAATGAGCGTATTTTCCCTGCTAGAAAATTAGCAATGAGCGGCACACAAGGAAACCAGAAAATCGTGCGTGCAGACAATCCACCATCACGCCAGGCTGTCAGGACAATGACCGCAATTGTAATCAGCACTAGGACATCACCGGTTAACTTGCGAGAACCCGTCAACCAGAAAACAAGCAACAAACCACAAAAAACAGGAATCGCCACTATCGTGACAATAGTAGCCGGGGTCAATCCGCTCGTAGTCAACCTGACCAGAGCCATGACACTATCGGCCACAATAATATAAAAAATCAGCCCTGCAAGAATCCTGCAGCGCATCAGATCTTCATTTTTCTCACGAAGCCGGGGTGGAATCAGGCGGTCAATAAAGCCAGAATGATATTGTGCTATGTTGACCAGACTTTTTCTCCTGAAACGAAACCCTTTCATCAGTATATACATTGAACCCGATGATTCCAGTTTTACAATCAAACTATCGGCAAAAAAGAGTAATCCTTTTACTTTTCCACCACTTCTTTATAATAGGCAGCCTGTTGATCGATCCGAAAGGAACTTACTATGCCCCACTCTCATGAATTGTTTAACCAGGCACAACAACATATCCCAGGCGGCGTAAACTCGCCCGTACGTGCTTTCAAGGGTGTCGGTGGTGAGCCGCTGTTTTTCAAGCGTGCACAGGGCGCCTATGCCTGGTCCGAAAGCGATCAACGTTATATTGATTACGTCGGCTCATGGGGACCCATGATTGTTGGACACGCACATCCCGAAGTGATCAAAGTGGTGCAAACCACAGCTGAAAATGGCCTAAGCTTCGGCGCACCTACTGTGCTCGAAACCGAAATGGCAGATAAGGTTTGTGAACTTGTCCCATCAATGGATATGGTTCGTATGGTCAGTTCTGGTACTGAAGCGACCATGAGTGCTATTCGTCTTGCACGTGGTTTTACCGGTCGGGATAAAATAGTCAAATTTGAAGGTTGTTACCACGGGCATTCTGATTCATTACTGGTTAAAGCAGGCTCTGGTGCATTGACGCTGGGTGTACCCACCTCACCAGGTGTTCCTGCTGCACTGGCAGAACATACTATTACTTTACAATACAATAATATCGACGAAGTCAAAGAGGCTTTTTCTCATGTTGGCGGCCAGATAGCATGCATTATTGTTGAACCCGTAGCAGGCAATATGAATTGCATCCCACCCGAACCTGGTTTTCTTGAAGGTTTGCGAGAGGTCTGTAATGAATATGGCACTGTCCTGATTTTTGATGAAGTCATGACTGGTTTTCGTGTAGCTCTAGGTGGTGCACAGGCTCATTACGGGATTAAACCTGACCTGACAACATTGGGTAAGGTAATAGGTGGAGGCATGCCCGTAGGTGCCTTCGGTGGTAAACGTGAAATTATGGAACACATTGCACCACTTGGCCCTGTGTATCAGGCGGGCACGTTATCGGGCAATCCTGTCGCTATGGCAGCCGGACTGAAAACGCTGGAACTGATCAGTGAGCCTGATTTTTATAATAACCTGACCACTAAAACTGAAACCCTCGTAAACGGCGTACTCGAAAAAGCACGAGAAGCGGGCGTCCCGCTAACTGCAAATACTGTTGGCGGCATGTTCGGATTCTTCTTTAGTGAAGAAGAGCGCATCAGTAACTTCTATCAAGTCAGCAATACTAACCAGGATCGTTTTAAATTATTTTTCCACGGTATGCTCAACGAGGGCGTATATCTTGCCCCATCTGCGTTTGAAGCAGGGTTTGTATCAGCCAGTCATTCCGAGCAAGACATTATTGACACTATTTATGCTGCCGCCAATATTTTCAAAAAGCTTTAGTGCAAACACGCAAGATAGTTTACACCCAGAGCATTAACACCTGAATACTATACCCGTTAGCGCTAACAAGCATTCAGTGGCAGAATAGGCGACATGGACGCAGCCATTCACCCACAACTCGCATGGATCATAGACTGGATAAATAATTATCCAGTTCTAGCTAACGCTCTCATCTTTGGTACAGCGTTCCTGGAGTCTTTGCTGGTCATCGGTACACTGGTGCCAGGTGCAATTCTTATTATCTCATTCGGCGCACTGATATCACTTGGTTACCTGGACATGGCCAACACGATGTTGCTCTGTATAACAGGTGCGATAGCCGGTGATGGCCTGAGCTACTGGGTTGGTTATCACTATAAATCACAACTAAAAAATATTTGGCCCTTCAGGTTTTTTAAAAACCAGATCCAGGCTGGCGAAAATTATTTCAGCAAACACGGCGGTAAAAGTGTTGCCATGGGACGTTTTGTTGGTCCGGTTCGCGCAATCATACCAACCATCGCTGGTATGATGGGAATGTCACCCTTACGTTTCACTATTATCAACATTCTGTCTGCCATCGCCTGGGCGCCAGCATATTTATTACCCGGCATGGTCTTTGGTGCGTCTCTGGAGCTGGCCTCGGAAGTAGCCATTCGTCTGGTTGCTCTGATTTTTACCATTATCATTATTTTATTATTGCTCCGATGGCTGTTGCGCAGGATCCTGCGTTTCACGCAACCCCGAACGGATGCCATTAACCAATACACACTACAATGGGCACAACAGCACAAAATAATTGGTCCTGCCGTGCAAGCCCTGGTTGATCCCAGGCAACCTGAATCACCTGCCTTGTTACTGTTTGCCTTTATCCTTATTCTTGCAGGCTTGGCGTTCTTTTTTATCATCAGCACGATAAAACTTCATGCTATCAATATTGACCAACGCATATACGATCTCATGCAAAGTCTACGTACACCATGGATGGATCAGTTAATGACATGGGTTACGATGATGGGTGACACCTTTGTCATTATTTCTATCAGCGTTCTGGTCATGCTCTGGTTGTTATACAAACGTAATCTGTCAGCCGCTTTACATTGGGGGGCAGCCATTATTTTTGGTGCCATTCTCATTCGCGTATTAAAAATTAGTCTACAGATTCCCAGGCCCGATCCGACACTGTTTTCTGATGCATCCTATTACTCATTTCCGAGTGCGCACAGCACCATGTCAATGCTGGTTTATGGCTTTTTATCTATCATCATCTGTCGTGAAATCAATCCTGCCCGACGCTATCACGTCTATGTCGGTGCCGGTATACTGATCAGTCTGATTGCCATGTCGCGCCTGTACCTCGGCGCGCATTGGTTTTCTGATGTCATTGGCGGACTCAGTCTTGGTTTGATCTGGATCATGTTATTGGGTATCGCCTATCGTCGGCATTATTCGCCTGCATTACAGATTAAACCATTATTTGCAATCGCCGTTTTATCTATCGTCCTTAGTAGCATGCTGCATTGGCAATTACACTTTAGTCGTGAACTCAACCGTTACACACAACCCAGCGCACAGCGCATTACGATCATTAACGACTGGCTTATAGATGACTGGCAATCATTAGACACATACCGTCATGACATCGCACAATCATCCAGCTACCCGCTCAACCTTCAATGGGCGGGCTCATTACAAAATATCAAATCAACATTACAACAACACGGTTGGCAACCCGCATCCAGACTCAATTTAGCCAATATCATGAAATGGCTTAGCCACAAAACGCCATTTCTGGAGCGACCTATACTACCTCAGATACATAAAGACAAACACGAAATGCTGTCAATGACGTATTACGATAAAAAACTAGACCAATATCGTGTCATCCGATTTTGGCCCAGCGCTTATCAATGGCAGAATAACCCGATTTGGGTGGGTCAGGTCGCACCGATGCAAACAAAATCATTCATTGGCCTGTTTCATTATCCAGTAACCATAAAAGAATTTACAACGCCCATGAGAAGTCTCAAGCAGCAAATTAACACTCACTTAATAAAATCCGCCAAACGGCTATTGATTAAAAATGAAAATATGAACTGGAACGGTGAAGTGTTACTAATTGAATCAAACTAACAATGAAATACTATGGATATACAATAGAGCCTATGCCACAATAAATACTTACTCAAAAAACTTCCATCCCCTCTATCATGCCATATAACAAGTCGAGCCGTTCTAATACGTCATCTATTTCCAGCAATTGTTGTTTATGATGCAACTCAATCGGCAATAATTCAGACAATCGATTCGCAAGCCAATCTGCATCGCCATAATTCATTTCCATATTAACATGATGACGATCAACATTTACCATGAGTCGTTTGACGACATCAATCAATATTCGATATTTCACAGGCACACCAAAAATATCAGACTTTCTTAAAACATCAACCTCAGCAATCAATAGCTGGTTTTCTTGTATCGCAACAGAGTTAATTTTGAACCGCTGATCGCCAATTGCTGTTATCCCTAATAAACCATCCTGACGTTGTTGCCAATCGACGATATTTGCTATCACACCAACATCAACGACATTAGCAGCCTTACCCACTTCACTGCCTTCACGTATCAGACTAACTCCAAAACCACTATTTGATTTCAGACACTGACTAATCATATCAAGGTAACGTGCCTCAAAAATCTTTAATGGCAATAAACCACCCGGAAACAAAACCGTGTACAACGGAAAAATTGGGATTTGTTTACTGTCCATGGCTTGAAATAAAACACCTACTATCTAGTCAATACCCCAACGCGGCAATAATTCATGTTCAATATCCAGGTGATCCAATATTCGTGAGACAACAAAATCAATAATATCCTGCACGGTTTCCGGCTTATAATAAAACCCAGGATTAGGCGGCAAAATGACCGCTCCCATACGTGCGAGCTTAAGCATATGCTCAAGATGTATCTCCGAAAAAGGTGATTCACGTGGCACCAAAATCAGCTTTTTACGTTCTTTTAATACCACATCAGCGGCTCGCTCCAACAGGTTATTGCTGCTACCACAAGCAATTGATGACAGTGTGCCGGTGGTGCAAGGACAAATCACCATCGCATTTGGTACACCACTGCCACTAGCAACAGGTGCCGTCCATTGATCTTTTCCAAACACCTGCAGCTGCCCTTCTTTAGCACTAAAATACTCTGTCAGATATTGCTGTATATCACTGGGCCTGGAGGGTAATGTCAGATCAGTTTCCATATCAATCACAATCTGGGCAGGTTGCGATATGAGTACATAGATAGTTTCATCGGCATCAATCAGGCACTGCAGCAGTCTTAATGCATACTGAATACCTGAAGCACCGGTAATGGCCACACAAATTTTGGCAGGTTTATATTTCATATTAATTCTTTTTTAGCTTAATTTAACCCTAACTATAGCAGTTTCAGCATATTTTCAAGCTTGACATGAATACCACCAAAGCCACCATTACTCATAACCAACACATGATCACCTGACTGAACATTATGACGCAGGTTCTCAACAATATTATCCACATCCTGGTAGACAGCTGCCTTTACACCCAGACTATCGGCAACCTTATCCAGATCCCAATCCATATCCATTGGCTGATACAAACACACAAAATCCGCCAGTTGTAACGACGTGGCCATTTTATCTTTATGAACACCCAACCGCATGGTGTTGGAACGAGGTTCCAACATTACCCATATCCTACTGTCACCAACATGCCCTCGCAGGCCTTCGAGCGTGGTTTTGATGGCCGTCGGGTGATGTGCAAAATCATCATACAAACGTATGCCCTTTACTTCTGCACGTAATTCAAGTCGTCGCTTAACACCCTTGAATTGTTGCAGGGCATCTAACGAAACTTTAACGGGCACACCGGCATGGCGTGCCGCCGCAATGGCCGCAATCGAATTACTGACATTGTGTAAACCCAGAAACTCCCATGTCAGCACACCTTGCATCTCATTATTAAAATACAGATCAAACTGATGTCCATCTACACTGATATTGCGAGCACTCCAACCTTCATCGCTCTGATTTTGGCAACGCGTATGCTCGACTGGTGTCCAACACCCCATATCAAGCACTTCATCCAGAGCGGGCGACTCCGCATTACTGATAATAAGCCCTTCTCCTGGCACAATACGCACCAGATGATGAAACTGTTTCTGTATGGCCTGAATATTTTCAAAAATATCAGCATGATCAAATTCGAGATTATTCATCACTAACGTTCGCGGATGATAGTGAACAAACTTGGAACGCTTATCGAAAAATGCTGTGTCATACTCATCGGCTTCGACCACAAAAAAAGGCAACTCACCAAAACGTGCTGACAAGCCAAAATTTTCAGGAATTCCTCCAATCAGATATCCCGGGCTCATTCCTGCATATTCCAATATCCAGGCAAGCATACTACTCGTGGTTGTTTTCCCATGCGTACCCGCGACAGCCAACACCCAGCGATCACACAATACATGTTCTGCCAGCCATTGCGGGCCGGAAGTATACGGAATACCTTTGTTTAATATAGCCTCTATTGCAGCGTTGCCGCGACTCATGACATTACCGACTACAACCATATCCGGCTCACAGTCCAGGTGCGCAGGGTCGTACCCCTGCATCAATTGGATGCCTTGTTCCTGCAGTTGCGTACTCATGGGAGGATAGACATTTTCGTCAGAACCACTCACTTCATGACCAGCCGCCCTTGCCAGCAGCGCAATACCACCCATGAATGTGCCACAAATACCTAGAATATGAATATGCATCGAGAATTGCTTGGCCTATTATATGTCGATACACTATTACATCACATAATGCTTCCGGACAAAACATGCTTGACCTGTAAAACAGGCTTGTCTATTGTTTAATTAGTTAACACCACAAATAAAGACTAGCCATGCCGTACAAACCTGATCAGATATTGATATCAAAAACACCTGAAGACTTATTTCAGGATGTTGCCAGGAATATCTGTCACTACGCCAAAGACAGCGTTAAACAAAATGGGCGATTTAATATGGCACTTGCAGGCGGCTCAACGCCAAAACAACTTTACATCACCCTGAGCTCCCCCCCCTATCTCAATGAAATCCCATGGCAACACTGTCATTTTTATTTTGGCGATGAACGCATGGTGCCGCATGATCATCAGGATAGTAACTACCTAATGGCCAAATCTGCCTTGTTTGATCGTGCACCTATTCCTGAGGACAATATCCACCCGATACCCACCAACTGCACCGATAACAATGCTTGTGCGGCTCAATACGCACATGACATATCCGAGCTGGATCACTTTGACCTGGTATTACTCGGTATGGGTGACGATGGCCATACTGCCTCATTATTTCCACAAACGGCAATACTCCAGGAGCATGAAAAAAGTACCGCAGCTGTTTTTGTTGAAAAAATGAACAGCTGGAGAATTAGCCTGACTTATCCAACCTTAAACAAGGCACGACGCGTGCTTGTATTAATTAAAGGTGAAGATAAACAGGACATGGTAAAAAATGTACTCTATGGTCAAGATACATCAAACTACCCTGTTACAGGCGTACAACCTTCCGGCGAGCTGATCTGGCAATTGGATCGCGCCGCTCATCCTGATATTATAAAAACATGACATTAATCAATGCCAAAAGTTAACAACACGATTATGCTTTTTACTGACAAGCAACTATTCTTAGTGAGTATGCATGCCTAATATTTTTGCCGCAATTGACCTTGGTTCCAACAGCTTTCATATGATTGTCGGACAACATGAATCCGGCCAGATTATTATTCTGGACAGGATACGTGAAATGGTTCGCCTGGCGTCCGGGCTGGATGAAAACAACAAGATCACACCTGAAATGATGCAAACTGCACTCGCTTGTTTATCTCGCTTTGGTGAACGTATATCCCACCTGCATGCCAATGTAGTACGTATCGTTGGCACTAACACTTTGCGTCAGGCAAAAAACTCCAAGGCATTTATGCGCAAGGCTGAAAAATTATTAGGACAACCCATAGAAATTATTTCTGGCATTGAAGAAGCACGGCTGATCTACTCCGGCGTATCACATAACGTTGACGTTGATAATGGCAAACGGCTAGTTATAGACATTGGTGGCGGCAGTACCGAAATCATTATAGGCAATCGCTACCAGCCTATTACACTGGAAAGTCTCTACATGGGCTGCGTGAACACAACGCGACGTTTTTTTGCTGATGGCGTTATTACCAAAACCCGTATTAAAAAAGCGCTCATGCATGGCATGACCGAACTTGAACCGCTCATCAAGGCCTACAAAAGCCTGGGCTGGGAAGACACTATTGGTGCTTCTGGTACTGCCCGCTCAATCGAAAAAATAACCCTTGAAGAAAACCTGGCTCCCCATGGCATTACTCACGATGCACTTGATTATATGCTTGAACACGCACTAACAGTCGGAGACATTGATAAAATCAATCTGGTTGGCCTAAAAAGCGAACGGAAACCCGTTATTCTCGGCGGTATTATTGTACTCAAGTCAATCTTTGATGCATTCGATATCAAATTCATGACAGTATCCACTGGTGCATTACGCGAAGGCATACTCTATGACCTTATTGGCCGTTCAGAAAATAACGATTCACGCAGTGAAAGTGTCGATAAATTTGCAGCCCGTTTTGTTATTGACCAGGCACATAGCCAACGAGTCGAAAACGTAGCCTTAAAGCTATTTAAACAAATACAAAATGACTGGTTTAAATCTACACCCGAGGCAAAAAAATATCTTCAATGGTCCGCACGCATGCATGAGGTCGGTCTTTGTATTGCACACAACCAATACAATAAACATGGCGCCTACATGGTAAGTGAGGCAGACTTGATGGGCTTTTCCAGAGAAAATCAGACTTTCCTCGCCAACTTAATTCAACTGCATCGACGCAGCCTGACACTCGACCTGTTTGATGACTTCAGTTCAAAAATTAAACGTACCGGGATAAGACTCACTATCATACTTCGCCTTGCCGTATTATTAACACGTAGTCGACATACCGAAAACAATGAAACGCCTGTACTCATTGTGAACAAAAAAAACATCACCGTTTCTTTTTCAAAAAAATGGCTGGATGATCACCCCTTAACCCAGAGCGATCTGGAAAATGAGCAAAGCTATCTCGAAAAAGCAGGTTACACCCTGACCATCAACACATAAGCGACGAATAAACCCCTGCTCTGGCCTACGCTGCGATACAGCCTGGAATTTAACACTTTAATTAAGAAGAATATGAAAAATATAACGACACAGACAATTTTAACTTACATGATATTTTTGGTCGGGTGCGCCTCATCTGGAAAAGAGCGATTAGCTCAACCAATAGTAAACCCCCAACCTGTCAACATTTCATTATCTACCAATAACGGCCAGATAATCAGTCTCTCTCAAGATCCGGGTAAAATGACAGAATTAACGCTTGGACAAGGAGGTTTTCAAATCATAGTATCGCCTACGATTGACAGTAGAACTGCTATTCAGGTTTGCGCCTCAAACAACAAACAAGCCTTTAGGAATACTCAAAAAAATCACTCAATTCTTCAAATCAATTGCTTTAAAAAAGGCACTGGTATGGCTATGCGAAGAACCAATCCACCATATTATTACGTGCCTCTTATAGTCTCAGATGGCAAGGCTCACAACTATTACTCTGCCGAAAGACGAGTTTTGCAGGAAACAAAAATCGCTATCAACATTAATGAAATTCAAACAGTGACGGCTGAAACCCTTTCCAAGGCATACTTAGTAATTTTTATTGATATGAATCAAGACCGCACTATCAACAATAATGAATTATGGTTTTCACGCATCACCTGGAAGTAACAACCTTGTTAATACTGGAATCGATACCGACACTATAGATACAGGATCAATTTATGATTAATCCACTTAACATAGCACTCAAATCCGACACAGCGAAGCGTGAACTATTTCCTGCTGTATTGTACCCGCACGACCCGGTGTTGCGTAATGCCAAACAATAAAATGAACTACCAGTTAGTGTTACAGTTCCCGCTCTCAGATGCAGCTGCAGAAGATTTTGACAGACTACTCATGATTGAAAACGAGCTTGAACTTGCCTTAAGAGATAATCATCACGTTCATGGACATGATATAGGATCAGGCGTGATGAATATATTTATTCACTCAAACAATCCGCACGAAACTTTTAAATTAGTCAAAAACACCCTGCCTGAGAATGATTTCAAAAAGATATTAATCGCCGTCACAGATATAAAGGATAACAATTACACAGTAATGTGGCCTGTTAATTATAAAAATGAATTTGCAATTAAATAAACATAACAATCAAGCCAGCATTAACAAAATATTGTCCTACGTCTAATTTACGAGTTAATCAATACGGAGAAAAACATGATTCGAGCAATATTTTTATTGTTACTCAGTGCAAACGCCTACTCCCAGGAAGCGCCCACATTTGACCAATACACATCAGGCAAAACATTTAATGGCTTATTGAAGAGTATTGATTTTTCCAGCCACAAAAATGCATCTACATTTAAGACTCGCCTGAACAATTTAATAGGTCAAAAACCTAATTTTTCATCAACGTACATCATCACCTTATGGGGATGCGGCTCTTCTTGTCAGCAATTTGCTCTTGTCAATGCAAAAAATGGTGATGTTTTTATCCCAAATATCACAGCAAGTTATGGTATTTGTTTTAAACTTAAAAGTAACTTATTAATAGTTAACCCACTGACTCAGGATTTAATTGATGGCCTTGATGACAAAACACCTGTATGGCTAAAAACTAAATACTTCAAATGGGATGGTGAAGTATTAAATTCAATTCATGAAACGCAAAAACCCATTGACGTTGAGTGCTAACAACTCAAAACACAATAACTGACATTAAACACTATTCATTTAATGTTTTGACAGCTCCTCAAGCAATTGCTCCTGGGCAATAAATGGTTCAGACTCACTCTGTATACGCTGATAACTACCATCGGTCTGTAGCACCCAGCTTTGTTTGTTATCTTTAAGGTAGTATTCCAAATGTTTTATTATCTCTGCACTAATGCGCTTGGTTTTAATAGGAAAACAAATCTCTACGCGCTGAAACATATTTCTTCCCATCCAGTCAGCGCTGGAACAGTATACTTCAGGCTCATCTTTATTCTGAAAGTAAAATACACGTGTATGTTCCAGGAAGCGCCCAACCACAGATCGCACTTGTATATTGTCTGAAATACCAGAGATGCCCGGCTTTAAACTGCACACGCCTCTCACAATCAAATCTATTTTAACACCGGCGATTGACGCCTTATAAAGCGCCTGTATAAGACCTGGTTCAATCAGAGCATTCATTTTGGCAATGATCCTGGCGGGTTTTCCTTTGCTTGCGTTAATCGTTTCATTCTCGATTTTCTTCAGCAATGCGGTATGCAAAGTAAAAGGGGCCTGCAATAATTTATGTAATTTACTTACCTTACCGAGGCTGGTTAACTGCATGAAAACTTTATGTACGTCTTCACCTATCTGAGCATCACTGGTAAATAAGCCGTAATCCGTATAAACATTTGCGGTCCCGGGATGATAGTTACCCGTACCCATATGTACGTAATTGCGTAACACCTTACCTTCTCTCCTGACGACCAATGCCATTTTTGCGTGAGTTTTATAACCCACCACCCCATAAACGACATGTGCTCCCGCTTCTTGCAGACGATTCGCCAACGCTATATTATCCGCCTCATCAAATCGCGCCCGAATTTCTATAACGACAATAACTTCCTTACCTGCACGCGCCGCATCAACCAAAGCATCTACAATCACGGATTTCGGCCCGGTTCGATATAATGTTTGTTTGATTACCAATACTTTTGAATCAACAGCTGCCTTATATAAAAAATCCACAACCGGCTTGAATGATTCAAACGGGTGACACAATAAAATATCCTGCCGCTTTAATACTGCGAAAAAATCACTACCAGCACCCAGCTTACTGTGTATCTTGGGTGTAAATGACGGATAACGTAAATCACCACGGCCTTCCAAATCACATATCTGCATCAAACGACCCAGGTTAACCGGGCCATTTACCTTGTAAATCTGATTCTCGGGTATGTTAAAGTTTTTAAGCAGAAAACTAACGATTTCATCAGGTGTATCAATATCGATTTCTATTCGAACGATATCACCGTGACGGCGAGATAATAACTCACCCTCCATAGCACGTAATAAATTATCCACCTCTTCCTCATCAACAAACAAATCACTATTACGTGTAATACGCAGCTGGAAGCTACCTTTAATCTTTACCCCGTGAAACAACTCATCTACATAGGCATGAATAATGGACGAGAGAAACACAAAATCATGCTTACCTGTTCCCTTTACGGACTCCGGTATTTGAATCAAACGCGGCAACGAACGTGGCGCTTGTACTACTGCCATGTCACAGTTACGCCCGAATGCATCTTTACCCTCAAGTGAAATAATAAATGACAGACTTTTGTTGAGGATTCGCGGGAATGGATGCGCCGGGTCTAAACCCATTGGCGTAAGAACTGGTAACAATGACTCCTGGAAATAGGTATATAACCATTTAACCTGATCATCATTCCATTCTGAACGACGAATAAAACGAATATCTTCCTGCTCCAGCTTAGGCAATAATATTTCATTCAATATACGATATTGTTCGTCAACAAGTTCTTCTGCACGTGCGCGAATGGCGACCAGGGCATCAGGCCCCGATAGACCATCCATATCCACTCCTGTCAAACCGGTTTCTGCTTTATGCATCAAACCCGACACACGTATTTCAAAGAATTCATCCAGATTTGTACTGGAAATACATAAAAATCGTAATCGCTCTAGTAGAGGTGTTTTTTCATCCATCGCCTGCTCAAGTACACGTGAATTAAATTCAAGTAAACTTATCTCGCGATTAAAATAAAGTTCGGGTGATTTCAGATCCTGTTCATTTACTTCAGTCATATTCTTATTCGCTACTGGATATCCAGTTCTTGTTGAATGTAAAATAATATTACATTTAGATTATAGTTTTGTTACAAACCAGTGATAGACAGCATGTGTCATCGTATCACCCATATCATTTTTCAGCTTAACCTGCACACTTAACAATGCCCTGCCTTTATCTTCTAATTGCGTCAACATTTTCTGTGCACTGGCCTCATCCACCGATGGATAGGCAACTAACATGCAGTTAACCGGCTTGCTATATTTGATTTCTGCTCGCCTTACAACAGCCAGCACTTTACCCTCAAGCTCAGGAAAGCGTTGGCGCATATAATCACCACTGCTGATTTCTGCCAGAGCAAACTGTGCGCTCGCATGCATATTGCCAACATGGTTCAACACATGATCAGCAAAAGGCAGTTGCATGTGCATACCATTTTGCTCACGGCACACACCAAGCAAATGTGAAAATTTAATATCTTTACTCATTTATTACAGCGTAAATGACCATAGCACTAACAAGCGACCACTTTGATGTGACAGCTATATTAGATTAACTATGGCCTATTGATCCTCTTCAACCTCATCAACATCAACCTGCCCACTAACACGCCGCCGAATGTGCGACCATGATATTCCTGTCGCCAGAATCGCGCAAAAAACAAATAACACCAAATACGAAACAGCTCGAATACTATCAGCCGGAACAATGCCCCAATCAACAACCAGCCAGACTAACGTTCCGAAAAAAGCAATTGCCAGTGACAGACCAACAACTCCCAATGAACGCATCGTTGCGCGCAAGAAGATAACCCAGCCAATCAATAACACAATACCAACCAATATTTTCAATGGATCCAGCTCGGTCGGGTTATTTATAAACCAGTCATAGTATGAATAGCCTTCCGGATTATAGGTACTGAAGACCAGAACAATAGCAATAATAAAACGAACGAATATTCCCTGCGCTGTAATGGTTTGCATGTTTAATTCTCACTTTAATATAGGAAGCCTATCTATCAGCTCAATATTCTCACTATCTCACCTACAAACGCAAGTGACGTCACATTAATAGCTCAATATCTTGTTTATCTTGGTTGTTTTAGTCGCTGTCTATTGAGTATCATCCTCATCCAGCGAGTTACGCCAATATTGATCCTCCCGGTCAAACACACGATTACACTCACTGGGCCCCCAGGTACCTGCTGGATAAGTATGAATGTAATCGCGCTCAGTTGACCAGACTTTCAATATAGGATCCATTACTTCCCAAGCCCATTTTATTTCATCATAACGCAGAAACAATGAATGATCGTCTTCCATCACATCGAGCAACAAGCCTTCATACGCATCGATATTTAAATCAGTTGCCATGCAGCTGCTCGCATCCAACTGGGTTGTCTGGGTCAGTAACTCAAGACCAGTTTGTTTGGTCTGCATCTCTATGCGTAAACATTCCTGAGGTTGTATACCCAGTACAATCCAGTTTGGTTTCAACTGTTCTATCTGCGATTGCCTGAACAACTGCTGTGGAGGATGTTTAAAACGAATACTAATCAGCGAGCTATTCTTCGCCATACGTTTTCCCGTGCGCAAATAAAATGGAACATTCCGCCAACGCCAGTTATCAATATATAACTTCAATGAAGCAAAAGTTTCCGTTGTACTATTGGACTGTATACCTTCCTCTTCTAGATACGCCGGGACTGCCTCATCATTTACTTTACCTGCCGCGTATTGCGCACGAAAAGCATGCGCATGTACCGCGCTTTTAGGAATAGGCCTGATCGATTTCAGCACTTTCACTTTTTCATCGCGCAGGGATTCTGAATCAAGCGCTGGAGGTGCTTCCATTGCTACCAGTGTCAGCATCTGAAGCAAATGACTTTGCAACATATCACGCAGTGCGCCAGCGCTATCATAGTAACCAGCTCGACCCGCTATCCCCTGACTTTCAGAATGCGTGATTTGAATGTGATCGATATAATTTCGGTTCCACAGGGGTTCTAGCATAAGATTTGCAAAACGAAATACTAATACATTTTGCACCATGCTCTTACCCAAATAATGATCAATACGAAAAATCTGCCGCTCTTCAAAATCATGATGCAATGACTTCTCTAGTATCTCTGCACTCTCACTATCGTAACCAAATGGCTTTTCAATGATTAGGCGCCGCCAGCCTGATGATTCATTATTCAATCCTGCAGTCGCAAGAGAACGTCCTACTTGTGCGTAAACTGACGGTGGAATGGACAAATAAAAGATAGCATTCGAACTAAAGGTTTTACTATCTTCGAGTAATTCCCCAATCGCTGTGTAAGTATCATTTTCATTCAGGTCACCTTGCTGATAATAAAGACGCTCACTCAGACGAGTAAAAATCTCTTCATTTAACTTTCCACGTGCGCGCGACTCCAGCAATTCACGAACATAGGCATGCCATGACTCGCGCGTATACTCGCCACGCCCCATACCGACAATAGTCATGCCATCCAGTAATTTATCTGCTTCTTCAAGATGATATAACGCCGGCAATAATTTATTTCTCGCAAGATTACCCGTCGCACCAAAGATAACAAACGTACAGGCATCGCTCATTTGTCTTTTCCTTGTACAAAATGTCCGCCAAAAGCATTACGCATCATTGATAACAACCGATGGCTATAACCTTCCTGATCCTGACTACCAAATCGCATTTGTAAAGCCAGTGTGAGTACTGGCGCTGCCACACCCTGATCGACCGACTCAACTACAGTCCATCGTCCTTCGCCTGAATCAGCCACCACGGGCTCTACCCCTTGAAGCGTTTGGTCCTGTTCTAAAAAATCAGCCATCAAATCAAGCAACCAACTTCGCACAACCGAACTATGTCGCCATAACTCAGAGATTTGTGCCATATCCAGATTAAACTCTTCTTTACCGCGAAGTAAGGCAAAACCTTCTGCAAATGACTGCATCATGCCGTATTCAATACCATTATGAATCATCTTGGTGAAGTGCCCCGCACCAACAGGACCCACATGCGCCCAACCTCTATCATCTGCTGGTGCTAATGATTTTAAAATCGGTTCAATTTGTTCGACAACAACCTTCTGGCCACCCACCATGAGGCAATAACCATTTTGCAGCCCCCAGACACCACCCGATGTGCCTGAATCCACAAAGCCAATATCGTGTTTTGCCAATAAAGCGCCATGCCGCTGACTGTCATGGTAATTGGAATTACCCCCATCAATGACAATATCACCCTCCTCCAGGATCGGGATCAACTCTTGAATCGCATTGTCGGTAGGTGAGCCACTTGGGATCATGAGCCACACAACTCGTGGTGACTGTAATTGCTGCACTGCATTCGCCATGGAGGTGGCTGGTAGCATGCCCTTTTCGGCTAGTTCTGCAATTATCTCTTCAGAACGATTATACCCAACTACCTCATGGCCACCCAACATGAGCCTTTGCACCATATTGGCGCCCATTTTCCCTAAACCTATCATTGCTAGCCGCATACTATCCCCTTATCAATATTAAATTGCTTAGCATTAGTTCATGCATGTTTAATGCCGGAATACTGTTTTTAAAAAATATCATTCCACATTAAAACCTTTCTGGACTATTGCCATTATTCGACTATAAAAAGTTGATGCTTTAAGAAAACTATAGCCCTTTTTCATCTGGCAGCTTTATTGTTCTCTTAAGGAAGTTTATACCTAAACACATTTTTGTATATGGAGATTTATATGGATATTCAGGAAATACGCACGATAGCCGAAGATCATGGACTCATCACTGATGCAAACGACAAGATTGAACTAATTCACGAGATACAGCGTGAAGAAGGCAACTTTGATTGTTTTGCAAAAGCCACTAATCAATACTGCGACCAGGGAAACTGCACGTGGCGCGAAGACTGTTTTACAACGTCTTCACAACCTCTGGACTCGTGAGGCGCTTTTTATTGGCGTTAAACACCTGATCATATAACCGGATATACTCCTGGGCGCTATGGTCCCAGGAGGAATCCCGCCACATTGCGGTTATTTGCAGCTTTTTCCAGGTCAACTTGTCATCATACAATGTCAACGCACGCTGCACTGCCTGTGCCAGATCCCAACCCTGGTCGCCAGAAAAAACAACACCATTCGCTTTGCCTGACAATAAATTAGCTTCATTCGCATCATTAACCGTATCAGCCAACCCACCTACATTTCTCACAATCGGTAGGGTGCCATAACGTAGACTATACAGCTGGTTAAGGCCACAAGGCTCAAAACGCGATGGCATAAGAAACATATCCGCACCTGCCTCTATTTGATGGGCCAGCCCTTCATTATAGCCAGAGTACACCGAAATAGTTTCCGGATATTGACCAGCAAATTTCTGTAGTGCCTGCTCGTATTCCAACTCACCGGTACCAAGAATAACCAGCTGCACGGGTATTTTCATGAGCTCATGAATTGCCTGCAAAACAATATCGATTCCCTTCTGATAAACCAGACGCCCAATCAACCCCAACAAAGGTATATCCGAACGCTCGGGCAACCCGAAGGTTTGTTGCAGTGCTTTTTTGTTGCCCTGCTTCATTTCGACCTGACGAACGCTGTAATGTTTTGCAATATAAATATCACTTTCGGGATTCCATGCATCGACATCGATACCATTAAGGATACCTGTCAGACAGTCAGATCGATGTTGCAATAGACCTTCCAGGCCATATCCAAATTCCGGGGCCTGAATCTCGCGTGCATAGGTAGGACTAACCGCTGTAATCTGATCCGCAAACACCAGTCCGCCTTTGATAAAAGACAATTTCTCATGAAATTCAAGCGCATCATACGACCACAAGTTCTCCGACAGGCCCAAGGCCAGGAAAGTCGAATAAGGGAATAAACCCTGATAAGCAAGATTATGAATGGTAAACACTGTTGCAGGCGGGTTCTCTTCTAGTGACAATAACGCTGGCACCAGACCGGTTTGCCAGTCATGGCAATGTACGATATCAGGCTGCCATTTCAGACGCGACCGCTTCATAACAATTTCAACAATAACACGACAGAACAAAGCAAAACGATCAGCATTATCATGCCAGGGTTTATTATCAGGTCCGGTATAGGGATTACCCGGGCGATCAAAAAATGGAGGGTAATCCACGAGCCAGACTTTCACTTGGCTATTGGGCATGGTGCCCATGAGAATCCTGACTTCACCTTGAATCAAGGTCAAACGTGCCATACAACGTGTTTTACCAATAGCCTCAAGCGCTTCGGTATAAGCTGGAAGAATAATCCTCACATCATGTTTCAATTCACATAAAGCAGGCGGCAGACTACCGGCAACATCGGCAAGACCACCCGTTTTGATTAATGGATATACTTCGCTGCAAGCGAATAAAACTTTACGCATATTCAGTCTTTTTTAAACACCACTACTGCCAGGGGCGGTAATACAATATTGATCGAATTCTGGTGATTCATCCATGGTTTGGGTTCACTACTAACACCACCGCCATTACCTGCATCACTACCGCCATAATAAGCAGAATCAGAATTAAAAATTTCCCGATAATATCCACCGACCGGCACGCCGATACGATAATTCTCTCTGGGTGTGGGCGTAAAATTCAACACCACAATTAACTCTTCACTATCATCACGGCGAATATAACTCAACACCGATTGCGCTGCATCATGACAATCAACCCACTCAAAGCCTTGATGATCAAAGTCGTAACGATATAATGCAGGGTACTGTCTATAAAGCTGATTAAGATCACCAACCAGCCTGTGGATACCTTGATGTAATTCATAATCCAGCACATACCAATCAAGCGATTTATCATGATTCCATTCATCGCCCTGAGCAAACTCACACCCCATGAATAACAGTTTTTTACCTGGGTAGGTATACATATAAGCATACAACAATCGTAAATTAGCGAAACGCTGCCACTCATCTCCCGGCATTTTATGCAACATGGAACTCTTACCATGAACCACTTCATCATGTGAAAATGGCAACATGAAATTCTCGGTAAAAGCGTACAATAAACCAAATGTCAGCTGGTCATGATGGTAATGGCGGTAAATCGGGTCATTCTGAAAATACTTCAAGGAATCATGCATCCAACCCATATTCCATTTCATGGAAAAGCCCAAACCACCAACCCAGGTAGGTCGAGTTACTTGTGGCCACGACGTAGATTCCTCGGCAATTATCATCGTGCCTGGATGTTCTGCATGTGTAACCGTATTCAACTCTTTCAGAAATTCTATAGCTTCGAGATTTTCATTCCCGCCATGAATATTGGGTAACCAATCACCTTCTTCACGTGAATAATCAAGATATAACATCGAAGCCACGGCATCAACGCGCAAGCCGTCAATATGAAATTCTTCAATCCAGAATAATGCACTGGCGAGCAGGAAGTTTTTTACTTCATTACGGCCATAATTATATATGAGCGTACCCCAATCACGATGCTCGCCCCGGCGCGGATCTTCGTGTTCGTATAACGGACTACCATCAAACTGCGCAAGGCCATGACTGTCTTTCGGGAAATGTGCCGGCACCCAGTCAAGTATCAAACCCAGACCATGTTCATGGCAATAATCGACAAAATACCTGAAATCATCAGCCGAACCAAATCGACTGGTCGGTGCAAAATAACCAACCGTTTGATACCCCCACGAAGCATCCAGTGGGTGCTCTGTTATCGGCAATAACTCCAGATGCGTAAATCCAAGCGGCACAATGTAGTCAACCAGCCTATGCGCCAGCTCACGATAACCCATAAAACTGCCATCTTCTTCACGTTGCCAGGATCCTAGATGTAATTCATAAATAGACATGGGGGCATGCAACCAGTCTTGCCGGGCACGTTGTTGCAACCAGTCAGAGTCCTGCCAGTGATAGTCAGCCGGTTTGACGACCTGAGATGCTGTTTTTGGTCGCATCTCGAATTGCTGGGCATAGGGGTCGGATTTAAGATGAATACTACCGCTATCGCGATGACGGATCTCGTACTTATACAAGCAACCGGCAGACAATCCAGGTATGAACACTTCCCAAACGCCGCTACTACCCCTGGAGCACATAGGATATATACGACCATCCCATTGATTAAAATCACCAACCACACTGACCCGCTCTGCACTGGGGGCCCAGGTTGCAAACAGGACACCAGCAATACCATCCACCTCACAAACATGAGAACCCAGATGTTCGTACACATGCCAATGCTTGCCTTCACCGAACAAATGTAAATCAAAATCAGATATCTGCGGTTTAAATGTATAAGGGTAAATAACAATATGCTGGCAATTATATTGATCCTGCCAACTTACTTTAAAATGCTCTGATACGAGTCGAGCGTCACCACTCCATTCAAAAAAATCAGTATCGGGCAGACGTTTCATGGATAGATTACTATCTTCCAGGCATACTTCGATTGCACCAGGAATGAACACGCGCACCAAAATATTCTCTCCTTGCATGAAACACCCAAGTACAGAGAGGGGGTCATGCAGGCGTGCCTGCATCAATTTAACTAACTCAGAACTCATAAGGGTACTGTCAGGTTTTGCATTCATAGGCTTAATTGTATTGTTTTAAACAACAAAAAACAGTGACTCCGTAAATAACTCATTTTTTCTAAGTGTACATTGAAAAAGAAATACCTCAACGGTACAAATTATGCAAGCTTACAGTTGTAATAGCATTTTTTATGCCCGACTGCAAAGTACACTAAAAAACTCAGGTTCAGGAGAAAATCGTGTTCAAAAAGAATTACTGTCATATCCATGTCATGTTAATGCATTATCCAGTAACTTAACTTATATTAATTACTTCAGTAACACTTATACGGAGATTTAAACTGACATGAAGTTTGAACGTCAACCACGATTTATCAGTCGCTTAACTAGAGACACACTTGCCCTTATTCTTGCCGGCGGGCGCGGCACCAGGCTCAAGCGACTGACATACTGGCGCACAAAACCTGCCGTGCCCTTTGGTGGCAAGTTTCGCATTATTGACTTCCCATTATCCAATTGCGTGAACTCTGGTATCAGACGGATCGGTGTGGTCACACAATACAAGGCACACTCATTAATACTGCATATTCAACAGGGCTGGGGACACCTGCGTGGACAATTCGGTGAATTTGTTGAGTTACTACCGGCACAACAACGCATCGAAACATCCTGGTATCAGGGAACGGCGGATGCTGTTTATCAAAACCTCGACATCATCCGAAACCACAACCCGTCTTACGTCCTGATTCTGGCAGGTGACCATATTTACAAAATGGACTATGGTCCCATGCTTGCACAGCATGAAGAGTCACAGGCCGACATGACTATCGGCTGCATCGAAGTTTCACTCGAACTTGCCAAGTCATTTGGTGTACTTGGGGCAGATAAACATGGGCGTATACACAGCTTTGCTGAAAAGCCTGACGAACCGGAGCCGCTTGCCGACAAACCAGGCATGGCGCTTGCCTCAATGGGCATCTATGTTTTCAACAGGGACTTCCTGTTTGAGCAACTTATTAAAGATGCAGATGACATAAAATCGAGCCACGATTTTGGATCGGACATTATTCCCGGCATTATTGACAACTATAAAGTACATGCCTATGCGTTCAGGGATATCGAAACAGGGCAACAAGCCTACTGGCGTGATGTTGGTACCGTTGATGCGTTCTGGGAGGCTAATCTCGAGCTTATCGGAGTTACACCCGAATTAAATTTATACGACCATGACTGGCCCATCTGGACATACCAGGAACAGCTCCCCCCGGCGAAATTTGTTTTCAATCAGAAAGACCGACGTGGCATGGCAGTTGACTCCATGGTATCAGGTGGCTGCATCATTTCAGGCGCGATGATCAAACACTCGTTATTGTTTTCGAATGTGATCGTCAAATCATATTCACATATAGAGGATTCCGTCATTCTACCTGACGTTTCTATTGGTCAGAACTGTGAAATTTATCGCGCCGTGATAGACAAGGGTTGCGATATACCAGACAACACTATTATCGGCAAAGACCTTGAAAAAGATTCAGAACGCTTTCATATAACGGACAACGGCATCACGCTCGTGACACCGGAAATGCTCGGACAGGAATTACACCATGTCAGATAAGACCCCGCTTAATGTTGTTTTGATGTGGCACATGCATCAACCCGAATACCGCGACCTGCGCATTGATGAATACCAGTTGCCCTGGACGTATCTGCATGGCATCAAAGATTACGTGGATATGGTCGCGCACCTGGAGCAAAATGACAATGCGCGCGCTGTATTTAACTTTGCACCTGTGTTGCTTGACCAGATCCAGGACTATACCAAACAAATTAGTGACTACCTGAATCATGGAACCCCTATACGTGACCCTCTATTATCTGCACTTGCAGAACCAGTTTTACCTACTGATGAACAAACGACTAAAAAATTAATCAAGGATTGTTTACGTGCAGACCAAACACACATTATCGATCGATTTGGGCCATATAAAGAACTGGCTGGTATTGCACTTACTATCTTGAATAACACCGACATGCTCAGCTACATGAAAGATCAATACATTTTTGATTTGCTGGTATGGCATCATCTGGGATGGATAGGTGAAACAGTCAAACGTGATAACGAGACTATCAAACAACTTATTCATAAAGAAAAAAACTATACCTTGCATGACCGACGTCAATTAATGGAAATCATCGGAGATCTGATAGGCTCTATCATACCGCGTTACAAAGCACTGGCGTTAAAAGGCCAAATCGAACTTGCCATGTCGCCTTACGCACACCCAATCGTACCATTATTACTCGACATCAAAAGTACCTTTGAAGCCATGCCGGATGCACACCTACCCATACTCGAATCTTATCCCGGTGGCGAACAACGTTCACGCTGGCATCTGGAAAAAGGCATCAAAACCTTCCAACATCATTTCGGCACCACGCCCATGGGTTGCTGGCCCTCTGAAGGAGGTCTGTGCAATAAAACACTGGACTTACTCGATGAGGCCGGATTCAAATGGACTGCCAGTGGAGGCTCCGTCTTACATAACAGCATCAATGCATCAGAACCTGAAGATATCCCCTGCATTCATCAGTCTTATCATATTGGCGATAAACCAATCACCTGTTTCTTTCGCGATGACGGCCTGTCTGACCTGATCGGTTTTAATTATTCTAACTGGCACGCCGATGACGCTGTTGCCAACCTGGTTCATCATATCGAAAATATTGCAGCAGCCTGCGAAGACAACACTGACAGCATTGTCTCTATTATCCTCGACGGTGAAAATGCCTGGGAATATTACCCTGAAAATGGTTATTATTTTCTGGATGCTCTCTACCATCAACTTGGCAATCATGCCGACATTAAACTAACGACCTATAAACAGTATCTTTCTACGCACCCACAAGCCACGACATTAGACACATTGGTTGCCGGCAGCTGGGTCTACGGAACATTTTCAACCTGGATTGGGGACACTGACAAAAACCGCGCATGGGATATGCTTGGCGATGCAAAACACGCCTTCGACGAAGCTATCAATAATGGAAAGTTGACGGGCAATCGGCTGGAAAAAGCAGAACACCAACTCGCCATCTGTGAAGGCTCTGACTGGTTTTGGTGGTTTGGTGATTACAACCCTGCAAACACCGTTAGTGACTTCGAGCATTTATTCAGGCTTAACTTGTCAATACTATATCGAATCATTGATCAAGCACCACCAGATTATCTATCACAAACATTTACGCATGGTAGTGGCTCGCCCGCCATGGGTGGCGTCATGCGGCCCGGACAGGAGAACGCATGAAAACCTTCGAGGTGCTGGATAAACGCCGCGCTGGTATTTTACTCCATCCAACCTCGTTACCCGGCGCCAATGATCACGGCGACATGGGGCACCAGGCATACCGCTTTATAGAATTTCTTCAGGCCTGTGGCATCACTGTCTGGCAAACCCTGCCCCTTGGACCTACCCACGAAGATCGCTCACCTTACCAATGCCTTTCAGTACATGCGGGCAACCCTCTGCTGATTAGTATGGATTGGCTGGTAGATCGTGGCTGGCTGGATAAACAAACCGTACAGAATAATCTGCTTGACGATACCGTTCGTGCATTATGCCTCGACACTGCTTTCAATCGCTTTACCGAAACTAAAGATGATTACTTTGAACGCTACCAGGACTTTATTACATCGCAGTCTTACTGGCTTGATGACTACAGTCTGTTCATTGCCATTCGCAAACAACAACAAAATACAAGCTGGATGCACTGGCCTGCTGGTTTACGTGAGCGTAAACCCAAAGCACTCGAAAAAGCCCGAAAACAACTACAAAATCTAATTAACCATATCCAGTTTGAACAATTTATTTTTTTTCAACAATGGTCCGAACTAAAGCAGTACGCACACGACCATCATGTTTTATTATTTGGCGACATGCCGATTTTTGTCGCACATGACAGCGCTGAAGTCTGGGCACACAGGGAATTTTTCAGTGTTAATGAACACGGACATCCAACAACTGTTGCAGGTGTTCCACCGGATTATTTTTCAGATAATGGCCAACGATGGGGTAACCCACTGTATGCCTGGGATAAAATACAACAGGACAAATTTAACTGGTGGATTAATCGCATGCGAACCCAACTGACCCTGTTTGATATGGTGCGCATTGATCATTTTCGCGGTTTTGAAGCTAACTGGGAAATCCCAGTAGACGAAGAAACTGCCATCAATGGCCGTTGGGTCAAAACACCTGGTCGAGCATTGCTAACAACCCTGCACAACAAGTTCAATCCTTTACCCATCGTTGCAGAAGATCTCGGAATCATCACGGATGAGGTCAATGCACTGCGTGATGAATTTAACATACCAGGCATGAAGGTTTTACAGTTTGCTTTTTCAGGTGATGCTCACAACCCTTACCTGCCACATAACTACACAGAAAACTGTGTTGTTTATACTGGCACACATGACAATGATACAACCATGGCGTGGTTCAACTCACTGCCAGAAATCGATAAACAATATATAATGGATTACCTGCATAACAGTGATGAAAATATGCCATGGCAAATGATTCGCTGCGCCATGGCATCTACTGCTCGTTTATGCATCCTACCCATGCAAGATATACTTTCATTGGCTGAAGGACACCGCATGAATACCCCTGGCACACAGGAGAATAACTGGCAATGGCGCTTTAACTGGGATCAAGTTACAGGGGACCTGACAGGACGACTGCATCAGCTTACCAAGCTCTACGAACGATAACACCTGCTTGCAACGACAATCCGTGCACATCATTACACTCCATACCGCATTATCATGTGGCGCCATAGCGTATCGATAGTTGCTCTGATATGATCACGTTAAACTTATAAATTACAACATACCAATTACTTACTACTATCATTATGGCCAGAATTTTATTTGTATGGGAACTCGGTGCCGACTATGGTCACCTGAGCGGATTCACTCCTCTTGCAAGAGAACTTCAATCACGCGGCCACGAAGTCATCAGCATCATCAAGGATCTTTCCCTTGCTCATCAATTGCTCAAACCAGAGAACATTCGTTTTTTTCAAGCACCTGTCTGGAACGAGGCTTTCTCTACCAAAACCAGAACTTTCACCTATGGTGAGCTATTACTTGAACTTGGATACAAACAACCCGAGCAACTTTGTGCTCGCCTTGCTGCATGGCAACAACTCTACGAAACCATACAACCCGACCTGATTATTGCTGATCATGCACCCACCGCATTACTGGCGGCACGACAATATCCTTTTGCCATTACCCTTTACGGCACTGGATTTTTCTCTCCGCCCAAACAACATCCAATACCGGCGTTTGCAGACCCGTCAGAAATAACACCACAACAGGTAAAAGACCTGGAAGCACAAGCTATTGAATGCATCAACACAGCACTAAATGAACTCGACGCACAGCCCATCAAACATCTTACAGAAATATTTGATGCCGACGAAGACTTCCTGACAACCGTCGCAGAGCTAGACCACTATAAGCAACGCAAAGGACAGCGCTACTGGGGCTTACGTTATAATCTTGAGACAGGCGTATCCGCTCCGTGGCCGAATCAATATAAACGAAAAATTTTTGCCTATATCAAATCCGGGTTCCCTGAGCTCGAAAAATTATTACAAGCCTTGCTCATCACTGATGCCGATATAATCCTGCATTCAGCAGGACTCAGCGATATTCTTATAAATAAATACAACGCAAAACATATTTTATTCTCGACACAACCGGTCAACCTGAATACCTTAAAAACCTCATGTGACCTGACAATCTGCCACGCTGGATCAGGAACAGTCGGCGGCATGTTACTACAGGGTGTACCCCTATTATTATTACCTATGCAGGCAGAACAACTTATTATTGCAAAACGAACACATGAATTAGGAGCTGGCGAATACATTACGCCTACCGACCCTTTACGCAATTACCGCAAAAGCATTAACAATTTATTAATGAAGCCCTCCTATAAGCAAAATGCATTGGCATTTTCAAAAAAACATCAGGGCTTCAGCGAAAACCAACAAAAAACAGCCATAGCTGATCGCTGTGAAGAAATACTCCAGCTACATCATGAATAAAATCACACCTTTAATCGCTGTCAGCATTATTACATTACTTTTAGTCGTACTCGAGACAAGACCATTACCAACAAACAACGTACTATGGGTCAGCATCCTGAATACGGGACATGCACCTATGTTCGGCATCATCAGTATTTCGCTTCTGATTCTGATCAGACATCTCAACACACAGCTTTCAAATAAAATATTACACGTCTATATTCTGGTTTTTTTCCTCAGCTTATTACTAGCACTCTCCAGCGAGTGGCTGCAGTCATTCAATCCACAGCGGGAAGCTGACATCATTGATTTTTTATTCGACATCACAGGCAGCATCACATTTTTGCTTGTTTATTTTCTATACGACCCCAAAGTTAAAGTTGAGGCAAGCCGTTGCAACTCACCAATACGTCGACTTATTCTCGCATTCGTCGCCCTTAGTTGGATTGTGGTCTCCACTCCTTTACTAATAACATTTTATACTTACCATCAACAAAGTAATATTTTCCCCAGACTAATTAGCGTTCAAAATAATATCAGCATGCCATTTATTTCAACCCGCAGCGGGAAAATAAATATTCAAAAAATTCCTGCAACATGGGCGAAAAATAAAAGCAGTAAGGCTATAAAATGGGAGACTAATCTCACTACAGATTGGCCGTTTATTCGAATCGATGAAAATATTGCTAACTGGAAAAATTACAACAAATTGATTTTAAACATTATCTCTACATCCCGCCAAAAAGTAAGACTGATCTTACGTACAGATGATTTAGATTTCAGTGGAGGCCAACCTCACCGCATTCAAACACACGCAACGCTAAATCATGGTCATAACCGCGTTACACTTAACCTGAATCAATCTCCATCAACTTTACTCTTCCTTAAAAACAGAATAAAACACGTTTGGTTAGCATTACCTAAACCATCACACCAACATACTTTTTATATAACAGATTTATATCTCGAATAAAATAAGATCATTACTCAGGGTTTATTTTTCCTATTAAAACTCATCCAGGATAATACCCGCATAACCTTGACCCAGAACCAGATTCTGATTTTTTCCCGCCATGAACGTTGACGCCAGATATCTCGCTGTATTTCATCACACTCAGAGAAATCTTTTTTAAACTGCGCCCGAACTTTGTCAGCAAAACCACGATCATCCACCTCCTGATTTGCTTCCAGATTCCAGCGAAAATTCCAGCGATCAACATTACTGGATCCGATGCTGACCCAATCATCACATAACACCATTTTTAGATGCATAAAACGTGGCTGGTATTCATATACCCTGACTCCACTTTTAAGTAGTTCATCATAAAAATGGCGTCCCATGTGCCTTGCCCAAGGGTGATCACTATGAGGTCCCGGCAATAACAATCTGACATCAACACCAGACTTGGCTTTTTTACATAATGCACGCCGCATTTTTCTTGACGGCACAAAATAGGCTGTCGCCAGCCAGACTTGCTGTTGTGCATGCCTGATTTGACGCACGAATGAACGTATCACCTCCGAGTGTGTAAAAGACCGACTCTCAACTACACGACCCTGCTGAGATGACTTGATATCCTTGCTATATGCAACTATTTGATTATGAATCGCGTCACCCCATCTGGCCCAACTCTCCTCAAACAAGGTTTGCCAATCAGATACACAGTGACCCTCAATTTTAACCATCGCCTCATGCCAGAAGTGTTTTGGATGACTGTTCCGATCAAAATCATCGGTAATTCCTGCCCCACCTGTATAGGCCAGGCGTCCATCTATCAATAACAGTTTACGGTGGTCACGAAACAGGTTTCTCCTAAATCGGCCGTAGTGCAATGGATTGTAATAACAGACATTAATATCAGCTTGCTGTAAACGCAGCCGGTCATTTTGCTCCAGGCCCAACGATCCAAAATCATCAAGCAAAATATATACATGGACACCTTTCGTTTTGACCTTAATTAGTGCGTCAATAAACTGATTTGCCACAAAACCGGACTCAAATAAATACATTTCAAGGTAAATGTATCTTTGCGATAGTTTAATTTCATTAATCATGTCATCATAAAATCGATCACCATCTACCAATAAACTGAATTGTTTATTCTCGCGCCATGGAAATCGATAATGAGACAGTGGGTTCATATTTTTCCTAAAAAGGCCTCGATAAACAGATAATTTGGCATTTTTTGCTATAGTTACAAGGTCAAATTTTATTGAGCCCGGCTCTGGTGACCACTAAAAACATTATTATGCCCACCTACTACACTACACATTAGGTCATGCACTAGATTGAAACAAAAAACAGTTATAATGTCTGGTATATTTTATGCATTAAATACCCTGCAAACACAAATTTTTACATTTTTTACTAACAATAATGGTAAAGCAATATATGGCAATCACACGATACAGTCTCGAAGTCCAACCCGTCATCCCCAAACAACTGGCACGACTTGGAGAACTCGCCTCTGACCTCGTTTACAGCTGGGATCGCAATATCCGTAGTTTATTTCATCGTCTCGACAGCAAACTATGGGATAGTTGCGGCCATAACCCCAAGGTTTTCTTACGCCGTGTTTCCCAGCGCATTCTCGACGATGCGATTCTCGATCAGACTTACATGCATGAATATCAGCGTGTTTTATCCATATATGATAATTACGCCGAAAAACCGGTCCACCCGGAACTTGAAGGATTATTCAAAAGTGACGATCTGGTAGCCTATTTCTCTGCCGAGTTCGGCGTCCATGAATCACTGCCTATCTATTCAGGCGGTCTGGGTATTCTTGCTGGGGATCATTGCAAAGCTGTCAGTGATCTTGGCGTGCCTTTCGTTGCTGTTGGCCTGTTATATCGACAAGGTTACTTCATGCAAACCATTGATGTTCATGGCAATCAACTTGCGCATTATAATCAAACTGATTTCAATGACCTGCCCATCAAACCAGTAACGGATAACAAGGGTAATGAGCTTCACGTTACTATTAACATGCCTGGACGTGAACTTACCTTACGGCTCTGGTTAGCTAAACTCGGGCACATTCAACTGGTTTTGCTTGATTGTGATGTACCCGTCAACACAGACGAGGATCGTTTTATTACCCACCAACTCTATGGTGGCGATTTACATACCCGCATTCAACAGGAAATTGTACTGGGCATTGGCGGCGTGCGTGCCTTGCGCAAACTCGGACTTAAACCAAATGCCTGGCATATCAATGAAGGCCACGCTGCCTTTCAGATACTTGAACGTTGTCGCGAACAGGTAAAAGACAAGCAGGATTTTGACACCGCCCTGGAGCTCGTCGCTGCCAGCACTGTTTTTACCACGCATACACCTGTTGCCGCAGGTCACGACATCTTTGACCACGACATGATTACCCACTATCTGGGTGATTTTGTTAATGAACTTAATATCGACATGCACAAACTACAATCTCTCGGCAGTTCTCCAAGCGCACGCGGTGGTTTTAACATGACATCACTGGCGTTACGTGGCTCACGTTTTCATAATGGTGTCAGTCGCATTCATGGCAGCGTTGCATCAAAAATGGAATCATATACCTGGCCTGAGATCCCACACAAAGACAACCCGATATCTTATGTTACCAATGGTGTTCATGTGCAGACCTTCCTCGCACGTGAATGGACTAATCTGTTTGATACTCGTTTCCGGGAATGGCGCAATGAATTGCTTAATCCACCCTATTGGGAATGCATTGAAGAGATACCGGATCACCGTGTCTGGAGTTTACAGCAGTCCCTCAAAACCGAGTTAATAAAAGAAGTTTACCAGCGACTGTTACTGCAACACCGACGCAATGGCTGTAGTGAGGCACTATTGCGCCGCATGTGCCAGTATATTTGTGAACCTGAAAAAGACATGCTTGTGCTCGGTTTTGCGCGACGTTTCGCAACCTATAAACGTGCCGCCTTGATCTTCTCCGACCCGGAACGACTAAATCGCCTGCTCAATGACCCTGAGAAACCAGTACTATTGATCTTCGCCGGTAAAGCTCATCCCAGTGACATGCCAGGCCAACAACTCATACGAACCATTCACGAGTATTCACAAAAACCTGAATTTCAGGGCAAGATCATTCTACTTGAAGGTTATGACATGGCGATTGCGAGAAAACTCGTCACCGGCGTCGATATCTGGCTCAATACACCTGAATACCCCATGGAAGCCAGTGGCACTTCGGGTGAGAAGGCCGGTATCAATGGCGTGCTTAATCTGAGCGTACTCGATGGCTGGTGGGGTGAGGGCTACAATGGTGATAACGGATGGGGTATCACAGCTCATGGTCCGGAATTTGATGCCGACTACCGCAATCATGAAGAAGCCTCGGACTTGCTTGATATTCTCGAAAAAGAAGTCATTCCACTTTATTTTGAACGCGACAGTCAGGGCTACTCTGTTGAATGGGTAAAAATGTCCAAGGCCTCAATGAAATCAATCATCCCACAGTTTAACGCCCAACGTATGGTCATGGACTATGTGAAAAAATTCTACACACAGGCCATCAGCAAATCATCGCGTTTGTTAAAGGATGATGCCGCACCCGCCAAACAATTAGCATTATGGAAACAGAAAATACACAAACACTGGCCAAACGTTAAAATGCATCGTCTTGATGAAATAGCCACCACTATCACACAGAATGACAGCCTGCTCATACAAATTGCCATTGATCTGGCTGGCATGTCGCCGGATGATGTATTGGTTGAATGCCTGATAGGCATTGAACAGGATGACGACCGTTTTATGGAGCATGACTGTTATCAGCTCAAACACACAGACAAGAACAAACAAGGTGAATTCATTTTTACACTGGATCTAAAACCCAGTTTGTCCGGCCTGCAATTCTACAAGATTCGCGTATTCCCGCATCACCCGTTACTCGTGCATCCATTTGAAACTGGCTGTATGATATGGCTGTAACATTAGCAGCCAACCATAGGGATTTATATTGGAATACACCGACATCCTGTTCCACTGGAATGCCAGCCCTGACCTGATCAAATTAGGCCCACTAACCATTCGATGGTATGGCCTGTTATTTGCTGCGGCCTTTTTAATTGGCCTGCAAATCATGCGTTGGATATATAAACAGGAACAGCGCAACCTGAATGAACTCGACAGTTTATTCCTATACATTCTCGCCGGCACTGTTATCGGTGCCCGTCTCGGTCACGTGCTGTTCTATGACCCCGGGTACTATTTTGATAATCCGCTTGCGATTCTGATGGTATGGAAAGGCGGCCTGGCAAGCCATGGTGGTGCAGTCGGTATTATCATTGCCATTTATCTGTATTCGCGCAAGCAGAACCATCCCAATTGGCTCTGGATTCTGGATCGTTTCTGTATGACAGCAGCCCTTGGTGGTGCACTAATTCGTATTGGCAATTTCTTTAATTCGGAAATCATCGGCACCCCCGTGAATGGCGGCATCGTCTTCGATCGCTTCGACAGCTTACCCCGACACCCGGTACAACTCTACGAATCATTATCCTATCTGTTGATCTTTATCACGACATTACTGATTTATAAACGCTATCACCAGTCACTAAAAGACGGTCGACTGTTTGGTGTATTTCTGCTTATTCTGTTTAGTTCGCGTTTTATTCTTGAATTTTTCAAAACCCGACAAGCAGAATATGCACATTCCATGGATCTGAGTGTCGGCCAATGGCTAAGCATCCCATTCGTACTGCTTGGATTATTTCTTGTGCTAAAACGTGGCACAGCTGAAAAATAAGCAATGCAACTAATCCAGCCTGATGGAATAAACCTCTTCGAGCGACGTGCGGCCTTCGCGTGCCAGCCTCATCGCATGTTCAGTCAGCGTCACCATACCTTCGTCTATCGCGGCCTGTTTGATCTGCTGAGCATCCGCACCGGCGGAAATCAATTTACGTATCTTGTGCGTTACTGGCAACAACTCGCAGACAGCGATACGACCGTGGTAACCTGTATTATTACATGAAGGACAACCAGTACCCTGATGAAAAACCTCTCCCTCAGCAACATCTAATTCCTTCCTGACATCTTCGTTATCATCCGACTGCACTAAACAATGCGGGCAATTCAAGCGCACTAATCTTTGCGCCATACTACCCAGCATCGTCGAACTTAACAGGTATGGCTCTACACCCATGTCCATCAATCGCGTAAATGAACTGGCTGCATCGTTGGTGTGCAAGGTACTGAGGACGATATGCCCGGTCAAGGCCGCCTTGTTAGCAATTCTGGCAGTTTCCACATCACGAATTTCGCCCACCATTACGACATCAGGATCATGACGTAAAATATGACGCAAGGCTTCAGCGAATGAATAACCTCTTGCGTTTAAAACCTGAATTTGTTCAACACCATCCATGTGATACTCAACCGGATCTTCAACGGTAATAATATGAGGACCTTTGCGTTTAAGCGCATTCAAAGCAGCATACAAGGTTGTCGATTTACCTGAGCCTGTAGGACCTGTAACCAGAAACATACCAAAAGAACGATTGACCAGGTCATGTAATATATTCAATTCACGTTCATCAAAGCCGATCGTATCCAGTGTCTTCAATCCCACATCGGTATCGAGTATACGAATAACAACACTCTCGCCCGTAATAGTAGGGATAATGGACAGCCGCAGATCCACTTCATTGCTACCACGCTTTAAACGCGCATGACCATCCTGTGGTAAATGATGCTCAGCGATATCCATCCTGCCAATTACTTTGATACGCGTCACCAGAGGCAGCAACATTGAACGATTCAGACTACGAACAAATTGCAACTTACCATCAACACGAAAAAAAACATTCACCCGATCGCGTTCAGGGCGAATATTAATATCAGATGCTTCACGCATGACTGCCTGCTGTAACAAGGCATTCAACATACGCACTACTGGTTTCTGCTCTACCTTCTCAGTAAGCGATTCATAATCAACTTCGGCATCTTTTTGCGGCAACAGATCAAGATCAACATTTTCATATGATTCTATGTCCTCTTGCTGACTATAATAATCGCTCAGAGTCAGTCCTATGTCATGAGCAGATGCAATCACTACATCAACGATGCGATTGGCATGGAAACGAATTACATCCCTGGCCTCCCAGTCCATGGGATCTTCCATCGCCAGAATAAGCACACCATCGATGTCTGCCAATGGCAAGGCATTAAATTGCAGCGCCAGGTCAGGTGGCACCAGCGCCAGCACATCCGGCCTGATCTCAAAATCACGTAACTGAACAAATGGAATACCGAACTTCTTTCCCAGCGCAATACTAACCTGAGTCGGTGTCACCATGCCCATCTGAACCATCAACTTCCCTAGGCGAACATGCGGGTGTTTCAGCTTTTCCTCCAGCACACCTTTCAATTGCTCTGTCGTGATAATCCCGTCTTCGATGAGCAGATCACCCAGGTGCCGCTCGGGTTGCGCCTTCAGGTTCTCAAGCGTTGATTTCAAGTCCTGGATATTCCGGACAATATGGTATTCAGAAGAATGAATTTCTGGGATAGATGCTGTCATGTCTGTTTGCGAACTATAAATTGCCAATATCAGACAATTTATCGGCTGAAATGCGAATTTCTGAAATACTGAAAGGGTCGGAAAAAACTCAACAATATCACTGACAATGGTATTGGAAATGTAAGTATTAAATACCTGAGCACAGCCCCCAATCACGCGTTCAGTTATCTACTGCTATTGCACCATCCTGGGTGCATAGGCTACCAGCCATTCACTAAATTCATGCGCGGGCAATGGCTTACTGAGATAATATCCTTGCGCGATATCACACTTAAGTGTTCGCAGGCGCAATAATACTTCTTGATTTTCAACGCCTTCTGCTACCACCCTTAAACCCAGATTATGTGCCAGCTCTATCGTGGAATGAACAATAATAGCGTCATTTTCATCTTCCAGCATATCAGCAACGAATGATCGGTCTATCTTCAACTCCTTAACCGGCAGCATTTTAAGATAACCGAGGGAAGAAAATCCGGTTCCATAATCATCAACTGATAAATCAATACCCATTCCATCCAACTCAAGCAGCACCTCCCGCGCCCTGACTGGATCACTCATCATGGCTGTTTCAGTAATTTCAAACATCAAGACCCGTGGTGAAATGGCATATTTTCTCATGAGGGATGTTATCAAATCAGGCAGGTTCGGGTCTTGCAGGTTCCAGGCAGAGAGATTAATGGCAAGATGAATATTACGTTTATCCAGACCAAACTTCCTGTGCATTGAAAACGCAGTATCAATTATCCACTCTGTCAATTGTCCTATCATGCCGGTATGTTCCGCCATACTGATAATATGCTCAGGCGATATGAAACCCAACTGTGGATGCTGCCAACGCAATAGAACCTCTACAGCCGTGACCTCACGCGTCATGAGGTCAATTTGAGGTTGAAAATACAGACTTAAATTACGGTTCTGCTGTAATTCCTGATGCAAGTCGTCTAGCAGCGCCAGCTTATCAATATTATCTTCACCTTGACTACTATCATAGAGAACATAACCCAGGTTATTCCGTTTGGCGTGATACATAGCGATGTCAGCATTCCGCATCAACTCACCAGCGTCCACTCCATACTCAGGGTAAATCGCAACACCGACACTCACACCCACATAAAGGTTCTGGTTATCAATTTGAAAAACTTCATTAATTTGATCAACAATTATTGATGCAAATTTCGCAGCCTGGTCCGCATCCGCATTTGGTACAACAATAGCAAACTCATCACCACCCAGACGCGCAACAGTATCTGATTCTCCAAGAATATTCATCAGGCGCTGAGCCACATGTTGCAACAAACTATCACCTATCTGATGCCCAAGTGCATCATTAACATCCTTAAAACGATCCAGATCCAATATCAATAAAGCCATTGACGACTTATTACGATTCATAATCTGTATGGCTTGCTCCAGCCTGTCTTGCAACAGCATACGATTAGGAAGCCCTGTCAGGGAGTCATGCAGGGATTGATGCTCCAGCGCCCTCTGTCGCTGATGGATTTGTTTACGCATACCACTAAAGGCATTAACCAGTTGAAAAATTTCGCGGCTACTTCTATCGTCCACTTTGAAATTCATCGACTCGGTCGCGCCAATCGTGCTGGCCATTCTGGATATCGGCCTGAGTACCATGCGATTGATCATATAATAAACCAACAATACGAAAACGATAGCTAAACCAGCCAGCCCCCACACAACAAGACTGACCTGTGTTGCAGCACTCTGCACCCGATCAGTTGTATTGACTGACCACTTAAGAACAGACCTCTCCAAATTGGCCAGTGATTGTATAGCTGCCTGTTTGACGGGTACAATTTTCTCGTCCAGAAAAACAACATCCCTGCGCCAATTGGTAGATGTGCGTAAGTCTTTCATCGCCAGCCAGTTTTTATACCAATCCTTCGATGCCTTATGCATTATCTGCAATGCATTTTCAGCTTCAAAACCCAGCTTACCCTTTTCATTCAAGCTGGATAATTCATCCAGCTGCTTTTCAATTTCACCATGCAAAATATCAACATTTCGTTCCTGCGTTTCCATCGCATCCTGATTTAATGCCATGTAACGTATCAGTACCGCCCTGAATTCCAGAATTTTCTTACGCCACAAACTCCTGATATTATTAAAACGCCCATACAAATCGGAACGATAGGCTGCCCCGTCATCATCAGCTATCTCGCTTAAAGCCTGGGTTGCGTATAACTCAAAATCATTATTCGGCTCCAGTAATTTCTTGGAGATATAGGGTAATACCGGATAATTCCAGACATCGTTTTTTCGCTTATCTATCAGCTCATTGATCTTTAAATAAAGCATATGAAAATGTTTATTCAGCTCATCAACCTGAACTCGATAACGCTCTTTTATAGCGGGAGATCTGGATAAGGTATCCAGCAATACATTAATGGAAATAAAACCTTTATCGATAACTTGTTTATATTCCGAACCCCGGACCGTCAACATCGATGTCAGCGCTGCATCAATATCGCGCATATGCAGATTGATACGGGATATAACATTACTGACATCATCTCGCAGATTGAGGGCTTCAATGTTGTTCTGTGTAACACGGTTAGTATAAATATTGGAGACAACTGCACCGGTGATCAATAACAATACAACAATACTGGCAACCAGCAAGTAACGACTACTCAGACTGAGAAGTCGCTTCTGTTTGTCATTCGCTAGACTCATGAAATAGCTAAAACCTATTAAAACTCACGACATCCGGTTCGCTGTTAAACTGCAGATAAATAACCCATCTTTTAAATTATACAATAATACAAATAATGTGTTTTATACTATATATAGCGTCATGACCAATATAAACTTAATAAAAAACTCCCTAATATATTGATTGTTAAGCATAATCAAGACATAACGTAACAACCAACGCAAATCTGGCACATTTCACTATAAAGCATTGATTATAAAATAAAATCGACCCTGGAGCCAGGGTCGTACTCATCAGTTAAACCGAATAAACCGATACCTGACAGACAACAATTAAAACTAAAGCTCATTTGGACCAATGTCCAAACCAGGTAACATCACGGGCTAGTCGCCACCATGACAACGCGTTTTGGCGCAGGATAACCCTCTATTGTCTTTGATGTGTCCCGTGGATCAAGAAAATCGGATAACGACTGATAGGTCATCCATTCTGTAGCGCGCTGCTCTTCTGTTGTCGTTGCATTGATATCGACCACACGAATATTTTTCAAACCTGCGCGGCGCAACCATTTTTCCAGCATGGTTACAGATGGAATAAACCAGACATTATTCATTTGCGCATATCGATCTTCGGGTACCAGCACTGTATTCCCATCGCCATCGATTACCAACGTTTCAAGCACGAGCTCGCCACCGGGACGCAGACATTCACGTAGATGCTGTATATGATCCAGCGGTGATTTACGATGATATAATACTCCCATTGAAAAAACGGTATCAAAAGCCTGTAATTTTCGTGGCACGTCATCTATACCCAATGGCAAAATATAGACACCGGTATCCCCCAAATAATGTTGCATAACTTGATGCTGCATTAGAAATAGTTTGGACGGGTCAACATTAATCACGAGTTTTGCGCCCGCGCCAAACATGCGCCAGCAATGGTAGCCATTACCACCACCGACATCCAGCACGGTACGATTTTTCAAGGGCTGGATATGATCTTTTATCCGCTCCCATTTCCAGTCAGAACGCCACTCGGTATCGACAAACACACCAAAAAACTCATACGGACCTTTGCGCCAGGGAGATAATTTTTTTAATTGTTGCTTGATTGTGTCACGCGTTAACTCATCGATATCCCCTGCTTCACCGACCCGCACGCGGCTACTGTTAAAATCACAATTTGATGGTTGCAAGTCAGGCAACCCTGACACGGCCTCTTGCCAACGTTGCAGGTCACCGTGTGTTTTTTCAAACAACACATGTTCTATTTGTTGTGGCAAGATGTCGCGCCAGGGATGCAACCGCTCATCTGCCATAGCCTTATACAAGGCATCAAAATTAAATGGGAATGCTTTCATCGAATGAAATTCTATTTTATAGCCAATATCGATACAAAATTGAATGCCTGAAACCACTGATAAACCTGACTAAAGCCAGCTTCATGTAAGCGCTGCTGCTGCTGTTCAAAACTATCGGGGATCAACACTTTTTCAAGCGCAGAACGTTTCTGGCTGATTTCCAGGTCACTGTAACCATTGGCGCGCTTGAAAGCCAATTGCAAATCATCCTGTACTTGCTGCTCCTGCGCATCGGTAAAATTCAGTTTTTCAGATAACACCAAAACCCCACCAGGTCGTAAACCGGCAGCTATTTTCTGCAAGATAGACAGACGCTCGTCAGGCTCGATGAATTGCAGGGTGAAGTTAAGCACCACAACCGAGGCATCCGTGATATCCGTATCCTGAATATTCTGGCAATACAATTCCACGTTTGCCTTGCCATCATCGAACACATGCTCCGCGCAGCTATCAATCATTGACTGAGAATTATCAACTGCAACAATCGTGCAGTCTGCGGGAATGCGTTGACGCATGGACAGGGTCGCCGCGCCCAGCGAACAACCCAGATCATAACAGCGACTACCCGACTGGCCATATTGCTCTGCCAACAAACCGAGCAAAGTAATAATTTCTGTATAACCTGGCACGGAACGACGAATCATATCGGGAAATACCTTGACGACAGTATCATCAAAGGCGAAATCCACAATCATATTGCGCGGTTTGGCGTAGACTTCATCATGTATCGACTGTTTACTCATATCCACTATAATAACCAATAAGAGGACTTTCTAATATATTTAGTATGAATATCAACACAAAAATATTTATCTCAATGCTACTATTGCTGCCTGGACTGACCGTTATGTCGGATCAAAGCAACAATATCAAACCCTTTACGACCGATGGCTGCAGCCTGTTCCCTGATGGCACGTTCGACAACCAGGGGCTCTGGTTGGCCTGCTGTACCAAACACGATATAACCTACTGGCAAGGTGGCACCTGGCGTCAACGTCAGCAGGCCGACAGGGAGTTAAAGGCTTGCGTCACTAAAATAGGGCAGCCTGAAATTGCCAACATCATGCTTAGTGGCGTGCGTGTTGGTGGCTCACCGTTCTGGCCAACGACATATCGCTGGGGTTATGGCTGGGATTATCTACGTGGTTACAAGCCGTTAAGCGAGCAAGAGAAACAATCAATACACAAAGCATTACAGCAGTACCAATCAGGCAAAACGCCTGCCCACTGACCCCTAAGCAAGGAGCTATTCATGTCCAGACTACTTTCCATTTTATGTGTATTTTTACTCATCGCCTGCTCGGATGCTGATCAACCAGGCAATAAAACTGACAATGTCTTTCAGGGACAAATCGACTCGCTGAACAAGGCAAAAACCGTTGAAGGGACCCTGATGGATGCTGATCAGCAACGCCAAACGACAATAAACGACCAAACCAACTAAAAATCTGCCGCTTCAACGCATTAATTATTGATTAATAATCATAGCGTTATAAATAATATCCTGAATATTGCTAATAAAGCTTGAAAGTTCTCATAAAGTTCTCTATATTTCTCTTTAATGAGAACATATTGAGAACTTTTAAGGAACACAGCATGCTTTCACGACGCGAACAGGATACCTACGACTTTATTTGCAATTACATCAGTGAGCACCGGCAGGGGCCGTTACTGGAAGAAATTGCCGCAGGCCTGGGAATTAAATCCAAGGGTGTAGTACATCGTTATGTGCAAACGCTGGCCAAAGCCGATCTCATTGAACTCATCAGCGGACGCCACCGAGGAATTCAACTACCCTCCTCTGAACCTGTTGTCGATGAAACAGCGCCCGTCATGCCCCTACTGGGGCGTATTGCGGCAGGTTTGCCTATCGAGGCGATACCTGACCAGAATGAAATCAATCTGGCTGATTTTTTCATGGGCCCCGGCCGTTTTTTGCTCAAGGTACAGGGTGAATCCATGATCGATGCCGGTATTTTACCGGACGACATCGTTGTCATTGAAAGTTGTGTCACGGCACGTAATGGCGAAATTGTCGTCGCCCTGGTCGACCAGCAAGAGGCAACACTGAAACGCTTTAAAAATAATCAGGATGGCACTATCACCCTGATTCCGGAAAACAGCGAGATGCAGCCCATGCTCTTTGAAGCCCATCGGGTTCATATTCAAGGCGTTCTGGTAGGGCAAATGCGCTCATATTGCTAAGCCTCGACACATAAAATCAGGCTTAAAACAGGTTCACCACGGTTGGCCCTCGAAAGAATACATTGCCATGTTATTACTTCGTTTGCTCAAGGTCACCGTGGTAACAATTAACACATGAGGTGAAATATGAAAACAGACAACAATCAATTAATAAACGGTGTTATGTCGGCAGCCTGGCAAGTACGTCGGGAATATGGACCAGGATTACCTGAGTCGGCCTATGAATTTGCATTGGTAACCGAATTACGCAAACAAGGTATTCATGCAGAACGTAATCAAGATGGCAGAACTGGCAGCGTTCTGGTGGAAAACTGCCTGCTACTAGGCCTGCGCTGTGTCGATCGTATTACCTCCTTGCATAGCAAACAACTCAGCAGTTATCTACGCAAGTTGCGTTTTAAACAGGGTTTATTGTTGAACTTTAATTCGACATTTATTCGACAAGGTGCCCTGCCAGTCACTTTGTGATCAACAACAGTGATTAGTAAAAACTGACTCTATATTTATAGCCTGTTAGAAGCGACGTCATAGCTGCCTCTACCAGACCGGGTGTAATTATTCGCGGCTAAACAACCATTTATTTTATTTTCAAATAAATGCTTCCTTGGTCGCTCCTACAAAAACCAAATAGCCATGGATCCTTTTTGCCCTGTTGTCTGGCCACGTGCTATTTTGCATGTGGACATGAATGCCTTTTTCGCGTCGGTTGAGCAGCGTGACTTCCCAAAACTACAGGGCAAGCCGGTTGCTGTCACCAATGGCGAAGTCGGGTCTTGCATTATTACCTGCTCGTATGAGGCGCGTGCGCATGGTATTTATACAGGAATGCGTATCCAGGAGGCGCGCAAACAATGTCCCGGCATTATCCAACGTCCCGCACGCCCCGAAGCATACGCCAGAGTATCGACCAATATTATGCATGCACTGGATGATATCAGCCCTGATATGGAGGTGTTTTCTGTTGATGAAGCATTTTTGAATCTGACACATTGCCAAAAATTGCATGGGACACCCGCTCGCATGGGACGTATGACCAAGGAACGTGTCTACGCCGCATCCGGCCTGCTATGTTCTGTCGGCATTAGTGGCGACAAGACCACATCCAAGTTTGCCGCCAAACTACAAAAACCGAATGGCCTGACCATCATTCCCCCCTGGGAAGCACGTGAACGCCTGGCTGAACAACCAACAACGGCCTTGTGCGGCATTGCCGATGGTATTGGTACTTTTCTTGCTCAACATGGCGCCTATACCTGTGGCGATGTCGGCAAGCTGCCTATCAGTGTGCTCGCACGTCGGTTTGGCAATATCGGTCGGCGCATCTGGCTCATGTGCCAGGGTGAAGACCCTGATCAAATTCATATGGAAGTTGCCCCACCCAAATCAGTCGGTCATGGCAAGGTGCTCCCGCCTGGCACACGCGACAAAAAAATCATCCTCACCTACCTGCAACACATGAGTGAAAAAGTAGGTAAACGCCTGCGCAAACATAAACTGGAAACAAAACATTATTTTATTGGAATGAAACACGATCACGGCTGGATTGGCGACAAACTGCAACTCGCCATCGCCGGTAATGACGGACGCCTGATCTATCGTCTGTGTCGTTTCCTGGTCGAGAATCACTGGCATGGTGAAGCCATTCGTCAGGTACAGGTCACTGCCCTGAATCCGGCACCTCGCAAACAACAACTGGATTTATTCGCTCCTCAAGATGAAACCGATGCTGAAATCAATGCCGTTATGGATGAGGTAAATGAGCGCTATGGTGAATTTACATTGGCACCGGCTCGTTTATTAAATCGTTCATCCATGCCAAATGTTATTGCACCCGCATGGAAACCGGATGGCCTGCGACAAACAATATAGACGGACAAGGCAGTGGGGAGATGATTCCCTTACCAGGAACGAACTCTGCCGGTATCAACATGAACAAAATTGGAGCGTGGGTAATAACCAACACCGCCTGCCTTGAGTGATAAAGCTGCCTTCTTGAGTTTGGCTACATCATAACGCGGGAGACGTATATCAATGGCTCTACCCTGCATGTGGTAACTTTTCCTGGCTACTCCGGAACTCTTGCCTCGTAACATGGCATTGGTTTTATCTGAACGAAATCCTGAAATAATATGGAATGGCCTACCGCAATCAACACGGCATTGAATGGCATGCATCATTTCAAACAAACGCGGATCCATCGCGTGCGCCTTGCCAGCACGATGGTCACGTAATAGCCACTCAATCGCTTTAATCTCATCCTTGATATATTGACCTTCAGCCCAATAGGTTGCGGTCACTTTTTCACCCGTGTGCGTATTAAACAAAGAAAGTGTTCGATCTTGTTCGGGAATCGATTTGGCAAATGCAGGCGGTAAAATCAATCCCGCTGAAACACCAACGCAGGTGCCTAAAAAACCACGCCGACTGACTAAATTTCTTTTATGTAAATCCTTGCTCATACGATTACTCTATTCCTGTAATGAATACATGGGATATCAATATTACTGATATATACTATATCGGTATATAAATGACTATTTAAAGTGTTATTTTTGATTTATATGAAGAAAATTGACGGAATTCACATTTTATCCGGCTTTACACCCATTTTTTTCAAGTGATTAAGCATCTTTTCATCTCTGCCATAGATATCATCACGGAAATTAAGTTTGCCATCCCTATCGGTCCAGGCTGTCCAGTACAGCAAGTAAATTGGTACAGCACGCACCAATGACATCCCTCTATGTTCGCCACGGTAAATCAACTGCAGCACTTCTTCTTCTTTCTGTTGTGTCGGCGCATTAAGCAAATAGGCACTCAGCCTCAATGGATCTGCAACACGAATACAACCCGAACTAAAAGTACGGATGCGTCGATCAAACAAATAACGATTTGGCGTATCATGTAAATAGATATCATAAGGGTTCGGAAACATGAACTTTATTCGCCCCAGACTATTCTCAGGCCCGGCGTCTTGCCTGAAACGATATGGGAAATAATTATCGTTTAACTTTCGTAGCGGAATGGTATCTATATCGAGTTCTTCTGCATCTTTTTTCCAGCCATTAAAAACTCTTATTTTTTTTCGATGGAAATAATCCTTATCGCGCAATTGTACAGGTATCAAGTCTTTCAAGGCGATTGATTTTGGTATTGTCCAATACGGATTGATTTCAAGATGGCTTATATAACTCGAAAAACTGGGGGTTGCACGATAACGTTTACCGATAATAATTGGCATCGATAACACGGCCTTACCCTGCTCTTCTGCATACAACTCAAACCCGGTGAGATTAATTAACAGGTACCGTTCACCAAGTTTATGTGGCAGCCAACGCCAACGGTCAATATTGACCTTGATTCGACGAACACGCTGCTCAACCGGAACATTCATTGCTGCCCGTGTCTGCACACCTACAATGCCATCGATCGCAAGACCATGTCGAGCCTGAAAATTCATGACTGCATCCATAAAAGCGGTATCCACCCTGTCTGCATCATCGAGCGGTCCTAACACCAGATCTTTTGTGATACGCAGACGTTTCCGTATAACCTGCACTTGCGGGTGTCGTATATTTTTACGCAACACAGGACCATCGGCAATCACAGGCCAGCCACCCTGCACTGCTATTGCCGTATACAAATTCAATTGCCGAATCAAAGCTTGATAACCGGAATGCATCGGCTCAAGCTTACTTATAATCGTTTCAATCGGGTTTGACACAAGCTCGGACAGCAAACCTCTTATATCATGCTCGGTAGGATGAATATGCCAGTCTTCATCGACCTCCCGGGCCTTCCAACGACCGTTACCCAGGTGCTTCACGTATTTTTCATATGCACGTGTTAATAAAATATCCAACTCTGCTCGCGCAGACTGGTCCGTATCATTCCAGCGCATTTGGATATCATGAAGTAGATAGTCATCGGGATGAAGTCCCTTGCTTTCAGCTGCTTGCAATAATGCATACAAACCATAGGCATTGGGCAACAAGGTGTTCTCTTTACTCCAGAGATAGACATATCCTGTGCTCTTGTAATAATCGGTCACAACCGACGACAAATCACCTGTACCATTTAGCACCTGCTGCTCAAGATAAACACTGCCGTCACTTGCCAACGTTATAGTGGCATTTAATAATACAAGTAAAATTACAAAGCGACGGAACATGGCACGACAAACCTTTATATAGTTGATAATATCAACGCATAGCTTATTATAAATAGTGGCCATTTATAATATAAACAAGCCGCTAAATATAATACGCACTAGAGCACTGTGACCACTAAAATAGCCCTTTAATTTCGTTAGCCCAACATACCATGACTTATCACTATAAACCGCTGATCTCAAAATTTACTCTCACCAATGAGCAGGATATTATTCTGGTTAATATTCAACAACAAACACTTATGTTACTCAGTCATGACGAAACCATAAAACAGTGGCCTGTCTCATCCGCCAAAGCAGGTATCGGTAATCGTCAAAATAGCCTGCAAACCCCGTTAGGTGCCCACATCATTGCGGATAAAATAGGAGAAGGCGAACCTGTTGGCAGCGTCTTTGTAGGTAGACAACCTAGCGGAAAGATTGCCACCATCATAGACAAACCCATTTCCAGCGATGTTGATCTGATTACCAGCCGTATTCTCTGGCTTAAAGGGCTTGAGCCGGGTACTAACCTGGGTGGAAAAGTCGATACATTTGAACGTTTTATCTACATTCATGGTACAGATGAAGAAGGCCTCATAGGCACGCCTGCTTCACATGGCTGCATACGAATGCGTAATGAAGATATCATAACATTATTTGATATGGTGACAGTTGGCACCCCTGTCTATATATGTGAGTCGCAGAACACACTGGACTTGGTGTAAAATAAACCCTTCATTATGATTTTCAGTAGACAATAACCATGAATATTACCCTGAATGGTGAAAACCGCGATATCCCGGATGCAGCAACAGTTACGCAACTGGTCGAGATACTGGGTTTAACCAATAAACGCATGGCCATGGAAATCAATGAGGAAATTGTTCCTCGTAGTACATTTAATGACCATGTCATCCAGGCAGATGATAAAATCGAGATTGTTGGCGCCATTGGTGGCGGCTGATTAAACAGGATCAAACACACATGAGTACCCAGATACAAACATCAGGCAGGACTATCAGCGACCCTTTAACTATTGATGGCATCGACTATCAATCAAGGTTACTGGTCGGCACCGGTAAATACGAAAATCTGCAACAAGCCAAACAGGCGATTGATATGAGCGGCGCACAAATCATCACCATGGCTGTTCGTCGCACCAATATTGGTCAGAATCCGGAAGAACCCAATTTACTGGAAGTATTATCACCTGATGAATATACCTATCTGCCCAATACTGCTGGCTGTTACAGCGCTGATGATGCAATACGAACCTGTCGACTTGCACGCGAATTACTCGATGGACATAGTCTGGTAAAACTTGAGGTTCTGGGCGATGAAAAAACCCTGTTTCCCGATGTCGCAGAAACCTATAAGGCTGCAGAAATACTCATAAAAGAAGGTTTCAAAATCATGGTTTACACCAATGATGACCCGATAGCCGCCAAACGCCTGGAAGAAATGGGCTGCGTCGCTGTTATGCCATTGGCCGCACCAATTGGATCAGGCCTGGGCATTCGAAACCCTTTTAATATTGCCACGATTGTTGAAAATGCCAATGTTCCCATCCTGGTTGATGCCGGTGTAGGCACCGCATCCGATGCTGCAATAGCGATGGAACTAGGCTGTGATGGCCTGTTGATGCAAACCGCTATCGCGGGTGCAAAAAATCCGATACTAATGGCATCCGCAATGAAAAAAGCGGTAGAGGCCGGCCGTGAAGCCTATCACGCGGGTCGAATACCAAAAAAACGTTATGCGACAGCATCATCACCCGTTGATGGGTTATTTTTCTAACCACGCTAAACCAGTACCGTTGTATTCAACGTATTTTAATGAGCACACCTATACACAAACCCATACGCAGCTTTGTCAAACGCGAAGGCCGGATGACAAAATCCCAGATCCGTGCATTGGAAGAACTAATGCCTTTGTACGGCATACAATCGTTTGATCACAAAATCGATCTGGACACGTTATTCCCGCGCAAGGCACCTCGTTACATTGAAATTGGCTTTGGCATGGGCGCTTCACTATTACAAATGGCGCAATCACACACTGACAGAGACTACATTGGCATCGAAGTGCATCGGCCCGGTGTAGGCAGCATTCTACACAGTTTACATAACCTCGAATTGACCAACCTGAAAGTCATTAATCACGATGCAGTCGAGGTGCTCAAACAGACAATACCAGGAAGCAGTATTGATGGCGTTTATCTTTTTTTCCCTGACCCTTGGCATAAAAGGAAACATAACAAGCGACGTATCCTGCAGCCTGAATTTGTTCAACTCATTAGGCACATCCTGAAACCTGATGGACTCTTTCATATGGCAACTGATTGGGAAGATTACGCAAGACAGATGATGTCTCTGATGTCAGATGCAAGCGGTTTTGAAAATAGTATCAAACCAGGTAAATATGCCTCTCGTGGAGACCGCCCCGAAACCAAGTATGAACGCCGCGGTCAACGTCTGGGACACGGCGTTTGGGATCTTGTATTTCGTAAGATCGATTCCGAATAACTGGCGATTTAACCTAAAGAATCTTCACGGTAAAGTCGCTGAATATTCTCCACTGTCCTTACATTATTGATCAGTGCATTAACACAATCACTGTCCAGCTTGGTGCCAGCCATTTCCTTTAAAGTGTCAAACGTCTTGTCATTACTCCAGGCTTTTTTATAGGGGCGTTTACTGCTTAATGCATCAAATATATCAGCCACGGCAACAATGCGAGCTTCTAATGGAATTTCATCACCTTTCAAACCATAGGGGTAACCACTACCATTCATAAACTCATGATGATATTGGGCTATATTCCGCAATATGGCTGCATGACGAAAACTGCTCATTCCAAAATTCTGTAATAACTGGTCAACCAGTTCCCTTCCCTTTAGCGTATGCGATTTCATAATATCGAATTCTTCATCGCTCAATTTACCCGGTTTTAACAGAATATTATCAGGTATCCCAACTTTACCTATATCATGTAAGGGTGAGAACAACCCTATGTGTTCAATGAATTCATCATTGAGATCGTATTGATCTGCCAGCTCCTGTGCAATCAGTCTCGCATAACGAGACATTCGATCAATATGTGACCCGGTCTCAGGGTCCCGGTGATTGACAATTTCTCTGGTTGTTTTTAACGCAGCGTTCAACGTATAGACTGCGGTCAATTCATTCATGACCATAAGCGAAATCATGTGCCCAAACAGATCCATCTGATGCAGGTTACCTTCCTCAAACACATCAGGCTCGGTTGAATTGAAAAATACAAATCCAAAGAAAACGCTATTTTGATATATGGGCATGGTATAACTGGCCGCATACTCCATTTTTGTAATCAATCGAGTATGCTCTTTACCATTCCTGGAAAAGATATCCAGATTATTCACTATTCGGGGGCGACCTGTATTGACGATCTCCTGTAGCGAGGGCGCATCAGATAACTGCGCCTCATACTGCCTCAACAAATTGTCACCATAACAACTGGCTAAAAATGTTTTCAGACAATCTGTTTCTTTCTCGTATACAGCTACCGCTATGCGATCAACGAAAGAAAAAGTGGCTGTTATGACTTCATGTATGCTGGTTAACTTACCTTGTAATGATCCTTCATGATTGAGCGTTTCCAGGCTGTCTTCATATTCAGATATTAATTTTAACATTAAGCAAGGACACCTTAAAATTATTGTTACAACTGATTAATTTAACGGCTGGCATCAAAAAAAATGAATACACAATTACTCAAAAGTGAACCACGTCCCGATACTGAGTGATATTTACCACCACAATTTATACCTTATTAATAATAATGTTATATATCCTCGACATCATGGCATAATATGCATAACATATTGTTTAATATTAAATTAATGAAGCAAACACGCCAAACCATTTATCAAAATATGACAAATAAAATCACCTTTTTCTTGAATGACACAGGTAAAAAATGGTTCAATACGCAGTCTTGTGTCCACGGGGCATAATCACAGAGTATGAAACCATTTCTGAACCGCTGTCAGGATCATAATGGCGGGCTGTCTGCCCTGGTTTCACTCACAAACAATAGAAAATTTTGGCACTGGTATAAACCAGCGCCGTAAGCATTTTATTAATAATTTAAGGTTAGGAGTTAGGTATGTCCAAGAAACATCCCGTTATCGCGGTAACCGGTTCTTCCGGTGCAGGTACCACAACGGTAAAAGTTGCATTTGAGCATATTTTCAGACGCGAAGGTATTAACCCGGTTGTTGTAGAAGGTGACAGCTTTCACCGCTATGATCGCGCTGCCATGAAAGTTGCCATCGATGAATTCACAGCCCAGGGCAAACAACTGAGTCATTTCGGTCCAGACTCAAACCTGTTTGACAAAATTGAAGAGCAGTTCAGGCAATATGGTGATTCCGGCACAGGACAAAAACGTTACTATTTGCATAGTGACGAGGAAGCCGCAGACCATAATGCTCGTTTAGGCACTGACCTGACCCCTGGTCAGTTCACACCATGGGAAGATATCTCAGCTGGTAGCGACCTGTTGTTCTACGAAGGACTGCATGGTGGTGTCGTTTCTGATGAAGCCAATGTTGCAAAATATGTCGACTTACTAATTGGTGTTGTTCCTATCGTCAACCTCGAATGGATCCAGAAGATCTTTCGTGATAACGCACAACGCGGCTACAGTGCTGAAGCCATTGTTGACACTATACTGCGTCGTATGCCGGATTATGTTAATTACATTACACCTCAGTTCTCACGCACAGATATTAACTTCCAGCGTGTTCCTACTGTTGATACATCCAATCCTTTTATTGCACGTGATATTCCAACACCTGATGAAAGTTTTGTTGTTATCCGTTTCCGTGACCCTAAAAAATACAGCGTCGATTTCCAGAACCTGATGGCTATGATTAACGGCTCGTTCATGTCACGACGTAACACCATTGTAGTACCAGGTAGTAAAATGGGTTTTGCAATGGAGATTATCCTTGCACCTGTTATTGAACAGATACTTGAAGAAAAAAATAAGCAATAATTTTTCAGCCTGTCACTACCGGGGTTGCCAGTAGGCAACCCCGGTAGTGACAACACCCTATGTTCTTCCTTCCCTTCCAGGTCGACCTACCACTAGGGCGACTCCCATTTCTAACCATACTCATTGCATTACTCTGTATCATTATCTATGGCAAACAAGTATCCGCAACAAGCCAACTAGAAGAAGCTCTGCATGGTTTTTGTGTACAACAAACTAATGACCGCGACTTTATACGCAGCCTTACAAGCATAAAAAGCCCTAAATTGAATTCGTGTGAGGCTTTAATATATTACATACACAGCAGTAGCAACCCACAAGAAACCATCAAACAACTCGGACGCATCGCCAGGCCATTACAAGGGGTATCACACGCATACAGTCAACACTACGTCACAACAATACTACAAAAAAAATACAATACCATTCACGATCAACTACCCTTAGATCTCACTGAAAAACTTGCATATCATCCAAATAGCTACGACATAATTAACATGTTCACTTCACAATTCGCACATGCTGATATTTTCCATTTAATCGGCAACCTGCTGTTCTTTTTTGCATTTGCAGCATCACTGGAAATTGTACTGGGCGCTACACGCTTTCTTCTCATGTCTATTGTTCTGAGTATTGGCGTCAGTCTTGCTTTTTCTCTCTATAACATCGGTGTCAGTCAACCCATGCCAACCATCGGTCTTTCTGGCGTTGTTATGGGCATGATTGGCATATTCAGCTATTTGATGCCCTCAGCCAACATACGCTGCCTGCTTGTGATCCTGTTGTATTTCCGCATATTCACTATTCCTGCATGGATACTGGCAATTTGGTTCGTTGGTTGGGACTTTTATAACCTCTTTAACACAGAAACTCAGTCCGAAGTTAACCTTGTAGCACATGTCAGTGGTGCTTTTCTCGGTTATTCTCTGGCAGCTATTTTTTTTCGCAGCAAAAAGAAACTGATTAAACAGCAGTTAATAAAAATCCAACAGAATAAATGATATCCAGAAAGTTCAAATAACTGACTACCATCTGACATTAGCTATTACACCTATCGACCTGAATTCGTTATATAAGCTTTTCCTATTTCCTTTTTTATCTGCAATCCATAACGAAGCAATATTTAAAATCATACAAATTATTTCCATCCTTACCCTTGCGAATCTTTTATCCAGCTTCTATAACTTTTAGTATGAGGGCTTAGACATTTTCGTTTAATGCCTTACTATTAATTAGGTAGATAATATGACATTTGATATGACACCTACTGTAGGCGACTGGTATCAGGATATCAGCGGTAATTCATTTGAAATTGTAGCTTTTGATTCCGTTCAAGCTTTGATAGAGATACAGTACTATGACGGAACGATTGAAGAGCTTGACCTCGAGTCATGGTATGAACAAATGTTTATTTCTATCGAACCACCTGAAGACTGGTCAGGATCGCTTGATATTGAAAGGCAGGACTACGGTGTTGATTTGGAAGAGGGCTCACATTTAATACGGGAAAACTTACTGGACACATTTGATTCTTAATACAAATAAAACTTATTAATCGCCTCCTATTGAAACAACATTCGCATAAACAAAACTAATAGCCCCTACTACTCAAGCCATATACGCACAGCGTAATAGAAATATTCTATCAAGATAGTCACACACAATACTTTACTAATAAATAACTCGACTATACTTACCTAACCAGTAGGCAATCTTTAGGATTTCACCTGAACAGGAGGCTTTACATGAGAAGAAGACTCTACTTTTTACTGCCCGACGTCAACACATCACGTCAGATCGTCAATGAACTGCTTCTGGCACGAGTTGATATCGGACACATACATGTCATGGCGCGTAACGGCATATCTATGACAGATTTACCAGAAGCAAATATTATGCAGAAAAGCGACCTTGTATATGGCTTTGAACGAGGTCTATTAATCGGTGGTTTTACAGGTATCATTGCAGGTATTGTCGCCTCGCTTTCTCCCTCACTCGGGTTAGGTGGTGGCGGACTCATACTAGCCACAGCATTTGCAGGCGCCGCTATTGGTGCATGGTCTTCCGGTATGATTGGCAGTGATGTGATAAATAGTCGTGTAAAACCTTTCGAAAAAGCAATGGAAAATGGACAGATATTACTCATGGTCGACGTACCGAAAGATGATGTCGATACCATTAACCAGATGGTCAAAAATCATCACCCTGAAATCCACACAGAAAAAGTCGACCCAACTATTCCTGCCTTCCCTTAGCTTTTTTACTTCCTAAATGCATCACTTGGTAAACAAGTGATGCATTTCTACAATTTTACTTTCCAAGGCTAGTATATCCTGCTATTAACCCTACAATACAAATGCAATAAATCTGCCTAGCTCTCTTTCAACTCTCTAATTCATAATCACCATACTATTTAGAATGCTTTTAACTTCCTGTTTTAAATGCAAATAAAATTGGTGCTATATTAGTATTTCCAAATTTATTCAAATTGTGATAAATATTACACTGAACTATACGTAATAGTAGATGTTCTAAATATTTAGAACAGATTGCCGATATAGAAGATAAGGACGTAAATAAACCTGGAGGTGAAGCATGATAACAATCTACGATATGACATCAGGCACACTTCGAAAGGAACTCGAAGCGAGTGGAATGCCAGAACAGGTTCAGCCTGGTATGATTGAGCAGGAACATTACCAGACTGAATTAAAACTTCAGGAGATTGAGTTTGAGACTAAACAGTCAGATTCAATGCCTACGCATTTACTGGGTGCAAGAGCAACTGATTTCTTAAATTCCATGAAATAAACCGCGTTGAAATAAAACGCGGCTTCATGTTTACCGCCAATTCATTAGGGGGCAGAGGATGCTATCCCCTTAAATTTCAAGTTCAAACTGCCTCTCACTTTCTTTCAGATTCACTTTTTTCAGCCTTTGACCAGAACACGGGCCCGAAATGCAAAAACCATCATTAATGCGAAACAATGCATGATGTGTTGAACATTGAATGTGGTTTTTTTCCAGATCAAGAAATTGCCCCGGCATCCAGTCAAGTGGTCCACCTGTGTGAGGACAACTATTCTCATAAACATGGTATTCGCCTCGATACCTTACTATAAACATTTCTTTTTCAAACCGACCATCTGGCACCTTAATAACCTGGCACTCACCTTCTTTCAAGTCAACCCGGTTAATTAGTACATGTTCTTTATTCATCTATAAACCACTGATATCAATCCCGCCTAAACCGATTTGACCACACTTTCTACCAGCCAATTCACATGCTAACTCCAACCGTTTTTGCATAGGCATGTTTTTCAATATTGCATGAATAAGGCCGGCGTTAAGTGTATCGCCTGCACCCAATGTATCAATAACATTAACGCCAGACTTCGCACGACCCAAAAAAAGGCTTCCTTGCGAATCGATAGCATAAACTCCTTTATCACCGTAAGCGCAATAAAACTCTCTATCTGGGAAGTCTTCATGCCTTGACTGTAAAAATAACCCTGGATCTTTAAACCCGCTTGCGTGCATATAACTTTTCGATAAAAATATAGTGTCGGCAAATCGCTGCAGACTTTCAATACCTTCTCTTGGTTTTTCGATTTCGACAGAGATAGGAATATTTGGAAATCTATTTTTTATAGTCGCCATAACTTCCAACGTCTCGCTTACATTGCGACCTTCAAAATGCAACCAGTCGAACTGATTTACACAATCAAAAGGATAATCACTAACATGCAACTCAGGAAGGTCACGGTAATGTACAATAGTTCGACTACCACTTTTAGTAAGGGTTATATAGGACGCCGGTGTGCGACAGCCCGGTATACTTACCACATGGTCCAGGTTGATATCATAGTGCAATAATTCATCCCGAATAATATCTGCATCACGGTCTTCTGCAACAACCCCCGCCCAACAACAGTCATACCCTAACTGCGACAGAACAACAAGACTGTTGGTAGCATTACCTCCACGACAAATAATCTGAGATTTTGCGCGCACCTCTGTATCTTCATGCGGATAAGCATCTACAGTGTTAATTATATCCAGCACCGCTATACCAGCAGCCAATATTTTCGGCATCTTTCACACTCAATTTACATAAAATATGCATTAGTTTAACAAAACCAATACTTCATTCCATGAAGAAACAACGAAACAAACAGGTACATTGTAAAACTCAGCAATACATTATCTGTGTACGACTAAAACTAAGATTTTCACTTAAACAATAGTATACGTAACTGGCAACCATCCTGAAAATCCTATTTTTAAGTCCCAAACTTCATGACAAGGAATGGTTCGCATCCTAAAACAAGGACAATTATCATGAAGCTCGACTTATTAAAGCCAGTTTGCCTGATACTTTCATTGAACAGAAAAGTGCATAGATCCTATTACAGAGCTTGCGATGGTATTTTTCCACTGGAGAGCTGATTGAATTGGAGTTTAATGGTTTAACAATGGATATTAGCGGCGTCAACAGAATAAATTCGATTATCACCTGCATCTCATCAGCGATGCGGTTGAAATTATTCGCTGAAGACCTCACATACGACACACCATAGAATGTATCGTAACTTGAAAAATGAATACCTATAGATAATGAAGCACACTGATCCAAATATAATCTAACAGGGCATTTCACAGTTTAACGACTGATATAACCCAGTGCGCATACATCAGACTCACTTATTCTATATCTCAGCGTACACGAACAACTCTGAAACCAACCTGATCAAGTGCGGTATCAGCTGAAAATTTTGTACGTTTGGTAATACGTATATTATCAGCTGTACTACGATACGAACCACCACGCGCAACCCGTGCTTCACATTTACCATTATTCCAGCTACTACCGTCGGTTGGCGCACCATCAAAATTATTGTGATAACAATCTGATGCCCATTCCATAACATTACCAGTCATATCATGTAAACCCAGAGAGTTAGATTCAAAACGACCTACCGGCGCAGTACTAACACGATCCCATTGGCTACCACAATTAAAACAGTTTGCTCGTTTATTATCGGCCTTAGGCCCCCACCAATATTTAGTCTCTGTTCCCGAACGTGCTGCATATTCCCACTCGGCCTCTGTAGGTAATCGATACACATGACCCGTCTCACGTGACAACCATTCTGTATAGGCATTTGCATCTTTCCAGCTCACATTAACCACTGGTCGCTTTCCACGCCCCCAACCATTGTCTGACGGGCGTGGACGACCTGTCGCAGCTGTAAATCGATCGTATTGAGCAAAACTCACCTCGTACTTAGCTATTGAAAACTCTTTAATCGCAACAGCATGCTGTGGTCGCTCGTCAAAATGTACTGAACTTGACGGGCTCCCCATCTTAAATAACCCGGCAGGCACACCTGTCATAATTGGCCCTGAGCCACCCGATTTCAGGAAATCACTAAAAACGCGTGCTGCCTTGAGCAGACCATCATCTGCTTTTACCACTTTCTTAGCCGATTTTTTTGTCTTATCAAAATTAAATAATGGTTTTTTCACAAGGGCTTTTTTCTTAGTTGAAACCGATTTTTCTATACCGACAACAGCTTTATCAGGTATATCTGAACTCACTTTGACTTTACTTGGCACTGGTAACTGTTCTTTTCCCATTACGAAAAACCAATACACACCCCCTGCTGACACCATTGAAAATAACAATGCCACCATAATGATAAGACCTACATTGCTTTTTGCTGGCTGAGTATGAACCCTGTTATTAAATAAATCCTTATCCATATCAGGCATATCAAATAAGGCAGAATGATCCACCTCACTGTTAAGCGAACGCGCAGGCTCCCTTTTTGCTGGTTTTTCCTGTACATCTGATCCAGTCATATCAAATACCCCACCAGCAGCAATCGTCACCTCATGCTCTTTATGTAGATTACTCAATTGCTTTTGCAGGTTTTCATTTTCCTTACGCAAACCGCTTGACTCTCTGTCAACCTCAGTCTTGTATTTCTCTAACTGCACTTCCATTTCAGACTTAAGTTTTTCAATCTGACCCTGCAAATTATTGTCCGTATCGGACATATGCTTTTCCAATGACAATTTCTTCTCAAGCCTTTCAATAGCATCTCTTGCTTCTGACATGCCATGCTGACTGTCCTTAAGCTCTTGCTCCAGATCCCGTATACGACTTTTGGAGAAATCCAGCTCTACACCTTGTGCTGCATCATTCTCCTTTATGCGCCAATCCTGCTGTGCTTGCTGAAGCTTATGAAGCTCTGCTTCCATTGTTGTAATGGTTAGCTGACTTTCTTCGAGCTTGTTTTTAAAACTCTCTGACTCTGACTTGTATTGCTTTAGCTCATCTTCCATAACCCCGAAAGATGACTCCGCATCTTCACGTAACGACTCTTCTTTTTTAACATTATCTCGTGCTTCATTGATTGCACTTTGATGCTCTTCAATCTTTCTTTTGAGCTGCTCTATGGTTCCATTGTTTTCATTGGCGAGTTGTTCATATTCCCCCTGAACTTGCTTCAGCGCTTCTTTTGCAGCACGCACCTCCTCATCTACACTACTACCTTTCTGCTGATACTCTGCAATATCTTCATTTACCTTTAACAGCTCTTTTTGCAATTTTTCTACATCTTCTTCTTTCTGCACATATACTGCACGTAATGCCACCAATTCTTTCCTGAGTTCTTCGTTACCTGCTCCATGATCCTTGGCCATCAGCCTGGCTTCATCAAGCTTCCGTTCACTTTCTTGTAACTTGCTCTTCAGTCTTTCCAATTCTTCTTGCAACTGCTGAGAAACCGCTCCCTGCGAAGCCTCCAGACCTTGCTTGCTTGCATTTAATTCTTCTAATTCCCGACTTAAGGAAGCTACCGTCTCACTCAATGAATGACGTTCACTACTGATTTCACCCAACTGACGCTGCAATTCTGAAATCTGGTTCTTGCTAACATTACCCTCAGTCTTCTGCGCTTCTTTTAAATCCTGCAGTTCTGCTTTGAGCACGCCATTATCTTGCTCAAGTCGGCTTTTTTCAACACCAACTTCGCTCAGACGATCCATTTGTTCCTTTAATTGCTTATTGACCTGATCCAGCTCTGACTGAACTTTCTCCATGCCCTGCTGAATTTCTTTTTGACTGACTTCTTTACCTTCCTGAACCTTTACCAGCTCTATTGATAAAGCTTCATTCTTTTGACTTTGCTCTGCAAGGCTACCCTCAAGTTGCTGGCATTTATTGTCTATAAATTCTTTTTCATCCTTAACCAAGGCAAATTCTTTTTCTAACTGAATGATATTTGCACTCTTTTCATTGCCTAACTTATCAAGCTCACTTTTTAATTTGATTAATTTTTTATCTGTATCCTCAGCCTCTTTTTCGAGCTGTCCCCGGATACCCTTCAGGTCATCTACCTGTTGCTTCAAATTATTTACATTGATTTCTGACTGACCAAGCTCATTAGCCGATTTCTCCTTTAATCCGTCAATTTTATCTTGCAGCAAGGCCTTTTCTTTACTAATTGCCTGCAAATGTTCTTCAGTATTTTTTTCCAGAATCTGCTTTTGTTCACTCAGTTGAGATTTCAATTCTTGTTCGCGCTGCTCTAAACTTTCCACTTCTTTTTTTACTTTCAGTGATTGCTCGCGCTCCTCATGCAAATCTTTTTCAATCTCAACTTTCTGCACCCTGCTTTCGTCCAGACTTACTCGTAGACTTTCAATTTCTGAATTTAATGAATTCAAACTGCCATCGGCATCTTTACTTAATGCATCTTTTTCACGCTGCAAGCTTTCCTGCTTCTCTTTAAGCTGCTCTATGGTTTTCTCTAACGACTGCTTCTGACTTGACAGTATTTCCAGCTCCTTACTGGCTTGCTCATTCACATCCTCAGACTCAGATGCTTTTGCAATAGCTACTTCAAGTGCTTTTTCAGATTTTTCAAGCTGCTTACCTTGCGCTATTATTTTCTTTTGAGCCTGTTCTTCTGACTCATGAGCATTAACCAATAACGATTTTTGCGCCTCCAATTCATCCTGCGCCAGTTTTAATTTAGATTCGAATTTGGATAACTCTACTTCAATCTTCTGTGCGGCCATCAGATCTTCAGCAGCACTATCTGAACGTTTCTTTTCCTCAATTATACTAGCGTTAAGCGCCTCTATCTCTTTTGACTTGACATCAAGCGCTTTCGTTGTAGTTTCAATGTTCTTTTTTAATTGTTGCACTTCATTTTTTAAACCATCAGCTTCAGCCTGAAATTTTTCTTTTTCGGCAACAGCCGCCTTAATTTCATCGCTATCAACCTGAGCCGTATTTGCATCGCGATTAATATTAATCACTTCCGCTGAATCTGGCGTGGATTTTGCGACACTATCGGCTGCCTGCTCGTATTCTTCCATTGGTACGCTACTTAAACCACCGGACAATACATGTGCATCTATACCAAACTGCCCCAACAAAAATACCGCACTGGTACTACGTCGACCAGTGTCACAATAAACGATATAGACTTTACTTCTATCAATGTCCGCTATTTCATTTCTGATGGCAGCCAGGGGGATATTAACACTGCCATCAAGGTGTGAGTTTGCGTACTCTCCTGGCAAACGTACATCTACATATACAGCACCCTTTTCTACCAGTTTTTGCGCATCTTTATATATCAACTGACTTAATAACGGCGCCTTTAGCAACTCATCGAAATCCTGCTTGGCCAAACGCATTAGCTTGCCATCTGTTAACATGGTTACACTTGCATTTCGCTTTGAACCAGACAATAGAGACTCTTCTCCAAAGCTGTCACCATCACTCAACTCAGCCAACTTTACCGGTCTTGCTTTTGCTGACGGTTTACGACTTACTATGCACTTGCCTTGTTTAATAATGTAGTAATAATCACCATCATCATCCTGATTTACAATGACATCACCTGGTTTTGCGGGTACTTCTTTCATGCGAATAAATAATTGCTGCAAATTATTTGCAGGCAGTCGTTGCATCAAATCTGACTGCATCATTCTGGTCATCCAGTCTTCTTCACCCTCTGACTCAATCTCTGCCACTTCGTATCCTGCTGATTGCTCCCATGCGAGCATCACATCGAGCAATCCAGAATCAATACTAATAATCGTACAGTTGGTTTTTGCTCTTGCGCTGATCTGACGTGGTTGTTGAGGCGCAATAGGGTGCCTGGCTTCTTCTGTACCACCTTGGATAGTTAATTTAATATCTGAACCATCATGTAGTGCGATTTCGCCGGACAGGACATAACAGGTAGCATTATCACGCTCGCCTTTTTTGAATAAAAATTTTCCTGGCTTTAATTCCAGGATAGTGGCTTTTCTGGCTAATTCTTCAAAATGCGTGTTTGACAAACCATTCAGAGGCACCAGGTTTTTTAATGATTTTTTATCAGCCATTTTAGGCAAAGCACTCATGCGGGATTCCTGTCCAGTAGCGTTCCTCTCTAGCCTATCCCTGTGACTCAAGAGGAAAAATTTTAGTTAATTAATAAATGATGTCAATCATTCAAATCAAGCAGGTAATGCTCAAGAACGATCTGACAATAACTATATATGTATAACGGCCAGGCATGCTGAAAAATTGAGTGTTGTAGTAAAAAACCGCTAACAGATCACATATTTAAAATAATCCACAAAACACAGCTCTATGATTACTTAACATGTATAAAAACACGGTTATTAGACATAATGTGTCATGAAAATAACACAATAACTTTTCTGAAAAACGAATAGTAAAATCAGGTTTTAATCAGCTAACTTTATGATATGCAATAAAAAACCCGCATATCGCGGGTTTTTTTACGAGAACCAATGATCGATTACTTAATCTTGGCTTCTTTATACATGACATGCTTACGAGCAACTGGATCAAATTTTTTGATTTCCATCTTGTCAGGCATGGTTCGCTTGTTCTTGGTAGTGGTATAAAAGTGGCCAGTTTTAGCACTGGAAACTAGTTTGATTTTATCGCGCATGAGTCAGCTCCTTATACCTTTTCGCCGCGTGATCTGATATCTGCCAATACAGTATCAATACCCAGCTTATCAATGATCCGCATTCCTTTTGAGGAAAGGCGTAAGCGTATAAATCGGTTTTCACTTTCCACCCAAAAACGATGGGTATGAAGATTTGGCAGAAAACGCCTTCTGGTTCTGTTTTTAGCGTGGGAAACATTGTTTCCTGACATCGGACGCTTACCTGTTACCTGACATACTTTGGACATTACTCTTCTCCGAAACTATACCCATCCTACCTAGGATGAAGGCGAAGAATTGTACAGATTCCAACAATAAAAGACAAGCCTATAGCCGTGACTAGCGCTCAATAAATCGATTATCTCCTCAAAATGAGTTTCTTCTGGCCTTTCAATCAGATCAACAGTGACAAATGACGGCCCCAAAAACAACAATCACCCAACCTTTAATAACCATATAATCATAAATAACAACGACTTAACAAGCTAGTCAATCAAACCCCTTTCAGCCAGCGATATGGGCTCACCATCACCAATAACGAAATGATCAAGTAAACGAATATCAACCATGCCCAGTGCCGTTTTGAGGTGATTAGTAATAGATATATCCGCCTGACTAGGCTCGGAAACTCCAGACGGGTGATTGTGGGCCAATATTACGGCTGCCGCGTTATATTTTAACGCCTTTTTAACTACCTCACGCGGGTGCACGGTCGCACTGTTAATCGTACCCTGGAACAGCTCTACAAATTCCAGTACGCGATGGCGATTATCGAGAAACAGGCATGAAAATACCTCCTGTTCATATGAGCGTAATTCGCTAGTAAGATAATCCCGGGTCTGCTGGGTATTCTCCAACGTCGTTCCACGCTGCAAGGTTTCTCGCAGATGACGGCGTGACATCTCCAAAATTGCCTGTAATTGGGTATATTTTGCCATTCCCAGCCCCTGAACCTTACAAAATTGCTTGTAATCAGCCTCCAGCAAGGGGCGTAAACTGCCATATTCCAGGAGCAGGTCTCGAGCAAGATCTACCGCCGTTTTACCCGTAACGCCGGTACGTAGAAATATCGCCAGTAATTCAGCATCAGACAGGGCCGCAGCCCCCTTTGCGAGTAATTTTTCACGCGGCCGCTCTGAGACCGGCCAATCACTGATCGCCATACACCCTCCTTAGTATTTGGTTTACCGGATTGTATCCGCATCAAGTCTGGGATGATACACTTTAAGACTTGTGAATACTTTAAATAACAAACGCATATTACTCGGTATTACCGGCAGCATTGCTGCTTATAAAAGTGCTGAGCTAACCCGTCGCCTGAAGGAACACGGGGCTGAAGTGCGCGTCGTTATGACGCAAGCAGCCACACGATTCATTACACCACTAACCTTGCAGGCCTTATCGGGCCATCCGGTACACACCAATCTGTTGGATGCGAGTGCTGAGGCGGCCATGGGGCATATTGAGCTCGCTCGCTGGACTGATTTGATCCTGATTGCGCCGTCGAGCGCCGATTTTCTCGCCAGACTAACCGCGGGACGCGCCGATGATCTGCTCAGTGCTATTTGCCTGGCGAGCCATAGTCCTATTGCACTGGCTCCCGCGATGAATCAGGGTATGTGGAATAACCAGGCAACACAAAGTAATGTTCTCACATTGCAACAGCGTGACTTTTATTTCATCGGACCGGACCATGGCTCACAAGCATGCGGCGAAACCGGACCCGGTCGAATGTTAGAACCTGAGCAAATTATTCATCAAACCATGTCATTATTTATCGGCGGTACATTGGCTGACAAACGGCTTGTTATCACAGCGGGGCCAACACGCGAACCAATTGACCCCGTTCGTTATATCAGCAACCGCAGTTCCGGAAAAATGGGCTTCGCCATTGCTGAGGCCGCTGCCGAGGCCGGTGCAAACGTGACTCTGATCTGCGGCCCGGTACAACTCTCAACACCTGATCACATCAAACGTATTGATGTCGAAACTGCCAGTCATATGCATCAGGCAGTAATCGACAATATGCAAACTTGCGATATTTTTGTCGCCACTGCGGCTGTAGCTGATTACCGCCCCGGCTTGCAGTCCGTTAATAAAATAAAAAAACACCAGGATGAAATGCAACTCAACCTGATTAAAACCCCTGATATTCTGTCAGCTGTTGCCAGCCTGATTAATGCACCTTTCACGGTCGGCTTTGCAGCAGAAACCGAAAACCTGCTCGATTATGCACATAACAAACTACAACAAAAAAAACTTGATATGATAGTAGCCAATCAGGTTGGGCCATCCGCTGGATTTGACCAGGATAACAATGAGCTCGATATCCTTTGGCAAGATGGCCACATTCACCTGGATTTAAATAGTAAAAAAACACTCGCAAGAGATCTGATAAAAATAATAGCTGAGAGAATTAATGCAATCGATACAACTCAAAATACTGGACTCAAGACTCGGAAATGATATCCCGCTGCCTGATTATGCTACCGAAGGATCTGCTGGTATGGATCTGCGCGCCTGCATGGATAGCCCCCTCACCATACAACCTGGCGAAACTCAACTAATACCAACGGGCATATCGATCTATATAGAAGACCCGACACTGTGCGCGATGTTATTGCCACGCTCTGGTCTTGGCCATAAACATGGCATTGTACTGGGCAATCTTGTTGGCTTGATTGACTCGGACTATCAAGGGCAGTTATTTGTTTCTTGCTGGAACCGTAGCAATAAGGAGTTCACTATTGAAATCGGCGAGCGTATTGCGCAAATGATTATTGTGCCTGTGGTACGGGCACACTTTGAGGTCGTTGATGAATTTACCGCATCCCAACGCGGCACCGGGGGATTTGGTCATACAGGACTTAAATAACCAAAAACCGAAAGAAATCTAAGCAGTGTAAGATATTTTTTAACAGAATGCGGGCATACTGGGTTTTTTACACAGGGCTGATAGACTAAACATAATATTGACATGTTATTAAAAGAGAATAAACATGATGCCAGGATTAAAACTAAGCAAAAAAGATAAAAAAAATAAAAAAATTGCACGAGGTGGCATCAAACCAAAAGCGGCTAGTACCAGTCTGGAATCCAGCTACCTGACAGTCTATACCATTACGAGCCTGCTGCTGTTTATTGGTGCCTTTATCGTTTACCAACAGCTTCAGGGCGGGCTGCTAGAAAGCGCGAAAGAAAGCCAGCGATCACTGGTGGACAGTTATAGCCATCAAATCGAACAGTCCATGAATCATTTTGTCAAAGCAATGGACTTGAGCGTAAAAGAGCCTGAGTTAATCAGTGCCATTCGACAAAATAATGAACTGGCATTGAATAAGCGCGAATCTTTACTGGCTTACATGTTTCCTTCCGCCTTACGTATTAAAATATTGCCGCCAAGCTTTGATGAACCAGACAATAGCATGAACCCTCCCATTAGTTATGCTTGCCTGGATCTCATACACAAATCACGTGAAGGCAAAACATCGGTAGAAAGCCATCTCCTGGGCAAAACACACCAACACATTGATATCGCCCGTAACATCAAGGATCACAATGGTAATTCACTGGGTACACTTCTGGTGACATTACCTGTACAGGCTATAAAACAGGCACTAAACAAAACCAACGCCATTGGTGGTTTACTGGAAGTACAACAAAGCGCGAAAGGAAAAGTAATAACCATCGCTCTTCGTGGTAATGCCTCACTAAAAAAAGACAAGCCGCTTATTCTCATTCCAATTAAAAACACACTCTGGACACTCGCCTATTGGGCCAACCCCGATGTTACCCTTGGCGGATCAAACACGATAATAATCTGGGGTGTTGTTTTTGCCATTTGGATTATTTTCAGCCTTGTATTATTTTTTCTTTATCGCCGCGTCTTCAAAGCATTGCTCAATGACCAGGTTATGGTTATCAAGATTGTCAGGGATATCCAACATGGTGAAATCAGCCAGGCCTATCCGATTGCATTAAAAAATTGCCTGGGTACGATGGAACAGCTGCGCATGATAGCCGGCGATATGACCGGACTACGCACAAAACGCAAATCAACCAGCAAGCTAAAAATGGACACTGCACCAGATGATGACATTTCAGAATTTGGACTGAGCAATTCTATCGATGCACTCGAGGTACGTGAAATAAGCGAACAAGAGGCCTTTGCTGAAACTGATAAAACTGATAAAACTGATAAAACTGAAGTTACCTCATCTATTTTCCGCGCCTACGATATCCGTGGCATCACCAACAAAACATTAACGGCTGATATCGTCAATAAAATTGGTCAGGCTCTGGGAAGTGAAGCGCAGGAACGTGGGCAACATAAAATTGTTGTCGCGCGTGACGGCCGTCTATCTGGCCCTGAACTGAGTCAGGCTCTTATCAGAGGCCTGCAACAAACAGGGCGTGAAGTCGTTGATATTGGTCGCGCACCTACCCCGGTACTTTATTTTGCCAGTCATTACCTTGGTAATGGATCGGGTGTCATGCTAACCGGAAGCCATAATCCGCCAGAATACAACGGCCTTAAAATGATGTTACGTGGCGAAACATTACATGACGAAAGTATTAACCAGTTAAAAACACGCATCGATACCAATAACCTTGTTAGCGGTGAAGGCAGCATACAAACAATCGATGTTGTACCGAGCTACATTGAACGTGTCACCAGTGATGTCCGCCTGGAAAGACCACTAAAGATCATCGTAGACTGTGGTAACGGTGTCGCTGGTGAAATTGCACCACAGCTATACCGGGCTCTGGGCTGTGAAGTAATCGAAATGTTTTGTGATGTGGACGGCAATTTCCCCAATCATCACCCTGACCCCAGTAAACCTGAAAATCTTATTCCTCTCACTCGCGCTGTAACCGAACAAGAAGCTGATCTTGGACTTGCTTTTGACGGAGATGGTGACCGCTTGGGCATCATTGACTCATCAGGAAAAATCATCTGGCCAGATCGCTATCTAATGCTGCTGGCAATGGACGTATTAACTCGCCAGCCCGGGGCGCAAATAATTTATGATGTTAAATGTACTAGCCACCTTGATAAAGTTATCACTGATCATGGCGGCAAGCCACTTATGTGGAAAACCGGGCACTCCTACATCAAGACAAAGATGCTGGAAACTGGAGCACAGCTTGCTGGCGAAATGAGCGGCCATATTTTCTTTAAGGAACGCTGGATGGGTTTTGATGACGCCCTCTATGCAGGTGCCAGACTGCTAGAAGTACTTTCATCTGAAAACCACCCCACCAGTGAAATATTTGCAGCACTACCAGAAAGTGTGAGCACTCCGGAGCTTAATATCACTATGGAAGAAGGGCAAAATCTTGTGCTCATGGAACAATTCAAATCCAGCGCAAATTTCCCCGGCGCCAAACTGATTGACATCGATGGACTGCGAATAGAATTCGAGGACGGGTGGGGGCTTGTGCGCGCCTCTAACACTACGCCATCACTGGTGATGCGCTTTGAAGCGAATGACGCAGCTGCTCTTGGTCGCATTCAAGATAATATTCGCACACAGCTTCTGACTATTAATCCAGATCTCGACCTACCTTTTTAAAGTTATATTTCAATGCAAAGACGCAAAGATGCAGAGGACAGCAAAAAAGTTATTTAATTGGGTACGCAGGAATCATTAGATTCCACACTTGCATTTGATGTGAAATGTTTTGAACAGGTTATTAGTTACCTTTGCACCCCCTCTACGCCTTTGCGTTGAGTCTTTTTTCATTCAATAATACCTGACATATACCCATCAACCCTTCCCTATCACTTCAATCCGGTACATAATCACACTATCTCTAGATAAAGAACATCTTTGCCATGTCACTAAAACAGGAAGAAGCATTAAACTTTGCCAAGGTTCTAACCGAGGCGCTACCCTATATTCAACGATTCAGCGGCAAAACCGTTGTCATTAAATATGGCGGTAATGCCATGGTCGACGCTAAGCTGAAAAACAGTTTTGCACGTGACGTCACGTTAATGAAACTCGTTGGAATCAACCCGGTGGTGGTTCATGGCGGCGGACCTCAAATTGGCGATTTACTCAAACGTATTGGCAAAGAAACCGAATTCGTCAATGGTATGCGCGTCACTGATAGCGAGACCATGGATATTGTAGAAATGGTACTCGGTGGTTTGGTCAACAAGGAAATCGTTAGCCTCATACACCGTCATGATGGTAATGCTGTTGGTCTGACCGGCAAAGATGGCGATCTGATTCGCGCTCGAAAAATGATCATGACGCGAGACCCTGATGAGCTCAATGCTCCTGAAATCATTGACCTTGGCCATGTTGGAGAAGTAGAAAGTATCGATCCCGGTGTCGTCAATATGCTAACCGACGGTGATTTCATCCCTGTTATCGCACCCATTGGTGTAGGTGAAGATGGCTTTTCCTATAATATCAATGCGGATCTGGTGGCTGGAAAAATGGCAGAAGTCATGGGAGCAGAGAAACTTATCCTGCTGACCAATACACAAGGACTGCTCGACAAAGATGGCAAATTACTGACCGGACTCAACGCAAATGAGGTTCAGGAATTGATCGCAGACGGCACCATATATGGTGGTATGCTACCTAAAATTCGTTGCGCTCTGGATGCCGTTAACAGCGGCGTCAAAACCTCACATATAATTGATGGCAGAGTAGAACATGCAGTCTTGCTTGAATTATTTACAGACGAGGGTGTTGGTACTCTCATTAAAGGGTAACTTACCCCATAGCCACAATATATAATATTGTGGCTATTTCTATCGAGAAATGATAATTAAACCTATTCAGTGAGCTCTTTATAACGCTTAACATACTTGGCGAAATCCTTACGAATCACTTCTTGCTCCTGTTGCCGCCTACTGATGTATTTATTGGTCTGGATTATCCTTGCCTTGGCTGCCGCCATGTCAGTAATCACCTTTTTCGGAATAGGTCTTGAACTTCTCTCGAAATCTGCGGCCTTATGTCGCAATTCGCTCAAACGATTCTTTTGTGTCTTTAAAGTGGACTGGGAAATCTGGATAGCATTTTCTATGGTGGCAATTTTTTCATCACGAGCAACATGAATCTCATCTATACTTTGATACGTTAGTAGCAACATACGATCATGATCTTTCTTTAGCTGGACTTGTTTGGCCTTCTCGGCCTTGATTTTATCCAACTTACGTTGCTCAGCCAGTTCTCCGGCTGATTTTGCGCGTTCAATGGTTTCCAGCGTCCTTCCTGTTTTATCCAACACCTTGCGTTCATGTTTGGCTTCTTCAGGTGGCACCTGGTCACTAAAATGCACGACCCCTTTGGAATCAACCCATCGATAGACTCCCGCCTGAACAGGCATAACTATAATTCCCAGCAATAAATAAATGTATACAAACGCACGCATAATCGACAAACTCAACCTTTCGAACAACAAAACACAAGTGCTAACAATAACAGCACTTACTATTTGTTTGGACTACTGATAACACAAATAAATTCATTATTATTAAAATGGATCTCTTTTCTCAAGTCATATTATTCTTTATATCATTGATCGCCAATATATTCTCTGCCTTTTCAGGAGGAGGTGCTGGCCTGATCCAGTTACCCGCTATACTTTTTCTTGGCTTGCCCTTCAGTACTGCCCTGGCCACACATAAAATTGCGAGTGTTGCCTTAGGTATCGGCGCAACTGTTCGACACCTTAAGGAAAGTTCACTGGAACGCCGCTTTACCCTGTTTATACTTGCCACAGGCCTCCCAGGCGTTGTCATAGGTGCCAGTCTCATCATACATGTACCTGATAAAACTGCGAAAATTGCACTCGGCTTTCTGATGCTGGGGCTCGGCATCTACTCCATAATTAACAAAGAGTTAGGGCAAAAATACACACCAAAAAACAGATGCTTTCGGGGTTACCTCGTCGGCGGCTTGATCATGTTTTTAATCGGTATACTCAATGGGTCATTGACATCAGGCACAGGTTTGTTTGTCACTTTATGGCAAATTAAATGGTTTGGTCTGGATTACAAACGTGCGGTTGCGTATACATTGGTCCTTGTTGGCCTGTTCTGGAATGGCGTCGGGGCGCTAACATTAGGCATCATCAGTCAAATCCAATGGAGCTGGTTACCAGCATTGCTACTTGGTTCATTGTTAGGGGGATATATTGGTGCTCACCTGTCTATAATCAAAGGCAACCGCATAATCAAACGCGCCTTTGAGATTATTACAATTTTGATGGGAATAAAATTGATAATCGGCTAACAACAGAAACTAATGCTGCTTCGACATTTTCAGAATTAGACTCCATACTGCTCACGATAAGCCTGGATTGACTCCAGCGCCTGTTTTTGGTCGGACATGTCGCCAAGAAATTCGATTAAATCTGACAAAGTAACAATATTAGCAACTGATACAGAAAAATGACTCTCAACCTCCTGGATAGCAGATAACTCGGCCTTGCCTTTTTCCTGCCGATCCAGCGAAATCACCACTCCAGCCAGATCTGCATGAGCCTCATCCAGAATCGCCACCGATTCACGAATCGCCGTACCTGCAGTGATCACATCATCAATCACCAATACCTTTCCTTTAAGCTCGGCTCCAACAATACTACCGCCCTCGCCATGATCTTTGGCCTCTTTACGATTAAAGGCGTAAGGAACATCTAAATCATGCTCATCGGCCAAGGCAATTGCTGCACTGGCCGCAAGTGGAATACCCTTGTAAGCCGGACCGAAAATCATATCAAACTCAATACCCGAGGCCATAATCGCTTCGGCATAATATCGACCGAGACGTGCCAGACTACTACCTGTATTAAACAAGCCGCTATTAAAAAAATAGGGACTAACCCGACCTGACTTCAGGGTAAACTCGCCAAAACGCAACACACCAACATCAATGGCAAATTGAAGAAAATCGCGTTTATAATCCTGCATACTGCCTACCTCTAGTCTATTGGGATGCGACGCTAATATATTAGAGGCGGCGCCAAGATACAAGAGCAAAGGTAAAATGCATCCAGCTGGGCACCTACACCTTTGATCTATTAATCATAATCTTCATTCAATGATTTTATAAATGCTGCCAGTGGCTCAACATGCTCAGGCCTGATAAATATACCAGCCAAAGCCTTATCACCATTGCGCAACTTATTACTTCTACCCAGACCACTACTGCCAATATAAAAACTGATGGCCTTACTCAAGTCATCGAACTGTCCTGTATGCATATAAGGTGCAGAATGGCCCAGATCACGTAATACCGGCGTCTTGAACGATGCAATCGCTAATTTCAATAGACTGTCGGTCTTGCATTGTTCATAACCTGAACTAGCTCCCTGATCACACAGCATGACATGTAGTTTCTGCTGTGGTGCGGGCATGTCCGGGTTTGCATAAATATTCCACATGCCCAGGTCAACATAACCTGGCTTTTCTTTTGAGATTGCACTTCGAAAACGTGAGGAGGCGTCAGGATGCGCTACTGTAGCCGGTAGATAAGCATCGTGCTCCAGCTTTCGCATGTGTAAACCAGGTATATCCAGCTTACTAAAAGCCCCTGCCCCGTGTGTTTTATCATAATTATGCTGCGTCAGACCCGTGTTATGAAATTTGTAATCAGAGAAATGTGGTGCATTGTGACAACGAATACAACTCCCGCCGGTTTTATTCTCACTACCTTGAGTGAAAAACAGTTTCATTCCGCGTAGTTCTTTTTTACCAAACACAAATTTTTGTTTATGTGTCTCGAACTCACCATCTTTTTCACCAACAAATTTCGGCGCCTTAAGTTTGTTCACTGCATTTAATAAACGCTGGCCATACACCTCAAAAGTTTCATTCGCTGCCGGCTTACGTGGTAATTTATTTATTTTCAGAAACAAATCATACGGGCTGCCAATATAGTGTCCTTTTGCATCCCTGGCAAAATTCAGGTCTAACACATACGCAGTAATAAGCCTGACGACGGCCGCCACAATTTGCTGATCATTCGCCTTCTTCACATTCACACGGAATTCTGTTGGCAGACGAAATTTTTTCGCTATTGTCTTGTCAGACCCCGTCAGAACCTTGTTATAACTGCCTCCAAACTCACTGGCCAAATCACCTTTACCATTATCTTTTCGTATAATGTCGGCGATATGTTTAATCGCCACTTGCGCCTCATGCGGCTTCCAACCATAATTACGACCTGTCAGTGTAGCAAGCACCAGATCTTCCATCGTATTAAACTCACCATCGAAATGAAATAATACGCCTTCCTTCAATGGCACTGAAATATTCACGAGCGACATACTGTTTCGACCCGTTAAGAAAGCATTATCCTTGCGATCAGGAATAGGGCTCCGGCGTGCATAATCAGCATAACTGCGCATCCCCCCATCATCATGCTCAGCAAATTCATCGACCATATGGCAAGCACGACAGTTCATGCTTTTCCCGGCAAACGTACCTGAAAATGGCTTACGTGTTGTAATGGTTTTTTCCATTACCGGATCGGCTTTATCCGGATTGGCATAATACGCCTGGGCAAAACGGGTTTCGAGGAATAAACGCTCGCCTATACTAATCTGTACAGGGTCAGCTGCTTCAGTATTTGCTTCAATCAATGTTGACACACTTAAACCAAGTAACAACGTTAATATTGCCTTCATCTCCAGCTTCCTCTTCACTTTAGAATTCAACGGCTACTTGTGCTGTTACCGTTCTTGCTGACTGACCAGTACCACCTTCACTAACACTGTAATCACTATCACGTACAAACTCGATTCCTACCGTCGTATTTTTCATTACGTCCACTCCAAAACTCGATATAATTCTTTTTTCTGGCAGACCCAGAGCCAGTGATTCATCTGTTGTCTGGTAACCCACGCCGACAGATGCCCACTTGCCTAAAAACTTAAAGCTATAACCTGCCTCTATATTAAATGCTTTCGGTTTAGCACCGCCGCCGGCAAATGCCAACTCACCCGGCAAGAAGCTATCACGCGCTGCCACATACTCAATGATCACATTCACATCACCCATCTCGGCCATAAGACTCAAACTGATACCGGCCACATGATCCTGGACATTAGTACTGGTCAGACTACCTTCGAGGCCATCTGAATCACCAATGTCATTTATATAACCGACATTAGCCGTGACATTGACCTTGCCTTCAAACGCATAACCCAGATTAAGGCCAAAATTGTCAATTTTGTCATCAGCGCCATTATTTTTCTTGTTAGCACCATTAAACAAATATCCTGCAACTGAGAAATGTCCCATTTCAAAATCAAACTGGATAGCCGTCTCGCGTGCCTCGCCGATCTCCAGCGTCAATGGGTCAGACACCATATTGGTATCATAACTGCCAAAAGGGACATATATCTGGCCTGCAGTAACCGACCAGCTCGTATCCGCTGGTTTAAAGGTCAACTTAGCTACATCCACTTCCAAATCAGTGTCATCTTCTTCATATAACAGTGTAATGCTAGCCGATATTTGATCATTCACCTGCCCACTAAGACCCAATTCTGCTGTCGCCAATACAATATCACTAACCGAACTACCAACGTATGGACTAGCGCTTGAGGCTTCTATTTCAACCAGACCACTGACCTCTATCGGCATTTTCTTCACATCTGCAATGGCAATCCCATGTGCAGAAAGTACCGACACACAGGCAATAAACAATAATTTGATCTTTATTCTCACTATTCCAGTCTAACAATAACTTAATTGATGCGAATGATAATGATTATCATTCGTCATTTCAACTAAAATTTTCACTTTAACCTTAATGCCCGGCAACCGCTGCTTGCGACCCTTTACACTTTGACCTTTCCCCATTACTCTGCACGCATGAAAATAATCAGCGCTAACCTCAACGGTATACGGGCCGCCGCCAAAAAGGGCTTCTTCGACTGGATGAAAAGGCAGAAAGCGGATGTTATCTGCATTCAGGAGACCAAGGCACAGGAAGACCAGCTTACTGACCCTATATTCCACCCCAAGGGATATCATGTCTATTTTTTCGATGCTGAAAAAAAGGGTTACAGTGGCACAGCCATTTATTCGCGTCACCAGCCCGATAATGTCCATCTGGGGCTGGGCTGGGATCATTGCGATACCGAAGGACGTTACATCCAGGCGGATTTCGGTGAGCTCAGTGTGGCATCACTTTATTTACCTTCCGGGTCTTCCAGTGAAGAACGGCATCATAATAAACTCGATTTCATGCGTCGTTTTGGTGATGAACTCAAGCGTATGCGCAAACAAAAACGCGAGTTCATTATATGCGGTGACTACAATACCGTGCATAAGGAAATCGATATCAGAAACTGGAAGAGCAACCAGAAGAATTCTGGCTGTACACCTGAAGAACAAGCCTGGGTGGATGAGGTGCTTGATGATATCGGTTTTGTGGATGCCTTTCGGGTTGTTAACCAGAAACCGGATCAATACACGTGGTGGTCAAATCGTGGACAGGCGTGGGCTAATAATGTTGGCTGGCGTATTGATTATCAGTTGGTTACGCCTGGGTTGAAAGACAGCATCGTCAAAACTTCTATATATAAAAATAAACGGTTCTCGGATCACTCGCCTTTGATTATTGAATATGATTATGAGATTTAGGTGGGTTGATTAGTATTATCGCTTTGGATAAGTTTCCTGTTAGTTAAATAAATTTTGTTAGTTTAAAGGGCCGGGGCTCGTCCCGGCCCTTTGAAACAAAAATACTTATACACACAGCAAGAAACTTATCTAACTTAAAAAGAAATCCAATCGCGGTCATGAGACCGCTCCAACAAAAAATACATCCAATAAAAAAGCCGCCCAAAGGCGGCTTTTAAGTCAGCGATAAAAACTTCTTACCCTGGTGTCATACTGTAATTACGCAAACTCTTCGCATAATCCTGCAATACCTTGATACCTGTTTCTTCTGCCTGTGAACACCAGTCTTTAAGTGCCTGCACCAACGTATCATGACTGCTTGCTGCACGATCCCAAACTTCCTGTAACTGCACACGAAATTTGTAAATAGTTGCTAGCTCATCGTTAGAACTCAGCACGTCATTCAACTCGCATTTTGAAGCTTCATCCAATAGCATTGGTTCACGAACCAACAGTGAACGTGCTTTGCGTAATGCCTTTTTGCACGTACCGTCTTCACAACTTTGTTGACTCAACACTGGCAAGGTAACCTGCTTGGCATAGTTCGCCATAACATGCAGACGATTGGCAAACACGGCCTTGATAGTTTCAAGATCGATTGTATCTTTGCTGGCGTCCATATGAGGTTTAGGTGCAACCTTTTTAACTTTAACCAGACCCACTGCTGACAAGACCTTGATATACAACCAGCCAATATCAAACTCCCATGGCTTCATGGAGAATTTTGCAGAACTCGGGAATGCATGGTGATTATTATGTAACTCTTCACCACCAATCCAGATACCAAGTGGCCAGAGATTAGTTGCTGCATCCTGTGTTTCGTAGTTACGATAACCCCAGTAATGTCCAAGACCATTAATCACACCGGCTGCATGGAAAGGTATCCAGATCATTTGTATTGCCCAGATCGCGATACCAATAACACCGAACAACGCAATATCAAGTGCGAGATTCAGCCAGATACCACCTTGTTTGAAGCGGCTATAGACATTATTTTCAACCCAGTCGTTCGGGGTACCATGCCCATAGTCATCCAGTGTCTCCTGTTTTTTGGCTTCAGCCTTGTACAACCCCACGCCATCCCACATGACCTTGTTAATGCCTTCGATAATCGGGCTATGCGGGTCGTCTTTGGTCTCACACTTAGCATGATGCTTACGGTGAATGGCAACCCATTCTTTAGTCAGCATACCTGTGCTCATCCATAACCATAAACGGCAAATATGGGACAAGATCGGATTCATATCCAGGCCGCGATGCGCCTGATGACGGTGAAGATAAATAGTGACACAGGCGATAGTCACCTGCACCATGACAAGCACTACTAAGGCTACTTGCCATTTACTCAGGCCAAGTAAACCCTGGTCCAGAAATATAAGAATTTGATCTAACATATAATGCTACTCTCTATTAAAAATAATTAAACGCCAAAAACATAATTTGAGCATTGTCTCTAGCTGGAGACTATAAAGTATCTATGATACCTTTGTCCAGCCAATCTTTGGTGCACATCACCCTGTTTTTCTTAAAAAATCAACTACTTCCATGTTAATTATGAGTTATTTGACACAGATCAAATATTGGGTCTGCCATCACCTTTTTCAAGCCCTTGTTAAAAGCAGGTTATTTGCAGCATCAATCTGGCAACACCAATTAGATGCCACAAAAGTTGTCGCTACTGTCTCCAGTATCAATAAAGGCCCTTGCAACACACCACCTGGTACCATTTCATCGCGATTCACCAATACTAAGCCCTGTTGATTTTTCGCGATTGCAATTGTTTTTTCAGGCTTGCTATAGTCAGTCTTCGTGCAGGGTAAAGTAATATCTGCGACCACACCTGTCACCGACATACGAATATTAACCAATTCAACCGGCTCATCCAGATCATGTCCGTAAGTCTGTTTGTGCAGTCGATGGAATTGCTGCTGACAGCTGGAAAAGTCAGTATCCGCAAGATCATATGTCACATTCAAATAATATGACTGCCCATGGTAACGGCAATCCATCGAGAGCCTGGTTATTATATCGGCCTCATCCAGACCTTCCTGAAGTAATTCGTTCACACCTTTATCAATCAACGATTGATAAAAAACCTTTATTTTTTCGTGTGTTAGAGTACTCATTAGCTGGGTAATGGTCTGAGAATGCTGACGCCCCGGTGGTGTCACGAGCATGCCAAAAGCTGATAAAACCCCACCAAAAATCGGCACTATAGCCTGATCTATCTGCATAGCATCGGCTAACGCACACACATGCAAGCCACCCGCCCCGCCAAAAGACATCAAAACATGCTCACGCGGATCAGCTCCGCGCTGCAAGGATATAACACGTAAAGCGCGCACCATATGCTCATTCGCCACCCGTACAACACCTTCTGCCGCTTGCTCAATCGTCAATTCAAGCGCATTGGCAATTGTCTGTATAACGCGTCGTGCAGCGTCGATATCAAGCTGCATCTTGCCCCCAAGAAAGGCATCGGCCTGAATACGTCCAAGCACCAGATTGGCATCGGTCACGGTTGGACGGGTACCACCCAAACCATAACAGGCAGGCCCGGGAGTCGCGCCGGCAGATTCCGGACCAACGTGCAACAGCCCACCTGCATCAACATAGGCCAACGAGCCTCCACCCGCACCAATGGTATGCATATCTACCATTGGGACGGCAACCGGATAACCGGCGATCTGTCCTTCGGATGTGAGTTTAATATTGCCATCGATCAGGGCGACATCGGTCGAGGTGCCACCCATATCAAACGTCATGAGTTTATCTAAACTCATCTGCTTACCTATGTACTGCGCTGCCTTAAGCCCGCCTGCGGGGCCAGAAAGCAACATATTAACGGCCAGACTACTTGCTTGCTCTGCGCTTATTGTTCCAGCAGAACTCTGCATAACGGCCACAGTGGCAGGTCGCACTTGCTGCTCCAGCCTTTCAAGATAACCTTTCACCAGAGGCCCCACCCAGGCATTTAACCAGGTAGCCATACCGCGTTCATATTCTTTGTATTCCGGTAAAACCCGTGATGAACATGACACAAACAAGTTCGTGGGCATGGCATCGGCCAACCTGTTTTCAAGCTCAGGACGTAAATAGGAATACAGCAGATTGATTGCTACCGCCTCAGGTTTTAACATCTCGATCTGCTCAACCAATGCAGATAGTTCAGACTCATCAAGCTTATCGAGCAACTCACCCTCGTGCGACAAGCGCCCACCAACCTCCAGGCAACATTCAGATTCAACGGGTGGCGGCTTGAAATCAGGTTGCAGGTCGTACAGATGAGGGCGCGCCTGGCGACCAATCGTCAACATATCTTTGAAGCCACGATTGGTTATAAAAACTGTTTTTACACCCTTACCCTGCAATACCGCATTTGTCGCCACAGTTGAGCCATGAATAACATGCAGGCCATGTTTAGGAATAGCGAGATCATGAATACCTTGCAAAATGGCACGTTCGGGGGCATCGGGTGTAGATAGAACCTTATGAACCCGTAACCGACCATTGCCATAATAGACAAAATCAGTGAATGTACCGCCAGTATCAACACCCAGCAGTGATAACGCAGTTTCTTCCGGATCGTTTGGCTTCATACAAGGCCTTGTCAGCTCGTTCTATCAGGTCAGCGACACTGTCATCGGCTTTTCCGCACGACAATCCCTGACTCAGAGTGATTGCAACAGGCTGACCATTTGCATTGATGGGCGTTGAGCCTACATGAGAACGGATACGTTCTGCAATCAGTAGCGCCTGTTTGAGGGTTTTATTTTTCAGCAGGATAATAAATTCTTCACCGCCATAACGCCCGACCATATCAGTATCACGCAAGGACTGTCGGATTCGATTGGCGGCATCTTTAAGGACATAATCACCCGTCAGATGACCATAATCATCATTCACTTTTTTGAAAAAATCCAGGTCGGCCATAATCAGATAAACCTGGCCCTGATGATCATATAACCCAAGCAAATCCTTGACCAGCTGATTCTCGATAACATCACGCGTCGGCAAACCGGTAAGGGAATCAGTGCTGGCTTTTTGCATGAGCTGCAACTGCTCAGACTGCATACTTTTAATAGAATCCTCCAACTCGTTAACATGCGTGTGGTGATATGCGGAAATAGCCAACGACATGTCCAGGTTGGAAATCTTTAATATATAATTGATTAAATTCGCACGTTCGTCATCATCTGCGCAGATTCCACATACCGCTCCTATCATCAATTCCTGTAAGGTACGATATGCCGTCTGGTACAAACTCAATGGCACGCCTACTCGCGAATGAATCCAGCCTATACGCAAACGACTTTCAAAATATTGCATCGAATTAAAATCAATGCCGAGGGTTTCAATGTAAAATGTCTGCGTCTGTTTCAGCATAGACACATCAAAGTTTCCCTGTTCCAGAATTTGACGAAACTGGTGTTTGTCCATCATTTGCCGGTAGAATAAATCGATGACCTGCTGTTGTTTTATAGCCAGTATCTTGTCTTGAAAAACGATAGAAAGGGCTGCTTCATTATCGCCCATGTCCATCAGTTGTAAACGAGCGGCTATCGCCTTGTCATCAAAACCGAAGGCCTTACAATAAGGAAATATAGAACCCATAGACAGATCTTTCTCCAGACAAATTTGCTAATATCATTACAAGTAAACAGAAAAATCCATTGATATGCCTGAATTACCCGAAGTCGAAACAACTCGCCGTGGCATTGAGCCACATATGCTAAAACAGACTATCACAAAAATGATAATACGTGACAGACGTCTACGGTGGCCAATCAGCAAACAACTTGATGTAGATGCGCCCGGTAGCCAGGTGATCTCCATACAAAGACGTTCGAAATACTTACTGATCAATACTGACAAGGGATGCATTATTTTGCACCTGGGCATGTCAGGCAGCCTGCGTGTACTGCCTGAAAATACCCCTGTCGAAAAACATGATCATGTCGATATAGTACTTAGTAATAACCTTGCTATTCGCTTTCGTGACCCGCGACGTTTTGGCTCGATTTTCTGGACACAGGCCGATCCGCTCCAACACAAGCGCCTGATTAATCTGGGGCCTGAACCGCTCGATGATGAATTTTCAACTGACTATCTGCAACAACAAACCAAGGGACGAAAACAAAACATTAAAACCTTGATTATGAACAGTAAAATCGTCGTCGGTGTCGGTAATATCTATGCCTGTGAATCACTGTTTCTGGCGGGCATCCATCCTGCAACAATAGCCGGAAAAATATCAAAAATCCGTTTAAACCGACTCGTAGAAAATATCAAGCAAGTACTTACAAACGCCATATCACAAGGTGGTACGACACTAAAAGATTTTACGCAAAGTGATGGCAAACCCGGATATTTTGCTCAGTCATTAAACGTATACGGACGCGCCGATGAACCCTGCTTAAAATGCAAACGCCCTGTAAAAAAGATGACCCAAGGACAACGCTCCACATTTTATTGCCCCAAATGCCAACGTTAACAGGGTGGATTTAAAAATATTATCCATGCAAAACAGATGGTTAGTAAAAAACTGATGGAAATGCTATGATATCGGCCGAATTTAATTGATACGAGACCATGAACATGGACATGAAAGAGATGATGGGTGGAGACATCAGTGCATGCGCTGACAAAGCCCCGTATGCGCTGCAAGTTTTAGGTGACAGCATGGAACCTGAATTTAAAGACGGTACCGTCATTATTGTTGACCCGGCAGTCCCTTTGCATCATCAAGCCTATGTGGTTGTCGACTATAAGGGTGAAACCAGCTTACGCCAGTTTATTGTGCGTGAAGACAAACACTATCTGGTCGCATTGAATAATAATTACCCGGAAATCCTGATCGAAGAAGAATATAAAATTCGCGGCATCGTTTCACAACAGGCCCGCAGTCGTAAACTAGGCATTAAAAAGGCCATTCACTACCTGCGATAAATTCACAGGCATTTAAATATACTAACATTGCTCCCAGGGTAACCCTCTGAAACGCCAGCCGCCAACCTTACTACGCTGGTGGTTGTCATCAAGCTCACCCTCAAACCCCTCATCGATATGATAGACATTCTCGACACCAGCCTCGATGAGTTTATGTGCAGCCTCTTTTGAACGCTTGCCACTACGACAGATCAGGATAATTGGCGCACATTGCTCCCCCGGTTCACAAGATACACCACCGAGCATAAGCTGGCGGATCTCGGTAACGAAATGCGGATTAACGACCCAGTCAGGCTCATCGATCCAGGCAACATGTACAGACTCTTTCGGGTGCCCAACAAACAGATATTCCATGGAAGAACGGATATCGACTAATACGGCACGATGATCCTGCTGCATCATCTCCCAGGCCTGTTGAGGACTTAAACTCCCTAATTTGTCATGGTTTTCACTCATGGTCTGATAATAGCTGAAGACATGAACTTAGGCGAATTGTAATATTCCCGCCATAAAAAAAGACCCTGATGGGCCTTTTTTATGGATTCAACTAAATACGGCTATCAGGCGACTTCTTCACCCTGCAGATGTTTATATTTCACCATAAGCTCATCCTGATCTTCTTCGCGCTCCGGGTCTTTAGGAATACAATCGACAGGACAAACATCAACACACTGCGGCGTATCATAGTGACCAACACACTCGGTGCACAGATCAGGATTGATCTCATAGATTTCATCGCCCTGAAAAATCGCTGCATTCGGGCATTCCGGCTCGCATACATCGCAATTTATGCATTCATCGGTGATCATTAATGCCATGCTTCTCTCCTGAAATCTATTCTAATTTCGATTATCTAATGTTTACTATATTAGCGCATTCTTCTATTTAATGCAGCCATGACTTTCGCATGGACAAAATCACTGACATCACCACCTAATGCCGCTATTTCCTTAACCAGACTAGAGGAAATATAGCTATATTGCTCAGCCGGTGTCAGAAACAGTGTTTCAATGGCTGGCGCCAGGCGACGGTTCATGCCAGCCAGCTGGAATTCATACTCAAAATCAGACACCGCTCGTAACCCACGCAATATGACCTGTGCATCGTGTTTTTGCACAAAATCAACCAACAGACTATCAAAACTGCATACTTTGACATTATCGGCATTACTGAAAATATCCTGAGCCATACCAACGCGCTCTTCAATCGAAAAACTCGTGGCTTTTGATGGCTTTTCCGCCACCGCGACAATCACCTGATCAAACAGACGCGCAGCGCGATGCACCAGATCGGTATGACCATTCGTAATCGGGTCAAACGTACCCGGATAGATAGCGGTTATTTTGTTCATTATCTGATTTTAGTCCGTTTGAACCAGATAATAACTAACCTGGCCGGCTTGTTTGCTCTTTAAAATTTGCCAGTTATCTGGCAACTCAGGTTCACCCAACTGGCTTTCCTGTTCCAGGTATAACAAAGCTTTCGATTTAAGACACTGACAATCATACAGTTTTTTTAGGCATTCAGACACCAGACCCTTGCCATAGGGCGGATCGAGAAAGATCAGATCAATCGAAACCTTCTCTAGATCAGGTATTACACCTAGAGCATCTGATTGAATTAATTCACTTTTATCGGTTAGCTTGAGTAGACCAAGGTTCGACTGCAAGGCCTTGTGAACGGTTGCATCGCGCTCCACAAAAATAGCTTTTGCTGCCCCTCGTGACAACGCTTCGAAACCCAGGACTCCCGTGCCCGCAAACAGATCCAGGCAGACTGCGCCGGGTATAGTGGCCTGCAACCAGTTGAATACGGTTTCGCGGACGCGATCTGGGGTTGGGCGTAGGCCTTCGGAATCGGGGAAGGTGAGTTTACGGCCACGGTGTTCGCCACCTATGATACGGATCTGGTTGTTTGTTGGTTTGCGGGATTTTAGTTGGCGAGGCATGAAGGATATTTTATGGGTTTTTGGGGTGGATAGGTAGTAGCGTGTTGAGTCTATAGACTTGATAAGTTCAGTGGCCTTTTTGCGTATTTTTATTTCAAAGGACCGGGGCTCGTCCCGGTAACCGAGTTACGTACACATGCTCTCACCTATCATGGGCTCGTAGTACTAACACATCATGTACGTCGTCTTTGCTTGCCAAAAGAAAGGGCACCCGATATCTGCGCCGGCCAACAAGTGACCTTAGGTAATTTCGGATGAACGTCGGCCGCCACCCTCAAACAGCCAGTCGGCATTTCATTGGCAAATTATGAGAAAGACCCGTTATGGACATCCATATAATATTAATTAACTACTGCATACCAGAAAATGCAGCCGTTGATGATCTGTAGCCAGTAGCCCTAATTATGCTATGCATCATCCGGACCTGATAGTGCTATCGCAACAAACTCTACCCCGTTTTACGGTTCTGAAATTGCAATACCAGTGAACGCAGTTGATTAGCGAAGCGTTTTAGTTCTTCGGTAGTTTCTTGCGTCTGTGTACTCAATGCCGAATTCGTTTCCGAAGCATCACTTATGTTGACTACGTTGCGGTTGATTTCCTCGGTTACTGAACTTTGTTCTTCCGTAGCACTGGCGACCTGGATGTTCATATTGGAAATATTTCCCACCATATCGGCGATAATATCCAGTGCTGTGCCGGTCTTTTCCGCCTGTAGTACGCTGGAAACCACATGTTTGCATCCATTTTCCATGGCACCCACCGCATTGCGTGCTCCCCCCTGGATGCCTTCGATCATCTGTTGAATTTCCTGGGTGGATTGCTGAGTACGACTGGCCAGAGAGCGCACCTCATCCGCCACCACGGCAAAACCTCGGCCCTGTTCACCGGCTCGCGCCGCTTCGATGGCTGCATTCAATGCCAGCAGGTTGGTCTGCTCCGCAACACCACGAATAACATCCAGCACCGCTCCAATGCTTTCGCTTTCACCCTGTAGCTTACGCACCACATCGGCCGCATTATTCACCTCCTCCGAAACCCCCTTGATCAATTGAATTGTGGAAGATATTTCCTGCTTGCCGACGTTTACCTGTTCGTCTGCTTTCTGTGCTGCTTCTGCTGCTTCTCCGGTATTGCGCGCCACTTCCTGCACAGTGGAGGACACTTCGTTCATTGCAGTAGCAAGTTGTTCAATCTCCGACTTCTGCATGACAGAACCTTCACTGGCCTGATTGGCTATCTCGGAAGTGTGAGAAACAATCTCATTCAACTGACTGGACGAATCATCCAGCCGCCCCACCACACTGTTGGCCTCAAGCCCGCGCATGTGTATTGCGAGGTTCACCCTGGCCACCTCGTCAAGTGATCCACCGTAGACCATGCAGGCCAGGTCGCTATCGTAAATGGACCTCGCCTTTGCTCCCAACGTCACCAGTGGTGCCGCAATCAGGCGCGCCAGACCATAGGAAAGAGCCAGCCCTAAAAGAAATGCAAAACCCGCATGCAGCCAGGAAACCTGTCCCACCAGAACCGTAAAGGCCAATGCCGCCAGTAGTACAGCAGCAGTCCCCGCCATTATCTTGGCGACCATGCCGAACTGCAACCAACTCCGGAAGGGTGCCTTGCCGTCCCTTAGTCGCTCGTACAGTTTTTCCGCTCGTTCTACACATTTCCGTTCGGGCACCGTGCGCACGGACTGGTATTCCACGATCTCGCCATTTTCCATAATGGGCGTAACATAAGCATCCACATAGTAATGGTCACCGTTCTTGCTGCGATTCTTAACGATGCCCATCCAGGATTTGCCAGTTTTTATGGTCTGCCACAGGTCTGCGAAAGCAGCGGGCGGCATATCCGGGTGGCGAACTACATTGTGATTCTTATTCTTCAGCTCTTCCTCGTCGAAGCCACTGATTGTATGGAAAACTTCGTTGAAGAAAGTAATACTTCCCTTCGGGCAGGTTGTGGTAATCAGATTTTCATTCTTACCAAACTGACGCTCCACTCCTGAAACAGGCATATTGATTTTCATGTCCTAAACTCCCTTATTCCCCATTTTTTTCTCTGTATTGATTTCGGTTATCGGTCAAACAACAGTTAACTTAAGTCGTTTGGGGAGAACTAACCAGGCGTACCCACCTCTCAGACAGGCTTGGTGCCTTCGCAGCACCTTTAATAATTAGCAGATCTGGTTGTTTGTCTGTTTGGTTTGCGGGATTTAGATTGATGACGGGGCATGATGGGTGTTTTATGGGTTTTTGGGGTGGATAGGTAGTACGCAGGGCTTGGTAGGAGCGGTTAACAGGCCATGCCTTTGAGATATAAATAAAACGGTCCCCCATGGCCGCGAACGGCTTGACAAGCTAAATAAGTTTCCTGTTATCTGGATAAGTGCTGTGAGTTCAAAGGGCCGGGGCTCGTCCCGACAGCCGAGTTACTTATACTGCGTAGCCCATGGATGGCCCAAAGAAAAGTAACCCAGAAAGGGCGCCCCGATATCTGCGCCGGCTAAAGCCGGTTCCCTGCGCGCAGACTATGGGCTATTAATCGAACCTGCCCCGTTGATCACAATTATTGCCTGACAAAGAATAATCAATACGTATGAGTAACTTACCGCGAAACCCGTTTTATAACCATCTTGAACAACCCGCCTTGATTACTATAGGTCACAAGATTGTTTTTTTGATCGTCAAGATCAAAGGTGTAGCTGATATCACCAAAGACAATAAATAATTTATCCGCTTTAGAGGACCAGCGGTGTGTCTCAGGATAAAGATAGTCATTAGAGGTACTCCAGTTAAAACCTAATTGACCATCTTCACGCATATGGATGAAAGCACCTTTTGCCAGTAAGGCTTTGAGCGAAGCTTCAATCACAATGTCGTCATTAATTGGTGTAATGGTTGCATAGCAGTAACGTTGATTGCTGAAATCAGTCCGGGTTTTATCTTGTGGCATTAAGAAATATACAGCAGCAATAATGAATAAAAATACCAATATTGAGACAGGTAGCCAGTAAGCTCGTTGTTGACGTGCAGAGTTTTCCTGAGTTACAGATTCCGGATCGTTAATTGATACCGGTATACACAAGTTGTCTGGCTCTGTTGCCAATGCCTCTGCTAAAGATCTGGTAGTATGTTCTGTTACAGTCTTCCACTGGTCATTCTCAATGGCTTCCAGTAGTAAAGCCGGAATAGACGCCTGTTGTGCAATTTCTCTAACACTCATTCCGGTTTTATTGCGATATTCAATAACTGCCTGATGATTAATATTCAAACGGATTTCAGTCAGCAGTTTATTGCCCGTTCTGGGACTGGAACCTTCCTTGCCATCATAATCCCCTTCATGTTCGATTAATTCTTGCCATGGCACCACGCAATCATTGCTCATCTGGGTGAACTGACAAAAAGCCTGAATAGATTTCTGGGTGTGATGTCCCCATTGATTATGGGAAGTGCCATCAATAATCTTCTTTGCATCATAATAGAGTTTATGAGCACCGGCCTGTCCACTGGCCATAAAATGACTGGGGCGCATGTTAAATAATGAGAAAACCTGAATGACACGTTCGGCATTCACAGCATAGTAGCCTGAGCCTGTTGCAGTAGTAGAAGGGCTGTCTAATGTGTCTTTATGCGTCATTCGGGGTATTTATTATTAATAATAATTAATGATAATGGTATTTTGCTAGTAAAACAGCCATAAATCGCCATAATCATGCCAGGTTATGGCGGTTAGGGTATAAGCGTTATCAACAGGTATTATGCCATGACCCGTTAAATATGTATCAGGGATTTTCTGCCAGGATAAATATCCGGAATCAGGGAATGGATGAAATCCATCAAGAATAAAAGTAGATGAATTTATGAATAATATGATGAGACAGTTCTGGGTTGGGGCTTTAATGATAGGTCTGGTGACAATTAGTTTTGCTGAAGCAGTGGTAGCTGCTGGCCCCAAAATATTTCTTAAGGCCAGTAACAATCAAGCAAAATATGCTGAATTCAAAGCCAGCTTGCTAGGTAAATGGCTTTATGTTGATGATAACAAGATCAAAGGCACAATAGAGTTTTATGACGATTATTTTGTATTGCTGACACCAGGATTAATCGGTCATGATAGCCATCCGCATAAAGATGAGTCAGTACTGGCTTTCTGGAGCGATATTGCTCACGTTACACATCCAACTGCATCCCCGCCTAAGAAAAATCATTATGGCGCATACCTTGATCGCTTTCATATTGTAGAAACGCGCGCAGTCTTTGTTAATTCAGAATTATCCACGGGTAAAGAGACAAAAGCAGATTTATACAAACCCTATACATTTGCAGTGAGTGAACCGTTGAATGGAAAATTAAAGCTGTTTGCACACAGGCAATACAAAGGTTCAAAGCACAAGATGGAAGTTAAAACCCTGATCGGTATTGAGTTGCTGAAAAAAACCAACCCTGATCTGGTTGAGTCGTGGATATCAAAACAGCGTGTAGCGACAAACAAGCAAGAGATTCAGCGATTAAATGAAAAATGCCATACCGAATGGGGGTTCCCAAACGTCAGGCATAATGAATGTAAAAAATATATCACCAAATATAAGGACATCGGATTTACACCGGCCAAGCTCAACAATCTGGTTACGTCAACTCCACAGGTTAGTAAATTTCTGATCGAACCTGTCACTGATGATAGCGATTTTACTTTTCCGCCACAGGATCTGTCATATGAGAGTTATTTTTCAACTTGTCGGGGAGGTGAAAAAGCATTCCATCAAAAACTGGCGGTCAATAAGTTTAAAGATACGTTGTGGATGTTGACGTTTAAATTGAATCCTAAGACAACGATTGGTTATAAAAACCCAAGGGAGTACAAAATATTCCAATCAGTTATTGAAGGCTGGAATAAATATAGAAGCACACAATTATTACATTTAAGAAAAGATGGGGTTTTTGGCATAACCTGGATTCGTCCGGATCTGGATGTAAGAGAAGCCAAGCCTAATCATTTGAATGTCATTTATGATTCTGCTAATCGCTGGCAATATGATGGCGTTAATATTGTTCTTAACTGGCAAAATGGTACGGGTGAATATAAATTCAATATCACGAAAAATTACTTGTCGGCAGACGCGGTTGCATTTTATGAAACGGCACACATTGAGTTGATTGAAAACCGATTTAAACTCTATGGCATGATGGATTGGCATGGTTTTTATCCGAAACTCATAAAAGAGAGTAAATGGGTCGCGCAGAATAAAAAACTTAAGAAAATGGGGATTGCCGATGCAAGGAAATTATCTAAAATGGATTTGTCTGCCTGTAAGAAAAAAGTAGTCAAGAAAACAGCCGGTCACGTTCAATATTTTGAGCCTGAGATCATACCTTATGTTGGTCAGATTCAGGAAGCTGAAAGAAAGGATTATAAATCGATTGCGATTAATAATTCAGGTTTTGAAGATGATGTTTTGGCTTCTAATAAAGAAAAGGATAGCTGGCATTTTGGCTTAAAAGGCTGGAAAAATTATCGCGGAGGTGTTGTCAATCCGCATGATGGTATGTATGCAAACGGTCAGGCTCCGGAAGGTAACAATATCGCATTCGTGAGTAAATCTGGCGCATCTATTTCACAGGTATTAAATGAAAATCTGGCTGCTAATCGTACTTATGAGTTACGAGTACTTGTTGGTAACAGAGCAGACAGTGACTTTACGAAATGTAGTATTAGTATGTCTGCGGGAGGCTTGTCGGCTGCAAAAAGTCAGTCCTGCTCAGTTGATAAGGGAGAGTTCAAGGAAATAGTCGCCAGGTATACGTCTGCCTATAATATCGGAAAGATTGATAAGCCATTAGAAATCAGATTGGAAATAGAATCAGGTAATCAGGTTAATTTTGATAATGTAAGACTGGCCTCGTGGGCCTTTGGTGCGGGTGGTTCTGAGCCAGTCATCAGCAAGAAAAATATACCAGCACCTATAAAGTCTTCCGCTTCTCCTGTTGTCAGGCCTGCTCCGGTAACGAAGAGACATTCACCTGCGCCTGTCATAAAACCTGTTCCGGTATTAACCCAGCCTGTTGTGACGCCAGTAGTAACTTACTGGTATGCAAGAATTGTTCTGGTTGATCCCAATATGCCGATCGATCCTACGATCAAGGCGCTATGGAATAAAGGGGCTTACTTACATTTTCGTCAAGATGGTCAGCTTGGGTTTAACTGGAATATTCCGGGTGCTTACGGGTACGATAAAAATAATCGCTGGTCGCGGACAGGATCGACTATAGTCATTACAATGGGAGATATTAGTTATACCTTTGATGCGAGTACTAAAGCGAAGACGCATACGACAGTTGATAATAATACAGGGGTTTTTAGTATGAGAATAAAAGAAAAATCGGCTGGTCAGAAATAGAGCATTGTCGTTATGGTTAATAATAGCGGCCATGGCCTCAGACTCGATTGATGGCACAGAGTCAGCTTTGGGTCCAGGCTGTGTGAAAACCCAACGACAGATCAGTTTGAGTCACTATATCACTACGTCAGGCCGCATAGTGCCTCTATATCATCGAAAATATGTAATGAAGAATGATACTGCTCATAATTTATATCCGTCTATAAAAGCTCTCTGCGTGACTGGTTAAAGCGACAACACGCCTTACGCGTGTATTGCCTCAATCAACTTCCTGGTTCCCATTATTTTGATCACTCGCTTTAGGTTATAAGCCAGGACATGTAGACTCATTTCTGCACTAACACGTTTCATTGTTTTCATCTGGAAGTGCGTTGATCCCATCCATGCTTTTATTGTTCCGAATGGATGTTCAACCGTAGATCGCCTGACTTTCATCATTTCAGGTGAGCGCTCCATTCTGGCATCCAGTTTATCCAGTATCGCTTCGTGCTCCCAGCGGCTGATACGACGATATTTCCCGACGGTACATTGCGACTTGGTTTTGCAGCGTATACATTCTGATGACCAATATCGTCTCACTAATTTGCCTTTATCTTTTCCAGTAAATCGATAGATCGCCCGCTCGCCCGCAGGGCATTCGTACTCATCTGTTTCAGCATGATAAATAAAATCTCGCTTCCCATAATAACCTTTTGCCAAGCTACCTGATGTTTGTGGCTTTGGAAGATACGTTGTTATTCCCGCTTCATCACAAGCTTTGATTTCTTTACCACTATAGTAACCTCGGTCAGCAACAACCGTTAATTTTTCAGCCTTCAATAGGTCTTTAGCCTGTAGCGCTATATTGGCTAATTGCGCTCTATCAAATCCTTGATTGGTGACCTCATGTATCAATATCAAATGATGTTTACTATCCACGGCTGCCTGTACGTTATAAGCAACCATCCCAGTTCCTCGGCCACTGGTGGCCATTGAACGGGAATCGGGGTCGGTTAAGGATATTTGTTTACCGGGTACATCGTTAAGTTGAGTTTGAATTTTATTCAGTTGATTAACTTCTTTCTTGAGTTTAATTATCTTTTTTCCAAGGCGTTCCCCTTTATTTTTAGAGCTTGCTTGTACCACGCGATCCTCAGTAGCAATCTGCCCTAAATAGCGAGCTATACTTTCATCAATTTGTTTTAGCCTGAGTTTTATTTTGGCTTGCGTAAAATTCCTGTTTCGGTTATTCACTGCCTTGAATTTACTACCATCGATCGCAATCAAGGATTCTGCAAACAAATTCAATTTGCGGCAGATCAATACGAACTCTCGGCATACCAGCGTAATGGCTTCGGTATTATTCTTTCTAAAATCAGCAATGGTTTTAAAGTCTGGAGCCAACCGGCCCAATAACCACATCAGTTCTACATTGCGATTAGCTTCGCGCTCCAAACGACGCGACGACTGAACACGGTTAAGATAACCATAAATAAATAGTTTGAGCATTGTGGATGGATGATAGGCAGGACGCCCCGTATCAGCAGATACTGTTTTAAACCCTAAAACAGTAAGATCGAGACCATCGATAAAGACATCAATGACGCGAACCGTATTTTCTTCGGTCACGTATTCATCTAATTGTTCAGGAAACAATGTGGCTTGCGTTCGATTTTCACCTTCAATGAATCGGCTCATTGGATCACCTATCAGATGGAAAGGTTTATTATATATCTAATTGAGTTTTCACACAGCCTGGGTCGAGAGCGATTCTGTACACGGATGTACTAATTTCGCAGAGCCCACGGAAGGGCGAGAGCGATTCTGTACACGGATGTACTAATTTCGCGGAGCCCACGGAAGGGCGAGAGCGATGTAAAAGCCTGAATATTGCACTTGAAAAACAAATAAAAAACCACTATCTATAACAACTTACAGCGTTTAAAAAACGTCGCTATTTCTTCTTTTTTACAACCTTTTTCTTGACCGGTGCTTTCTTCTTGACCGGTGCTTTCTTCACTGCGGCCTTTTTCTTTACTACAGCTTTTTTCTTCGGAGCTGCCTTTTTCGCAGCGACCTTCTTTTTCGGCGCTGATTTAACTGCGGCCTTCTTCTTTACAACCGCCTTCTTCTTTACAACCGCCTTCTTCTTTACAACCGCTTTCTTCTTGGCTGGCGCTTTCTTCACTACAGCTTTTTTCTTCGATGTTGCCTTTTTCGCAGCGACCTTCTTTTTCGGCGCTGATTTAGTAGTAGCCTTTTTCTTGGTCGCAACTTTCTTTTTGGTAGTCGCTTTCTTTTTGACTGTTGGTTTAACTGCAGTTTTTTTCTTAGATGCAGACTGTTGTGTCGTTTTCCTGGTAGACACTTTCTTTATAACTGATTCAGGTTCCTCTTTTGCGTCAATAACTTCTGGTTTAACCTTAGTTAAAGGCTTTTTGACTTGTTGTGTTTCCTGAATTTGCGTTTCAAGCGCTTTTTCCATGATGAGCTGTTCCAGCTGCTCTACTGTAGGCATCGGGTCATCATTGGAAGTCACTTCTATCTCTTCAAGAATAGTGCAAATCGCCGCAAAAACATCATCCACATCACCAATACCCTGAACCACACGAATTTTATCTTGCTCTCGATAGTATTCAATAGCAGGCACTGTAATGGCCTCATACTGCCTGTAACGATTAGTAATAATCTCCTCATTATCATCCGCTCGGTGACGTAAATTACCACCACATTCATCACATTGACCATCCATAGCAGGCGGGTCAGTAAACATGTTATATACCTGCCCACACTCACGACAGGTCATTCTGCCAGTAATCCTCTGCATCAGGGCGTCGAAATCAGTATCGAGAAAAATGGCAACATCCAATGGCCGACCAACGATATCAAGCAGGTGATCCAATGCCTGCGACTGAATCAGGTTACTTGGGACACCATCCAGAATAAAACCCTTACTGGCATCAGGCTTTGACAACCTGTCACGTACCAGCGTTAACATTATTTCATCAGAAATAGGGTTATTTTGGTCGATCGCAGTTTTGGCCTGCAAACCTAATTGTGAACCTTCAGCAATAGCCAAACGTATCAGCTCACTCGAACAAACATGGGCTATGCCATATTTTTCGACTATTAGCCGGGCCTGCGTTCCTTTGCCTGATCCGGGCGCGCCGAACAATACCACTCTCATGACCGCATCCTCACTTAATTGTTTTTATTAGTTTTTTTGTTATTGGGCCATTTTTAAATCAATTTTATGTCGATATTTTAAACTATCAACTACTCACTACTTTTATGACCACGTTTTTGATTTTACTAGTCAGCATACTCCTGATAACGTTTAAGCTACTATTTTATAGACTCAGAAGTCAATGAAATCCATGCATTTATCGTCAAGATGCGCTATTCTTCTGCCCTCCTGTAATACCTGAACCATAAAAACATAGGATTTTTACGTATGTCACGCGTACCGAATATCACCGATATGACCCTGATGGAACGATATAGTGAGAAAAAAGATGTCCAGATTGTTGATACTGAAACCAGGCTTTACACAACAGACAAAGAGTTAACCGAATGCCCTGCTTTATACTGGCAAGATCAGGATTGCCATTTCATTATCGCCAAAGCAGACAGGCTGATTAAATTTCAACATTAACTGATTTTATATTTAAGCAAAAGAGAGGAAAACACATGGCTAAGAAGAATGCCTTTTACGCTCAATCCGGCGGTGTAACCGCTGTTATTAACGCCTCAGCATGTGGCGTTATAGAAACAGCCCGTAAGCACAAAGACAAAATAGGCAAGGTCTATGCCGGTCGCAACGGTATAATCGGTGCGCTAACTGAAGATCTTATCGACACCAGTAAGGAATCTGCGAAGGCTATCGCTGCCTTGCGTCATACACCATCAGGAGCATTTGGCTCTTGCCGCTACAAACTCAAGAGCCTGGAAGAAAACCGTCGTGAATACGAACGTCTGATCGAAGTTTTCAAGGCACATAACATTGGTTACTTCTTCTATAATGGCGGTGGCGATTCAGCTGATACCTGCTTGAAAGTATCACAACTAGCCAAGACCATGGGTGCTGATCTCCAGGCAATCCATGTACCTAAAACTGTCGATAACGACCTGCCCATCACAGATAACTGCCCTGGTTTTGGCTCTGTTGCCAAATACATTGCTATCTCTACACGCGAAGCCAGCTTTGATGTTGCTTCTATGTGTAAGACATCCACCAAGGTATTCGTACTCGAAGTAATGGGACGTCACGCGGGCTGGATTGCTGCAGCCGGTGGCATGGCTTCATCTGAAGACTGTGAAATTCCTGTCATCATCCTGTTCCCTGAAGTGAACTTCAGTCAGGCCAAGTTCCTCAAGGCCGTTAAGGAAAAAGTCATCAAGTTTGGCTACTGCTCTATTGTTGTATCTGAAGGTGTCCACGATAGCAAAGGTAATTTCCTCGCCGATCAGGGTCTGAAAGATGCCTTTGGTCATGCCCAACTGGGTGGCGTAGCTCCAGTTATCGCTAACATGGTTCGCGATAAACTCGGCTATAAATATCACTGGGCTGTAGCTGACTACCTGCAACGCTCAGCACGTCATATTGCTTCTAAATCTGACGTCGACCAGGCATATGCCATGGGTAAAGCGGCTGTTGAACTGGCGATCAAGGGTGAAAACTCGGTTATGCCTACGGTTGTACGTAAATCCAACAAGCCTTACAAGTGGACTATCGGTAAAGCCAACCTGTCACGTGTAGCCAACGTTGAAAAAATGATGCCGAAAAGCTTCATCACCAAAGACGGCTTTGGCATCACCAAGAAGTGCCGTGACTACCTCGCACCACTCATGCAGGGCGAAGACTACCCTCCATATGGTAAAGATGGCATGCCTAAATACGTACAATTGAAAAAGGTTTCAGTCAAGAAAAAGACTGACAAGGAATTCAAAGTTAAGTAACTCTTTGAATTAGCTTGATAAAACAACAAAACCAAAAAGGGGAGCTAACGCTCCCCTTTTTGTTGCAGGAAGCCATATAATATTGTTGATACATAGATAAACTTATTTTCCTGTTAATATCTTATTTTTTAGTCAAGAATGCAGCATGATATTAAAAAAGCCAATGAATTACTTGCGGTGCAAGCCATGATAGGAAGCGACTACAATCGCAATGGCGCCAAACTTATTTTGGCAAAAGCCCAAAGGGAGCATGGTCAACAAGCAGTCGATCAACTCATTAATACATTGGAACTGGAAAGAATATTTGGTTTCACTACAGGAACAGAATTAAAAATTAAAAGCCTCTAACTTATTGTTGAGGCTTTTTTTATGTCTGGTATTTACGTCCATTCTAGAATACTAGCGTTAAAAGACGACTATAAAAAAGACCGGAATACCTTTATATATTCCGGATAATAAAGTAAACAACGGAGGAAGTTGACATGTTTGGTATTGATGGTCTCACCTTGTCGATTGTCTGTGGCTTTTTAGCGCTGGCATATGGCATTATCTCGATTAAATGGATCCTGGCTAAACCCATGGGTAACGACCGCATGAAAGAGATTGCGGCTGCTATCCAGGAAGGTGCTCAGGCCTACCTGAACCGCCAATACACTGCGATCGGCATCGTCGGTGTCATCTTATGTATTGCCTTGTTTATCTTCCTCGACAAATATACCGCCATCGGTTTTGCCGTGGGTGCTGTGCTCTCCGGCCTGACAGGCTATATCGGGATGAATATTTCCGTACGCGCCAACTCACGAACCGCAGAAGCTGCCAATCACGGCATTAACGCGGCCATGCAAGTTGCCTTCCGCGGCGGTGCCATTACCGGCATGCTGGTTGTCGGCCTGGCATTGCTCGGCGTCGCCGGTTTTTATGCGATTCTATTGTACAAGGGTGTCCCTGATCCCATCCATCCATTGGTCGGCCTGGCCTTTGGCGGCTCACTGATTTCTATCTTTGCACGACTGGGTGGCGGTATCTTCACAAAAGGCGCGGATGTCGGCGCTGACATCGTTGGTAAGGTTGAAGCAGGCATCCCTGAGGATGACCCACGTAACCCTGCTGTTATCGCTGACAATGTTGGTGATAATGTCGGTGACTGTGCTGGTATGGCCGCTGACCTGTTTGAAACCTATGCGGTTACCGTTGTCGCCACGATGTTACTGGGTGGTCTGCTCATGAAAGACATGGCTGCACAGGCTGCTGTCTATCCATTGGTACTGGGTGGAACATCCATCATAGCCTCCATCATCGGCACATTCTTTGTGAAAGCTCATGAAGGTGGCAAGATCATGAACGCACTCTACCGTGGCCTTCTCGTTGCAGCAGGTTTAGCAGCTATCGCATTTTATTTTGTTACCCAGCAAGTAATGGGGAGCGAAATTATGCTGGAAGGTCTCAAATTATCGAGCATGAACCTGTTTTACTGCTCACTCATCGGTCTGGCCCTGACAGCTGCTATGGTAGTAATCACCGAATATTACACGGCTACTGAGTACGGTCCGGTTAAACGTATCGCTGAGGCCTCTACGACAGGCGATGGCACCAATGTTATCGCAGGGCTGGGTGTTTCAATGAAGTCTACCGCTGCGCCAGTGCTGGTCATCTGTGCCTCTATATGGGGTTCATACGAACTGGCTGGCCTGTATGGCATTGCCATTGCGGCAACCTCAATGTTATCCATGACAGGTATTATCGTAGCCCTTGATGCCTACGGCCCTATCACTGACAACGCCGGTGGTATTGCTGAAATGGCAGAACTGGACGAGAAGATCCGTAACATCACCGATCCACTCGATGCCGTAGGTAACACCACCAAGGCCGTTACCAAAGGTTATGCTATCGGTTCAGCGGGACTGGCGGCACTGGTCCTGTTTGCCGACTACACGCATGCGCTTGCAGCTAGCGGCAACACAACATTAAACTTCTCTCTCGATAACCACATGGTTATTATCGGCCTGTTTATTGGTGGCCTGGTACCTTACCTGTTCGGTGCCATGGCAATGGAAGCCGTAGGTCGTGCCGCAGGTGGTATCGTCAACGAGGTTCGTCGTCAGTTCAAGGAAATGCCTGGTATCATGAACTACACCCAGAAACCGGATTATTCCAAGGCTGTTGACATGCTGACTCGCTCAGCCATCAGAGAAATGATCATCCCTTCCTTGTTACCCGTTCTGGTACCCATTGTTGTTGGCCTAACCCTGGGCAAGGAAGCACTGGGTGGTCTACTAATCGGTACTATCGTCACCGGATTATTCGTTGCTATTTCCATGACTACCGGTGGTGGTGCCTGGGATAATGCGAAGAAATATATCGAGGATGGTCATCATGGCGGCAAGGGTAGTGATGCTCATAAAGCAGCCGTTACTGGAGACACTGTTGGCGACCCCTACAAAGACACAGCAGGACCAGCCATTAACCCATTGATTAAAATAATAAATATCGTTGCGTTATTGATAGTTCCATTGCTTTAAGTAAGATATTTAGTCGCCCGAACTATTTTCGGGTGGCTATTTCTTATGCAGTCATAGGCCGGTATAATACCGGCCTTTATTTTTTTGATAACGTGGTGGTAAGTATGAATCTGGACAGAGTAACTTCGGGGCGGGATCTCCCTAACGAAATCAACGTCATAATCGAAATCCCTTCCCATAGTGATCCGGTAAAATATGAAGTCGACAAGGAAACCGGTGCAATGTTTGTTGACCGGTTCATGAACACAGCCATGCATTACCCATGCAATTACGGCTACGTTCCACATACTTTATCCGACGATGGCGACCCGGTTGATGTTCTGGTTGTCACACCGGTGCCACTGATCAGCGGTTCGGTTATTCAATGTCGCCCTGTAGGCATTTTAAAAATGACTGACGAAGCAGGTGAGGATGCCAAGGTACTGGCAGTGCCAATAGACAAATTATGCACGTCATATCGCAGCATAAACACAAATGAAGATATGCCTCCGTTACTGCTTGATCAGATCGCGCATTTCTTCGAGCATTACAAAGACCTCGAACCCAATAAATGGGTCAAGATTGAAGGCTGGTTTGGTCCTGAAGAAGCCAAGGCCGAAATCAATGCAAGCATTCGTCGTTTTCAGGCAGAGCCTGAAAAGCCCTGCTTCTAGTTCACATCTCCTGCCAGGCGACCAACCAGATGCAACTTAAGCTAATGATAGAAAGAACGAGACACTCATGACACAAGTAATTTTAACCATATACCTATCATGGCAGAAGATGTGAACTGATGCTCGTCTGCATACTCTCAGACAGTCACGATAATCTCAAACTACTCACCGCCGCCGTTGCTGATGCAAAGCAACGCGGTGCCGAGGCAGTTCTGCATTGTGGTGATGTTGTCGCACCAAGTACGCTGAATGTAACACGTCAGTTCGAACTACCCGTGCATGTCATTCATGGGAATAATACCGGTGATCAGTTTGCGCTACACCGCATGGCCGACAAATCAGGTGGACAAATCTATTACTACGGGCAAGATGCTGGCATTGAGCTCGCGGGTAAAAAGATTTTCATTGTCCATTATCCACATTATGCCGAAGCCATGGCTATTACAGGTGACTGGGACATGGTTTGCTGTGGTCACGACCACAAACACAACGTGCAGTGGTACGACAATATCAAAGGCGGAAAAACCGTGCTCGTCAATCCAGGCACGGTTGCAGGTATTGGCGCCCCGGCTACCTACGTGATAGCAGATCTTGAGAAGATGGAATTTGAAGTGATTGAACTGGATATTGCAGAAATATTGAAAAAAGCGCATGGGTAATTGGGCCCGTGTATGCCTGCGACAATTTCTCAATATTATCTAATAACCAGTTTCACCCAACAACCGAAACTGTCACACCCCTTCGATGCCCCATGGTGCGATGCTCCCATAGATACACACCCTGCCAGGTACCCAGATCACAACGTCCGTCCCGAACAGGTATAGTCAAACCAGTGGAGGTCAAAATAGACCGTATATGTGCTGGCATATCGTCAGGGCCCTCGTCGGTGTGTTGAAACAACGGATCACCATCTGGCGCCAGCCTAGCCATAAAACGCTCCAGGTCTTCGCGCACAGTCGGGTCGGCATTCTCACATAACATCAGTGATGCACTGGTATGGTGGACAAAGATATGACACAGGCCTGATTCAATTTGTGCGGCACCAACGACAGCCTGCACCTCAGTCGTGATATCATAACTGCCGCGGCCACGTGTCGAAATTTGTATTTTTTGCTGCTTCATTATTTTTCACTTAAAACTGCATTATAAAAAACTCACATGAAAACTGAAAACCCGGATATTTTTGACATCAACCTGCCAGATTTTGAAACTTGTGTACTAAAGAACTCATATGAAAAACCTGTCCTCGTCGACTTCTGGGCAGAATGGTGCTCCCCGTGTCTGGTCATTGCCCCCATGTTAAAAAATATCATCAATGAATTTGAAGGGCAGGTCTTGTTAGCAAAACTCGAAGTGGACGAAGGCGAAAATATGAAGCTGGCCGGCCGATATCAGACACGTGGATTTCCAACCATTATTCTGTTCAAGGACGGTGAAGAGCGGGAACGTTTTGCCGGTGCCAAGCCCATGCATTTCATTCGTGAATTTATTGAAAGACATCTTTAGGAAAAACATCATGATATTTAGGTAATATCGTCACGAAAAAAAACTCACGCCTGCATTAAACAGCAATATCCGTATTCAACGGCTCACCATTAATATCGATATCCACTGATTTGACACCGGGAATTTTAGTAACAATATAAGCAGCCATTAACTGTGTCAGCGTTTTATTCTCGGTATCAATGGCAGTCAGCATCTTGTCTGCAGCAATCTGCGCACGCATCATTTGATCAGGATTTTCCACATAAGTTGGCCCAATTTTCCAGCCCTTATCCATATCACTATCCATTTTGTCAAAATAATCACCTGCCTCGGTCAGCATTTTTTCAGGGATTTCAATCTTGATTGGCTGCTGATCGATAAAAACGTCTAGAATCATATGGTTTTACTCCTAAATCTGATGGCCAATTCTAGCAGAATTTACAACGTATGCGCATATCTGCTCAGTAAGGTCATTTTTGAGGACTTCTGGACAGAATTTTCTATACTTGTCGAATAAAACCATAAAGTTATACGCTTGATAGCCGTTAGTTCGGAAAGTACTTACTACTATATAAGAAAAAAACATAATGTTTTCAAACAACAACATGCAATTCAGGGCTACAGAATAGTGGTCCACGCCAAACAACAACTCTTTCAGCGTTTGCAGGCTTTACGATCTGATTACATCAATGAATATCCCAAGCGGATATTGGAACTCAATCTGTCCTGGAACGAATTCAGTAAACACGATTTTAGTAATGACGTCCTTGAAATTTTTCACCGGCAGGCTCATAGCCTGAAAGGGTCTGGAGCCACATTTGGTTTCGGCGAGGTCAGTACATTGGCCGCTCAGCTGGATGCCATTCTTGTCAGTCTGGCTAGCAATAATAAACAACCTGAACTCAACGAATCAGAACAGATCAGCATCCTCATCGAAAAACTGGGTGCGATTGACCTGAGTCATGAACCTGATACCTACAAACCTGATTTCAGTCAGAATGAGTCGCAACCCCAAGACGACAATCCTGTTACAAATCTACTTGTCGTCATAAGTGATAAAAAAGAGACTGATGACCTATGTAATCAACTACACAACTATGGTTACAATATAACTATCGCACACACAATTGACGAAATACCTGAACTAATTACAAAATTAAACCCGACTGCCATTATTATCGATGCCGACTTTAACCATGAAAAACAAGCCGGCATCAAAGTTGTCTCTGACTATAAAAACAATAATAAAAACAAATTACCTCCTGTGATTTATATCGCAGATAATGACGACATTAAAACACGCATCAATGCAGTCCGCAGTGGTGGCACCAATTTTCTTACTCGCCCGATCAATATTTCAGACCTTACCGACACGATAGAAATCTTGTCCCACAAACACCTTGAAGAACCTTTCAGAATCATGATTGTAGAAGATACCAAGAGCCTTGCATCATTTTATGACGTCACGCTGCAAAGCGCAGGCATGAAAACCTGTGTCATTCATAACCCGATACAGGTCCTTGAAAAACTAATCGACTTCAATCCCGAATTGATATTAATGGATATGTACATGCCAGGCTGCAGTGGACCAGAACTCGCTACCGTCATCCGCCAATTTGAAGCTTATGTCAGCACACCTATCGTTTTTCTGTCTTCTGAAATGGACACATACAAACAACTACAAGCCATGCAACAAGGTGGAGATGATTTCCTGACAAAACCGATAGAACCAGATCATTTAATATCATCAGTAAAAACACGCAGTTTGCGTTATCGCAAGCTACGCTCATTCATGGTCAGGGATAGCCTTACGGGCCTGTATAATCACACCAAAACAAAAGAACTACTGGAAAAAGATTTATACCGAACCTCGAGAAACAATGGCAGCCTGGTATTTGCGATGCTCGACATTGACAAGTTCAAATCGGTTAATGATAACTATGGCCACCCCATTGGTGACAAGGTCATTAAAAGTCTGGCACGCATGCTCAAGCAACGCTTGCGTAAGTCGGATACCATTGGTCGCTATGGCGGCGAAGAGTTCGCTGTCATTTTATACGATACCGACATTGACAACGCGACCAAAAAAATAAATAAAATTCGAGAAAGTTTTGCAGACGTAACGCATAAGGCAGGCGATATAAATTTCAATGTTACCTTTAGCTGCGGTCTGGCGGCCTACCCTTATTTCGATACGGCTGCAGAACTGAATGAAGCTGCCGATAAGGCGTTATACCGAGCCAAAGAAGCAGGACGCAACCAGATTATGACCGCCGACCCGATGCTGGACTAAAAACGATAAATTACATCTCACTAGTCGTTATCAGTAGATCTTTGCCAATCGCCTGATTTGCCACCAGATTTTTTCAACAACCTGACGTCGGTTATTTCCATACCCCGATCAATTGCCTTACACATATCATATATCGTTAACAAACATACCTGCACTGCTGTTAGCGCTTCCATCTCAACTCCTGTCTGGCCTCTGGTTTCTACCGTTGCCACACAATGCACCATATTCTGTTCTTCAACAGGTTCGAGCTCAATATCAACATGGGTAATAGGTAATGGATGGCATAACGGTATCAGGTCTGATGTTTTTTTTGCCGCCATAATACCCGCAATGCGCGCAATCCCCATCACGTCTCCTTTTTTATGGCCTCCTTGCATAATCTTCTGCAAAGTCTCGGCTTTCATAACAATACTACCCTCAACGACTGCACGGCGATGTGTTTCGGCCTTACCACCGACATCAACCATGTGCGCTTCGCCCGATTGATTAAAATGTGTTAATTCTGACATACTGGCATGGCCTTCTTATGGCTTCGTTATGATATAATCAATATTAAGTCAGATAGTTACACCAAGCAAACCCAGAGCCTGATTATGAGCATTAACATACGACTGTTTGCCTCCTTGAGAGAAAAAATTGGCAAAGCCGAATTCAACATAGAAGCCAACAAAGCCACTACTGTAAAGGAGGTATGGACTCTTATCAGTAATGACCTTCCCATGCAGACCAATACCCTGTGTGCTATCAATATGGAGTATGTTGATAGTGATCATAAAGTAACGGACGGTGACGAAGTCGCCTTTTTCCCACCCGTTACCGGAGGCTGAGTACTGATGATACAAATTCGAGAAAAGGCCTTTCAACCATGGGATGAGCTCCAGTCCTACCAGGACTCTCTGCAAATTAATGGTAAATATGGTGCAACTGCCGTGTTTGTTGGCAGCATGCGAGACTTCAACGAAGGTGATGACGTTCAGGCGATGACGCTGGAACATTATCCTGGTATGACGGAAAAACATCTGGATAAAATAGTACAAACAGCCAGGCAACAATGGGAATTAATCGATATACTGATCATCCATCGAGTGGGCGACATTTCACCCAACGACCCGATCGTGCTTGTTGCCGTCTGGTCCGCACACCGTGCAAATGCTTTTGATGCGAGTCGTTATATTATGGAAGAACTGAAATCGAAGGCTCCATTCTGGAAAAAAGAAACGCTGTCAAATGGTGTTCGTTGGGTTGAGAAAAACACATCAGGGTAAGAATAACATTATTTCTTATTAACTATTTATATCAGTGCAGGCGGGACCATTGAAGTAATACCTATTAAGCTTCAGCAAAAATATAGGAAACCCACGACTCCTGCTGCTCTACTTCATTAACCTCAATATAATTTCCTGTACCCTCAAGGTATTCATCGTCATCATCATCGTCAGCATATTCTTCCCAGTAGACATGTACTTTTGAAAACCCTGCTTCTAGCAACAATTCATTAATTTCAGCAATCGTCCACAATCGCCAGTCATAGGTAAACGCTTTCTCTATTTTTGAACCATCATCAAACTTGAAATGGATGTGACATAAAATTTCATTCGTGACCGGGTTATACTTATCTTGATCCCAGACAAATTCAAAAGTTTCATCATCTACCTCACGATCTTCCTCATTGGTATCAATTGCGTCAGTGCCACCAAATATATCCAACATAAAAACACCATCGTCTTTCAGACCTTTATATGCGGCTTCAAAATACTGACGCAGCGCATCACGTGTTTTAAAAACCGAATAACTGAAATTCAGCGCACATGTAATATCCACCTTTGGCTCACTCACCTCGAGGACATTTGCCATTTTCAATTCAACACGTGATGCAACTGCGTCTCCGGCCGGATCGAGATTATGTTTCTTACCCCAGGCGAGTGTATCCTCACAGAGGTCAATTCCCTGTGCAGTGCATTTATCAGAACGTTTACACCAGTCCACTGATAGTAAAGCTGTACCACAGAAATCCTCTCGGAAACTTAATGGTTCCTTACCTCTCAGTTGTTCGTATTTTTCCACCATCAACGTGAGTTCAGTTTCTGTATCCTGAACCGATTTTTGATACAGTGCATGTCGATCAGCATTATTCGCCTGAGACATTTCGTGTTGCTTTTGTTTTTTCTTACTGAGTCTATTTGATTTGCTCATCATCTGTTTTCACGTTAAAAAGTTTAATGCACTGTATGAGAAAACAACAATAATATCAATCTGTAACCAGATGAATTTTTTCCTGTACAGGCGGATATAATTCATCCATAGGAATAGACATACCATTACTGACAACAACGCGTGCATGCTGTCTTCCTAGCTCCCTTGGTTCACGCACTCCGCAGGAATGCGCAATAGTACATACCTCATGCATAAGATTGTGGTGATAATTAGCAACCCGCACTGCTTTACTGGCAGGATTTAGGCCTTTCTGCAACCGAATATTATGTGTCGTTATGCCAGTGGGGCAAGTATTTTTATTGCATTGCATTGCCTGAATGCAACCCAACGAAAACATAAAACCTCGTGCAGACACAATAAAATCGGCACCCATACACAATGCTGTTGCAGCCCGGGTAGGGGTTATCAGTTTACCCGAGGCAATGATTTTAATTCGATCACGTAAACCATATTCTGTCACCTTGTCGACCAACATTGGTAGACTTTCAAATAACGCCAGGCCAACATCATCCATCAATGGCATGGGCGCTGCGCCAGTACCGCCGTCTGCACTATCTACTGTAATAAAATCCGGTGCCGAATCCACCCCACGCTCATGCACTTTTCTAAATAAGTCGTCTAACCAGCTGCTACTCGACAACACCGTCTTAAAGCCAACTGGCTTACCGGTCACCTCTCTCACTCGAACGATTATATCGAGTAACTCGTCGACATTGGCAATATCAGCATGACGATTAGGACTAATGGAATCTTCATGGACCGGTATGCCTCGAATACTGGCAATTTCTGCTGTCACCTTAACGCCAGGCAGAATACCACCCTTGCCTGGTTTGGCACCCTGACTCAACTTGATCTCGAACATTTTAACTTGTTCATGTGATACAACCTCTCTGAGGCAATCATCATCCAGGTCGCCCGCCAGATTACGCACACCATACTTCGCCGTACCTATTTGAAAAACCAGATCGGCTCCGCCTTCCAAATGATATGGAGAAAGCCCTCCTTCACCTGTATTCATCCAGCAATCTGACTGACGCGCACCATTCGATAACGCCTTTACGGCTGGCTTTGATATCGCCCCGTAACTCATACCCGATATATTTAGAAATGACTTTGCTTCATATGGTTGTTTGCACGTTGAGCCAATCACGATACTTTTAGTCTGCACAGCATCCTCATACAATGTAGGGAATGGGCAATGGACAAATATGACCGTGCCTGGCTCCAGCAGATTACGTGTCGATCCAAAAGCGACCGTATTATTCAGCCCCTTGGCTGCGCGATAAGCCCATGACCGCTGAGCCCTGTTAAACGGCAGCTCTTCCCTGTCCATGGCAAAAAAATACTGCCGGAAAAACTCACCTAATTCTTCAAATAAATAACGAAAATGACCAATAATCGGGAAATTTTTCAGAATAGCTTTTTTGGTTTGGGTTATATCGTAAATAAATACGGCAAACAGTATCAATACCACCACACCTGCTACCACTATAAATAATGCAGACATCACTTCCATGGATGCAATCAACCAGCCTGATGAATCTGTTGTATTCATATTCTCTCCAATAAGAATGTTAACTGCGTCTCAATTTTCATAAAATAGAGCTGCATTTTCCCGTTTTTAGCACCAAAAAATATCAAAATACGATGATTACCACTCTATCTTACTGTTTTTATTGATATTTACTTATTCGATATTTTTCGATTTTCAATCTATAATATAGATGAAAGCAAACATAACCTACACGAGATAATACAATGGAACTAGAACTTATCGATAAATCAGCCTACGACGATAAAATGGATAATAATTTATCAGTAGAAAAACAAGAATACGATGGCCAGGAAAGACGAATTGCTGCACGCCGTTGTGGTCATGATAGACGCGACATGGTTCGCTTCGAACTTGGAAAAGAAGATCGTCGCCAACTCAATGAACGCCGCAACACAACCAATGTTTGGGACAAAGGCCATACAATGTTCTAAACGTTTCACACCTTATACCTGAAAATGCTGCTTTATTGCAGCATTTTTTATCCCCCCGGAATATTCACTTGAGCATCCAGATAAATCACAGTACCCTTAGCGTCACTACAATCAATGCAATAAAAGCTAGAGATAAAATATGAAGAATTTAATAACATTTACTATTCTTGCGATCACCTTAGGCCTGGTTTCTGCCTGTAACCAACAAGCTCCATTAACGACTATTGGTGTTATCAATCTGGGAAAGGTATCAGATGAAACTGGCAACGCAGAAAAAATACAATCAGAACTTGCTAAAATACGTGCTCGCTTACAAAGCAACCTGCAGGCTGTTCAAATGAACTTGCAAAAAAACTTTCAGGACAATCAGCTAAAAATCGGAAAAACGCCAACCGATCAACAACGAGTACAGCTCGGCAAAATGCTGGCAGATGCGCAAAACAAACTTAAACAGGCACAAAACTCCGCTGCTATTGAATTAAAAAACAAGCAGGAAGAACTTGTTATTAATTTTCGCAACACCATTCGCCCTATATCTAATAAAATTGCCCAACAGCAAGGTATGAATGTTGTACTGATTCAAAATGACAATGTGATTTTAGGTTTTGACAAAAAAGTCGACATCACAGATGCAGTCATTGCTGAACTAAAAAAATTGAAGAAAGATAAAGACAGCACAAGCAAAAAACCAGCAACACCAGCAGCTAAAATGCCTGCGCTTGAAACTCCAGCAGCTAAAATGCCTGCGCTTGAAACTCCAGCAGCTAAAATGCCTGCGACTGAAACTCCAGCAGCTAAAATGCCTGCGACTGAGACTCCAGCAGCTAAAATGCCTGCGACTGAAACACCAAAAAAATAAATCACTGATGAAGAACCCACCGACACCGGTGGGTTCTTAACTGCAAACATGTTTTACTCTATTGGATTACTGCCCGAACTCACACCCCAAAATGACATATCTTTTTCCAGAAAATCAGTAAATGGCATGTAATGTGAACCATCACATGAAAAATTCAAGCCGATCAAACCATTAAATATATTCACACTGCCAGAACGCAAATAAATACTTTCATCGCCAAAACGTAACTCACGAAAACTTTCCAGAATTTTCTTAAGCTGATTTTGCTTTATCAAAGCATGCGCTGGATACTCTACTATCGGGTACGCCAGACAAATCTCAGGGTCCATGAGCTCATTGACATCTAAAAGACGATAACGTAACGGGTCATCAATCAACCAGATTATTGCTCGACTACTGGAGAAATGAATCTGAAGATGGAAAACACCGTGTACACACATCAATTCTTCGAAAATAACTAACGCTGATTTGATACGTTTATCCAACCGGCTTTCAATACGTGTTTGTAAAAACACATTACCGCGGATTGCCGGATCGCCCTTTATCTGCTTCCATTCAGGCTGTTCTTCATAAAGAACTCGCGTCAATGGCAAGTCACGCAAGTCAAAATCGGCACCAAGAAAACCTACGACCTTACCTTCCTTCCTGATTAACTGGATCGCCGTTATTGAAGGCCGGTTAACGCGTAAGCTCATATAAGCATTGGACAGAATAAAATCCTCAATAGGAACGACTTTACGCATATAAGGTCGCTTAGCACGATCACGTCCAAAATGCTCGGTCAACAACCCTTGAGGACTGACATTATCACTGATTTGTTTCGCATCCGTATTAAGCACGTACATAAACTGGCAATAAGGCATACCATCAAAACCAGACATCAGCGACTGATTCAACAGTTCTCGATCAGGCCAGACTGCCGCGCACATCTCTGCAGTAGTTTGCAAAGGAATATGCAACATGTCTATCAGCACTTCACGCTGCCTGGCAATACTGCCTTTCAATCCCTGGTAATGCTGTTGGCGGGCCTCGATATCACTACTGTTATTCATTAAAATCCTATAGCCGCTCGTCAATAAATCTGAAATTATTATAAAGCCAACAATTCAAAATAGCAGCACTAAAAAATGAATAATAACAATCATGACAAATATATCAGACTGAATCTATCACCAGCCTAAACTTCAATCACTATGTCATAGGCAGGAAAATCAGCAAAACAATAAAAACTTAATGTGTTACAAATAATCAATCTTTTTTAATGCTTGACGCAAATCGGGCAAATTGGAATCTGGACAAATATCACGACCATATTCAGACCCACCGACTTTCTCATCTCGCCCCAAACTACATAAAATGATCGTGGCATGCCCAGCTTTGCCGTCCTGTTTTAATACAAAAGCATTTTCCCATGTATCAATTAACATCTTTCTGCTTTTGTCATTTTTTTATTAGCGCACAAATCCATCATCCATCATCCATCACTACGTGGTTTCTGCTTGATTTCAATAGAAATATGAACAATTTCTTACTCTCAGCCATTGTTTTTTGTTTAAAACCACTTATTAATTAGCGTATCGAGCCATTATTGTATAACCATAGCTCTCAAGCATAACTTGCTGTAAGCTACACGGCCGCCAACAAGGCTAATCTGTTTGATTCACCCAGTACACGAGATATTCTATGAGTTTTGATACCCTTGGCCTCTCCGCCCCCATACTGAAAGCTGTCACCGAACAAGGTTACGATTTACCTTCACCAATTCAAGAACAGGCGATCCCTGCTGTTATCCAAGGTAAAGATGTCATGGCTGCCGCTCAAACAGGCACAGGTAAAACTGCTGGCTTCACTCTCCCTTTACTTGAAATATTATCCAAAGGTGAACGGGCCCACGCCAATCAGGTACGCGCACTCGTCTTAACACCCACCCGCGAACTCGCAGCCCAGGTCGCTGAAAGCGTTTCCACCTATAGCAAACATTTACCGCTACGCTCTGCTGTCGTATTTGGCGGCGTAAAGATTAACCCTCAAATGATGAAACTACGCCAGGGTGTCGACATATTGGTAGCGACACCAGGTCGCTTATTAGACCTTTATAATCAGAATGCAGTGAAATTTAAACAACTGGAAATATTGGTTCTGGATGAAGCCGATCGTATGCTCGACATGGGTTTCATTCATGACATCAAGAAAATTCTTGCGGCTTTGCCTAAACAACGACAAAATCTGATGTTTTCTGCAACCTTCTCAGATGATATCCGTAAGCTGGCCAAAGGCTTAGTCAATAATCCTGTAGAGATTTCAGTAAGTCCTCGCAACACTACCGCCAAAACAGTCAAACAATGGATTTGCCCTGTTGATAAAAAACAGAAATCAGCCTTGCTTGCACAGTTAATACTCGACAATGACTGGAAACAGGTGCTCGTTTTCTCAAGAACCAAACATGGTGCCAACCGCCTGAGCAACTATCTTGAAGAAAAAGGCATTAAAGCGTCGGCGATTCACGGCAACAAAAGCCAGGGTGCTCGAACAAAAGCGCTCGCTGGATTTAAAGATGGTTCGATCCGAATTCTGGTCGCAACAGACATTGCAGCCAGAGGCCTGGACATTGACCAGCTACCTCAAGTTGTGAATTTTGATTTACCCAATGTCACAGAAGATTACGTGCATCGCATCGGTCGCACCGGTCGTGCTGGTGCTAACGGACATGCACTTTCACTCGTTAGTGCTGATGAATTTACACAACTATCTGACATTGAGCATCTAATTCAGCAAATATTACCACGCAAATTAATAGACGGTTTTGAGCCAGTACATGATGTGCCGGAGTCCAGCCTGGATCGCCGACCCAAAAAACCTAAAAAACCAAAGAAACCCAAAACTGGACATAGAGACGGACAACGTTCCGGAGAAATTGCCAGGGGACATAAACCCAAAGGTAAACAACGGTCAAGGAAAAGAGCAGGAAACCGTCAATCAAATACATAGCGATGGATAGGCAATTTTTAACTCTATATTGATCAACAAGGCATACTTCACTTACTGTTCCTGAGTATTGATTACTCGCTATACAAAACATTACCACCAAAATTCCATCATAATTTTATAGCCAAATCCCTAATAACCTGGCTATTTAAAGGCCTGAATACCTCTTATAAAAAATATACCTGCTGTTTAATATAGTTTATTATAATTAGTTAATATTATAGCTTGATAATATTAGCAATATCTAATAGTATTTCGCCATGGTCAATTATTAAGCCAATAAAATTTTAAATTTTTCAAACTAATTTTTATTAATAAAAACTTGAGGGTTATAAAATGAACTTAAAAACTATACTTGCTGTTGCTGCTATCGCTGCTCTTCCATTAACTTCTGCCCAAGCTTGGTGGGGTCCTTTCAATGATTCTGGTAACGGTAACGGTTGGGGAAATGGTACTGGTAACGGTAACATGTCTTTCAGCATGAACGCTAAAGCTAATGGTAATGCACGTGGTTACAACAACTATCACAATGGTTATGCTCCATATGGTTACGCTCCACAAGGTTACGCTCCACAAGGTTATGCTCCAGTAACACCTGCGCAGAACACTCAAGCAACTACTGAAAAGAAAACTACTGCTCCTGCTCAAGCAGCTGCTCCAGTTGCCCCTGCTGCTCCTTACTACCACCCATATGGCGATTCTGGTAATTTCTTCGGTAACGGTGCTGGTAACGGCAACATGGCCTTCAACATGGGCACTAACATGAACGCTCGTGGTCAAGGTTACAACCGCTACAACAACGGTTATGCACCATATGGTTACGCTCCATACGGTTATGCTCCAGTAGCACCTGTTGCACCAAAAGCACCAGCTGCCAAGTAAGTTACTACTTACAGTAAATGAAAGGCCCGGTGTTAGTATCGGGCCTTTTTATTGCATAACTCGTTAACCTGTTGAAACATAAATTGATAAAAATATATGACACCTGATTGCGATATCACATGCACGGCAAAGACCCTCAAGGCCATTTCACATCCATTGCGCCTGAAGATCCTTTGTACATTACATGAAAACGAGTTATCCGTTAAAGATATTGTTGAAGCCTCAGGGTCATCGCAAAGTAATATATCGCAACATCTTAATTATCTACGAGACAAAAATGTACTTACTGCAAGACGTGATGCCAACCGAGTATTTTATCGAATAGCGAAACCGGAATTGATCACCATCATTAAAAAAATGCAGGAGCTTTACTGTAAGGGCAAGGCAGCATAGAGTTTATTCACTTCACGCTTATTCTGACAAATTTATCTAAAAAATCTTCGTTCCAACATTATGAATGTCATCATTCAGAAGCGGCTGCATTAAAGTTAGCTTGAAAACGTTTCAGGCGAAACCTGGTATTTTTATGTAAACGTAGATATATCTTGATACAAACTACATCAAAGGCAAAATAGAAAATACTGATTGCGCTTGGTGGATTCCCGCTCGGCAACCATGCCCAGGAATCAAATGCTATTGTTGGCCAATACCAGCATCCATATATTGTTCCTACCTGCTCCAGATATGCCACAACGGTATACATAACCAATAAAAATAGCCCTGATGCCCTGTTATATCGGTAGATGGCAAACAATCCAAGAAGACAGATAAAACCGTATAAATCATTGTCATAGAACAACCAGAATACGCCGTAGATAATCGCAAATGCCATAAGGCTTTTTTCGATTAATGCTTGATTCCTGATAACAATCGGTTCTCGAACAAAATAATATACACATGCATAAATAATGGCATGCCCCGGAGGAACGTAAACAGGAATGTTTTCCAAACGGTACTCATACATTCCAAATACCAACGAAAACAGAGCCTCTCCGGCAAGCGCAATAAACAAACCATAGAACATTATCTTTTTTAATTTACGCGGAGCACCTTTGTATATCACAAGATAGGTTGTGATCATCACAACATTGGCCAAAGTTTGTCCCCATGGAAAAATCAGTGATACAGACAAGCTGTCCAGATACAATCCTGCCGGTATCATAATGAGGACAAACAATATTGTGATAACGCGACTATTATTTGTTGTACTGGCAGCTTTCAATGATCGATACTTCCTTATTTTGCAGGACACTATAAGATTATTAAAAAATAAATTATATCGACAACATAATATTATTTCACATATTTATCCCTGATATTCAGACTATCCTGATATATTAGTGCCATACTCATGATTTGATTACTGACACAGGTATCAAGTATGCTTTTAGTAACCTAGCCGGGCCATTAAACTATGCCAGCCAATCAGAAATATACCATTTTAAACCTTGGATTCAGGCCATTTTTTATGGCAGCAGGGCTCTTTTCAGTAGTTTCTATTTTCCTATGGACTTTGTTTTACTCTTTTGGCTGGACAACACAGCCGAAATTTATGACTCAAATACAGTGGCATGCGCACGAAATGGTATTTGGTTATGCAATGGCGGTTGTAGCTGGTTTTTTGCTGACCGCAGTAAAAAACTGGACTGGTATCAAAACGATCAGTGGTTTGCCGTTGTTCTCACTGTTATTGTTATGGTTTCTGGCCAGATTAGCGCCTTTCGTCAATTCTGATATCTCACTCGTGGTTTCAGCCAGTCTGGATTGCCTGTTTATCTCGGGCCTGATCATCGCATTGGCTATTCCCGTTTTTAAAGCCCGCCAATGGAAACAAATAGGCATCCTGTCCAAGGTGTTGTTGATCCTGATCAGCAATATCGTATTTTATGCCGGTTTAAATGGTTTCATTGAAGACGGTGTCCGATGGGGTTTATATGGTGGTTTGTACTTGATTCTGGCACTGATATTTATGATGGCACGCCGAGTCATTCCCTTTTTTATCGAAAAAGGTCTTGGCGGAACCATCAGAGTGCAGAATTCACGCTTGCTGGATATAAGCAGCCTGGTCCTTTTTCTGCTCTTTATGGTAGCAGACATCACCAGACCCGACGGTTTAACAACCATGATTCTATCAGCCATATTATTCATCTTGCACAGTCTGAGGCTAATTGGCTGGTATTGTAAGGGAATGTGGCGCGTGCCCATGCTTTGGAGTTTATATATTGCCTATTGTTTTCTGGTACTCGGTTTTGCGCTCAAAGTCGCAACATGGTTTTTTGGCATTTCTCCATTCCTGTCAGTGCATGCCTTTACTTATGGCGGCATCGGCCTGATGACACTCGGCATGATGTCTCGTGTCGCATTAGGACATACAGGAAGAGACATAAATCAGCCACCATTATTAATACCTTGGGCCTTTATGATCCTGGCTCTGGGTTCCATAGCCAGGGTAATTCTGCCCATAATTGCACCGCAACAGTATATGTTATGGATAATGATTGCACAGATCAGCTGGATAACAGCATTCAGTGTCTTTTTTATAACTTATTTTCCCATATTATCTAAACCCCGAATCGACGGACAGACTGGATAATATTGCGCATCCCGATAAACAGAACATAATATTACTGTATCTGGAGACCATTTACCTGAACTACCTCATATACTGATTTTATTGATATCAATCAAATCTGCACAAAACAAACCTTGATAAGATCTTGGTTAATCGTCATAAATGAATAGTTTTTGCACTATAATTTTATCTATTGATAACGACACCCGATAGATAATGGAGGGCTATGTTATGCAGCTAAAAAAGATTATTTCTATACTTCTACCCTGTTTCATTGTCATAGGAAGTGTCGTCGGCACAGGTGGATATGCTTATGCCGAAAAACGCTATGACAAAGACGATCGTAGAACAAAAGAAACCAGACAAAGCTCAAAGAAACAACATTCCGATAAGCGTTCACAACAAAAACGTGACACTCGTAAATACGATACACGCACACAGCAAAAACGTGACTCTCGTAAATACGATGCACGCCGTAAACAGCCAGGATATAGTAACCGGCCGGATAGGCATGACTATTCTCGCCAGCCTTCACGCCCCGGTTATGATCGTCATTATAGAACTCATGACAGGCAATATAGATCACCCAGCAGACGTTATTATGGTGGTACACAACCAAAAATTGAGTATTACTATCGTAAAGGTAAACGGCACAAAAGAATCGTCGTTATTCCGTCACGTCGTCACCATGACCATTACATCTACGTAAGGCCATTCAGGCATTCGTACCCACATTACAGGCCGTTGTATTATGACAATAAGCTATGGGGCTGGCTCGCCTTCACATTGGTCACACTGCAAATACTTGATCATCTCAATGATGATCAACGGCGAGAACATGAATATGCCCTTCACCGCGCCACACGAGTACCTATAGGAAAAACTATTATCTGGAGTGATGATGATTACGTTAGTGGGTCAGTAACACCTGTCTGGGAAGGGTCAAGTGATGCCGGACAATATTGCCGTGAATTTCGCCATGAAATCAGTATAGATGACCGTACTGAAATTGCTTACGGTACCGCCTGTCGAAGGCAAGATGGTAGCTGGGAGATTGTTCAGTAATAATTCTGAAACGGCGAGTTCAAAAGAAAATGGGGCGACAACATATCATGATTATTTTTTATATGTTGCTGCCCCATTAACTCAATGTGTTATTTCATCTTGATCAGGGTTCCTGGTATACCCCATCCTTGAAAACACACAACTTTGAATTTGGCGGATATATTTGAGTACGCTTTAACCAATACTCCCCCTGCGTCGTCTGGACCTTAACAACCTTGGCTTTCACTTCGATTACCAGCCCACAATGTGACTCATCGCCTTCACTGACTTCACTGCGAAAAATTGCAGTCACCTTCTCAAAATCCTGCTCGCTTTTTGCTGCTGGTTTCGCCTGTGCCTTTTCCTTTGCCAGTTTATCTGAATATTCACGCGCTTCGCGTTCGAGTTGAGCAACACTTTTCACCTTTTTTGAGGCAGGAGTAACAGTTTTCTTAACATTTTTCATCGAACGAAAGATCCGCATGCCTTTATTTTTATCATAAGCAAACTCCACAATGGATAACAAATCGGTTTCAAACCAAATTATTTGCTTATTATCGTCTATTACCTTGAAATGAAATACTGGCCAGGCAACTGTCATATCCTCACGATTGACTGATTTGCAATCGCCAACCTTTACATTGGATTTAAGGGACGCAATCCCGCTCCATTTTCTAATATTATATTGTTTTTTGCCTGTATAAATACTGAGCCCGTATTTATCGCTTTTAACAGGAACACCTTTAAAAGCCTGAATTTTTGTTACATCTTTAAAATAGACCCGCTCAGAATCACTACTCGTGCGTGTAATATCCTGCCTGTGTTTTTTTAAAAAGAATTCACAACGGTAGCCAAAATCAGCATAAACCACCGGATAACGAACGTGACGTGTTGTTAACACAGGTGTGCCATTTGAATTTTCGATACTGGTGACATTGGCAATAATGTAACCAGTAATATCATTTATCCCGGCTGAACTTGCCGTAACCATGTATGAAGAAAATATGAGTTGGAAAATGACGAGAACCTTGAAAAACATCCTGTTATTGTAATTTATCTTATTCATTATTTTGCTTCCTAAATGCGTTTTTAACTCGATACTGCAATCTATATTACCTCATCATCACCGCTAAACTATTATAAAACCGTGATCCATGACGCGATATTTCAGCCTTTTCTTGATAATGACCATCATAAATTATCTGCCTGATTTTTAAAATAGGGGGCATAATTTTGGATAATGACTTAATCTATATAATTAAACACTATATTTCAACGCGTTAAAAGCGAAAAATATCAAGCTGATCGATGTCGTTTCCAAGCTACATCGCCTCATTTTTCCTGGTTAAGCTGTGTATAGATAGAGTCCACTACGTTATCAATTGATCGATTAACTGCGTTTACGAAATTTGGATCAGATCTCACCATCATGCTACCGGCATTCATAGTGTAAGGATATACGCCTTTTGCAATAATTTTTTTACCATTAACTACACCGTCAAAGTAACAAATAACCATATCAGTATTCGTAGGCAAGTCATTTTGGGCAACAATTTTTGTATCTGTATTTGGCATAAATACCCATTCCTTCACACCGGCGCTCATTCTTTTCGGGAAGTAATCTGCCACCCTGTACTGACTGATAGCGATATCAAGTTTAAGTATTGACCCAGGTTTTTTGGCCGCCAATTTAGCGATAAAATAATTTTTTAAATTCGGTTCCAACTGATCATCACCAAAAAATATTATGGCCGAAAGTACATTGTCTCTAAGAGTCCTTTTATCAGCCACACTTCGATGATCTATAACATTAACAGTTTTAATATTATACATTGGAACAACACCTAGTGAAGCCGAACCACAGGCTTGTAAAATAAAAATAGCGAGCGCGATAAATATAAATCTATGCAGGTTTTTTATCATTATTTTCCTTTTTATAATTATTATGTAGATTATTCTGGTTCCTTCTACCTGACATATATTACTCGCTGCCCGAGAATCAGGTCTCTCGATAGATCTGGGAGCCCAGTGTTTTGAATTGCTCTGCTTTTTCCTTTAATCCTTTCTCAAGCACCGCATCAACTTCGACACCTTGTTGATCAGCATAATCCCTGACTTCTTGCGAGATTTTCATAGAACAAAAGTTCGGCCCGCACATGGAGCAGAAGTGTGCGACTTTATGCGCTTGTTTAGGCATGGTCTCATCGTGGTATTCGCGCGCACGATCCGGATCCAGCCCAAGGTTAAACTGGTCTTCCCAACGAAATTCAAACCGTGCCTTTGACATAGCATTATCACGAATTTGTGCACCCGGATGGCCTTTGGCAAGATCAGCAGCATGAGCAGCCAGTTTATAGGTAATGATGCCTTCTTTTACGTCATCACGATTTGGTAGACCAAGATGTTCTTTCGGTGTGACATAACACAACATGGCACAACCAAACCAGCCAATCATGGCCGCACCGATACCCGAGGTAATGTGATCATATCCCGGTGCAATATCCGTAGTTAACGGGCCTAATGTATAAAACGGCGCTTCGTCGCATTCAGCAAGTTGCTTATCCATGTTTTCCTTGATCATGTGCATGGGCACGTGGCCTGGGCCTTCGATCATGGTTTGCACATCATGTTTCCAGGCAATTTTAGTGAGTTCACCCAGTGTTTCGAGCTCACCAAACTGGGCCGCATCATTGGCATCGGCAATCGAGCCTGGGCGTAAACCATCACCTAATGAAAACGAGACATCATAGGCCTTCATGATTTCACAAATTTCTTCAAAATGCGTATAAAGAAAATTTTCCTGATGATGTGCAAGACACCATTTGGCCATAATCGAACCACCACGTGAGACAATGCCAGTGACACGTTTTGCAGTGAGTGGTACATAACGAAGAAGTACGCCTGCATGTATAGTGAAGTAGTCCACACCCTGTTCAGCCTGTTCGATTAAAGTATCACGAAAAACTTCCCAACTAAGGTCTTCTGCCTTGCCATTCACCTTTTCGAGTGCCTGGTATATCGGAACGGTACCGATCGGCACGGGAGAGTTACGAATAATCCATTCGCGCGTTTCGTGAATGTTTTTGCCGGTAGACAAATCCATAATGGTATCGGATCCCCAACGGATCCCCCAGGTCATTTTATCCACTTCTTCTTCTATGGATGAGGTCACCGCTGAGTTACCCAGGTTACCATTGATCTTAACGAGGAAGTTTCGGCCAATGATCATCGGTTCGAGTTCGATATGGTTGATGTTTGCCGGAATAATAGCGCGGCCACGAGCGATTTCATCACGTACAAACTCAGGTGTAATTTCATCAACCAGATTTGCACCCCAGGATTCCCCCGGATGTTGCTCTTGTAACAGGGCCTTGTGCTCCTGCAACTTCATGTTTTCGCGGATCGCAATGTATTCCATTTCAGGCGTGATAATGCCTTGCTTGGCATAATGCATTTGTGACACATTTTGGCCTGGTTTGGCCTTGCGAGGATTACGCTTGTGCAGTTCAAATCGAAGATTGTCGAGCTTGCCATCAGATGCGCGTTGCTGACCGTATTCCGAACTGAGTTCGTCCAGAACTTCAGTGTCATTTCTCTCTTCTATCCATGCACTACGGACGTCATTGAGACCGTTACGGATATCAATATTGGCTTCGGGGTCGGTATAGGGGCCTGAAGTATCATAGACAGTAACGGGGGCATTCTTTTCCGGACCTTGTTGAGTTTCCGTATCAGACAGGCTTATTTCACGCATGGGAACCTGAATGTCAGGACGGCTTCCTTCGACAAAAATCTTGCGTGAGTTTGGAAACGGCTGTACAGAGGCATCATTGACCTTGGCCGTTTTGCTTAGAAATTCATCTGGGATAGCACTCATTTGCTTGCTCCTGTCATAACCATATTTGGATTAGGGGTTTCGGCCGAGGCCGAATAAAACGGGAAGCAATCAGGTAATACTTGATATAAAGCTTCCCTACGCCGGTACTAACCGGATCAGGTTAACCTTTTAAATACAAAGGTTTAAGGGTATTTCTCAGCCCGGCAAGATTACAGGGCACCCCTAGCTACTAGTCATGCCAAATTATATGAACTGAGCACTTATTGCAAGACTATTATTCTTACTAATAGGAGTATCACAGTTTACATCTTGCTTGAAACGAGCAAAATCTTTAGTCTTGTACCACTAACAAAGATAAAAGGTATCAAGCATGACGGACATCAATCAGGATCTGGCTCGCTATAACATGATCGAGCAACAAATCCGTCCCTGGGATGTACTCGACCCTCACACACTTGAAATTCTGGCAACAACGCCACGCGAACGATTCGTGCCCAAGGCCTATGCAAATATGGCCTTTGCAGATACCGAAATACCACTGGATCACAGCCAAACCATGCTCGAACCCAAGCTTGAAGGACGTATTCTGCAGATCTTGCAAATCAAACCCACTGACCGCATCCTGGAAATTGGTACTGGCTCTGGTTATTTAACAGCCTGCCTCGCAAAGATGGGAGGCAATGTCGTCACTGTCGATATTTACCCTGAATTTGGCCAACATGCTCAACAACAACTCGCTGGACTGGGTCTGGACAACGTACAGTTTGAAACAGGTGATGCATCACATGGCTGGCAACAAGATGGTGAATTCGACGTGATCGTCGTCACCGGCTCCCTGCCTATGCAACAAGAGTCATTATTAAACACTTTAACCATAGGCGGCAGAATGTTTGCTGTTATCGGTAGCGAATTACTCATGGACGCACAATTGATCAAACGTGTTAGTGAAAATGACTGGTCTACCGAATCCCTGTTCGAAACACACCTGCCACCCTTGCTTAACGCTAAAAAACCACAGGCGTTTGTTTTTTAATCTAAAAAATATTAAATATGCAAAATTTCACCCCTCAACAACTCAAGGCCTATCTTGAACAAGTTGAAGAACCTCCCGTGTTACTGGATGTAAGAGAACCCTGGGAATATGAAATTTGCGCCATCAAAAACTCAACATTACTGCCGATGGGGCAAATTGGCGCGCAGATAGACAATCTCGATAAGGACGCGGATTATGTCGTTATCTGTCATCACGGTATTCGCAGCCGCTCGGTTTGCCTGTTTATGGAGCGCCATGGATTCACCAATGTTACCAATTTGACTGGCGGTGTTGAGTCATGGGCGCGGGACATAGATCTGGATATGCCAACCTATTAAGCGCGATGCAATATTCAAAATAAGCCTGTAGAATATAATTACTGTATTTACTTTACCTGCGTCGAAGGAATCACCATGATCAGGATATCCATACTCATATTATTAATCAGTGCAACACCGGCCCAGGCAGATAATCTGGTATCCATTTACCAGCAGGTGCTTGAAAGTGACCCGACACTCCGAGCTGCTGAAGCTAAACATCGTGCCGCGCTGACCAATACCGATAAAGCACGAGCACTGTTACTGCCAACTGCCAGCTTTTCAGCTAACGCAAGTGATAACCGTCAAGACAGCTCGATATCAACACCGCCCAAAAGCACTTTTAACAACAAGGCTTATAACCTGAATATCAGCCAACCAGTTTTTCATTACGATGCATTTATTCTGCGTAAACAGGCAGACATCAGCATTCAACAATCTGAATCATCACTGGCCGCAACACAACAGGAACTGATTCTAAAATCAGCCGAACGCTATTTTGATGTGCTTTCAGCGCAATCCAGTCTTGAATTTGCCCAATCTGAAAAAACGGCCATAGCCAAACAGCTCGAACAGGCACAAAAACGCTTTGATGTAGGACTAATTGCCATAACGGATGTACACGAAGCCAAGTCAGCGTATGACCTTGCTGTTGCTGCTGAAATTTCAGCCATCAACCAACTGGCCAGTGCTGGCGAGGCCTTGAGCGAGATTACAGGCAAGGCACACGGCACACTTGCCAAACTTACCAGCGCCTTACCTTTGCACAAACCTGAACCTGCCAACATAACAGACTGGGTCGACATTGCCACACGCCAAAATCTTCAATTACAGGCCTTGAAATTAAACACGGAAGTTTCCAGGCAGGAAATCCGCTTGCAACGTGCAGGCCACTATCCACAACTAGACATCGTTGCCAGCCACGATTTCTCTGATACTGGCGGTGATTTCGGCCGTGAAACGACAAACGACAGTATTGCTTTACAACTCAAGATACCGCTATATCAGGGTGGACTGATCACTGCACAAACGCGTGAGGCTGCACATCTCTATGCCCAATCACAACATGAACTGGAACAACAACGTCGTTCAATTTTGCGTCAGACACGTGATGCCTACCGTGGCGTGATTAATGGTATCAGTCAGGTCAATGCACTCAAACAAGCAACCATCTCCAGCGCCAGCGCACTTGAAACTACACAGGCTGGTTTCGACGTTGGTACACGTACAATTGTCGATGTGTTACTGGCGCAGCGCACCTTGTTCCGATCACAACGTGACTACGATCAGGCGCGCCATCAATATATAGTAAATATTTTGCGTCTTAAATTATCATCAGGTACCTTGTCACCTGATGACCTCACTCACTTTAACCAATGGCTTAATTAATAAACAATTTACTCGACAATGAAATGGCACCTGATTTTAATGATCCACTGGGATTATTAAAGGCCTGCCATCAGCGCATCCTGGGGTTCTGCGAATTGCTTGAAAAAATTGTTGGTCATATTGCTGCCAGTAGCGTAGATGACGATGTAAAAAAAGCCGCGAACAAAGTACATCATTATTTTTCCACTGCTGCCATTCTGCATCATCAGGATGAAGAACTGGACCTGTTCCCGATACTCGTTGGCGAATCTTTAAAAATTGCCACCATTATTCATGAACTCAAACAGGATCACGTTAACCTTGACAAAACCTGGAAACAACTCGAACCTTTGCTTGCAAAACCTGATTCAATTGAAAATACAGACGACTTTAATCAGCACGTGGAAAAATTCTGCTCAACCTATCGTGAGCATATTCAAAAAGAGGAAGATAATTTTCTTTCCATGGCTCAACACATGCTCAGCACAGAGCAACTCCAGCAATTAGGTAACCGCATGAAGGATCGTCGTAAACCAAAGGCTTCAGAAGAGCGCTGGTAAACACGTGAACTCATTAACACCTGAATACTAAGTACGACAACACTCAAACAATTGCTGCTCTTTTATCATGCGTGATACAGGCTCGGGCACCATATCCTCCCAGCCAGGGTCACCTCGACGGATTTTTTCCAGCACCTCATGTGAATAAATACCTAAATATTCTTCCTTAACTGTATCCAGAGCACGGACATAACCATTCTCAAGCAAATGTGCATATAGATGACGCAAGTGTTTATCCACACCAAGATCATTAACGCCTATTTTTTCACCTGTTATATGATCGATTGCCTGGGACACATACAACTTGAGATCATGTTTGAACATACGTCCAAATGATTCGAGTATACCACCGGGTAGATCTTCATAATATTTCTCATTAAATATCTCACGTAACGAGGGCAAACCCATTGTCAGGGCGATAGGTTTACTAGTATAACGAAACAGGAATTGTGCGAGTTTAAAAAACTGCCCATAGTTGGATATCAATACGGATTTACCCATGGCACAAAGAATATCGGCACGGTAAAGGAAATCACTTACATCGATATCACCATCGTCCGCGAGATTTTTTAATGTCATTTCGGATAACTCTATTATCTCTTCAGCTTTGACATTATCATCGTGCATAAAGGCCTGTTTGGCGCAATCAAGTAAATCGATGGTGAAATTGGTTGGCGGCCGAAAACGACTCCGCTCTACCAGTATTGCTTTTTTATACAAGGCATCTGAAATTTGAACAACCTTGCCATCAGACGTAAACATGGCAGCATTAGAAAGACCGTGCTGCACAAGACGTAAAGCCATGAGACGGTTATCTACTTTTTCAAAGGCCGGCCCGGAAAAATCTATCATGTCGATCTCAACAAGTTCGGCATACAATTGATCAATTAACGAACGTAATAATTCCTCAGGGTCATCATGTAACTTCATTGCGCCGTAGATTAGATTGACACCCAGAACACCCAACGTTTCCTGGTCCTGGACATGCTGCTTGCCATGCAAACTGACATGTATATTGATTCGAGAAGGCTTCTCTCCTGGTTCACGCTGGAAAATAATACCTAGCCAACCATGACCATCAGTCTTATAGGTAAAACTTCGAGCAGCAACTGTGTTGGAAAATGCAAAAAAGGTGGTCTTTTCACCAAGACTTTCATCCAGACGCGCCAGCAACAGCTCATATTCTTTATCAAGCATGTCGTTCAGTCGCTCGCGGCTGACATAACGTTTGCAATTGCCGTATATGGCGTCACTAAACTCCATGCTATAGGCTGACATTGCCTTGGCAATAGTGCCTGCCGCACCGCCTACACGAAAAAACCAGCGCGCGGTTTCCTGACCTGCCCCGATTTCTGCGATAGTGCCATAGTTTCTTTCATCCAGATTAAGTGCCAAAGCTTTCTGGTGTGGATCTCTTATATCTCTCGGCATGCCTTCCCTCACTATTAATATATTCAGGTACCATCTAACTTTTAAATTTCAATACAGTCTAGACCATAATTGCACTATCCATATGAATTACATTAGAATTCAACCTAATTAACGGCAATAAGCAATTTCACTTAACCAAATCGAGTCAATCTTTGCTTACAAAACAACTTTTAAGACTACTTTCAATCATGCCGCTGCCCATTACCAGCTTACTAGGGTATCTTATGGGCCTGTTATTATGGATAACACCAAACAAGAAAAAACGTATCGCATACATCAACCTTAACTATTGCCTACCACAACTCTCTTATTTACAACGACATACTATCGCCCGCAGAAGTTTGATCCATGAATGCCAGACGCTGCTTGAGATACCTTCGCTACTCAGCATGTCCGCAAAACGACTGCTTTCAAAAATTCATGACATAACAGGAATGGAACATCTAGAAGCGGGATTAAAAGAAGGTAATGGCGTCATCCTCGCTGTCCCTCATCTTGGTAATTGGGAAATCATCGGATTATATTGTTCACAGTTATTCCCTATGACCAGCCTATATCGACCACAACATCGCTCGCCAGAACTCGATGCATTCATCCGCGCTGGTAGACAACGCTTTGGAGCCGAACTGGTTCCCACTGATGCAAGTGGCGTAAAAGCATTACATAAAGCGCTTGGGAACAACCGACTTACGGCTATTTTGCCTGACCAGAACCCGGGAAAAGGCACCGGTGTATTCGCTCCCTTCTTTGGCCACCCCGCCAACACCATGGTGTTACTACCCAAGTTAGCACAACGGAATCATTCAGCTGTTTTATACTGCTACACAGAACGATTACCCTGGGGAAAAGGCTTCCGTCTGCATTTCATACCCGTTAATGACGCTATCTTTGATAAAGATAAAATAAAATCAACTACCAGCCTGAATAGAGGGCTGGAAGAATGCATAAATAATAATCCAGGGCAGTACTGGTGGAGTTATAAACGCTTTAAGGTAATGCCGGAAGGAGAACCATCTCCTTATCAATAAACGGTAACAACCTAGACTTTAGATAGCATAGTTTATAATTCTTTATATTTTTGTCTAATAACCTCTGACTGGCGCCCTACGTTGAACAACAAGAGATCACACCTTCTTGAATCGGTGGACAAGCAACCGAGCCATATGAACAATACACACAACAATCTCCTTTTTTCGGCTTGAGCAAAACAGCACAACCTTTACATTCATAAAACCACTGACATGCATTGACAGGCATTGTTTCCGTTTCTTTATGACCACACTCAGGACAAGTAATCATAGATTGTAAGATGATTTCTTTTCTCATGACATGGATTGACCAGATTTGGTTACAGTACAACGTTTCTTTGCCGGTAACACGATATCCCAGATAGCAACACTGAACATGATAACCAACCCCGTATAAAAAAGGTAAGTGCTCCAGCCATACGTCCAAAGGGGATACAGCGTTAGCAATACCATCACAGGTCCTGCGATACCGGACACTAATCGAATCCAGCGTAGATGTGATAGAAAAGAAATGGTGTTTGCGATGAGCGCTATCCAGGCAAAAACAGGTAACAGGGTATTAATAAACAGCCCCTCAAATTGCGCAAGGAAGCCAAGTCCAAATGACGCGGCCAATGCTCCTAAGGCCGGGAAACATGAGGCACACCCCATTGCGGCCACAATAACACCTAAAACAGCTGATTTATCATAATGTCTGATTACCCATTGCATATTTATAAACCACTAACTTGATTTTCAATATCTAAAGTATAAACTCCGTACTTAAGTACAGAGTCAAGCAGGTCTTTCAATTATGAAACATCTCAAACACAATCAGCCCGAATTCACCATCGGACGTTTAGCAGCGGCAGCAGGTGTCAATGTTGAAACTGTTCGTTACTACCAGCGAATAGGCTTAATTTCTGAACCCAAAAAGCCAAAACAAGGATTTCGAAAATACCCCAATAAGACACTAGAACAGATACGTTTTGTTAAACGTGCCCAGCAATTAGGCTTCAGTTTGCATGAGATAGCTGACTTGCTTGAGTTTGGCGATGGGCATTGCCGTGATGTTCGAAATCGTGCCGAAATAAAACGTGAAAAAATAGAGAAACAGATTCGAGACTTACAAGCCTTACAGGATACCCTCACCCAATTAATCAGTGCATGTTATGCCGGGAAAGGTAAAAAAAAATGTCCCATTGTTGAAACATTATTAGCACAAGATATTTAACTGATAACCGTCAATTTAGAATCAATTCGAAACACTAATTCTACCAGATCGTAAAGTAACCAGACATTTATCCCGAAAGTTATCCTTCACGTTTATACAAATGAGCCTGGTGTTAATATTTTATGATACTTTTCTGAATCCGACACATAGTCTACTATTCATTCAAAATTAAGATAACTATATTTGTCAACTCCGACAAGGCACCTTTGTTTTGTTCAACAAAAGTATGTGCATTCGCTCCAAGTTGTTTACGTAATTCATCATTACTCAATAACATTTCTATCGCGTCTGCCAATGCTTTTTCATCCTGTACTTGCATAGCGCCATTACACAACAACAGTTGTTCTGTAATCTCTGCAAAGTTAAACATCTCCGGACCAACTACAGATGGTATGGCCAATGCAGCTGCTTCGAGTAAATTATGACCACCGACAGGCACCAGACTCCCGCCTATAAATGCCACATCAGCAACGGCATAGAGCAACAATAATTCCCCCATGCTATCACCCAGATATACTTGCGTATCTGATGCGCACGGTTTAACCTCGCTGCGTCTGACGAGTTTAAGATTATTTCTTTCACAGCTGTTTGCAACACGATCAAAGCGATCCGGGTGTCTGGGAACAAGAACCAACAAGAGATTATCAATCACAGTCGAGACCTGCTTGTAAGCGTTCAACAGTATTTCCTCTTCGCCCTCATGCGTGCTAGCTGCTATCCATATTTTTCGGTTAACGCCTAACTCAACACGTAACAAACCCGCCTGCTTTTGCAAATCATTTGGCAGCTCAAGATCAAATTTAATACTGCCCGTTATGCTAATTTGCTTTTCTTCTGCACCAAGACGAATAAATCGTTCTGCATCACCTTTACCTTGCACTGCTATTTTACTGATACATCGCAATGTCGAACGCGTTAATGATGAAAATCGTAAATAACCTACTGCAGACTTTTCCGACATTCGAGCATTAGCCAGAATAACCGGAATATTTTTATCCTGGCAGGTTTGATAAAGGTTGGGCCATATCTCGGTTTCCATTACCAGTAATACGCAGGGTTTGACACGTTTAATAAAACGTCTGACTACCCAGAACAGATCATAAGGGGCGTATACATGTAACACTTGACCCGAAAACAACTTTAATACTTGTGCCGAACCTGTCGGTGTCGTTGTCGTCACCAGCAATTGTTTGTCCGGGTATTGTTTTATAAGTGACTTTATCAATGGCACCGCCGCAATAACTTCACCCACAGAGACTGCATGCACCCAGATTATTGGCTTGTCATGCTTGAAGGCCGAAAAACGCGCTAACCGTTCAGCTATCCGCTGACGATACGCCGGCAGGCGGACGCTACGAACCAGCAACCGTGCAATCACCAACGGAAAAAGGAAAAACAAGATTAAATTATAAAAAAAACGTGCCAATCAACCGGATTCCAGAATATTGATCGTAAATATTCATTTTATCTTAACACAAAACAAACACTTAGAAGCATCTTTAACCCATGAAACTTTGGACTGCTTTCAAACATGTAAAGCACTTGAGCGTTGTATTAAATATCAAGGTGCGAAAACATTCGCACTGAAAGCACACAACATATTACATGATTTAAGGGAAAGGTTGGACCAGATCAGAATAGTCACTTTACAGCATAAAGCTTACTATAACTTGGCAGGGACAAAAAAGAATTCACCTAGGCCGCCACCATGTTTAATGGGAGCGTAACGTGGTATTTGTTCAACACTGTAACGGGCAGCATTATTCTGCACTGTTTGTGTAATCTGTTTATAGAGCTGGTAACCCTCTATCACAGATTTGTTATTTTCTAATGCATCCAAAAATGCGCTGGCAAAGACAGAATGTCCGTTACTGCCCTCATCCAGCACCGGTTTCACACCACCCGATGTCATTACAATCCTGGCTCTCGTTTTTGACATGACCTTGATCCATTTCTCACGCTGTTTCACATCATTCAAACCCAGGTCCATACGTGTTTGTGCCGTACGACTCATTGTGCCTGAATAACAAGAATCCGCCACCACCAGAATGTGCTTGGCATCAATGACATTCAACATATCTGTAATATCCAGATTGGATATCCAGTTGGCCGTACTCTCCGTTTCAGCATCAACCGGCAGCCAGTAACCACGCTGATTAACATTATTGACCTCACCATGCCCAGCATAATAAATTAACAGATTGTCTTTTTTGGTGAGTTTGGCACGCATTTCATTCATTGCAGACAGTATGCTGTATCGATCGGCATTAAGGATAAGTTTTGTTTTAAAGCCGTATTTATCCTTAAGCAAAGATGCCGCTTTTGTTGCATCATTAACGGCCGATTTTAAGGTAGGAAAATTTTTGTAGCTATTATTACCGATAACCAAAGCATAATAGTTTCCAAATGCGATAGACTTCGCAGCTTCAGCCGGAAACGGTTGATTGGCAACTGCTTTGACCATGCCCGGGGCTGGATTAATCTGTTTTTCTACTGCAAATAATAAACGAGCGACACGCCCGCCTTTATCAACTGCAACCATTTTTACTTTTGCATGGCCATCTTTAGCTGAAACATTAACAGCAAATCGTCCATTTTTCTGTGTCTCATGCTTACGTCCGTTCACTGTAAAACCCAATAAACCGGCGGGTGCATTCACCATGCCACTAAGATCATAGCCTCGTGACGTAGCAGGTAAATACAGAGTAGGTAATCCACGTGTTAACACCAATGGTTTGCCAATAATATTGATTGAGGGGCCGGCCAGTTTGGTTAGACGATTATCCACTTTTGCACTCGCCAGTAGCACTTTTTCGCTCAATTTATTTTTTTGCTTGCCCAAATCAGTTTGCAAACTGGCGATAGTCTTTTTTTGATAACCAATATCTCGCTGCAATAGTGCAATTTCTTTTTCCAGCGATACCAGTTTTTGGTTTTGCTTTTTACCGTTCACAAAATACTGGCTGGTTTGAGCCTGTAATTGTTTCAATCTGCTAAAAGCACCTTTGAGCTGTTTCTTTCGCACTGTCAGATTATTAGCAGTTCTGGATAACTGCTTACGCAGGCTTTTTGCCTCCTGACGGCTATTGGCAACATCCTGCTTGAGTTTAACGACTTCTTTTTTCGTAGAAACGGCAACCTCAACCTCAATACTGGAAGCGAATTTCAAATCATCATTGACGAGACCTGATGCTTTTCTGTACCAGTTAATCGCTTGAACCAGATCCTTTTCAACACCCAGGCCTTTTTCATACAGGTAACCCAGATTAATTTCAGCGCGGGCATTGCCCTGTCTGGCAGACTTCTCATACCAGAGTCTCGCCAACTCGTAGTCAGGAATAATACCGAGACCTTTTTCATAAATTTCACCGACATTCACTTGCGCATCGGCATTCCCCTCTTTGGCCGCAGCCAACCATACTTTCAGCGAAGTACGATAATCGGCACGATCATAGGCGGTATATTCACCACCGCGTATCTCACAATTGATGGCGGTTGTTTTAATCGGACGGCGTGGCGCAAGGTAGGTAAACTGCCCGCCCAGCTTTCGCACCTGGCTGGGCAACAAACAATCAACAACAAACAATTTATTAACATCCTCGCGTGCTACATGCACATCAGAAACCACTTTAGATGATGTTTTGATTGGTTGAGACGTCGACTGACAACCGCTAACAAGCGTTATCACAAGTGACATCAGAAAATAACAATTCCGTTTTTTCATGCTGATGTAAAACCTACTAATCACTTCCTGTACTAAATCTGCTTTATTCCCCTGTCAGGAAAACTGCCCTTGTCATTATTCATCTGGGTAGTAACTAACTACACCCAGGCAATGACAACAACTGCAAATGGTTGCTAATATAGGCGCAGCATACTGTTTGATGTAACAGGAATCAATGCTACTTGGCATACAGTATAACAACCATAAACAGTTAAGACCTTATAAGCTTTTGAATATAATGAATTTAAAATTAGACGTAGGAATTATCCTACAAAAATGTCTGAATACTGGAATGATCACTCAAAAGCTGACCACATATTTATTTCATGGCCTGACTCTGACTTTCTTAGGTTGCATGTCGTTATTTATCGGCGGATGCGCATCATACAGCCCGGAAAATTTTTACAAAACCGCAAAACAACTTAAGCTTGAAAAGATTATTATTAAGGGAAAAACATTCCCTATGATTTATTATACTAAAGGTATAAAACAGAATACAGAAAATCTCCATATATACCTTGGCGGTGACGGCACACCCTGGCTGGATATCATGACCTATTCTGTTGACCCGACACCCTCCAATCCGATGATATTAAAACTCATGGATATGGACAACAGCACCAGCCTGTTTCTCGGACGGCCCTGTTATCAAGGTTTATCAAAAACACCCCCCTGTGATTACTATTATTGGACTGCCGGCCGATACTCGCCTGCTGTTCTCGCGAATATGCGTGAAGCTATTATGAAATTAATCAACAAATACCAGGTAAAAAATCTGACACTGATTGGCTTTAGTGGCGGTGGTGCATTAGCTACATTACTTGCCAACGACATTCCCCAATCAAATACCGTCGTGACCATAGCAGGATTACTGGATACTGATGCCTGGACAGATCTTCACTTCTACTCGCCTCTGTCAGGATCACTCAATCCGGCAAAACAGGCTCCACTGGCAAAACATATACAACAAATCCACCTGCTTGGTGATAACGATAAAAATATCCCACCTGAAATTGTTTCCGTCTATCTCAATAAACAATCAAATGCAGAAGTGTTACATTTTAAACAAGCTGATCACAATTGCTGCTGGAAAAAACACTGGCCTATGGTACTGAAAAAAATCAATAATCCTTCCTCAATCCCTGAAAAATAAAAAAAACACTGGTAAAAACAGCCAATTTTCAATAATATTCGCCCACAGGAAAAGTAATTCAAAAATATAAAACGGAAAAATGGAGATTATTGTTATGGATAATAACAACCTTATTTCACTGCACTACTCGACAAAAAAACTCAATAAACCTCGGCAGACTATCAATTTTGCGAAAATAGCACCCTTGATATTTATGGGCGTTAGCACACTCTCACACAATGTGACATTTGCAATAACACCTACCCAACAAGCAGTAGCCGACTACTTCACTGACAACAGCGTTTGCACCACAAGTGGTGGATACGGTGGCGGCATGGGATATGGTGGTGCAGCGGAAAGCGTACCATCAGGCAATATTAAAAATATTGCTGGCGCTGGAAGCGTAGGAACTCAGGCTGTTCTCAACGGTGGCTCTTATGATTGTTCCAGCCTAAGCAGCGGCGGAGCAAACCTGTTCCAGACAGGCATCGAGACCATGCTAAACACGGGGACTACTCTACAGACCAATGCCTTGTTACAAGCACTTGCGTTTGAAGAAGTTATTACCATGGGTACGCTTAATATTGAAGTAAACGGCATACAAATGAACAACCTCGCTGTACATGTTGCTGGTTTACATCAAGGTGGTGTTGGTATGCGTTACCCATCATTGCCTGCAAAGAAACTCAAACAAGCAGGCAAACAAACAGGTGGCGCTGGTAGTGCTAGCAGCAAACACGGTATCGGCTTTTTCATCAACACCAAAGTTGCGACAGGCGAAAAAGACAATACGTCAATTGAAACCGGTTTTGATTATGATGCCTATGGTATTACCGGCGGCATGGATATTCGCCTGAACGACATGTTTGTTCTGGGCCTCGCCGCTGGTTATGGACAAACCGAAGCCGATTATACTTCATCGACTGGCAGCATGGATATGGACGCTTACAGCCTGTCCGTATTTGGTACTGTGTATAAAAAAGACCAATATTACATTGATGGCATAATTAATCTGACACGCAATTCCTTTGATTCCAGCCGTACTTTTACCGATCCGAACGCAACCACACAAACAGCCTTAGGTGATACTAATGGCGACGTTCTCAACATAGGACTGGCAATTGGTTATGAACACAATGATAAAAACCTGACCATTGGCCCATTCGCTAAACTTAATTATACCCGCGCCGATATTGACGCCTTCTCTGAAACGGGAGCAGGCCCATGGGGTTTGTCGGTTGCCGATCAGGAGATAACTTCATTTGAGGGTATCGTCGGCATACAGATGAGTAAAGCCATTAGCAGGCCTTGGGGCGTGCTTATTCCACAAATGCGACTGGAACTGGTTCATGAATTTGATAATGAAAGCCGTATTATCAATGCTCAGTTCCTGGGAGCAGTACAAAATGGTCTAAACAACATCATGTTTCAACCCACAGATGCTCCTGACCGCACATATTTTAACCTCGCACTCTCTGCTGCCGGGCAATTCAGCCAAGGTCGTAGTGCGTATGTGCAATACACCGGGTTAATTGGTCATGATACTGTTAACGAACATGCCATTGAACTGGGCGTGCGCTGGAACTACTAATGCTTATCTAACAGGGGCAGGTTAATCCTGCTCCTGTTATTATTTATTGAACTTCATCCTGCAATTGCAACAACCGCTCATGTCTACCACTGATTTTCAATCCTTCATCAATAAGATTGGACGCAGTTGATACCTGTCCCTTATCAAAATAATCCTGTGCAAGTCGTGCATACACATCAGCAATCCTCGACAGACCAACCAATGCCTGAGGATTACCAGGGTGAATATCCAACACCTGCGAATACGCAACATGTGCATTACTACCTGGTGGCTCGGTGTAACGCTGCACCATCATGTGCGCATCAGCAATCTCCAGCAGAGATAATACTTTTTCCTGATCAGATTGTAGTAGCTCAGTAAATGGGACGGTTACAATCTCAACCTCAGGACTCACTAAATAGTTACCCTGATATAACACCAATGCCACTACCAGGGCCAATATACCCGCTACTGGTAATACCCATGTTTTAACAACATCAGCATGTTTAACAGGCAGGAATTCCTGTATATATTCCTTCACTGTTGCAGGACGCAATTCCCGCTTAAACGACAAGGCCGCAGATAAAACGCGCCATTGACGGTGTGTCAGACTTTTTATTACCTCAGGCTTTAAACCTTGATCTCGTGCCTGCACAGCAGATTTGCGTGCAAAAGGATGCCGCCCGGTTAACAGTTGATAACAAATACAAGCCAATGAGTAAATATCATCACGAGGTTCCGGGGTTTCTCCCTCTATCATTTCACAGCTGGCATAAGTTAGCGTTAATGCATTCAGGCCATCCCCCTGGTTCAGGGACTCATCAACCTCAAACACATCAGATACCTGTATAGCTCTGGCAATACCAAAGTCCAGTATCTTTACAAGTTTTTCATCGGTCATAAAAATATTGGCCGGTTTTAAATCGCAATGCACAATATTTTTACTGTGTGCATAGATAAGCGCATTGGATATGCTTTCAATTATTCTTAATGCTTCATCAAAAGGTAACGCAATGGGTTTTCCTTTTGGCTTGATTATTTTCGATAGCGGTTTACCTTGAAGGTATTCCATTGTCATCAGAAAAACGTCATCATCACGGTCAAAATCGTGAACGTTTATGATGTTCGGGTGTGCCAGGATTTGCGACTTTCGTGTTTCACGTTGTAAGGTAATCAACGCATTTTTACGTGCACTGAATTTCTTGTTGAGCAGTTTGATAGCGACATAGGGATTACTATCATGCGCCTCGATTTTCCTGATATCACGTGCCTTGTAAACAACACCCATACCACCTTTGGCAATCACCGACTCAAGAATAAAGCGGTTTTTTAGTAAACTTCCCACCCTGACATCGACAACATGCTTGCCAGATGTCTGACCGAGCTGAGGGATAAGCTGAGTTTTATCAGCATTGACTGACATTTCCACAGAAGATTCCAGATCGACGGATGCCAGATCAAGTTCAGGTTCCAGATTGTTGTCCTCTATCCTTGTTGACATGATGGCGCCTCACCTGCGCAGACACAGTGTAATCGTCGATTCTTTATTGGCAATATTCTAGCAAAATTGAACCATAACTACATAAATAGAAAATTCTTCTTATAAAACAGAAAGATGATACTTTCAAATCTGCCAACATCACCTGTTTTAGGCTATTAAATTAACATCCGAACATTCTGGGAAAAACGCATCTACCCAGGTAAAACTGCTAACTCCGAGCTGCCTATCTTATTAAAAGCATCTGATTTATTACCCAAAAATCCTCTATTTCTGTCTTAAATATTATCAAAGGCAAATACGTCTGAGTGTTTTTATATGATACACTTCAAGGACATAACGAAAATACCAATGATTGACAAACCTGCGATCACATCAGACCTGAATTATTATTAACACATGACCGACCAACAACCCACTTCGACCAAAACCGCCCTGACTGGCAAAGCACTGTACGGACGATTGCTGACATACATCAAACCGTATAAAAAAGTTTTCTTTATCGCCATTGTTGCCATGATATGCCTGGCCGCAACAGAACCCATGTTACCGGCCATACTCAAACCCCTGCTTGATGGCAGTTTTGTTGATAAAGATCCTGAGATGATACGTCTCATGCCACTGTTGCTCATCCTTTTGTTTTTCATACGCGGCCTGGCCGGATTTATTTCTAATGTAGCTATCCAGTGGGTAGCTACCCGCCTGGTGATGGATATTCGCTCAGACATGTTTGAACGCATCCTGAGCCTGCCGAACAAATTTTACGATTCCAATGCAACGGGTAATATTATTTCCAAACTGACTTACAATGTTAATCAGGTCACCAGTGCCTGCACTAACTCACTCGTCAGCCTGGTTAAAGACAGCCTCGCCATCGTTGGTCTGCTAGCCTGGATGTTCTGGCTCGATTGGCAATTGGCATTGATTTTTTTCATTGTTTTACCAACCGCCGGCATCCTGATGAAATTTATCTCTGGCCGTTTACGCAGGCTCAGTCATTCCCTCCAGGACAACATCGGTGACTTAACCCACACTATTGAAGAAAGCATTAACGGCAACAAAGTCATCAAGATATTTGGTGGACAAGAATATGAAAGAAATCGCTTCCATGAGGTCGCCAATAAAGTCCGTCGTTTTACTCTGAAATTTTTTACAACATCTGCTTTTAGTGCACCAGTGATGGAATTCATCGTCGCCATTGCCATGGCCTTTATTGTCTATAAAGCAGCACAGGGCGGCCTGAGCGTTGGTGGTTTCGTTTCATTCTTTACTGCCATGGCGATGTTATTTTCACCTGCAAAACGATTAACCAAGGTCAATGAACAAATACAAATGGCTATCGCAGCGGCAGAAAGTATTTTTGACCTGATCGATGAAACACCTGAACCGGACATGGGAACACATCGCCTTGAACGCGCACATGGACGGCTTGAATTTAAAAATATTCAGTACTATTACGACAATACTGAACACCCGGCACTTAAGGACATCAGCATAACGATCAATCCTGGAGAAACCGTCGCCCTTGTCGGGCAATCCGGTAGCGGTAAAACCACGCTCGTAAATATGATAGCGCGATTTTACCTTCCTGCATCAGGAGAGATCTTGCTCGACGGTCAGGACATCAACCAAATCAAATTATCAGACTTACGCAACAACCTTGCACTGGTTAGCCAGGAAGTCGTACTCTTCGATGACACGGTCGCCAACAATATTGCCTATGGTGTTATGCAAAAACAGTTTAGCGAAGAAGACATAAAACAGGCGGCCATATCAGCTCATGCCATGGAATTTATTAACAACATGCCAGATGGACTGAATACTCAAATTGGTGCAAACGGCGCCAAATTATCTGGCGGACAACGTCAACGTATTGCAATCGCTCGTGCTATTCTCAAAGATGCACCGGTATTAATTCTTGATGAGGCGACTTCAGCTCTGGACACGCAGTCAGAGCGGCATGTACAGGAGGCGCTGGAAAACCTGAAGCGCGGCAGAACCACTATCATGATTGCCCATCGACTTTCTACAATAAAAAATGCCGATCGCATTATCGTGATGGATAAGGGGCAGATTGCAGAATCCGGTACACATGCGGAACTGCTAAAAGTAAACGGCATCTACAGCAAATTACAGCAACTTCAAACCTGTTAAAACATACGCAGACACCTATTGTGAAAGAATCTGAATCGACCAGCCTATGGGCATACACCGCCCCCAAATACTGGCCCACCTGGACAGGGCTGGCAATTTTACGACTGGTATCCCTGTTACCCTATCCTGTTCAGTACCTTATAGGCCATGTTATTGGAATAATAATATGGTTATTACCCCTGCCACAAAAACGCATCATTCGCATTAACCTGGCATTATGTTACCCCGAACTAACTGCTAAACAACGTTACACAATACAATTCAAAAATTATCTATCCATGGGTATGAGCATGGTCGAGATCGCCATGGGCTGGTGGAGTTCCGATAAAATTATAACCAAACTGGCTCATATCGAAGGACTTGAAAATCTGCAACAAGCGCTTGAAAATAAAACAGGTGTTATTCTTCTTAGTCCACATTTCACGACCCTTGAAATGGGCGGCAGGGTACTACACTTATTTACGCCCTATCAAGTCATGTATCGACACCAGAAAAATGCACTGTTCAACGAAATAATGAAAAGAGCTCGCGAACGAAATTGTGATGGTGCAATACACAGAAATGACATTAGACGCTTACTTAGAAGTCTTAAAAATAATACGGCTGTCTGGTATGCCCCTGACCAGCATTTTGGTGGCGATCAAAAAATTTACGCCCCCTTCTTTGGTATCCCGGCTGCAACGAACCCGGCGACATCAAGACTTGCGAAGAACAGCAAGGCAAAAATCGTTCCATATTATCAGGAACGGCTCCCCGGCTTAAAAGGCTACAAGATAAAATTATTTCCTGCGCTTGATAATTTCCCTGGCGAAAATATTGAACAGGATACTGCAAGGGTAAACCAGGTGCTGGAAGAAATTATTAGAGAAAACCCGGCCCAATATTTATGGGCTCACCGACGATTTAAAAGCAGCCCGGACAATACGACTAATATTTACAAGAAAAAATGAACAACAAAACGGCACCCAATAATATTATACGCATCAAGTTTCTAAGCAAGCTTGATGAGAAAATATGGCTTAGACAGTTACCCGGTCAAAAACCAAAATGGAATAATTGCGAATTTATTTTTGATAAAACCGAACCCAACTATGACTGGCTGGTTGTTTATGAAGACCTGCCTAAAATAGGCAATGAACGTTTTCCCTCCAGCCATGAGGTTCTGGCATGCCCGAAAGAAAACACACTGTTCCTTACCATGGAACCATCAACAATAAAATCGTACGGCAAACACTATACGGCACAATATGAATATGTAATCACCAGCCAGGAAGCATGGGCTCTGCCACATAAAAACAGAATATCATCACCACCAAACCTTCCATGGTTTTATGGCCTTGGCAGTAATAAAATGATCACCTATGACACAATGAAGGCAATTACAGAGCCAACCAAAACCGAAACACTGTCAACGGTATGCTCTATCAAACAACAAAAAAATACCCTGCACTACTCGCGTTACCAGTTTACCCAGCAATTAAAAACATTCCTACCAGAACTGGAAATATACGGACGTGGCGTCCGCGACATGGATGACAAGTCAGAGTCACTGGATAATTACAAATACCATATTACGATTGAAAACTATATCGGCATAAACCATTGCACTGAAAAATTATCAGATGCCTTCCTCGGATTTTGCCTGCCTTTTTATCATGGCTGCCCTAATGCTGCCGATTACTTTCCACCCGAAAGTTTTATAGCAATTGATATTCATAACATGGATGGGACCCGAAAAATCATCGCTGACGCAATCGCGAACAATGAATATGAAAAAAGATTACCCTATATTAAAGAAGCACGCAGAAGAGTTCTGGATGAATACAATATTTTTGCCGTCATTTGCAGAGAGATTAATAAACGACACCAGCCCGGAAACACGTCAGACAAACCTTACACAGTTTATTCACGTCGCGCGCTGAGAAAAAAACATCTCCTCATTGCGATCAGTGATATATTCGGGAAAATACGCGCCAAACTAATCCATAAATTAAAATCCTGAATCGCTACGGTTCAGGCAACTAAAGACTTCTTAATAGAATATCAGCAACACGTTTCGATTCAAAAACCAACTTATCCCTGACTTGCATTTTCCCTGTCATCATCCAGCTATCAAAAGAGTTAAGCCTGCGATCTTCAATTAGATTATCTATACCTGCACTAACCCGACTTTCCTGTTTACGCTCCACAGGTAAAATACCGCAAGTTGCTCCTGTTGTCAGTGCCTCATAAACCATAGACACACTGTCCTCCGTTATCCACACACTGCCTGCTCTCTGTAATTGGTGGGGTAACCAGTTGGCATCAGTCTCTTTTGCCAGACAAACCTCAAGATTCTGAAATGTTAACTGCTCGAGTTTTTCTGTAAATGTGTCAGGTGTTCGACGAGAAGTCGTTAACACCCATTCTTTTTTATCCCGCTCCACAATGAGCTTGATACGCTCCAGCATGGCTTCATCATGCCAGCCATAATGGCTGGAGGGGCCACCAATCAATATCAACCCTCTCTCGGAATCTAGCTGCGTAGAGGGTCGAATCCGATTCAATACACCGAGTGTATTAATGACATGCTTACCTGACTTCAAACCATCGTGTTCTGGCACAATACAATAATCAAATAACCAGACGGGTAAAGAAGGTTTCATCAATACGATGGCCTGTCCGCCTACCGCTCTTTGGGCCGCCAATACCGATAAGTGAGTAGCATGACCCGCACCCATGATAAGGGCTGGCGCCAATCGTTCTTGCAAGGGAAAAGTTTTTTTTATAATATGTTTTAGTGCCTGAAATGCTGACACTGGCTGAATATCAAATACCTTGACATCACGTTCGTCAGACAGCGCTTGTATCAAACCCAGCGTCTGATTTTCATGGCCAGGTTTGCCATCGGTAAAGCGCCAAATAACCAATGAAATATTCTCAGTCAAATGTTTGCCACTAATCTTTTAATGTGTACTCGGCACCACAGTAAGGACACACAGCTGACCCCGTGTCTTCAATAGGAATAAACACCCTGGGATGTGAATCCCATAACGTCATATCAGGCATCGGGCAATGCAATGGCAGATCAGCGCGCGACACTGCATATTTCTTACTGGCATTCGCCTGCCTGGGTTTTTCATTCTGATTCGACATACATTCACTCCTTACAACATCTAGACACTATTCTATTTTTTATCTGAAACTATATTACTTGCAGCTTGTTTTAAACGAGCTCCAGCCAATCCGAATACTCTTCCAGTCGTCCATGTACCAGATCAAAATACAGGGTTTGTAATTTTTCAGTAATCGGTCCACGGGCTCCACTGCCTATTTCGCGATCATCCAGTATTCGAATAGGTGTTACCTCTGCTGCCGTTCCAGTAAAGAAGGCCTCATCAGCAATATAAACCTCATCACGCGTAATGCGTTTTTCAACCACATCAAGACCATGGTCGTTCGCCAGACGCATGAGAGTACTACGTGTAATACCATCCAATGCTGAAGTCAGGTCCGGCGTATATAAAACACCGTCTCGGACGATAAATATATTTTCACCACTACCTTCCATGACAAAACCATCTGTATCCAGCAATAAGGCTTCATCACAACCAGAAGCCAACGCTTCCTGCAATGCCATCATGGAATTTATGTAATGGCCATTCGCCTTGGCGCGACACATACTGACATTGACGTGGTGGCGTGAAAAAGATGATGTGCGTATCTTGATTCCCTTTTCAAGCGCTTCCTGCCCCAGATAGGCACCCCATTCCCAGGCTGCAATCATGACATGCGTTTTGAGATTGTCTGCGCGTAAGCCCATACCCTCGGAACCATAAAAACACATCGGTCGTATATAGGCCGTTTCGAGGTCATTTTCATGCACGGCTGCACGCGTGGCCTCATTGATAGTCTCTTTATCAAAAGGAATCTTCATATTCATAATATGGGCCGAGCGAAATAAACGATCAGTATGTTCCTGCAAGCGGAATATAGCTGTGCCCTTATCGGTTTTGTAGGCGCGCACACCTTCAAACACGCCCATACCATAGTGCAGGGTGTGGGTGAGTACATGGACGTTCGCATCCCGCCAGGGTACCAACTCACCATCCATCCAAATAACGCCGTCGCGGTCTGCCATCGACATAGACAGAACTCCTTATCTATTCTTGTTTGCTTAAAAAACACATTGTAACGAATTTTATAGGTTTCTGGCAGTCTCTTGTGTAGAAGGATTACTAATACTGGTTTTCCCTGTAAACCGCATCAGATCAGATCATTAAACTGCTGACTCCATCATTAAACGCTGCCACAACCCCTTAACCCCTTGACGTAACTCCAAAAATTCATCATTCGAGACAATTGAAGATTGATCAAGTAAGACTAGATGATGAGCTCTTGCTCGAAAGGTTTTATAAGCAGTGGCCAGATCCATCACATCTTTACTGCTTAATTTTCCAATTTTTGCCAGTGTATACAATTGATGCAAATTATCCGTATGTTCAACCAGCTCAGGAAACTTGTACGCCCAGCGCAAAACCAGGTATTGCACCATAAATTCAACATCAGCAATTCCTCCTGCATCCTGCTTAAGGTGAAAAACATCGCTTTGTTTGCTTCCCAGTTCAGAACGCATGCGCTCACGCATTTCCACGACTTCCTGCTGTAATTGTACCGGATCCCGCTGCTTACATAACACCTCATGTCTGATTTGATTAAATTGCTCAATCAGTTCCACGTCACCAACGATGGCACGCGCTCGTACCAGCGCCTGATGTTCCCAGGTCCATGCCTCATTGTTTTGGTATTCGGAAAACGCATCAACATCACTCACCAATAAGCCAGATGCCCCGCTAGGTCGCAGACGCATATCAACTTCATACAATAGTCCGGACGCTGTTTGAGTATTCAGGATATGAATAATACGCTGACCAAGACGCGCAAAGAACACACCATTATCAATCTTCTTGTTTCCTGTGGTCTGCTGTTTTGTCCCCCGACTATTATGCAGGAAAACCAGATCAAGATCAGACCCATAACCTAGCTCTATCCCTCCCATCTTGCCATAACCTATAACAATGAATCCCGGCGTTATTTTTTTTCGCTTCAAGGTGCATTGCGGCTTGCCATATTTTTGATATAGATTTTGACTGGCAATATCCAGCACTTGCTGTACCACAACCTCGGCAATATCAGTCAGATGATTACTAACATCAACTAATGACATGGCATCAGTCATGTCGGCTGCAGCCACATGCAGGACGTTGGTTTGTTTGAAATAACGTAACGTTTCCATTTGTTGTTCAAGATCATTTTCATCTACATTAGCGAGCAAACCATTCAACTCTTCACGCAGATCATCAATAATGAGCGGTTTATACAATGATTGTGAATCAAGCAATTCATCCAGTAGTACCGGATGCTGAGTTATATACTCTGAAATCCATGCGCTTTGCGAAAATAAACTCACTAATTGCGACAAGGCCATTGGGTGTTCAGCAAGCAAGGCCAGGTATGTACTTCTACCAGAGATTGATTCCAGCAAATTAATGACGCGTAATAAACATTGATCCGGGTTGTGGGTATTTGCAATCGCGCCTAACGCCAACGGCATTAATCTATCCATGCGTTCCTGGCCGATATTACTGCGACTGTTATACGCATGACTATTTCTCAGGGATTGTATTAAACCCAATACATACCTGGCATCATCATAACCCTGGTCGACCAGTTGACTTTGCGCTAACTGGTCGTCCGCTAAACCCATCCAGACAGCTGAAAGGCCTTCATTAGACTGACTCTGGTCGCTAACCTGAGGCGCTGCCATAACCTGCTCAAAAGCACTATGCACATTCTGCCTATGTTTACTCAGCGCTTCACAAAACAACTCCCATCTATCAAAACCCATGGAAAACGCCAGACTCACTCTTTCTTCAGTATCACTTGGTAACACATGTATTTGCTGCTCGGCATAGGCTTGCAAATGGTTTTCTGCATTTCTTAAAAATGTATAAGCATCAAGTAATTGCTGGATAACAAAATCAGGCAAATAATTTTTTTCAGCCAAGATTGCAAATACATCAATAATACCGCGTACCTGCAATTCAGGTTCACGCCCACCACGGATAAGTTGAAACGCCTGACCTATAAATTCAATTTCGCGAATACCACCTTGCCCCAATTTGATATTATCCTCCATGTCTTTGCGTTGTACCTGCCGGGCAATCATGGCCTTCATATTACGCAGAGATTCAAATGCGCTGTAATCAAGATATCGACGATAGGTAAACGGTCTAAGACTTTTCAATAAGACTCGGCCAGCGACAAAGTCTCCGGCAATGACTCGCGCCTTGATCATTGCATAGCGCTCCCACTCCCGTCCCTGATATTGATAATATTCCTCCATGGCTTCAAAACTAATTGCCAGGCCTCCACTTTCTCCATAAGGCCGTAAACGCATATCAACACGAAAAACAAAACCCCTGGCAGTCGTCGCACCGATTACATTTATCAGGCTTTGACCCAGGCGAGTAAAAAATTCATCATGACTTAATCCCTTACGTTTTCGTGTTTGCCCTTCTTCAGCATAGGCAAACATCAAATCGATATCTGAGGAAAAATTCAGTTCATAAGCACCCAGTTTACCCATACCCAGAACAACCAGTTGCTGGGGGACTCCGGCCTGCGTTCTTGGAACACCCCATTGCTTGGTTGCCCACAGGTTAAGTTTTGCCAACGCAAGATCAACACAGGCATCGGCAAGCAATGATAAGTCACGTAAAGTTTCAGATAATGGACACCAGCCAGCCAGGTCACGCCAGGCAATACGAAACATTTCCTGGTAGCGGAAATCACGTAAACAATCCATTAGCGTGTTTTCATCTTTGACCTTCAATAACCGCCGCTGCAAACGCTGCCGAAACTCTATAGGTCGATAATCACGATGCAACTCGCCTCGATGTAACATATCGAGAAATTGCTCTGGTGATCGAATACAACTTTGTGCCTGCATGGGGCTACAGGCCCATACCTTAAAAAGTACGTGTTTGAACTCCTGCCCTGGATTAAATTCAAGATTTGCATGCTGTAATGATGACTGAAAGGCTTGCCAGTCACTATCGAGTCGTAATACGAGGTCAGGAGGGGGTATTTTTGTCATATCTACCTGGTTTTATTTTAATTTTTCTCGTTTTAGTATGAAGTAATTACAAACAAAAAAATACTCCCACATGTGACCCAAACAGCCTTTTTTGCATGGAAAAAACTTAAGTCATGGCTGAAATGGCCGAAATATTAAGCAAACCTGCTGTTTTATACTCAATTTAACCAGCTACTAATCAAATTTAACAAATGGATAGGCAAATGGAATTTAAAGACTACCTCAAAATCATGGTAATGAAAGATGCATCAGATATCTATCTCACGACGGGTGCGCCACCCAGTGCCAAGTTTGAGGGTGTACTCAGGCCAATTGAAAAGGCATCCTTAGCCGCTGGTAAGGTAAAAGAAAT